>Ga0102924_1007430_pt1 | contig 10035 bp, 8 predicted proteins | sample PaiPotPPM11metaG_FD_80116 | JGI IMG/M metagenome (GOLD analysis project Ga0102924, IMG submission 80116) | Iron sulfur acid spring bacterial and archeal communities from Banff, Canada, to study Microbial Dark Matter (Phase II) - Paint Pots PPM... ...
CGGCCAGCTGGCCGGCCAGGGTCGTCCCCCGCGCAATGCTCACCCCTGCACGGTAGCGACCGGCGCCGCCCGGTGCCGCTCACCGGGGCCGGGCGGGGCGGCCGCCGGGCGCAACTCGCCCGGTCGCGGGCCAATCCCTGCATGTCAGGCGATCGGCGGCGGATATCCTCGACGCAGGCGGCGGTGGCGGACAGCCCCGTCCCGTGCGACAACAACCGTGCGACAACATCTGGCCGACGACCTGCGGACGGACACAGCGTGAACGAAGACATCCGGGAAACCGTGGCCCCGCTGATCGACGCCGTGTCGAGGGCCTGGGACCAGATGGTCCGGCAGGTGGATGAGGTCCTGCGCTGGTCGCCGGGGCCGGCGCCGGGCCAGCGCGGGCCGGCCGCGCTGATGGCCGACGGCGAGGTGCGCGAAGCCCTGCTCGCGATCGCGTTCGGCCTGATCGACGCCATCGACCCGGTCCGGCTGGCCAGTTTCTCCGCCGAGGATGACCCGCGGTGGCGGTTCAACCTGCCGGCCACCGTGGCCACGCACGTGCGGGCCATGTTCACCGAGGCATCGCACGCGTTCAGCCTCGCGGTCGTCGGCCTGCGCGACCACGCCTCGATGGCCGACCTGACCGCCGTCGGGCGGCTCGCCGACATCCTGGTCCGGGCCCGGTGGCTGCTGGAGCCGACCGAGGAGAAGGCTCGGCGCGAGCGCGCCTGCGCGCTCACCGCCGAGGCGATCACCTGGTTCCAGGAGATGACCGAGCGCAGCGCCATGTGGGGGGAAGGGGAGGCGGGTGGGGGCGCGGGCCAGCCCGACCTGGCCGCCGAGATCGCCAACCGGGCCGGCACCATGCGGGGCAAGCTCGCCGAGCTGATCGCCGAGGACGACCTGCGCGAGGTCCGGGTGCCCAAGCGGCGCAAGCTGTTCGAGTCCTACCTGCCCGGCAGCGGCCTGACGCTGTCCGCGCTGTCGGCGGCGGGCGCGTCGCGGCCCGGCGCCGCGCCGTCCTCGCTGTTCTACCACGAGGCGGGGACCGGCAACGCGCTGCAGAACTTCCAGCGCCTGCACATCACCCGCGCTTACTGGATCGCCCAGGCGATCCTCCTCTACGCGGACTTCTGCGACGCCGCCGCGCCGGTCCTCGGGCAGCACGACTGGGAAGAGGTCGTGGCCACGGCCGAGGTCAGGCTCCGGCCCCTGGCCGAGGAGGCGGACCGGCGGTACGCCGAGCGCCTGCACCGCGGCCTCCACCCGGGCCTGTAGCGCCGACCGCCGCGGCGCGGCCTCAGAGCATGCTCAGGTAGCGGTCCAGCTCGAACTGGGTGACCTGGCGCCGGTACTCCTGCCACTCGGCGCGCTTGTTGCGCAGGAAGAAGTCGAAGACGTGCTCGCCGAGCGCCTCGGCGACCAGTTCGCTGCCCTGCATGACGTGGCATGCGTCCGACAGGCTCTGCGGCAGCGGCGCGATGCCGAGCGCGCGCCGCTCGGCAGAGGTCAGCGCCCAGACGTCGTCCTCGGCGCCGGGCGGCAGCTCGTAGTCCGACTCGATCCCCTTCAAGCCGGCCGCCAGGATCAGCGCGTAGGCCAGGTAGGGATTGCAGGCCGAGTCGATCGAGCGGAACTCGACGCGGGTGGCGTTCCCCTTCTGCGGCTTGTACATCGGCACCCGGATCAGCGCCGACCGGTTGTTGTGGCCCCAGCAGATGTACGCGGGCGCCTCGCCGCCGGCGCCGGCGGTCTGCTCGTCCCCGCCCCACAGCCGCTTGTAGGAGTTCACCCACTGGTTGCACACGGCGGTGATCTCCGCGGCGTGGGTGAGCAGCCCGGCGATGAACGCGCGGCCCAGCTTGGAGAGCTGGAACTCGGCCCCCGGCTCGTAGAACACGTTCCGGTCGCCCTCGAACAGCGACATGTGCGTGTGCATGCCGGAGCCGGGATGCTCGCTGAACGGCTTGGGCATGAACGTGGCGTAGACGCCCTGGTCGAGCGCGACCTCCTTCATGGCCAGCCGGAACGCCATGATGTTGTCCGAGGTGGTCAGCGCGTCGGCGTAGCGCAGGTCGATCTCCTGCTGCCCGGGCGCGCCCTCGTGGTGGCTGAACTCGACCGAGATCCCCATGCTCTCCAGCATGGCGATCGCGCTGCGGCGGAAGTCGTGCGCGATCATGTGCGGGGTGTGGTCGAAGTAGCCGCCGGCGTCGATCGGGCGCGGCTTCGCCCCCGGCTCCGGCTTCTCGCGCAGCAGGAAGAACTCGATCTCGGGGTGGGTGTAGAACGTGAACCCCAGGTCGGCGGCCCGGCCGAGCGCCCGTTTGAGCACGTGCCGGGGATCGGCGTAGGACGGCGACCCGTCCGGCATCAGGATGTCGCAGAACATCCGGCCGACGGCCGCCTCGCCGCGCAAGGGCATGAGCTGGAACGTCGACGGGTCCGGCTTAGCGATCATGTCCGCCTCGTAGACCCGGGCGAAGCCCTCGATGGCCGAGCCGTCGAAGCCGATGCCCTCCGCGAACGCGCCCTCGAGCTCCGCCGGGGCCACCGCCACCGACTTCAGGTACCCGAGCACGTCCGTGAACCACAACCGGACGAAACGGATGTCACGCTCCTCGAGCGTGCGCAGCACGAATTCTTCCTGCCTGTCCACCCCGACAGTCTGCCCGCCCCGTGTTTCCGGCACGTTAACGCCCCGGGCCGCGGGACTAGGCTGAGGACGTGCCTACCATGCGGATCGGACTTGCCCAGGTCAACGCCACGGTCGGGGACCTGGCGGGCAACGCGGACCTGATCACCCTGTGGACCAGGCGCGCCGCCGAGCAGGGCGCCCGGCTCGTGGTGTTCCCCGAGATGATGCTGACCGGCTACCCGGTGGAGGACCTGGCCCTGCGCACGTCGTTCGTGGACGCGTCGATCGCGGCGCTGGGGGTCACGGCCGAGCGGCTGGCGGCCGAGGGGCTCGGCGGCATCGCCGTCGTCACCGGGTACCTGGACCGCAAGACCGGGATGCGGCCGCGGGTCGGGCTGCCCGCCGGGGCGCCGCAGGACGCGGCGGCGCTGCTGCACAACGGGGCGGTCGTGGTCCGGTCGGCCAAGCACCACCTGCCGAACTACGGGGTGTTCGACGAGTTCCGGTACTTCGTGCCGGGCGACGTCCTGCCGGTGGTCCGGATGGCCGCGGGCGACGGGGCGGACGTGGACGTGGCCATCGCGATCTGCGAGGACCTGTGGCAGGACGGCGGGCCGGTCACGGTCGCCTGCACGGCCGGGGCGGGCCTGCTCGTGGTGCCGAACGCCTCGCCGTACGAGCGGGGCAAGGACGATACCCGGCTGGAACTGGTCGAGCGCCGGGCCCGCGAGGCGGGCGCCACGCTGGCCTACGTGAACATGGTGGGCGGCCAGGACGAGCTGGTGTTCGACGGCGATTCGATCATCGTGGACGCCTCCGGGCGGCTGCTGGCCCGCGGCCCGCAGTTCGAGGAGGCCATGGTCGTGGCCGACCTGGAGCTGCCCCCGGCCGCGCCGGCCCGCTGCCCCGCCGACACGCCCGAGGACGCCCGGGACGGCACGATGATCACCGTCCAGCGCCGCCAGCTCCCGGGCGTGCCCGTCCCGGCTCCCGCGGCCGGCGCCCAGCCGCGGGCGGTCTGGCCCCGGCGGCCCGACCTCGACGAGGTCTACGCCGCGCTGGTCACCGGCGTCCGGGACTACGTGCGCAAGAACGGGTTCCGCTCGGTGATCCTGGCCCTGTCCGGCGGCATCGACTCGGCGCTGACCGCGACGATCGCCGCCGACGCGGTCGGCCCGGAGCGGGTCCACGTGGTGCTGATGCCCAGCCGCTACTCCTCGGAGCACTCGGTCACCGACGCCGAGGACCTGGTCAAACGGCAGGGGCTGCACGCCCGGACGGTACCTATCGCGTCGATCGTGGAATCGTTCGATGCAGAAATTGAGCTCAGCGGCCTGGCCGCGGAGAACCTCCAGGCCCGGATCCGCGGCATGATCCTCATGTCGCTGTCCAACCAGGCCGGTCACCTGGTCCTCACCACCGGGAACAAGAGCGAGCTGGCCGCCGGGTACTCCACGCTCTACGGCGACTCGGCCGGCGGGTTCGCGCCGATCAAGGACGTGTTCAAGACCCTGGTCTGGGAGCTGGCCCGGTGGCGCAACGAGGAGGCGGAGAGCCGGGGCGAGATCCCGCCGATCCCGGAGAACTCGATCACCAAGCCGCCCAGCGCCGAACTGGCCCCGGGGCAGCTCGACAGCGACTCACTGCCGGACTACGCGGTGCTCGACGCGCTGCTGGACGACTACGTGGAACGCGACCTGGGCGCCGCCGAGCTGGTCGCGGCGGGCCACGACCCCGCGCTGGTGCACCGGGTGATCGCGCTGGTCGACCACGCGGAGTACAAGCGCAGGCAGTACCCGCCGGGTCCGAAGATCACCGCGAAGAACTTCGGCCGGGACCGGCGGCTGCCGATCACCAACCGCTGGCGCGAGCCGCTCCGCTCGGCTGGCTCGATCCCCGCCGACCCGGCTCCGGCTGGCCCGGCGGCTGACCCGCCGTCCCTGGCCTAGCCGCGCCGCGCCCGGGGGCCCGAGCCGGACGTCAGGTGGCGGCCTGGGCGCGGATGGCCGTGACCAGCGCGAGCGCGGTGGCGGTCATCGGGCGGCGCCGGGGGTAGCACAGGACGATCTCCCGCTTGCTCAGCGGCTCGCGCGGGGACAGCCAGGTCAGCGCCGGGTCGACCGCTCTGCGGGCCGCCAGGCGGCCGATGCAGGCATGCCCGAGCCCGGCCGCGACCAGCCGCTGCAGGGCCAGGTTGTCGTCGGTGCGGTAGACGATCTTCGGCGCGATGCCCCGCCGCTCCCAGGCTTCCTCGAGCTCGCGCTGCCCCAGCCACCGCTGGGTCCAGGCGACCACCTCCTGCCCGTCGAGCACGTCGAACGCGGGACGTTCCAGCTCGGCGAGCTCGCCGTCGCGCCGGGTCAGGATCACCCACGGGTCTTCCAGCAGCGGGACGGCCTCGACAAACTCGTCTGGCTCGGGATTGCGGTCGAAGGCGAGGTCAAGCTCCCCCCGGCGGATCGCCTCCCGGCAGCCCGGCGAGTTCTCGGTCTCGTCGGTCTCGCTCAGCACCACCTCGACGCCGGGGTGCTCGGCGCGGAACGCGTGCAGGGCGGCCGGCATGATCTCGGCGGCCGTGGTCTGCGAGACGCCGACCCGGACCCGGACGCGCTCGCCGCGCTCGGCCAGCTCGGCGTCGGCCGCCATGGCCTCCACCTCGGCCAGCGCGCGCCGGGCCCGGCGGCACACCGCCTCGCCCGCGGGCGTCAGCCGGATCTGGGCCCGGCCGCCCGGGCGGTGGAACAGCGGCCGCCCGAGCGCCCCCTCCAGCGCCGATACCTGGTGCGACAGCGCTGACTGCGTGTACCCGAGCTGAGCGGCCGCCCGCCGGAACGAGCCGAGTTCCGCCACGGTCAGGACCGCACGGAGCTCGCGGAGGCCGAGCCCGCTTTTGATCGACTCCATCGATCTAACCTGGCTCATTTCTTCATTTTAACCACAGTTCTATTCATATTAAGCTGACGGCGCGGAATCGACCTCTGGGGGGCAACAGTGACTTTCGGGCAGGCGGCGGCGAGGGACGGTGCCGCGACGGCGGGGCAGGCGTGGCTGTTCCGCGTGCTGATCTACGGCCTCGTGCTGGCCAGCTCGGCCGCCCAGTTCGCGATCGTGCCGGTCATGCCCGCCTACGCCCACCGGTTCGGCCTGTCCGGGTTCCCGCAGGGGATGCTGCTCGCCGCGACCGGGCTGGCCACCCTGGTCGTGTCGGTGCCGGCCGGGGCCCTGTCCGACCGCCTGGGAGCGCGCCGGCTCACGCTGGGAGCGGGCCTGCTGATGACGCTCGCGCTGTTCGCCCAGTCGCTCGCGGGCGATTTTCCCGAGCTGCTCGCGGCGCGGCTGGCGTTCGGGGTCGGCTACGGCGTGCTGTGGACGGCCGGGCTGGCCTGGATCACCGACGTCCTGCCGTCCGGCCGGGGCCTGGGCGGGTCGGTGGCCAGTGCGGGCGTCGGCGGGGTGGCCGGGCCCGCCGTCTCGGGCACGCTCGTCCAGTACTTCGGGCTGGCGGCGCCCTGGCTGGCCATCGCCGCCGGCTTCGCCCTGGTCACCATCGGGCTCGGCCTGCTGCGGGTGCCGGCCCGCGCGGCCCCGCCCGCCGCTCAGGCCGCGGCCAGCTTCCGGTCGGCCGCCGCCGACCGCAACACGATCTGCGCCGCGGCCGCGATCGTGACCGCGGGCCTCACGACCGGGGTGTTCGCGCTGCTGATCCCCGCCCAGCTGCACACCGCCGGGCAGTCCACGGGGCGGATCGGCCTGGATTTCTCCGTGGCCGGGGTGCTGTTCGTGGTCGGAAGCACGCTCACGGCCTCGGCCGGCCAGCGGGCCGTGCGCAAGCGGGTGATCTGCGCGGGGATGCTCGTGGTGGCTGCGGCGATCTTGCCCGCGGCGATCTTGCCCGCGGCGCTGACCGCGGCACCGCTCGCGCTGGTGGCGATGCTGTGCCTGGCGACCGGTGCCCGGTCGGTCCTGTGGACGGTCAGCTACCCCCTCGCCGCGCAGGGAGCCCGGCAGAGCGGCACCAGCGTCGGCGTCGTGGTCGGGCTGGTCAACGGGGTCTGGGCGGCGACCACGGTGCTGGGCCCCCTGGCCGCCGGGCTCGCGGTCGAGCACCTCAGCCAGCGCGCGGTGTTCGGGCTGACCGAACTCGCCTGCACCGCCGCGCTCGCCGCGGCCCTGGTGATCGCCTGGCGGACCCCGACCCGGGCCCGGACTCGGGCCCCGGCCGCTCCGCGCCCGCAGGAGGGCCTGAGCGGCGGCTATATCTCGACGGTGGTGCCCGGCTCGAGCCTGGTGAACGGCGCGCCGGAGGGCTCGGCGGCCAGGTCGAGCATGCGCTGCATGACCCCGAGGCCGCGGTCGTTCAGCAGCCCGTCGTGAATCGCGTACGCCCGGTCGGGCGCTACCCCCCGGGCGTAGTCGATCATCTCCGACACCTTGTGCCAGGGCGCTTGGCCCGGCAGCAGCAGCGTCGCCACTCGGTCCTCGGGGACGGTGAACGAGTCGCCGGGCCCGGCGGTGTGCACGCGCGGCCCGAACTCGGCGAACTGCTGGGCGACCGAGGCGTTCGCCCACAGTTCCAGGCCCGGCTGGCGGTCCAGCGCGGCCCGCACGGCGCCGGGATCCAGGTGGTCGGCGCCGCTCCGGGCGGGTCAGCCCGCGTACTTCTGCACCAGTTCGCCGACGCGCGGGAGCGCCGCCTGGACGTGCTTGGCCGCGCCGCCGCGGACGGCCTTGTAGGCCTTGATGATCGTGGGCCGCTTGGAGGCGGTGGCGATGTTGTCGGTCACCCCGAGCAGCGCCTCCGATACCTCGTCGCCGCGCTTGGTCAGGTAGTCACCGAAGTCGGAGCCCCCGGCGGTGTTGAAATCGGCCCAGAACGGCTCGAGGCTGTGCACGATCTGCGGGACCACGTCGTCCAGCGTGCTCTGGAAGTAGCCCGGAGCGAAGCTGGTCGCCGTCTTGTAGGCGAGCTTGACCGCGGTCCCGGAGACCCCGGACTTATCCTTGACTTCCAGGTCGATCAGCGTCTTGCAATCGCTGATCACCTTAGGCTGGGTGTCCGGCGTGAGCAGGAGTTCCTCAAGCGTGGCGGCCATCGGTAAGATCTTCTCCTTGTTATCGAGCGTTTCCTTTGTTGTCGGCCATTGTCCATTGAATTCATTACTTATATGGCAATGTGCCGGTCCGTCCGTCACTATACGGCGAGCGCCCCGCCCTGGTTTGCCGTTTCCCTGGATTGCCGCCGCCCGGTGACCTGCGCGGTCACGGCGCGGAGCCCGCCGTGCCCCCTGCAAAACGACAATGAGGGCAATTATCCGCAAATATTTCCGGCCCCCGCCCCTGCCGCCCGCCGCGCCGGGCATGGCATGATCGAAGTGTCCGGGGACGCCGTCGGGGCGCCTCGAGACCTGGAGGCCCAGATGACTGCGCACGCAGGTGACTCAGGCGTGGCCGCGACCAGCGCGCGGACCGAGCCAGCCGGGGACGGGACGGCCGGGGCGACGCCCCGCGGGCCCGAGCCGCTCTACGGGGGGCACGCTCCCCGCCGCATCACCGTCCGCGACATCGCCGGCGCCAAGGCCCGCGGCGAGAAGTGGCCCATGCTCACCGCCTACGACGCGCTGACCGCCGGGCTGTTCGACGACGCTGGCATCCCGGTGCTGCTGGTCGGCGACTCGGCCGGCATGGTCGTCTACGGCCACGACACCACGATCCCGGTGACCATGGACGAGCTGATCCCGCTGACCGCGGCCGTGGTCCGCGGCACCCGGCGGGCCATGGTGGTCGCGGACCTGCCGTTCGGCTCCTATCAGGGCTCACCGGAGATGGCGCTCGGTGCCGCCACCCGGTTCCTGAAGGAGGCCGGGGCGCACGCGGTCAAGCTCGAGGGCGGGCACCGGGTGCTGCGGCAGGTCGAGGACCTCGTAGCGGCCGGGATCCCGGTCATGGCCCATCTCGGGCTCACCCCGCAGTCGGTGAACGCGTTCGGCGGCTACCGGGTCCAGGGCCGCGGCGAGGACGGCGAGCGGTTGCTGCACGACGCCAAGGCGATGCAGGCGGCGGGCGCGTTCTCGGTCGTGCTCGAGGCGGTGCCGGCCGACCTGGCCGCCCGGGTGACGGCCAGCCTGGCCATCCCGACCATCGGGATCGGCGCCGGGCCGGACTGCGACGCCCAGGTCCTGGTCTGGCAGGACATGGCCGGGATGTCGCCGCGGGCCCCGCGGTTCGTGAAGCGCTACGCGGACGTGGCCGGCGTGCTGCGCCTGGCCGTGCAAGCCTTCGCCGAGGACGTGGTGGACGGCCGGTTCCCGGATGAGGAGCACTCTTACCGCTGACGCGGGGCGGGCGGCAGGCCGCAGGTAGCCATCAGGATCAGCCGGTCACCCGGCCGCAGCCGCCCGGCCTGCGGGTCGTCGGCGGAGATCAGGCTGTGGCCGCGCAGGACCGCGATCACCGCGCCCGCGACGTCCTGGGCCGCCCGGCCCACCTCGGCCTCGCTCACGTCCCGCTCGGTCAGGTCCAGGCCGCCGCCCCGGTCCAGCAGGTCGGCCAGGACGCGGCTGGCCGAGGGGCGGATCGTGGAGATCCCGAGCAGCCGCCCGGCGGCCTCCGACGACACCACCACGTGGTCCGCGCCGCTCTGCCGCAGCAGCGGCTCGTTCTCCCGCTCCTTGACCGAGGCGACGATCACCGCGGCGGGGTTCAGCTCACGCGCGGTCAGCGCGATCAGCACCGCAGTGTCGTCGCGGTGCACGGCGATCACGACCTGCGCGGCCCGGTCCGCCCGGGCCCCGGCCAGCACGTCGCCGCGGGTGGCGTCGCCCGCCAGCACGGCCAGCCCGGCCGCGTTGGCCTCGGCCACCGCCTCGGCGTCGGCGTCGATCACCACGATCGAGGCGTCGGGCACCCCCGACTCGCGCAGGGTCGCGATCACGCTCCGGCCCTTCGTCCCGTATCCGACCACGATCACCTGATCGTTCACCTTCGACCTCCATCGGGCGATGCGCCAGTTCATCCGGGTCCGCTCGGTGAGGACCTCGAGCGTGGTGCCCACCAGGACGATCAGGAAGATCACCCGGATCGGGGTGATCAGCACCGTGTTCACCAGCCGGGCGTTGGCGGACACCGGAACGATGTCGCCGTAGCCGGTCGTAGACAGCGTGACGGTCGCGTAGTACACCGAGGCCAGCAGCGTGAGCGGCTGGTTCGGCTCGGCGTTGTCGCGGTAGCCGGCCCGGCCCAGGTAGACAATCACCGCCGAGAGCACCAGCAGCCCGAGGGCCAGCAGCATCCGCCGGGCCACCGCGGCCAGCGGCGAGATCTCGTGCGACGGCAGGCTCAACGCCGGCGGGACGGACGCATGGGCACTTCTAACGTTCCGTCTTCGACTAGTCACAATCAGCGACGATACAGTC
>Ga0102924_1007433_pt1 | contig 10032 bp, 8 predicted proteins | sample PaiPotPPM11metaG_FD_80116 | JGI IMG/M metagenome (GOLD analysis project Ga0102924, IMG submission 80116) | Iron sulfur acid spring bacterial and archeal communities from Banff, Canada, to study Microbial Dark Matter (Phase II) - Paint Pots PPM... ...
GCAACCGTATCGACCGAGGCAACCCCCTTCCCGGAGGCAGCCGTTTCGACCGGGGCAACCCCCTTCCCGGAGGCAACCCTTTCGACCGGGGCAACCCCCTTCCCGGAGGCAACCCTTTCGACCGGGCAACCCCCTTCCCGGAGGGAACCCTTTTGGGGCCGGGGCCCCAAAAGACAAACCTGGAGACAAACCTGGGGATGCGGACCGACGATCGCCCGAACTGTGCTGCTCGGCTCCCCCCTTTGCGGCTGGCACGGGCGGGGTTAGAAGACTAGGGTCTCCTGGGATCTCCGACAGAGAGCGCTCGAACACGGAGGCGCGAGTATGGTCGACAAAGTCAAGAAGGTGTGGATCGACGGCGAGTTCGTAGAGTGGGACAGCGCGAACGTTCACGTCCTCACGCACTCGTTCCACTACGGCTTGGCGGCGTTCGAGGGCATCCGCGCCTACAAACGCGCCGATGGGAGCACGTACGTGTTTCGCCTGCGCGAGCACATCGACCGGCTGTTCGATACGTGCAAGATGTGCCTGCTCAAGCCGGAGTTCACGCGCGAGCAGGTCATCGCGGCCTGTTGCGAGACGCTGCGCACCAACGGCATGGCGGAGGGTTACCTCCGGCCGATGGTGTTCATCGGCGAGGGCGCGATGGGCATTTACGCCCCCACGAACCCCGTCCGCACGCTCATCGCCGGTTGGAAGTGGGGCGCGTATCTGGGTGAAGAAGCCCTCAAGAACGGCATTCGCGCAAAGATGAGCAGCTTCGCGCGCCTCCACATCAACGTGAACCTCGCCAAGGCCAAGATGACCGGCCAGTACACGAACTCGGTCCTCGCCAAGCGTGAGGCCAAGCTCGCCGGCTACGACGAGGCCATCCTCCTCGACACGAACGGCTACGTCAGCGAGGGCTCGGGCGAGAACGTCTTCGTCGTGCGCAAGGGCATCGTTTACACGCCCGATCTTTCCTGCTCCATCCTCGAGGGGATCACCCGCGACTCGATCATCACGCTCGCGCGCGAGCTCGGGCTCACGGTCGTCGAGGGGCGCATCACGCGTGACCAGCTGTGGCTCGCCGATGAAGTCTTCTTCACCGGCACCGCCGCCGAGGTCACCCCCGTCCGCGAGGTGGACAACCGCACCGTGGGCGACGGCACCATCGGGCCCATCACGAGGAGCCTTCAGACGCGGTTCTTCGAGGTCGTCCGCGGCAGCGACACGTCGCACCCCGAGTGGCTCACGCGCGTTTGAGCCGCGGGCTCGCCGCCGTCGGGCGGCTCGCGCTGTCCGGCCACTGCCTGCTGGCCTTCGCGTGTGGATCGCCTCCGGCGGTCACGGCTCCGGTCCAGGAACAGCCCGCGCCCTCGGTGTTCGCCGAAGACGACGTCCGCCCACTCCCCCGGTACCACTCGAAGCGCCTCGCCGTTTCGTTGCCGCTCCCGGACGGTCCGCGTTGGCGTATCGACGACCATTCGCAGCCCGAGCTCGTCGCGACGCACGGAGCGACGCGGTCCCGCGTCACCGTCGCCGTCTTTCGTGCGGACGAGCTCGTGGGACGCGCGCAATGCGAGGAGCTGGCGCGCGCCCGCAAGCTCCTCCCGCCCGGAGAGCTCCGCACGCTCGAGGACGACGTGACGGTGACCCAGGAGACGTTCGACACGCGCATCTGGGTCGCCCTGGAGCCCGGGGGAGGCCCCGAGCGTCCTCTGACGGGCCACGTCCTTGCCTTCGGCGGGTTCTTGCGCAAGTGCTACGTGTTTGCGTTCTCGACCGAGGTGGCCAGCGCGAGCGAAGAGCGAGTCCTCTCGTCACGCCTGGCGTATGCGCGCGCCCGCATCCTCGGGGGGCTCAGGCTCGACCCCTTCGGCGTCGTCCCGCGAGAGGAGACTGCACGCTAGTACGTCTGGCAACCGGCGTCACCGGCCGGCGTCGTCGTCCGCTGCTGCATCTGCGGAAGCGCGACCGGCGACTGCGTCCAGTCGAAGTCCTGGGTCATGTCGACCGCGTTCTTGTCGCGATCGGTGAGCGACGGCAGGTCGAAGTCGGCCTCGATGAACCGGAGCACCGAGCTGAACTCGGCTTTCGTGTGATCGATCGTCCCGCTCTTGGCGTACGGGGAGATGACGATCAGCGGGACCCGGAAGCCGAGGCCGTACGCGTCGATCTGCTGCGGGGCGACGTGATCGTAGAAGCCGCCGAAGTCGTCCCACGTGAGGAACATCGCGCTCGTGCTCCATTGCGGGCCGGCCGAGAGGGCCTGGAGCAGACTGACGGTCCAGTTCTCGCCGGTGCAGGTGCTCGCCGACGGGTGCTCGCTGACGACCGACGGGGTCGAGATCCAGCTCACGCTGGGGAGGTTCCCCGCCCGCGCGTCGATCGCGAACTGTTCGGTGGGCACGATGTGCTCTTTCCAGGCTTCGCTGTCGCGCATGTGGCGAATGGCGTCGTAGACGGTCCAGATGTACCCGGCAGAGCCCTGAAAGCCCGCGTCGTCGACGCCCGCCGTCGGCGCGTACATCTTCCAGCTCACGCCCGCCTCCGTCAGGACGTCGCCCAGGGTGAGAATGTCGAGGCAGGGATAGATCTCGACCACCTCCCCTTCCTGATCGAGCACGGCGACGCGCTCCTTCGGATCGGCGTCGCAGCCCCACACGCCCTTCTTCTGCGGGAGCGAGGGCACGTCTTCGGGCTCGAGGCCGGCCTCGCCCGGGTCCGGACAGCTCGTGACCGAGTTGCACGCCGCGACCTTGGGCGTCGGCGCCGCGTCTGCCTTCGCCCCGGCCGGGTTGTCCTCCACGCCGCCGCTCTGCGCTGCGATCGTGTAGAGGTGATTGGGAAAGCTCGGGCCGTGGAGGCTCGAGAAGAAGTTGTCGGCGAGGACGAACGTCTTCGCGAGCTGATAGTAATTCGGGATGTCGGCCGGATCGGCCACCTGGTACGAGAGGGGAGTTCCGTCGGGGTGCTTTGCGGGCGTGATCCTGTCGAAGCAGTTCATCCCTCCGTCGTTGTACGCGGTGAGGGCCGCTTCCCAGGCGTGCGAGATGTCCGGAGAGATGCGATCGAGGAGCGGCGCGAGCGGCACCGTTCCGCCGTCGCAGAGCCGACCCGACGTCGCGCCGTTCGCCCCGGGGAACTTTCCAAAGTAGTTGTCGAAGGTGCGGTTCTCCTTCACGAAGAAGATGACGTTCTTCACGGGGAACTTCGCCGCGTGATCGGAACCGCCGTCGAGACTTCCGTCGCTTCCCGGACCGGTGTCGGCCGGCGGTGACGCGTCGGCGGGCCGTGACGCGTCGGCGGACGGCGCGGAGTCGGCCACCGTCGAATCGCTCGCCCTACCGCCGTCGTCCGCGGCGCCGTGCTCGCCGCCGCTGCCGTTCGCTCCGCAACCTCCCGCGACGCCGACGGCGAGCGCGCCCGCAGCCACGAGGGCGACCGCGCCGAAAGCCAAAGAAGGCACGCGCCGTTGCATGACGCCGCCCGTTTGCATGGGCTGAGCCATCGCGCGCACCGGGGAAAACGCGCGCGGCGCGGGGTCGGGGGCGCGATCCGATCGATCCACGCGATCAAAGCGATCGCGGCCGAGCCCAGCCGTACTTCTGCGAGCCTGGTCACTTCCCACACCGGGGTTTGGGCCAGACATGCTGTCTGTGAGTCCCCCTCTGGCCGTCCTGGCAGCCGGCCTCATCGCGCTCGGGTTCGGGTACATCGGGTCGATGCCGCTCGCCGGGCCGGTCGCGGTGATGCAAGTGTCCCGCGGCGCGCGCGGCCACTTCTCCGAGGCGCTCCACATCGGCCTCGGCGCGGCGATAGCCGAGGCGATCTACGCGGGCGTCGCGTTCTTCGGGTACACGACCCTGCTCGCGCGGCATCCCCTCGTGGTCCCCCTGTCGCACGGCGTGACGGCCGTCGCGCTCGTTGCGCTCGGGGTCCGCTTTGCCTTCTGGAAGCCGAAGAGCGAAGAGGACAAGCACGCGGGCGCGGCCGGGACGACGCTCCTCGGCTTCACCGTCTCGGCGATGAATCCCACCCTGCTCGCCACGTGGGGCGCTGCGGTGGCGTTCCTCTACTCCAAGGGCCTGGCTCGCATGCCCCCGTGGGCCGCGATCCCGTTCGGCGTGTGCGCGGGGCTCGGGGTCGCCGGATGGAGCGCCACGCTGGCCGTCGTACTGCGAAAGTACGAGGGGAAGATGCCGCGGAAGGTCCTCACGTGGACGGTGCGCGGACTGGGGCTCACGCTCGTCGGACTCGGAGTGTGGTCGGGCGTGCAGCTCGTCACGTGGCTTCGAGGCGACCGCCCACCTCCCGCGCAGGCGGCGGTCTCGCTATGCTGCACGGGTGCAGACGAGCGCGCTGGACACCGACGTCGCCATCGAGACGCCCGAGCACATCGTGTTCCGCTACCGCGTCGCCGGTCCGAGCCGCCGCTTCCTCGCGTTTCTGCTCGATCTCCTCGTCTGCTACGGGTCGCTCGCGGTGATCGCGGTGATCGTCCTCCTCGCGGCGCTCGGCGGCGGCTCGATCACGGGAGCGACCGAGAGCCTCGCCGGCGCGGGCGCCGGGCTGATCCTGCTCCTGCTCTTCGCGGTCCAGTGGCTGTACTTTGCGGTGCTCGAGGGCTGGCGCGGGCGCACGCCCGGCAAGGCGGCGCTCGGACTCCGCGTCGTCACGACCACCGGGCGCCCCATCGGTTATCGCGCCGCGGCGCTGCGCAACGTGCTTCGCGCGGCGGACGCGCTCCCGCTCCAGGACCTCGCCGGGCTCCTGTCCGTCGCGGGGCTGGCGTCGATGGCGGCGACGCCCCGCTTCCAGCGCCTCGGCGACCTGGTCGCCGGGACGATGGTCGTCGTCGCCGATCGCGCCGGCGCGGCGGCGCCGATCGTCCTCTGGCCGCCGCCTCAGCCTCATGAGCTCGCGCAGCTCCCCGGCGAGGTCGCCCTCGACTCGGACGAGCGACAAGCGATCGAGATGTTCTTGCGGCGGCGCACCCGCCTGGGCGCGGCGCGCGAGTTCGAGCTCGCCGGGATGATCGCGCCGCTGCTCGCGGCGCGCGCCGGCTTCCGCCCGACCGATCCGCGTTCGGCGTCCGACCCGGCGCGCATCCTCGCCCTCCTGTACGACCGCGCGAGCAACGCGGGGCGCACCGAGGCCCCGCCGTCCTCGAGGACCCCCCGCTCATGGCGCTAGTCTCGACGCTCACGGAGGCTGCTTTCGCCGGTCGGCGGCAGCCCGACTGGGAGCGCCTCGACGGCATCGTTCGCCGCGCGCAGCACCGCGGCGTGCGCAAGCTGCCGGCGGAGCTCGTCGCGCAGCTCTCGCCGCTCTACCGGGACTTGTGCGCCGATCTGTCGCGCGCCGAAGGGTCCCGCTACAGCGCGCCGCTCATCGAGTACCTGCAGGGGCTCACCGCAGCCGCGCACGCCGTCCTCTACGGCGCGCAGCCGCGGGGGCGTGCGCTCGTCGTCGGGGGACGGCGCGGTTCGCCGCTGCGCGCCGCCATCGAAGCGTTCCCGCGCGCGGTGCGGCGATACAAGTGGGCGATGCTCGTGTCGTTCGCGCTGTTCTTCGCGCCGTTCTTCGTGGGCCTCTTCGCGACGCTCGCCGATCCGACGTTCGCGACGCGCGTCGCGCCGGAGTCGACGTTGCGCCCGCTGGCAGAGGCCTACCGGCAGGGCTTCGAGGCCGAACGCGGCGCGGGGCTCGACGCGTTCATGGCCGGCTACTACGTGCAGCACAACATCGGCATCGCCCTCACGTGCTTCGCGACCGGCCTCGCGTTCGGGCTGGGGTCGGCGTTCTACCTCGTGTTCAACGGGCTCTCGACGGGCGCGATCATGGGGTACGTGGCCGCGCACGGGGCCGGCGGGAACATCTTCACGTTCGTCGTGGGCCACAGCTCGCTCGAGCTCGGGGCCATCGTCCTGGCGGGCGGTGCGGGCCTCACGCTCGGGTGGGCGATCGTCGCCCCGGGCGAGCGGACGCGCGTGGCGTCGCTCCAGGCCGCGGCGCGCGGGGTCATCGTCGTCGTGTTCGGCGCCGCGGTCATGCTCACCCTCGCCGCCGCGGTCGAGGGGTTCTGGTCGGCCTCGACGGTACCCTCGACGGTCAAGCGCATCGTCGGCGCGACCCTCTTCTCGATCGTCGCCGCCTACGTCGCGCTGGCCGGGCGCGGCTCCGCAGAAGCCGCCGCCTTCGAACGCTCGCACGGGTCGGACCGATGGACCTGATGCGCGCGCGCGTGGCGCTTCGCGAACGCCCGCTGCTCGACGTGTTCGACCTCGCGATCCGCTTCTGCGTGGCGCACGCCCGGGCGTACGCGCGCGTATCGTGCGCGGTCGTCGTCCCGGCCTTCGCCCTGTCGTGGACCGTCGCGCGCACCGCCGGCTGGGGCCTCGCGTGGGCGACCGTCGTCCTGACGACGTCGTTCGCCGGGGCGCCCTTCGTCGCCCTCGCGTCGCGGCTCGTGTTCGCCGACGAGGTGCGCGCGATCGATGCGCTCGGCCTCGCGCTGCGTTCCCTGCCTCGCCTCGCAGGCGCGCGCCTCCTGGCGCTCCTCGCCTTCCTGGCCAGCCTCCTTCTGGCGGGGCTGCCCTGGCTGTGGGCGGGCACGGCGATGCTCTTCCTCGCCGAAGTCATCGTCCTCGAGAACGCCCGCGTGGGCGCGTCGCTCGCGCGCGCGCAGCGCGTGGCGAACGCCCACTTCGGCACGGCGCTCCTGGCGATGGTCCTGCTGGGGCTCGCCCCGCTCGCCGGCGCGATGCTCGCGGACCTGGGGGGACGCGAGCTCTTGCAAGACGTCCTCGAGATCAAGGCGCCCGCGTCGATGTTTGCCAGCGGCGGGAGCGTCCTGGCGCTGCTCGGCTGGTGGCTGACCGTGCCGCTCGCGGCCACCGCTCGCTTCTTCGTGTACCTCGACATTCGAACGCGCGCCGAGGGCTGGGACATCCAGACCCGCTTCGCCGCCATCGCCTCCCGCACGGCCGCGGCCGGAGCCCTGTCGTGAGGCGCTCCGCCGCCGGGGCGCTCGCGGTCGGCTGCATCCTGGCGGTGTCGCCGGTCGCATCGGCCGCGCTCGACCCGCAGCGCGCGCAGGCCGACGTGCAGGATGCGACGCGCGAGCAGTCGTTCCCCTTCTGCAGCGCGCCGCATGAACCGCTGTCGCGGCGCGCGCTCGCGCTGTGCGCGCACGCCGGAGAAATTCCGGGCTGCGATGGTTTCGCCGCGGCCTGCGCCAAGGGCCGGGAGACGCCGGAGCAGCGCCCGGCGCTGAGCGGACCCTGGGCGACGATCGGGGGGATCCTGAACGTCCTCGCGCAGGCGGTCGTATGGATCGTCGTCCTTGCGCTGCTCCTCGCGGTGATCGTCCCCATCGTCCGCGCGCTTCGCGGCCGGCGCGTCGAAACGAAGCGGGCCCCCGAGCCTCGCGCGACGGCCGTCGCCGCCCCCGTGGAGGCGGACGCTCCGCTCGCGTCGGACGAGGAAGAGCTCCTCCGCCGCGCCGCGGAGCTGGCCGCGCGGGGTGAGAACGCGGCCGCGCTCGAGCTGTACCTCGCCGCGAGCTTGCGCGCGCTGAGCAAGCGCGGAGCGCTGCGCCTCGCGCCGCATCGAACCAACGGGGAGTACGTGCGCGCCTGTTCCGACGCGATCGCCCGGCCCGCGCTGCGCGACATCGTGCGCGACGTCGATCGCGTGAAGTTCGGGGCCGCACCTGCCGGCGCCGGGATCCTCGAGGCCGCAGGGCGGCGGGCCTTCGCGATCGTGCGCGGCCTTCCGATCGCGCTGCTGCTGGCGTCCCTCGCGCTGTGCGCAGGATGCGAAGGATACGCGGACAAGGCGCGCCGCCCCGGCGACGATCCCGCGGGACTCGAGCTTCTCGGGGAGCTCTTGCGCCGAGAGGGCGCGAGAGTCGAGCCGCTCGCCACCTCGCTCGCGTCGTTGCCCCTCACCGGCCCGGACGCGGCGGCGCCGGCGGTGATCGTCGACGTCGAGCGCACACCGCTCGACGAGGACACGGCGGGGCACGTCGTCGCATGGGTCGAGGCGGGAGGGAGGCTCGTCCTTGCGGGAGACCCGGCCCGCTGGCCGGCCGCCTTCGGCGCGTCGCCGGCCGCGACCGGCGCCCACCGCGTCACTGTGCGCGCGCTCGTCTCGCGCGGCGCCGACGACGGCGACGACGACGGAGACTCCGAGGCGAGCACGCCGGAGTACGCGGCCGACGAGCAGCACGCCGAGCTCGCGGAAGGGGCGGCGGTCACGTTCCGGGACGCCGCCGAGCGCGCCGCCTGGTTCGACGACCAGACGCAGTACGCCGGCGGGCTCGTTCGCGGCGCCGGCCGCGGGTACGTCTTCGGCGTCGCGACCGACGAGCTCCTGACCAACGCGGGCCTCGCGCGCCCCGGGAACGCCGCCGCAGCCGTGGCGCTCTTCTCGCACGCAGGCCGCATGTCCTTCGCCATCGCCGATCCCGACGACGGCGTCGCGCCCCCGTCGACTCCCCTCGCGGCCATGCTCCGCGCCGGGCTGGGGCCGGGGCTGCTCCACGCCTTCGTCGCGTGCGTCGTGCTCTTCCTCGCCGCCGGCGTTCGCCTGGCGCGCCCCAAGCCCGCGCCGCCGCCGCTGCGCCGCGCGTTCGCCGAGCACGTGGACGCCGTGGGCGCCCTGTACGCGCGGACGCGGAGCGCGGCCCACGCGCTGGCCGCCTACGCGCAGTTCGCCGACGAGCGCCTGCGGGAGCGCCTGTCTCGCCAGCCGAGCCAGGGCGGCAACGTCGCGGCGTTTCTCGCGGCGCGCGCGGGCGTGCCGCTCGAGCGCTCTCAGCGCGTCTGGGCTCGCGCCGTCGAGGCCAGGGGCGGGGGACCGCCCCAGGGAGACGAGCTGGCGGTGCTCGCGGAGCTGAGGGCGATGGTTTCGGCGGTGATGGCGAAGGATACATAGACAAGGAGAAGCAGCGTGGACGCGATCCGGTTCCAGCAGACGTTCGAGCGCATCCGGCTCCAGGTGGCCCGTGTCGTGGTCGGGCAGGAGGAGCTCGTCGCGGGCGTCATCGTGGCGGCCATCGCGAAGGGGCACGTGCTCATCGAGGGCGCGCCGGGGCTGGGCAAGACGCTGGTCGCGCGCGCGCTCGCCGCCGCGAGCGGCTGCGCGTTCAAGCGCATCCAGTTCACGCCGGACCTCATGCCGAGCGACATCACCGGGTCGAGCGTCTACAGCCGGGAGACGGGGAAGTTCACCTTCGTCGCGGGGCCCATCTTCGCGCAGCTGCTCCTGGCCGACGAGATCAACCGGGCCCCCGCCAAGACGCAGAGCGCGCTGCTCGAGGCGATGCAGGACCACCAGGTGACCGTCGACGGAACGTCGCGGGCGCTGCCCTCCCCCTTCGTGGTCCTCGCCACGCAGAACCCCGTCGAGTCGCAGGGGACGTATCCGCTGCCCGAGGCGCAGCTCGATCGCTTCCTCTTCAAGCTGACCGTGTCCGACCCGCCGCCCGAGGTCGAGCGCACGATCGTGCGGCACCACGCCGACGGCTTCGATCCGACGGATCTCTCGGCGCTGGTACCGGCGACGTCCCCGGCGGAGATCGCGGAGATGCAGAGCCACGCGCGGGGCGTGCGCGTCGACGACGCCATCGTCGCGTACATCGTGGAGCTCGTGCGCCGGACGCGGGACGACCGCGCCATCGAGCTCGGCGCCAGCCCGCGGGCGAGCATCGCCTTGCTCAAGGCCGCCCAGGTCATCGCCGCCGCCGAGGGACGCGAGTTCGTGACGCCCGACGACGTGAAGCCGATGGTCGCCGCCGTCCTTCGCCACCGCGTGATGCTGCATCCGGACGCGCAGCTGCAGGGCACGTCGCCCGACGAGCGCATCGACGAGATCGTTCGCGCCGTTCCGGTCCCGCGCCTCGCGGCGTGACGCATGGATACCCGCCGGGCGTCGGTCTCGCTGGTCGTGGACCGGGCGCACTACACCCACGTCACGCTGGCGCTGTCGCGGGCCCAGACGTCCGTGTGGATCGCCACCGCCAACGTGAAGCAGCTGATGACC
>Ga0102924_1007434_pt1 | contig 10032 bp, 9 predicted proteins | sample PaiPotPPM11metaG_FD_80116 | JGI IMG/M metagenome (GOLD analysis project Ga0102924, IMG submission 80116) | Iron sulfur acid spring bacterial and archeal communities from Banff, Canada, to study Microbial Dark Matter (Phase II) - Paint Pots PPM... ...
CGCAACTGGAAACCGCCGAAGCTCATGTCCACATCCGCGGCGCCGTCGTCGTTGTCCTTCTTCTTTACCGCCGTCGAGCCGGGATACGCCGGGAGCCCGACTTCCTCCAACACTTCCTTGTCGTTCGTGGTCACATGCAGCCCGCCAAACGGCGTCGCGATCTTGACCTCTTTGCCGTCGCCTTTGTCGTGCGCATTCACCTGACAGCCGGACAGCATCGCCACGACCATTGTCGCCGCGGCCGATCCAGTCGCCAGCGTCCAAATCCGCCTGTTCAGCATCCCTCTGCCTCCTGCAAAACCGCTACCCAACTTTGGCCTATGCACTCACGATACGCGCGTCCGGCTTCTGCAGTTCCCCATCAGTATTTAGTAGTAAGTAGTCAGTGCTCAGTATTTGTTGGTTGGTAGCCAACCCGACAATCGCCTGCTGACCACTGAATACTTACTACTGAATACTGAGTACTGACCACTGACAACTGCTCCAAAATGCTACCCTTGACTTCTACCCATGAGTCCTGAAGAGCCGCGCCAAATGCCCGCCAATCCTGAGCCTGAGTCCTCCGCCAGCAACCTCCCCAAGGCCTACGATCCTTCGATCATCGAGCAGCGCTGGGCCGAGTACTGGGTCCGCGAACACCTCTTTGACGTGGCCACGCCGCAGCCCGGAAGTAGCGAGCCCATCCACCCCTTTACCATCCTGCTGCCGCCGCCGAACGTCACCGGCCGCCTGCACATGGGCCACATGCTCAACCAGACGGAGATGGACATCCTCACCCGCTGGCACCGCATGTGCGGCGACACCGCTCTCTGGGTTCCCGGCACTGACCATGCCGGCATCGCCACCCAGACCATGGTCGAGCGCCAGCTCGCCGAAGAGGGCACCGACCGCAAAGCCCTGGGCCGCGAAGCCTTCATCGCGCGTGTGTGGAAGTGGAAGTGCCAGTACGGATCCGCCATCACCGAGCAGATGAAGCGCCTCGGCGCCTCGGTCGACTGGAGCCGCGAGTACTTCACCATGGACGACCGCCTCAGCATCGCGGTCAAGGAAGCCTTCGTCCGCCTGTGGGAGCAGGGCCTCATCTATCGCGGCGCCTACATCGTCAACTGGGACCCGCAACTGCAGACTGCCGTCAGCGACCTCGAAGTTGAAAACGAGGAACGCGGCGGGCATCTCTACAGCATCCGCTATCCCTTCGCCGACGGCACTGGCTCTATCGTCGTCGCCACCACGCGGCCGGAGACGATGCTCGGCGACACAGCCGTCGCAGTCAACCCAAACGACGAGCGCTACAAGGACGTCATCGGAAAATTGGTCACGCTGCCGCTCAGCGCAGCCGCCGGACATTCCGATCGCGAGATCCCCATCCTCGCCGACGACTGGGCCAACCCCGAGTTCGGCACCGGCGCCGTCAAGGTCACGCCCGCCCACGACCCCAACGACTTTGCCATCGGCCAGCGCCACTCGCTGCCGCAGCTGAACATCTTCGACGAAACCGCACACGTCAACCTGCCCGGCTCGCCCTACCACGGCCTCGACCGCTTCGCCGCTCGCAAACGCATCGTTGCCGACCTCGAGAGTGCGGGCCTGCTCGTCGCGGTCAAGGACCACACCCTCACCCTGCCCATCTCGCAACGCACCGGCGTCGTCATCGAGCCGCGCCTCTCCATGCAGTGGTTCCTCGCCGTCAACAAGCCCTTCGGCGGCAGCAAGGGAGAGACCCGGCCCAGCATCGCCGTGACCTCCATCGCCGCCGTCCGCGATGGCCACATCCGCTTCACCCCGGACAACTACGTCAAGATCTACAACCAGTGGATGACCAACATCCACGACTGGTGCATCTCGCGCCAGCTCTGGTGGGGCCATCGCATCCCCGCATGGCACTGCGGCAAGTGCGGCGCCATCACCGTCTCGCGCACCACACCGGATGCGTGCTCCACTTGCGGCGATACGCACATCGAGCAGTCCACCGACGTGCTCGATACCTGGTTCTCCTCCGGCCTGCTGCCCTTCACCGCCTTCGGCTGGCCCGGAAAAGAGAGTTCCAGGTTGCAGGTTGCAGGTTCTGAGTTGAAGACAAAGGAGCGCGGTTCTCAACCTGCAACTGACAACCTGCAACTGACAACTGACCTCGCCACCTTCTACCCCACGTCGCTGCTGGTCACCGGCTTCGACATTCTCTTCTTCTGGGTCGCGCGCATGATCATGCTCAGCACGCACTTCATGCTCGACATGCCCATGCCCGACGGCAGCCCGCGCCCGCTCGCCGAAGCCGTGCCCTTCAAAGAGGTGTACATCCACGCGCTGGTCCGCGACGCCAACCGCGAGAAGATGTCCAAGATGAAGGGCAACGTCATCGACCCCATCGAGATCATCACCAAGTACGGCACTGACGCCGTACGCTTCACCCTCGCCTCACAGGCCTCGCCCGGCACCGACATCGCCTTCAACGAGGCTCGCACCGAGGGCTACCGCGCCTTCGCCAACAAGATCTGGAACGCCGCCCGCTTCCTCTTCATGAACCTCGACCGCGCGAAGGAAGCCGGCTATACCGTCACCATGCGTCCCCCGGCCCCGGTTGGCGAACTCCCCGACCACACGCCGCTCGAAACTCGCTGGATCTTCGCGCGCCTCTCCACCGTCTCCGCCGAAGTTGCACGCGCGCTCAACGACTACCGCTTCGACGAAGCCGCCAGCGCCGTCTACCAGTTCTTCTGGGGCGAGTTCTGCGACTGGTACCTCGAACTGGTCAAGCTCCGCCTCAACTTCGACGCGGAGGCACCGCTCGACGCGGTCACCGCCGTCACTCTGGCCTCGCTGGTTTGCGTATTCGAAGCTGCACTGCGTCTGCTCTCGCCCTTCATGCCCTTCCTCACGGAAGAGATCTGGCACGCGCTCTACGCCGGAGAGCCTCCCGCGAAGTCGATCGCCCTCACCCGCTACCCGCAGGCCTCCGACTTCCCCTCGAGCGCGCTCACCCTCGCCGCGATGGAGACGATGCAGGAGCTGATCACCACGATCCGCGCGCTGCGCAAAGACCTCAACGTGCCGGAGAAAGAATCGACGCCGATCCACCTCCACGCCGGCGCCCGCGTCCTCGCGCTCGCCGGCGCGCACTCCGACATGCTCGGCCGCCTCGCCCGCGTCTCCGCCGTCGAGATCGTCGACGACCCGCTCTCCGGCACCAACGCCCGCAGCACTCCCAGCTTCGACGTCGCCGTGATCTATGAGCGGCAGATCGACGTAGCCGCCGAGCGCGAGCGCCTCAGCAAAGACCTCGCGAAGTTCAACAAGCAGATCGACGCCAACGAAGCCCGCCTCGGCGACCCGAAGTTCACCGAGAAGGCCCCCACACACATCGTCGGAGGCCTGCGCAAACAAACCGACGAACTCCGCATCCTCCGTGACAAGGCCCAAGGCGGCCTTGACGCCTTGCCGCCGGTTTAGGGTGCCTCATGATCAATGCCCACGCGCGTTGATCGTGAGGTTCGTCTCCACCCGCCTTAGAATTCCGCCGCGCCGTACAATTCGAGCGGTAGGCCTATCATGACCAAACGAAGAGGCACTCCCGACCGCCGCGGCATGGGCGCCGAAAGCGACTTCATCGCAGAGCAGTTCGTTCCCAGCGAGGAATACAAGGCGCGCCAACGGGAGATGGTCCAGAAGCTTCTCGCCTCCGGAATTAGCCGCGAACAGATCGCAAAGATGTTCGCCGTCTCATTTGACCTGCTTTCGCAGGAGGAGCCGAAGTCCCCGTAACCGGAACCGGCCGTCACCGAACATTCATTCGACTTCCCACCCCCGCCTCGGCTAACCTCTCTCAATTCCCATCTGCGAGAGGAGTTTCCGATGGCGACGAAGAAAAGCACTCACAGCAAGCCCCCCGCGAAGGCCGCAAAGAAGCCGGTAAAATCCACGGCCCACAAGCCCCATCCCGCGCCGCCGCCCAGCACTCCATCGCAGCAGCCGGCCAAGGGTATCCCCGCCGGTAATCCCATCTTCAACGACCCGCATCCCACGCCCGACCCAACCAAATACACCGTCCCGCACGCTTCCGACACCGCGGCCTACAACGAGATGGATGCGCTGATCAAGGCGAGCAAGTTCCTGCCCATCGCCTTCCCCTCGGTCAATGGCGTCGACGAACCCATCCTCACTCTCTCCGACGCGCTCGGCCCAGCCGGCCCGGCAACCATTGCCGCCATCCAGCAATCTGGCCAACTCGTCTTCCACGCCGTCGGCGACACCGGCGCCACCCGCGGCCCAGCCAGCGAAAACAGCGTCGCCGACAAGATGCTCGCAGACTTCACCGGCGAAGCCCCCGCAGCCGTGCCTCATTTCTTCTACAACCTCGGCGACATCGTCTACTCCTTCGGCGAGCACAAATACTACTTCGACCAGTTCTACGACGCCTTCCGCAACTATCCCCGCCCCATCGTCGCCATTCCCGGCAACCACGACGGCATCGTCCTGCCTCCGCCTGCCGGCACGGGGCTCGCGTCCGACTCGCTCTCCGCCTTCCTCGCCAACTTCTGCGCACCCGACTTCGCGCACTCTGCAGACGCAGCCGGCATCTCGCGCACCACCATGATCCAGCCCGGCGTCTACTTCACCTTCGAAACGCCGCTTGTCCGCATCCTCGGGATCTACTCCAACATGCTGGAGAATCCCGGCGTCATCTCCTCCACCAAAAACCCCACCACAGGGAAGCCCACCTTCGCCAACCTTTCCGATGTGCAGCTCGCCTACCTTACCGCCGCCCTCACGCGCGTGAAGACGGAGAAGTTTGCCGGCGCTGTGCTGATCGCCGTGCATCACCCGCCTTACACCTTCGGCAAACACACCGGCTCGGCCGTCATGTTGAAGGAGATCGACGCCTGCTGCATCGCGGCGGGAGTTTGGCCGCACGCCATCCTCTCCGGCCACTCGCACAACTACCAGCGCTACACCCGCGCGCTGCCCGTGGGCAAGACCACCCGCCAGATTCCGTTTCTGGTCATCGGCAACGGCGGCCACGGCCTCACCCGCATTTCCAGCGGCACCACGCTGCGCACGCCGCAACTGATGCCCATCTTCGCCCAGCCCGAGCGCAACGACACCGTCACCTTCGAGAGCTACGACGACACCAACTACGGCTACGCCCGCATCCTGGTCGACACCACCCAACTCCGCATCGAGTACCACCCCGCCTCCGACGGCAGCACCACCAAGACCCCCAACGACGCTGTCACCGTTGACCTTCCCACCGGCACCATCACCACCTACACGCCGCCCGCGTAATCTACCGCGGCTGGCTGGCGGGAGCAGCCTCCAGCCACATGTTTGGTCCGTGTGCTAGCATGACTGCCACCATGGGCGCCAGCTCTTTTCCGGGCGTCTGGGTCTTATTAAGTTCGCCGCAACTTACAAAGGAGGCGGACATGGCTGCAACTTCCATCCCCGTCGCATCAGCGTGCATCTCTTTCCTGCTTCTTCTCGGCACTCTTCCCGCCCAGACCGCCGACGAACCCGGTCCGCCCCCTGAAGTTTCCAAGGTGCGCGTCGTCCGCCTCAGCGAGGTGGAAGGCGCGGTACGGTTGGATCGCAACACCGGAAGCGGGTTAGAGCCCGTCATGACGAACCTTCCGATCGTCGAACATAGCCGGCTGCAGACGGGCGCGGGTGTCGCCGAGGTCGAGTTCGAAGACAACAGCACCCTGAGAGTCGCACCGAATTCCATCGTGGAGTTCCCGCAACTGGATCGTCTTCCGTCTGGCACAACCGCCTCTACGGTGCGCCTGGTAAAGGGAACGGCCTATGTCAGCCTGCTGAAGACAAAAGGCAATCAGTTCGCCCTCCTGTTCGGCCAGCAAAAGCTCCAGCTCCAGCCTTCCAGCCACATTCGACTCCAGGTCGGCGACACGCAAGCCACCCTCGCGGTATTTGACGGATCGGTGCCCATCGACGGACCCGCGGGACCCACCGAAGTTTCCCGCAAGAAGACGGCTACGTTCGATTTGCTCGACCAGGCTCAACCCACCCTCGCCAAGGATGTCGTGTCCACTCAGTTCGATGAGTGGGACAAGAACTCCGCGGCCTCCCATGCGCAAACGGCGAACGTCTCTGCCTTTGCATCGCCGTACAGCTACGGCCTCAGCGACATGATGTACTACGGAAGCTTTACCGGCGTCGGCGGCTGCGGATCCATGTGGCGGCCGTACTTCGCCAGCGCTGACTGGAGTCCTTACTCGAACGGCGTCTGGGCCTGGTATCAAGGCGCAGGCTACTCCTGGGTATCCCCGTATCCCTGGGGATGGACGCCGTTTCACTATGGCAGCTGGTCCTATTGTTCCGGCGCCGGCTGGGGATGGCGGCCCGGGGGCTCCTGGAACGCCCTGAACAATGCAACTGCCATTGCGCCCACGGGCGGCGCGGGCGGCGGCGGAGTACACCCAATTCCGACTCGCCCAGTCCAACCGCCCCGCCCAGGCGGGCCCACCTATTCGGTCGTCAACCTGAGGCCGCTGGTCCGTTCGGAGGCGTCGGCAGACTCTTTTGTCTTCCGCAAGGATTCAGCAGGTCTGGGAATTCCACGCGAGGGTCTGGGCAAACTCAACAAGCTTTCGCAGGATACTGTAAACCACGGTGTGGCCACCACGCATGTTTACTTCAGCGGCCCATCGTCTCCCAACGGCAATGGTCGGCCTGCCAATGGCGGATCGCCCGCAACCACCGGGACCCTCGCTCCAACTTCGATGCACCGTGGATCGGCGCCGGCTCCCGAAGGGCAGACGCATTCGCAAGCAGGTACATGGACCGGTGGTGCGGGTGCAGCGAGGTCTGGCCCTGAGCCCAGCAGCCAATCGGCAAGGTCGTCTCCAGCACCAAGCAGTCAGTCCGCGCCTGCTGCTGCCCCCGCTGCCTCCCCAGCTGCCGCGCCGTCCGGAGGTCGTCCTCGTTAGGCTCGCAGCGGCACTCTGTGCGCGAGCAGACTCACGGCTGCACTCCCGGGCCTACCAGTGCCATCAACGGCATCAGAGGTCCTACGGGAATGTATTGGTGATCCATCAACTGTTGCTTCGCAAGCGGCAGCGTTTCCATCACGGCCCGCGCTTCGTCCTCCGTCTTGGCGTCGACCAGGAAGATCACCCCTTTGCCATCGCCGCGCGAATACCACTCGCGGATTTTCCCGTCGAGGTAGAGCCTAACGGTTGCATCGATCTCTTGCGGGATAACGGCCAGGATCTGCTGCGCAGTCACACCCTGCCGGGGAGTCTCAATCACCAGCACGGCTGTGGTTTTAGGGATAGCTGCCTTAGGCACGCCGGAGGCTCCCGCGGACTGCGATTGCGCCAGGGACGCAACCGGTAACACTGCCATCAGAAAAGGGATCATGAACTTCATCGGTCTATCCTCTCGATTCCGTCTGGTTATCGTCCTGTTAAGTATAAAGAGTACGAGCGTACTCCTATCGGTGCAAAAAAATTTCGGCTTCAGCAAAAGGACTTGATGAAAAACTCCCTCGCCTCCATCAACATCTGCTCACGCTTTTGCGGGGACGGCGTCAGCCGGACCGCGGTCAGCACTCCAGCCATACTGGGGAACAACAGTTGAAACTTCGCCACTTTTTCCTCGTGCGTCTGACCCGGAACAAAGGGCAGCAGTCGCTCACGATACGCTTCGCGCGACACCTCAATCCGTCTGCGCACCGCCAGGGGTTTTCGTGCGAGTTCCGGCCCCAGGGCGGAAAACACACAACCCATTCCGGGCGAATTCGCGTGGCGCACGCTCAGATAGTGTTCGATCATGGCTCGCAGAGCCTCACCCTCGGGCGCGGATTTGGCAATCTCCAGCATGCCGCTCCCCATCTCGTCGAAGGCCCGCGCCACCGCTTCGACGAACAATTCGTCCTTGCTCTTGAAGTGCCGGTAGAAGCCCCCTTTCGTCAGCCCCACCTTCTTCATCACCGTCCCGATGCCGCTGCTGTCCCCGCCGTGCTCGCGAAAAGAACGAGCGGCCACCGAGAGAATGTTCTCGTGGCTCCGCGCTTTGTGTTCCAGTGAGTACCGCATGGCTTTAAGAGTACGGCTGTACTCTAATCATGTCAAGCCGGCTTGCCTACGAAAGAATTACATTCGAGCCATTGCTTTCCACCCGTTCCTTCACCGCCTGCTCGGTCGCAATCGACACGTTCGTCTGCTTGATCTCAAGCCGCAGCCGGTTGAACGCGCTCATGTACACGTTGGCCACCCACACCAGCGCGAACCACGCCACCAGCTGTCCGCGCCAGCCCTCATACAGCAGCGTGAACCGCGTCATCCACAGAAAAAACAGCGCCACGTAGTGCGAGAAGCAGTACTCGCACGTGAACAGGTAGAAAAATTTCCGGACCAGCAGCGGCTTGCACAGCTCCGCCCGGTTCTTGCAGAAGTCTCGCGGCTCGCGAAAGACCTCCTCGTGCGTAATCGTCCAGCTCACGCACGCCACCGGCAGCGCCAGCAGAAAGAGGAACGCGAACTGATGGGTCAACGCCACCGGAATCACGTCGGGAACCATCCAGAATCAGATGCAGACGGAAGGCGATCCGGCAGCGTACAAAATCAGCAAAAATCGCGCCGCCCGCACCCCCGCTGACTCACCCCTGCTCCGGGTCGTACAATCCCCTCATGGACTGGAAGTCTCGCCGCATCACCGCACTCCTCGAAGCCGCCCTCCTCGAGGACAAGGCGGCCAACGACATCACCACCGCGCTTACCATCGACCCCGCCCTGCGCGCCACCGGCACCATCCTCGCCAAGGAGCCTTGCGTCGTCTCCGGCATCGGTTGCATCTCCGCGTTCCTCTCGCTGTACGGCAAGATGACCGCGCGCCCGGTGGGCCGCTTCGAAGTCGTCAGCCATCCCGAGATCTTTGATGGCGTCACGTCAAAAAGGGCCAGGCCATCGCCGTCATCCGCGCCAACGCGGCCAGCATCCTCTCCACCGAGCGAGTCATCCTCAACCTGATGCAGCGCATGTCCGGCATCGCCACGCTCACCAACGAGTACGTGACCGCCGTGAAGGCCACCAAGTCGAAGACCAAAATCCTCGACACCCGCAAGACCATCCCCGGCCTGCGCGCGCTGGACAAGTACGCCGTCTGCTGCGGAGGCGGCCTGAACCACCGCCTCGACCTGCAGGACGGCATCCTCATCAAGAACAACCACATCTCGCTCGGCGGCGGCCTGCCCACCGTGCTCGCCAAAGCGCTCGAAGGCCGCAAGCCCGGCCAGATCGTCCAGGTCGAAGTCCGCAACCCGCTCGAGCTCGAACAGGCCATTGCCGGCAACGCCGACTCCATCCTGCTCGACAACATGACGCCCAAGGAAGTCTCGAAGGCGCTCAAGCTCATTCGCACATCGCTGCCCAAGGCCACCGTCGAGGCGTCCGGCAACATGAACCTCAAGACCGTCGCCGACTACGCGAAGACCGGCGTCGACTTCATCTCCGTCGGTGCGCTCACCCACTCCGCCACCGCCGTCGATCTCAGCATGCGCATCACCGCCGCCACCTTCTGAAGTCAGGACACCGACTACTGCTGACACTCATCCAACTTTCAAGGAGGCTCCATGCGCCTACAGCCTATCGAACATCCGCGCGGCCTCATGATGCGCCTGGCCTACTTCTTCGGCCGCCGCAAGTTCGGCAAGGTCATTACCCCGATGAAGGTCGTCACCGCACGCGTCCCGAAATCCGCCCGCGTCAGCTACGAGATCGCCAAGATGATGGAGCACGGCTTCACGCTCGACAAGCAACTCCAGGCCCTGCTCCACATCCGCATCTCGCAGGTCAACCAGTGTGCCTTCTGCGTCGACATCGGACAGGCGTTCGCGTTACGCGAAGGCGGCTCGCTCGAGAAAATCAACAAGCTTGAGAACTACCGCAGCGACCCAGCTTTCACCGCAGCCGAACGCGCCGCGCTGGCCTACGTCGAAGAAGTCTCCAAAACCAAGACCGCCGGTGACGTCACCTTCGAAAAACTCCGCTCCCACTTCTCCGACGAACAGATCGCCGA
>Ga0102924_1007435_pt1 | contig 10031 bp, 6 predicted proteins | sample PaiPotPPM11metaG_FD_80116 | JGI IMG/M metagenome (GOLD analysis project Ga0102924, IMG submission 80116) | Iron sulfur acid spring bacterial and archeal communities from Banff, Canada, to study Microbial Dark Matter (Phase II) - Paint Pots PPM... ...
GGCGCAAGACATCGACGGCACTGTCGCGCAGCCCCGGCCGGTACCCGCCGCCGCGGCCGGAACCCGGCTCCTCGCCGTCCGGCCAGTCCGGGCCGCCCCGCCCCCGGCCGCCGACCCGGCCCCGGGCGTCGCCCGCACCGTTCCCGAGCCCGAGCCGGGACCTCAGGTCGTCGCCGGCCTGGCCACCGCGACCATGGGTGCCTCCCGCCCGGCGCCGGCCGCCGCCGTCAGACCCGCGGCGGTCCGGCCCCCAGCCGGCGTCGCGGCCGTTCCCGCGATCCGGCTCGCGGCCGCCGCGCGCACCGTAACCGTCGCCGCGGCCGTTGCCGTTGCTCCCGTTGCCGTTGCCCCCGTAACCGTCGCCGTTCCCGTTGCGGCCGTAGCCGTCGCCGCCGTAGCCGTCCCGGCGGCCCCGCCCCTCAGGCGCCGGGTAGCTCGCCGGGCGGCCGTAATCCGCGGAGCGGCCGTTGCCCGCCGCAGGCCCGGCCGTCCGGCGGTGGCCATTCGAGCGTCCATTGCCGCCCGACCGGTCGTACCCGTCATCGCGGCCGTACCCGCCATCCGGGCTGTACCCGCCGCCCCGGCCGTTGCCGGCGCCACGGCTGTACCCGTCGTCGCGGCTGGAGCCGCCGTTGCGACCGTAGCTGGCGTCCCGGCTGTACCCGTCGTCGCGGTCACGGCCGGTCCGGCTGCCGCGCCGTCCGGCGCCGACCGATTCGGACCAGCCGGGGTCTCGCCCGTACGGCCCAGGCGTATCTGGGTTACTCACGCATCCTCGCTGGTCGGGGGTTACGGGGCGCGAACGCAGCGGTCCCGCCGAGCCTTTAAGGTACTACCCGCTCGTACCTACCGTCCCGGTACATATCGTGAGTCACACCCCAAGCCGTCCCGTATAGCCGCCGAAATCGGCCCTGGATCCGGCGTCCGGCCCTGAGTCACCCTGACTCAGTCACCTGCATTCAGTCACTGGCACGGGCGCGCCGACTGCGCCGAGGCTGCGGCTCTCCTGTGCCGAGAACATAGGACGACGCGAGGTGATTCCAGGCACAACTCTGGCAGACCTCGACCACGTAAACCTTGAACTCCGCGTATTCAGCCGCCATTTCGGCCAACTCGGGGGCCTGTTTCACCCGCCCCTCGTACCGGCCGAGTTCGTCGCCGTAGACGTAGGTGACGTGCGTGAGCTTGGCTTTCTTGCAGATCGGGCAGGCCCGGTCGGTGGGCTCTCCGTGGAACTTGGCCGCCCGCAGCAGGTACGGGTGGGCATCGCACACGTCGGTCACCGTCGTGCGCCCGGCGAACACGGAGGCGAGCGTGGCTCGCCGCGCGAGCCCGTAGTCCACGACCGATCGCCTCATGCCCGCAAGGTTACGACGGAACCGACCCTGGGCCGAGTCCCGGGTTGCGCTGTGCTGGCCTCGGGGGGACGCCCCCCCGCGTGCCATCCGCTCGGGCCAGCCTCCGGCCGGCCGTCGCGGACGGCGCCGGCTTCGCCGCCCCACGGGCTGGGGCCGAACTCCAGGGACCTCCACCTGCACTTCGCCGCTGCACGGGCTGAGGCGGGGAGCATCCGTAACGCCGAGGCCAGCACAGCCACTTGCGCGGGGATCGTCCAGCGCATATCTTTGCGATGTATCGGCTCGATACATCGATCCGACACACCACGCTCCGCGGCGCGGCGGGCCGACACGGCTACAGCGGGGTTGTGGGCGGGTGTGGATGTTTGGGCGTGAATGTTAGACCAGCGCAGCCGGGGAGGGCAGCCAGGATGAGCAGTCAGCGGTCGGGCGTGCTCGAGCTGGCCGTGCTCGGATTGCTGCACGAGGCCCCGATGCACGGATATGAGCTGCGCAAGCGGCTGAACTCCGTGCTCGGCGCGTTCCGCGCGTTCGGCTACGGGTCGTTGTACCCGTGCCTGAAGGACCTGCTCCGCCAGGGCCTCATCGCCGAGGAGGTCCCGCCCGCCGCGGCCAAGTCGCTGGCCGGCCGGAGGTCGAAGATCGTGTACCGGCTGACCGCCGAGGGCAAGGAACGGCTGCAGGACCTGCTGGGCCAGGCCGGGCCGGCGGCCTGGGAGGACGACGGATTCGGCGTCCACTTCGCGTTCTTCGGCCTGACCCGCGCGGACGTGCGGATGCGGATCCTCGAGGGCCGGCGCAGCCGGCTCGAGGAACGCCTGGACGGCGTGCGCGCGGCCATGTCCCGGACCCGGGAACGGCTCGACAGCTACACGCTCGAGCTGCAGCGGCACGGACTTGAGTCGGTTGAGCGGGAAGTCCGCTGGCTCAACGAGCTGATCGCCTCGGAACGCCAGTCGGATCCGCCCGGATGGCGGTCAGAGGAGCACACCGAATACGGCTCAGGCGGCACGGCCGGCTGAGGCTGAGACAGCGCCCTGCCTGAGGGCAGGAAAAGATAAGGAGCAAGCCGAATGGGTTCGGTACGGGTAGCCATCGTTGGAGTGGGGAACTGCGCCAGTTCCCTCGTCCAGGGCGTGGAGTACTACAAGGATGCCAACCCGGACAGCCGGGTGCCGGGCCTGATGCATGTGCAGTTCGGTCCCTATCACGTACGTGACGTGGAGTTCGTGGCCGCGTTCGACGTGGACGCCAAGAAGGTCGGGCGCGATGTGGCCGAAGCCATCGTGGCGAGCGAGAACAACACGATCAAGATCTGCGACGTACCGCCGACGGGTATCACCGTGCAGCGCGGGCCCACCCTGGACGGGCTGGGCGAGTACTACCTGCAGGTCATCACCGAGTCGGACGAGCAGCCGGTCGACGTGGCGCAGGTGCTCCGGGACACCGGGGCCGACGTGCTGGTGTCCTACCTGCCGGTCGGCTCGGAGGAGGCCGACCGCTACTACGCGCAATGCGCGATCGACGCGGGCGTGGCCTTCGTCAACGCCCTGCCCGTGTTCATCGCCTCCGACCCGCAGTGGGCGCGCAAGTTCACCGAGGCCGGGGTGCCGATCATCGGCGACGACATCAAGTCGCAGGTGGGCGCCACGATCACGCACCGCGTGCTGGCCAAGCTGTTCGAGGACCGCGGCGTCGAACTGCTGCGGACCTACCAGCTCAACGTCGGCGGCAACATGGACTTCATGAACATGCTGGAGCGCAGCAGGCTCCAGTCCAAGAAGATCTCCAAGACGCAGTCGGTCACCTCGCAGATCCCGCATGAGATGGAGCGGGCGGCCGTGCACATCGGCCCGTCCGACCACGTGCCCTGGCTCGACGACCGCAAGCTGGCGTTCGTCCGGCTCGAGGGCAAGGCGTTCGGCGACGTGCCGCTGAACCTGGAGTACCGGCTGGAGGTCTGGGATTCGCCGAACTCGGCCGGGGTGATCATCGACGCTATCCGGGCCGCCAAGATCGCCCGCGACCGCGGGATCGGCGGCCCGGTGCTGTCGGCCGCGTCCTACTTCATGAAGTCGCCGCCGCAGCAGTACGGCGACGACGTGGCCCGCGACCTGGTCGACAAGTTCATCCGCGGCGAGGTCGAGCGCTAGGCCACCCGCGGGGTCGTCCCCCGAGGCAAGCACTCCTTAACGCCTGCCAGCACCTTTAAACGAACGACCGCCGGTGAACCTGGGCGGCTGATGCTCGCCGGCCGGGGTGACGCACCGTAGGCTGAGTGCGTTCCCCCTCCGGCGGGCCGGGCTGGGCGCCGGCCCGGAGGTGCCGTTGGCTGGATGAGCTGATGACCTAGTGAGCTCGTGATGGGCGGTATGACCCGGTCGGCCTTCGTCTCCGACCTGCGCACCGTGCTGGCGGGGCGGGACTTCCGGCGGCTGTTCACGGTCCGGCTGATCTCGCAGACCGGCGACGGCATCGTCACCGCCGCCATCGGCACCTACGTGTTCTTCAACGCGGAGACGTTCACCAGCCCGGCGGCGGCGGCGGTCGCCTTCACGGTCTTGTACCTGCCGTACTCGCTGATCGGACCGTTCGCCGGGGTGTTCATCGACCGCTGGTCACGGCGCCAGATCCTCCTGGTGTCGGCCCTGCTCCGGGCCGGCTTCGTGGCGGCGACCGCGGCGCTCATGGCGGCCGGCAACAGATCCGTACCGCTGTACGCGGCCTACCTGCTGGTGCTGGGCGTGAACCGGTTCTTCCTGTCGTCGCTGTCGGCGGCCCTGCCGCATGTGGTGGCCGAGGACGAACTGGTCATGGCCAACTCGGTGTCACCGACCGCGGGCGGCATCATGGCCCTGCTCGGCGGCCTGGTCGCCGGCGGGCTGAACGCGGCCAGCGGCGACACCGAGCGCGGCGCCGCGATCACCATGCTGATCGCGGGCGGCTGTTACCTGGCCGCGGGCCTGGCCGCCGCGACCATGCGCCGGGATCTGCTCGGCCCGGCCCGCGAGCCAGGGGCCGCGCCCGGACGGCTGCTCGGCGAGCTCGGCTCTGTGACCGCGGAACTCGCCGAGGGCGCGCGCTACGCGTTCCGGCGCCGCGGTCCAGCGGCCGCGCTCGGCGCAACCGGCGGCGGGAAGTTCCTGTACGGGATCCTGTTCGTGATCTCGATCCTGCTGTACCGGAACTACTTCTACCCGTCGAGCGCCTCCGTGGCCGAGGGTCACTACATCGTGCTGGCCGGGGTCTCCGGGATCGGCTATTTCTGCGCCGCGCTGGTCGTCCCGCCGGTCACGAGGCGGCGGCTGACCAAGCCCGCTCTGATCGCGGTGCTGCTCGCCGTGTGCGCGGTCGCGACCGGCGTGCTGGGCGAGACCTTCGACCAGCTCGCGTTCCTGGCCTTCGGCTTCATCCTGTACCTGACCTCGCAGGGCGTGGCCATCTGCGCGACCACGATCCTGCAGGAGGAGGTGGACGACGGCTACCGCGGGCGGATGTTCGCGTTCTACGACCTGATGTTCAACGTCACGATCGCCGTGGGGGCGCTCATCAGCGCGCCCTTCCTGCCGCGCGACGGCAGGTCGCCGGCGGCTATCGCCCTGGTGGCCGTGGGGTACGCGGTGGTCGCGGTCTGCTACCGGATCTTCACCCGTCAGTCCTCGTCAGCCGCCGGGCCCGGTGAGCCCGGGACCTCGAGCCCTTCGTCCGCAGCCCAGGCCAGCAGCTCCTGAGTGGCCCGCTGCTTGCCCATCGGGCCCTGCTCCAGGCGCAGGTCCATCAGGTGGTCGTGGGCCTTGCCGACCAGCGGCCCGGGCTTGATGCCGAGGATCGCCATGACCTCGTGGCCGTCCAGGTCCGGCCGGATGCTCGCCAGTTCCTCCTGCTCGGCCAGCTCCGCGATCCGCTGCTCGAGGCTGTCGTAGACGCGGGCCAGCCGCTGGGCCTTGGCCGCGTTCCGGGTCGTGCAGTCCGCCCGGGTCAGCGCGTGCAGCCTCGTCAGCAGCGGGCCCGCGTCGCGGACGTAGCGCCGCACCGCGGAGTCCGTCCACTCGCCCGTGCCGTAGCCGTGGAAGCGCAGGTGCAGTTCGACCAGGCGGGACACGTCGGCCACGACGTCCTTGCTGAAGCGCAGCGCGGTCAGCCGGGCCTGGGCCAGCTTGGCCCCGACCACCTCGTGGTGATGGAACGCGACCTTGCCGCCGGGCAGCCGGGTACGGGTCTTCGGCTTGCCGATGTCGTGCAGCAGCGCGGCCAGCCGGAGCACCAGGTCCGGTTCCAGGTCGTAGCGGGGCTCGAGGTCGATGGCCTGGTCCAGCACGGTCAGCGAGTGCAGGTACACGTCCTTGTGCCGGAAGTGCTCGTCCTGCTCGAGCCGCAGCCGGGGGATCTCGGGCAGCACCTGGTCGGCCACACCGGTGTCCACCAGCAACGCGATGCCGCGCCGCGGGCCGCCGGGCAGCGGCGCCAGCAGGAGCTTGCTCAGCTCGGCCGCGATCCGCTCAGCCGACACGATGGCCAGCCGGGGGGCCAGCCTGGTCATCGCCGCGCGCAGCTCGGGCGACACGGTGAAGCCGAGCTGCGCAGTAAACCGGGCCGCGCGCATGATCCGCAGCGGATCATCGCTCAGCGAGGCCTCGGGCCGGCCCGGCGTGCGCAGCACCTTGGCCCGGAGGTCGCGCACCCCGCCGAACGGGTCGACCAGCTCGTACCCCGGCAGCCGCGCGGCCATCGCGTTGACGGTGAAGTCGCGCCGCGACAGGTCATCGACGAGCGACTGGCCGTAGGTCACGTCGGGCTTGCGGGACTTTCGCGCGTACTGCTCGCTCCGGTAGGTCGTGACCTCGAGGGTCTCGCGGCCCTTGCGCATCCCGACCGTGCCGAACTCGATGCCGATCGTCCACACCTGATCGGCCCAGGGGCCGACGATCTCCATCACTCGGGCCGGCGTGGCGTCGGTGGTCAGGTCCAGGTCGCCGTGCGGCCGGCCGAGCAGGACGTCCCGGACCGGGCCGCCGACCAAGGCGAGCTCGTGGCCGTACCGGGCGAACCGGGCGCCCAGGTCGGCGGCGGCCGGCGACATGTCCGAAAGCAGGGTGGCCACGGCCTTGCGCTGCTGCGGGCCCAGGCCTGGTGACCCTGGTGACGAGGAATCCAGCACGGGCATTGAGGGTAAGTGCTGGGCGTAGGCTTTGGGAAACCCGGTCACGGTGCCAATGGTCTGCCCGGAGGCGTGCGCGGAGGGAGACGATGCAGCAGACTCGTCGCAACCTCGCCCAGCGCACTCAGCTGATCGGAATAACATTTCCGCCATGGCTCGCCCGCTGCTGACCACCGGTCCGTTGCTGACCAGGAGCGCGGCTCTCGCCATTACGGCATCCGCGCTGGTCCTGGGCGGTTTGGGGATAAACGGCGCGGCGGCCAGCGCGGAACGCGGGCAACAGACCGAACCGGCCCCGCCGGTATCGCTGAGCATCACCTCGGTCAGCCCGGCTTACGCCCAGCCGGGCCAGACCGTGACCGTCTCCGGCACGCTGACCAATGTCTCCTCGGCGTCGATGGCCGACCTGTCGCTTCAGCTTCTCTCGTCGGGCACGCCCTTCGACAACCGCGCCGTGCTCGCGGAGTACGCCGACGGTTCCGACTCGGGAGGGGAAGCGCCGGTCGGGCCGGCCACGACGCTGACCCGGCCGCTGCGGCCGCAGACCACGGTTCGCTGGTCGATGGCGCTGCCTGGTAGCGATCTGCCGACGGCCGGGTTCGGCGTCTACCCGCTCGCGGCCCAGGTGAGCAACGCGGACCAGAGCGTGCTCAGCGAGAGCCGCACGTTCCTGCCGTTCTGGCCCGGTCAGAAGAGCCAGGACCCCATGCGGCAGGACGTGGCCTGGATCTGGCCGCTGATCGACCAGCCGCGTGAGGGGATGTGCCCCGGGCTCGTCAACAACGGCCTAGCGGCCAGCTTCCGCAGCGGCGGCCGGCTGAACGGGTTGCTGCAAGCGGGCCAGGCCTACGCCAGCCGCGCCCATCTGACCTGGGCGATCGACCCGGCTCTGCTGGCCACCGCGGACACCATGAGCAAGGCCTATCACGCCGGAGGCCTGGCCGGCTGCCACGGTCCGCCGCGCTCGCCCCAGGTTCTGCCCGAGCCCGCGAGCCGGGCGGCGGCCGCCTGGCTGACGGGGATTAAATCGGCCACAATCGGGCAGCCGGTGTTGGTGACGCCGTACGACGACGCGGACATCGCGGCGCTGACGCGCAGCGGCCTGGGCACCGATCTGAACCGCGCGTTTACCCAGGGCCGCTCGATCGCCGGCCAGATCCTGGGCCGCAGCTTCAGCCCGGCAGCGGCGGGCGCGATCACCAGCCCGAGCGGGCCGAACGCGATGGCCTGGCCGGCCGACGGGATCGCCAACTACGCGGACCTGCAAAACCTCGCCGCGACCGACGGGATCAGCTCGGCCGTGCTCGCCAGCTCGACCATGCCGCCGTCGCCGCCGCAGAACTACACGCCGGCCGCGCAGGCCGCCACGTCGGACGGGTCTGGATCCGGCATGCAGGTGCTGCTCTCGGACGAGACGATCACGCAGGTTCTCGGGCAGGCCGACAGCCCGTCCGACTCGCCGGGCACGGCGTTCTCCGTCCGGCAGCGCTATCTGGCCGAGACCGCGATGATCGCCGCGGAGCAGCCGAACCTGGCCCGCTCGATCGTCATCGCCCCGCCGCGTCGCTGGGATCCCCCGGCCGGCCTGGCCAGCGGCCTGCTCGCGGAGACCGTGAGTGCTCCGTGGCTGCGTCCGGTGAGCCTCGGTCAGCTCGCGGCCGTCCAGCACCCGACGGGACAGGTCACCCGGCGCCGCCCGCGAGCGGTCAGCCGCGCTCAGCTCAGCCGTCCGCTCCTCGACCAGGTGCGCGATCTGGATCAAGAGGTGCGGCTGCTGAAGAGCATCCAGCTCGGCCCGGACCCCGTCCTGGACCGGGGAATCTTCGCCATCGAGTCTTCGGCCTGGCGGGGCGGCGGCCAGGCGGGCCGGCAGGCCGCAGTTCTGCTCCAGCAGGTCTCCAGGTATCTGGGTCTCGAGCAGGCCAAGCTGAGAATCATCGTCAGCCAGCGGGAGCAACTGGTCGGCAAGACCGGCACCGTGCCCGTGTCGATCTCCAACCAGCTGCCCTACAACGTCAAGGTCCAGCTCCGGGTCGACCCCACCGGAGGGGTCACGATCAAGCACCAGCCCCGTCCGGTCGTCATCCCGGCCGGGCAGCAGGAGATCGTCAAGCTGGGCGTGACGGCGGCTGCGGTCGGCTCAACCACGCTCTCGTTCAGCCTGCTCACGCCCGACGGCACGGTGCTGCCCAACTCACGCGCCACCATGACCATTCAGGCGACCCACTACGGCACGCTGGCGTTGGTGATCATCGCGGCCGTGCTCGGGCTGTTCCTGATCAGCTCGGGGGTCCGGACGATCCGGCGCCGGTCCCGGGGCGGTGCGCCGAGCTCGGATGCCGCGCCGGACGGGTCTGCGCCGGACCGGTCCGCGCCGGACGGGTCTGCGCCGGCCGATGCCGGCCCGGCGGCGGTCGACCCGGACCCGGACCAGCACGAGTGGCGTGCTGAACCAGACAAACCAGATACCGTCGTGTCTGACCGAACGAACCACGACCGGGTCGCGACCGGCCAGATGACCGGCCACGATCCAGCGGAGGAGCCTGATGACTACGCCTGGACGCCAGGCTGGATCGACCGCCCCTGATGGCGACTTTGGTCCGGACCCGGATGGTCTTTCAGGCGACGGCTCCCCCGCCGGCGAGGCTGACGGTGACTTCGTCCCGCACCATGCCGGGCCGCGAGGCGGGAGGCGCGGCATAGACACGCCGGAACCGCGCAACCCGGGCCGGTCCCGCCCGCGCCACGCCGCCGAACCCGGCCGGGACGCCCGGGAAGCGGGCGCCGCCCTGCACGCCCGGATCGCCCAGACCATCGAGAACGCCCGGGCGGCCCGGGAAGCGGCCGCCCGCCACGGCGGCGGCGACCGGCCCGCCGACCCGGGCGGCGTTGCCCCGCCCGGCCCATCCGGCTACGGCCGCCCCGCACCCGACCCGGCCGGAGGGTACGGCCGCGTCGTCCCGCCGGACCAGGCCACGGCCTACGAACGGTCCGCACCGCCCCGGGAAGCCGCGGAGTACGGCCACCCCGCACCGCCCGACGAAACCGCCGGGTACGGCCGCCCGGCACCGTACGGCGCCGCGGACTACGGCCAGGGATACGACCGCGCGGCCGACCCGGCCGGAGGGTACGGCCGCGTCGTCCCGCCGGACCAGGCCACGGCCTACGAACGGTCCGCACCGCCCCGGGAAGCCGCGGAGTACGGCCACCCCGCACCGCCCGACGGAGCCGGCGGGTACGGCCGCCCGGCTCCGACCGACGGCGAAACGGCCGCGTACGGGCGCACGACCCCGGCCGGCGAAGGCACCGGATCTGCCCGGACCGTCCCGCCCAATCCGGCCGCGGCCTACGGACGGTCCGCGTGGCCCGACCCGGCCGCGGACTACGGCCCGCCGACCCCGTCCCGCGAGCCGACCGGTCACGCCCCGACCGCCTGGCCCGACCCGGCCGCGGACACCGGCCGGACGGTCCCGACCGAGCCCCCCGCGACCTACGGCCGGACCGCCCCACCCGCC
>Ga0102924_1007437_pt1 | contig 10030 bp, 12 predicted proteins | sample PaiPotPPM11metaG_FD_80116 | JGI IMG/M metagenome (GOLD analysis project Ga0102924, IMG submission 80116) | Iron sulfur acid spring bacterial and archeal communities from Banff, Canada, to study Microbial Dark Matter (Phase II) - Paint Pots PPM... ...
CGCCGCGAAGGCAAAGCCGCTACTTCGTCTGCGGCGGCGTCGGGCTGGCGTCTTACCTGTAGCCGGGAATCAGGTAAGCGCGTTTTCGCTCGCAGGCCGGGGCGGCTGCTGAATTCCTCCAGCTGAAAGACGGGGTTTCCGCTCCCCGCTCGGTTAGTCAGTCCCTGGCTGGCGCGGCCCGTTACGAGACGACCAGAAGCGGGCACCTGGCCTCAGCCGACTGGCCAGCGGACCCCGAGGACGCCAGCACGCAACAAGCCCGGCAGCGATCACGACGACGCAGCAGCGCGGCCTGCGGCTCGCGGTGATGGATTTGCGGCGTCGCCTGGAACCGCCCGGCAGCCATGCATGCGGCCGCGTCAGGCCGCACGCCTTACCTTTCCGGGCGGACGTCCCGGCGGCATCGCCGACTCGTCTAGCCTGGCCCCGTGGAGCGACCGGAGAAGCTGGCACCGCCGCTGGACGCGGTATCGGCCGGGTGGATCACCGCGCTCACCGGCACGGGCCCGGTGCGCGAGGCGGGCCTCGTACGCCTGCACGAGCTGCTGGTCCGCGTCGCCGTCCGCGAGCTGCGGCGCCGGGACGCCTCGTCCGGGATCGCCGGGCCCGAGCTCGACGACCTGGCCCACCAGGCTGCCGCCGATGCCATGCTCGCGATCATCGCCAAGCTGAGCACCTTCCGCGGTGAGAGCCGGTTCACCACCTGGGCGTACCGGTTCGTGGTGCTGGAGGTGTCCAGCAAGCTCGGCCGCCACTACTGGCGCCAGCACCCGGCCGCCAGCCTCGATGCCGAGGACTGGGACCGGCTGCCCGACCGGTTCGGGATAGACCCCGCCGAGCAGGCTGCGCAGACCGAGATGGTCTCGGCCATCCGGAACGCGGTGGACCAGGAGCTCACCGCCCGCCAGCGGCGGCTGTTCGTCGCGGTCGTGCTCAACGGCATCCCTCTGGACGCCGTAGTGGCCCAGACCGGGATGACCCGGAACTCGATCTACAAGGCGATCTTCGACGCCCGCCGTAAGATCCGCGCGTTCCTGGTCGCCAACGAGTACCTGGAGCACAGAAGGCTGGGATCACGATGACCGACTGGGCCGCGCTGGAGAACTTCCTCGACACCGATCCCGCGGACGTCGGATGCGAGCAGGCCATGGACATCCTCCACGTCTACGCCGACCTGGTCGCCGCCGGGACGGACGCGGCCAGCCGCTACCCTGGCGTGGCGGCCCACCTGGCCGCCTGCGGCCCCTGCGGCGAGGACTTCCGCGGCCTGCTCGCCGCGATCACTCAAGAGCCCTGACCGAGGCCGATGGCGATCGCATCGCCGTCGCCTGACCGTACAGCGCGGCTGGTGCCCTGGCTCGCGCCCGCACGGCGGGCACGGTGGTGACGTCCCAGATCACTCTCAGGACCGGCCCGCATCCGAGACCTGGCTCCATGCCTCGTGCTGGCGGGTGATCGGGAGCAAACAATGGCCTGCACGCGAGCCGGGTTCAGGTCCGCCAGCAGAATCGCGCCGACCCTTCACGTCCGTCGAGTGGAAGTCGCCGAGACCACTCGCGGTCGACCTGCATCGGGATCGCGCTCAGTGACTTGGTCTGGCCACGCGCCTGCGCGCGGTCCGTGCCATGGCGGGGATCACGGCGGCCCCGACCACCAGGTGCATGACGGCAAGCCCGACGATGGCCGAGGTGGTGGTCGCGGTAGTGGTCGCGGCGGCCAGGGGCAGCGCCACCGACGCCGCCAGGCCGACCAGCACGATGCTGGTCCACAGGACCCGGGCGTGCGGGGTACGCCGGTCCAGCACGGCGAGCAGCAGCCAGCCCAGCAGCGAGGCGGCGAGGCTGGCGGCGATGATCTGGCTGACCGCGATGATTTCGATGTGGCTGGTGCCGTAGCGGAAGTTCAGGCGGATGCCCAGCAGCGGGACTTCCACGGTCCAGGCCAGCGCGCCGGCCAGCGCGCCGCCTGCGGCGCACAGGGCCCGGGTACGGCCTTTGCTGGTGCCGGGCACGGCGGCGGCAGTGGTGCGGGCGGGGTTGATGGTCAGCATGTGCCTGCTCCCTCAGGTGCTCGCGGCGCTCGGCCGCGCCGCTGGCAATCAGGCTGTCCCGGGCGGGGGTAATCGGGCATCGTCGGGCTGGCGTCCGCTGGGCTGCTGCTCGTGCAGCAGCGGATACTCCCCGCGCAGCAGCTCGCCCGCCTCCGCAGCGACGATGCCGCGCCCGTTCCCCGCGGCAGCGGCGCTTACGTCAGGCCGTCAGGCTGGCCTAGGACCACGGAGCCCGGACGTAAGGGAAGGGCTGGCCGGGGCTGCGGGCGGTTTCATGTCGCCGGTGATGAAGGGCTGGTGTAGCTCCAGCCGGGCTTGCCGCCCGCGGTGTTGGAGGTCACCTCGGGCCCGATGAGCAGGAATCGTGCTTCTGCCTGAGCGAGGGGGCAGTGCTCGGTGCCGCGCGGGATGACGAGCAGGTCGCCGGGGCCGAGGTCGACGTCGCGATCTCGCATCTGGATGACGATGTGGCCCTCAAGAACGAGGAAGACCTCGTCCTGGTCGTCGTGGCTGTGCCAGTTTGTCGACCCGATCCCCTTGGCGACCTTGAACAGGTTGCCGTTGCCGCTCGCGAGTACCCGCTGGGACCAGAACTCGATCAGGTGCTCAGCTTCCCGGGCCGGATTGATCTTCTCCACGACGCCCATCCTGCCGGTCGGACTGGCGCCGCCGATAGTGCTAGAAATACCACGTGCCGCAAGAATCCTGCCACGGCCTGCGATCGGTCGTCCTGATCGCCGACGAGGGCTCCAACCCCTTCGAGATGGCCTGTGCGTGTGAGGTCTTCGGCGCCCGGCGGCGCCCGGAGATCGGCCGCGAGCTCTACCGGTTCCGCGTCGTGACCCCCCGGCGGCGCGTGGCGGTGCGCGACGCGATGTTCACCATCGGCGGCGCTGGCGACCTCGCCGGCATCGATGACGCACACACGGTCATCGTGCCTAACCGGCCCGACACCGACACGCCGACCCATCCGGCAGTCATCAAGGCGGTGCAGCGCGCCCACCGGCGCGGTGCCCGGCTGGTCGGCTTGTGTACCGGCGCCTACACCCTCGCGGAGGCCGGACTGCTTGACGGCCGCCCCGCCGCGGTGCACTGGCAGCTGGCCGGCGACTTCCGGCGTCGCCACCCGAACGTCGACCTGCGGCCCGACATCTTGTTCGCCGACGACGGCGACATCCTGACCTCCGCTGGCAGCGCCGCGGCGCTCGACCTGGCCCTGCACATTGTCCGCCTCGACCACGGGGCGCAGATCGCTAACTTCGTCAGCCGCCGGCTCGTGTTCTCCGCCTTCCGCGACGGCGGGCAGCAGCAGTTCATTGAGCAGCCCGTCACCCCGCCCGGCCAGGCCGCGCTGTCACAGACCCTTGACTGGGCCCGGGCGCGACTCGGCACGGCGCTGTCCGTCGCGGATCTCGCCGATCACGCTCACCTCAGCGCCACCACACTGCACCGGCGCTTCCGCGCCGAACTCGGCACCACGCCGCTGGCGTGGCTCACCGCCGAGCGTGTCGACCTCGCACGCCGCCTCCTCGAGCAGGGAGTCGTGCCCATGGACCTGGTCGCTCACCGCAGCGGGCTGGGGACAGCCGCCAACCTCCGCGCCCAGATGCGACGCCGAACCGGGCTCAGCCCATCCCAGTACCGCACCCGCTTCGCCCGTGACTAACCACCCATCGACCTCCGGCGCGCGTACTCGGTCGATCTGGCGACGCCACGAAACTTCAGTCGAGGTCCGACGGCCGGTCCGCGGCACGGAACAGCGGCGGGAGGTAGCGCAGCGTGAGCACGGACCAGGTGACGTGGGTGACGGCCGGGGCAAGCACCCCGCCGGTGGCGTCCCGCTGCCAGCCGAAGATCACGCTGGTGAGCAGGCCGGCCAGGACCAGCGCCGGGTTGCCAGTAGCGGCGGTCGATGCAACGTAGGCGAGCGTGCTGGTGCGCAGCGGGCATGACCCAGACCACAAGGCGCCCCGGAAGAACAGTTCTTCGGCCACCCCGCTGCCCGATGCGATGAGCACGACCAGCGGGGTTGACCCGGCGTCGGCATAGCGCAGCACGCTGGCGATGGCACGGCGCAGGGCGCGGTAGCGGCGGGCGACCCGCGCCGCACCGTAGAACACGGCGAAGGTCGCGCCCCCGGTGACGACGGGGACGGCAAGGGCCCGGGCCGCGCCTCGGGGACCGGTGCGCCAGCCGTCGCCGCGCCACGGGATGGGGCCCGCGCCGAGCGCACCGCACGCCCAGGTACCGGCCAGACTGGTGGTCAGCAGGTAGAAGCGCGCGGAGCCTGCCTGAGCGCTGAACGAGGACCGCAGCAGCGCCGCCGCCCCGAGCCAGGCGGCACTGAGCGCGGCGGCGCGCCGCGCCGTCATGAGCGGGCCAGCCGGGCCTCGCGCCGTTCGCGGAGCGTTGCTCGCACGGCGTCGTCGTAGGACATGGGCCGGATCGGGATCAGGTCCCTGAGCGACTGGTCACGCACGATCACCTCGTTGGTCATGGAATCGATGAGGGCCCGTCCGGTACCGGTGTCGATATCGGTGACCAGAGTCAGCCACAGCGAGGACAGCCAGGGGGTGAGCAGCGGCACGGGAAGCAGGAGCAGCGGGCGGTTCTGGATGGCGGCGACCCGGCGCAGCATCGTCGAGTACTGCAGCACCTCCGGTCCCCCGGCCTCATAGACCTGGCCCGAGGCCTCGGGCGGCTCCAGCACGCCGGCCAGGTACGTCACCACGTCGTCGACCGCGATGGGCTGGGTGCGGGTGGTGACCCACCGGGGGGTGATCATGACCGGCAGGTGCTCGACGAGCTCGCGAGTCAGTTCCCAGGAGATACCGCCGTGCCCGATGATGATCCCGGCCCGGATGACGGTGACCGGCACGCCGCCGGTGCCGAGCAGGCTCTCGACCTCACGGCGGCTGCGCAGGTGTGCGGACAGGCTGTCCGCGTCATCGCCCAGGCCGCCCAGGTAGACGATACGGTGCAGGCCAGCCCGGGCGGCCGCCTCGCCGAACGCGGTAGCCCCGGTGGCGTCCTTGTGCTCGAAGTCCGCGTCCTGAAGGGAGTGCACCAGGTAGTACGCGACCTGACAGCCGGCCATCGCCGGCTCCAGTGTGGCGGGCTCCTGCACGTCGCCGCCCACCGGTGTGCCTGCCCCCCGGTATCTGGCCGGACTCCTGGTCAAAGCGACCACGTCGTGGCCGGCCCGGTCCAAGGCCACGCACAACCGCCTGCCGACGAAGCCGGACGCTCCGGCCACCAGCACCCTCACCGGCCCCCCTGCCTTCCCGCGGCCGGGCCTACCCTCCGTGATCAGGCCAGACCGTCCCGTAACCCGGACGTACCCCGCCTACCCGCGAACCGGGCTCATACACCCGGCCCCGCCATCCAGGCCCCCAGGCGCAGGCGCGCCCTGGACGCGGCTAGCGCCTCCAGGAGCGCTGCCCTTGTGTTCCTCGGAATGTCCACGTTGGCCCGTGTCAGCGCCTCACGCTGGTCCCGCAGCGTCCCGGTTACTCGGTGGCCGTATGTGCGCGGTCGAGTACCCCGGCTGTGGAGCCCAGGTGAGAGGGTTTACGCCAAGAGCTAGATTGGGTGGTCAGGGGCGGGGTCGAACCGCCGACCTTCCGCTTTTCAGGCGGACGCTCGTACCAACTGAGCTACCTGACCTCGGCCGGGCCAACATCATACGGGCCCCAGGCCCAACACCGACCCGAGCGGTCCTGACGGGATTTGAACCCGCGACCTCCACCTTGACAGGGTGGCGAGCACTCCTAGCTGCTCTACAGGACCAAGCTTGCTGGCTTACGCCAGCCGTGCCCCCAACGGGATTCGAACCCGTGCCGCCGCCTTGAAAGGGCGGTGTCCTAGGCCGCTAGACGATGGGGGCTCGACGGGTTACCGCCGCCTTGCCCGTGGCGTCCGCCGTCGGGGGACGCGCTCCAGCATAGGGGACAACCGGCCCCCTCAGCAAAGCGCGCAGCATGGCGGCCCGGTCCCGCCCGCGGCGGCCAGCAACTGACTCGGGCTAGGCCCCGAGACGCCCGGCGGCCGTCACCCACCGGGCGGCCAGGTCGCCGATCCAGCCGGGCACCTCGGCCGGGTCGGACGGCGGGGAGCTGACCAGCACGAGCTCGTCAACTCCGGCCGCGGCAAGCTCGGGCAGGTCGGCCGGGGAGCAGTCCGGGACGGCCACGGCCACGCTCGGCGGCCCACCCGGCGGCCCACCCGGCGGCCCGGACGGACGGCCCCGCCGACGGGCCGAATCGGCCAGGACGGCGATCCGGTCCGCGACCGAGTCCGCCGCCACGTTGAAGCCGTACCAGCCGTCCGCGCAGGCCGCGACCCGGTCCAGGGCCTTATCGCCGTTGCCGCCCAGGATGACCGGGATCTGCCGGTCTCGCACCGGCTTGGGGTAGCTCCGGACGTCGCGGAACCGGACGAACTCTCCTTCGAACGAGGCAACGTCGCAGCTCCAGAGCTGGCGCATGGCAGCTACGTACTCGGTCAGCCGGCCCCCGCGGCGGGCGAACGGCACGCCCAGAGCGGAGTACTCCTCGGCCGACCAGCCGATGCCGACGCCCAGGGCGAACCGCCCGCCGGACAGCAGATCAAGGGTGGCGGCCTGCTTGGCCACGACCAGCGGGTTGTGCTCGGGCAGCAGCAGGACGCCGGTGGCCAGGCCGATCCGGTCAGTGGCGGCGGCCGCGTAGGTGAGGGCGAGCAACGGGTCGAGCCAGTCGGCGGCGGCCGGCACGGCGATCCGGCCGTCGCTGGCGTAGGGATAGTGCGACGCGGGCTCGTCGACCATGATCACGTGCTCGCCGGCCCAGAGCGTGGCCAAGCCGGCGGCCTCGGCGGCCCGGCCCGTGGCCGCGATGACCCCTGGCTGGGCCCCGGCGCCGATGCCCAGCGCGTGCAGCCCGATCTTCATCCGCTTCCCTCCGGCCCGGGTCGCGGCCGGGGGCTAGCCGTTTTTGTTAACTAGGTGCTCTACGATCGACTCCTTCTCGCCCTCCTCGGGCAGGACGGCCCAGGCCACCAGGTACACCAGGGCGCCCATGAATCCGAAGAAGCAGGCGATGGCAAAGATCAGCCGGACGATATTGGCATCAATGCCGAAATAGTCGCCGATGCCGACGCACACGCCCGCCACCATCCGGCCCTGTCGCTTGCGCTCCAGCCTCTTGCTACCCGTGTCGTTCATAGGTCCATCATGCGCCCCGTGACCACCTGGGGGCTGCCCATGCCGCCAGTGCGTCTTACGCTAGCGGCTAGCCCGGTGACCGGGTGCTAGCCGAGAGGATCAGCCATGCCGCGCACCACTGACCCTGCCGCCGCAGTCGACCTGCTCCGGGTGGACGACGAACTCAGCGAGGAGGAGCGACTGGTCCGCGACACCGTCCGCGACTACACGGCCAAGCGCGTCCTGCCGCACATCGCCGACTGGTTCGAGGCTGGAACGCTGCCCCGCGAGATCGCCCCCGCGCTCGGCAAGCTGGGCCTGCTCGGCATGCACCTGACCGGCTACGGCTGCGCCGGCATGGGCCCGATCGCCTACGGGGTCACCTGCCGCGAGATGGAGGCGGCCGACTCCGGGCTGCGCAGCCTGGTCTCCGTGCAGGGGTCGCTGGCCATGTTCCCGATCTGGAAATACGGATCTGAGGAGCAGAAGCAGGAGTGGCTGCCGCGGATGGCGGCCGGCGAGGCCATCGGCTGCTTCGGGTTGACGGAGCCGGATCACGGCAGCGATCCGTCGACGATGGCCACACATGCGACGATTAACAATGGTGACTGGCTGCTGAACGGCTCCAAGATGTGGATCACCAATGGGTCGGTGGCTGACATCGCCGTGGTGTGGGCCTCGACCGAGGACGGGATCCGGGGTTTCCTGGTCCCCCGCACGGCGAAGGGGTTCTCGGCCCGCAACATCCACAAGAAGCTGTCCCTGCGCGCCTCGGTGACCTCGGAGCTGCATCTGGACGACGTGCGGCTGCCGGCCGAGGCGGTGCTGCCGGGCGTGACCGGGCTCAAGGGCCCGCTGTCCTGCCTGACCGAGGCCAGGTACGGCATTGCCTGGGGGGCCACGGGGGCGGCCAGGGCCTGCCTGGAGGCGGCGGCCGACTACGCCAGGACCCGCGAGCAGTTCGGCCGCAAGATCGGGGGCTTCCAGCTGACCCAGGGCAAGCTGGCCTGGATGCTGGCCGACCTCCAGCGCGCGCAGTTGCTGGCGCTGCACCTGGGCAAGCTCAAGGCGGCGGGAGAGATCACCCCGCAGCAGGTCAGCCTGGGCAAGATGGCCAACGTCCGCACGGCCATCGACATCGCCCGCCAGGCCCGGACGATCCTGGGCGCCAACGGGGTGACGCTGGAGTACCCGGTCATCAGGCACGCGGCCAACCTGGAGTCGGTGCTGACCTATGAGGGCACCGAGGAGATCCACGCGCTGACCCTGGGCCACGCCCTCACGGGCATGTCGGCCTTCCGCTGACCGGTGGCCCGGGCCCTGGCTGGGGCCCCGGCCTCGGCCTCGGAGTTACGCCCACTTCACGACGATGTGCCTGAAGCCCAGGGCGCTCAGCATGCCGGTCAGCATGGCCTGAGTGTTCTGGCGAGCGTCGGCCAGCAGCGGGCTGCGCAAGGCGGCGGCCTTGATGTGCTGCTGGGCCAGGATGTAGACGGCCTGCTGGCTGTTGGGGTTGCCGCCGAAGAAGTTGTCCAGCCGGTTGACCAGGCCCTGCTGCTGGGCGAACACGTAGGACTGCCGGGTGTTCAGCACGGCCGGCTCGAGCCTGGGCTGGGGCAGGGCCACGGTGACCGTGGTCCGGTTCTTGGAGACCCGCAGGTCCGGGCCCTTGAGCCCGGAGAAGTCGACGTAGGCGATGTCGGTGCCGTCGCCGACGAACAGGGTCTGGCTGCCCGCGATGAAGGACGGCAGGAACGACGTGGACTTGGTCAGGTCCACGACGACCTGGAATGAGCCGCTGGCCGCCTCGTAACGGCTCAGCTCGGTGATCGATTTGAGCACGACCGGGCCGCTGCGCTCGGTCGTGGTCTCGGTGAACGGGTTGCGCAGCGTCGGCAGGACGTGCACGACCGACAGGACTAGCAGCAGGACGGCGGCGGCCACGACAAGGGCGACGAGCCCGGCCAGCTTCCCGGTCAGCCCGCTCCCCGGAATGCGCTTCATGCCATTTCTCCATCCCTGAGGCGCGTCGTTGATCAGCGCGATGCGGCGATCGGCAGGGCCTAGTTACCCAGGCGGGCCGAGCCAATTCATCGGCGGGTGTTTGCCGGCCCCGAAGAATGGCACCTACTCAGCGGGGATGACCCCTCATGTCGGCGGAGGCCAGAATGACCGGGCGCTACGAGAGGCCGCGGCTGTCGGCGACACGACTGTCGGCGACACGACTGTCCAGGGCACGGCAGCAGGCTGGGGAGCAGGCCCCGCGGGGGCCCTGGCAGTGGCCGTGGCGGCGTCGGCGCAACCGCCGGGTGTTCGGCTGCCTGCTGTGGATCCTGACCCTGCTGCTGATGCTGCTCGTCTTGTCGATCCTGTTCGGCGGGTTCCAGCGCGGCAGCAAGGTCGGCGGCGGGGACGACCGCCCGGTGCGGCCGGATATGGTGGCGGCCCGGGTTGTGACCGGCAGAGCTGTGACCGGCAGAGCTGTGACCGGCAGAGCTGTAACCGGCAGAGCCGTAGTCGGCAGAGCCGTGCTCCGCTGAGACGTCGGCATCCGGCCCGGGGCGGGCCGGATGAGGAGGACGGGTGGGGCAGTCTCTGGGCGCGATCCTGGACGGGGCGGCGGCGGGCCGTTTTCTCCCGCCGGACGGCGGGGTGACGATCCTGCCTGCTCAGCCGTCGCGTCGCGCCGCGGGCGTCATCGCGTTCACGGCCCACGCGGTCATCTTCGTGGACGCCGACCCGGACTGGGTGGCCGGCCAGCTGCCGCCGGGTGACCTGTCCGGACCGCTCACCCCGGC
>Ga0102924_1007438_pt1 | contig 10030 bp, 6 predicted proteins | sample PaiPotPPM11metaG_FD_80116 | JGI IMG/M metagenome (GOLD analysis project Ga0102924, IMG submission 80116) | Iron sulfur acid spring bacterial and archeal communities from Banff, Canada, to study Microbial Dark Matter (Phase II) - Paint Pots PPM... ...
GAGTCGCCTGATCACACAACTCAAGCAATCTACTAACTGGGTAAAGGATGCCTGGTTCGTTATAGACACAAATGGTGTGTGCCGATACATGAATCCTGCTGCTCAGAATTTGTGTAAGATCAACTCGGAAGCGATGACCTCTTCCTATAATAGTATGCTCTGGGGACTTGCACTGGGACAAGGGCTGGCTCTGCATATTGAAAATGTGTTTGCTCGTTTGTTGTCACGCATGCGCAACAGTGATGAGGTGAGTAGCTATCTCAGCGCTTTCATGCGTGAACGTGATTATGTACATGAACTGCGTTGTGTATTGACCGAAGAGCCGCTAGATGGGCAGGCAACGGAGCAGGAGAACGCAACCGATCATTACTACAAACTGACCCGCTATCCACTCTATACGGAACAGGGTGGGCAACTGGAAGCGAATGCATTACAGATGCAAGATGTGACCGAGCAGGTCCGTGATGAAAAGAACCGCTCGGCCCTCTTTTCATCAGTTTCACACGACCTACGAACGCCTTTAACCACCATCAAAGCCGCAGTCACTGGCCTGCTCGAATTTGGTACTGCCCTGGACGAGCAGGATCGTCGTGAAGTACTCGAAGAGATCGATAGCGAAGCGGACCATCTTACGATACTGGTAAGCTCATTGGTTGAGTTATCGCGTATCGAGGTGGGCGCGTTTGATCTCAAAAAGGAGTGGTGCGATCCAGTAGAGATCTTTTATGGCGTCTTACCAAAGGTACGGCGTGTGCTAGGGAATCGTACGTTGCGCACACAATTCCAGCCGCATATGTCATTGATCTATGCCGATCACACCTATCTGGGGAGTGTTCTCTTGAATCTCGTGGAGAACGCAGCACGGCATAGTCAGGATCACTCGGATATCCTTGTTGCAATCGACATCTTCAAAGAAAACAGTAGCGAGAAATTGCACGTACAAGTGCAAGATCATGGGATAGGGATACCGGAAAACAAACGAGAGCAGGTGTTTACAGCTTTTCAGGCGCAAGAACAGGGCTACGGCAATGGGCTCGCGCTGGCTATCTGTAAGAGGATTGTGGAGGCGCACCAGGGTGCTATCTGGGTCGAAGGGACAGAGGGTGGAGGTTCATGTTTTGTCTTTACTCTGCCTGTTCATCCACACTCTACAAAGCATGTGATAGGGGAGCAATAGCCTGTGTCCATGCTGATAGCCAGGCAGGAAACAAAGAATGAGGGAGATTATGTGATGGGTAGAGGTCTTGTTACGGCAGGTCCGTACACCTGCGGAGGAGGAACCGCTATGCGAGTGAAGGGGAAACGTATTCTGGTTGTTGACGATGAGCCACCGATTCAGCGTATTCTCAAAAGAAACCTGACCGTTGGAGGGTATGAGGTTCTCGTAGCGGAGAATGGTCGGCAAGCGGTCGAAATGGTCAGACTGCATCAACCAGATCTTATCTTACTCGATATCTGTCTGCCAGGCGGCATCGATGGTGTTGACGTCTGTGTACAGGTGCGTCAATTTACACAGACACCTATTATCGTGCTCTCAGCAGTGCTAGAAGAGAAGCAAAAGATCAAAGCGCTGGACCTGGGAGCTGACGATTATCTAACCAAGCCATTTAGCAATGATGAGTTACAAGCGCGTGTGCGTGCCTGTTTGCGTCGTGCAAGCAACAAAGAGTCGGTCAACGAAAAAGAGCCAGAGGTCCTATCCAGCGAAGATGGCTACCTGCATATGGACGTTGTGCGCCGTCAGGTGCGCGCAGGGTCTAGCGAAGTGCGTCTGACACCGACCGAATTTGAGCTTCTGCGCCAGTTGATGCTGTATGCCGGAAAGGTTATGACGCACCGCTCACTATTACGAGCTGTCTGGGGGCCGGAATACGGAGAGGAAGCTGACTATCTACGTGTTTATGTACGGCAGTTGCGTCTAAAAGTGGAAGAAGAGCCCTCACATCCTAAATACATCATTACCGAACCAGGTATTGGGTATGTCTTCCGCTCGCAGGGAGATCTCTAAAATCCTTAATACAATTTTAATGCCTACCCGTGTTATTTTTATTATAGCCTAACCAATTTCGGCGTAGACTACTCTTGTAGAGAGGTTGCCTGATTCTTCTGAGTAGCAGGAAACAATTGACTATCACAAAATTGTTACCATCGCCGAATGAAGAAAGGCGGGAAAACTGGAACTGTCCTGTACCTATGCTGACTGAGTGCGTGCTATATCATTGTGTGTCTGCCCAATTAGATGTATTATAGTAGAGTAGTAGTACAATGCCTGACCACTGGTGGTGAGTGGAAAAGTAACCCATTCATCGACAAAGAGTAGATGGAAGCTGACACTATAGGCATAAAAAGCTGATATGTATAAGAAAAAGACGTGGGAGGGAAGTGTGGAGGAGAGAGAAGAAAAGCGGTATGTGTTTGGGGATGTGCTGAAGCTCATGAAAAAAATAGCATCCACGATGTATACTAATAGAATTCCTTGTATCATGGATGACTGGGTACCTGATGATGCGCTCTCTGTTGTATTGATACGTTGCGCGGACTGCCCCTGTTCTATGATATAAGCGCATAACGCAGACCGCAACGCTCCTGGAGTGACGACATCTAATCGCTTGCCTCCGGGGTAGGAAGACTTGCAAGCTAGTCTGGTAAAGGAAATAGAAGAGTAATGGAGCAGCAAGACCGCATCATGGATGGAGATCTACAGACATTGGGTCTCCAATCCATTTTAAAAATGCTCGCCTTGAGTGAAAAGACCGGGAAACTCTATGTGACTTCGGGGCCAGAGACCCTCTCGATCAGTCTCCGCAAAGGGCAGATTGTGGGGCTTCACGAAGATGGTGTGCCGCAGCCTGACATGCTCGGGATGCTCTGTCTTCTTAATAAACTGGATCCGCCGCGAGCTCAATATATACGAGAACTTTCCCGTGGTGATATGCACCTCTCTCTCGCTCTGCTTGTAGAGCGTGGATGGATGGCAGCGGCAGAGATGCAGCGTCGTCTGGAGTTTCTGGTTACCCAATCGATCAGTCATGCCCTACGTTGGGTCAATGGACGTTTTGCCTTTCACCGTCAGGTGATCTCTATGGAGAGCAAGATGCATCCATTAGATGTCGACTCTGTCTTGTTAGAGGCATTGCGGCAGGCCGATGAATGGGAAGAGGTGATGAGTGAAGGGGTAACCAATCTCACCCTTACTACCGTCGCCCGTTGGCTACCGGAGGTGAAAGATGTGCGTGGTATCGGCCTCAATCAAGAGGGCATCGACGTACTCTGCCTGGCGAATGGAGAGCTAACGGTGCAGGCAGTCGCACTTGCATTAATGTTGCCTGAGGCGCGTGTTGCCCGTTTAATGTCGCGTCTGCTTGAACTCAATCTCATAGAAGTCGTAGACACCGCCCTGGAGACCGAATTGCAGGGTGACCTTTCCAATATCATCATCAAGTGCCAGTATCTATTAGCGCAACAGCGCCAGTCGTCAAGTCCAGAGCAGCATCTCTTAGGACTGGTTACCACCTTATCTGAATGCATTAACGGATTATTAGCACATCATGGTTCCTATGCCCGCAATCTGCGTGGGCGTGGTAATATACCACAGATAGAGATCGCTCGTTACCTGGAGCGTCGATTCGCTCCACAGGTACAAGCATTGTCCCAGCAACAATTCCCTATTTTGGAGACCGCCACATTTCAATATGGTCGACTAGATTGTAACGATATCTTGCACCTGAACAAGGTCGTCAAAGGTGAGCAGTTGGAAGAGTTCTACTGGGAAGCTGTACAGGGTCTGGTCGCATTTTTACGCATGGTCTTTACCGAGCTTTTGCGTGACGAAGTAGGCAACTCGCATACAGGGCGTCAATTAATGGTCGCCTGGCGCATCTTTCTTTCTGAGATTGATCACGAGATGCAGCAGTATCAGATTTATCGTGCGCATCGTAATGCGCAGATGCATCGTGGCCGAGATAACGGATCATCATTAGGTGTTGTGCAGAATTGGCCGCAGCAACCCAACGAGAACAACGGAGATTTTTGGTCGCCTGAGACGCGAAGGAGGACAATCTAGAGATGGCTACAGAACCAACAGTACTGGTAGTAGACGATAGTCCTACGGTACGAAAAATCGTACAAATGACACTGCAACGTGAACATATTAAAGTGATTACTGTTGGCGATGGGCTGAGTGCGCTGACATCAGTAGCCGACGAAATGCCCGCTCTTATTTTATTAGATATACAATTGCCGAGGATGGATGGGTACCAAATTTGCCAGATAATACGCAAACACTTGCAGTTTCGACAAATACCCATTATTATGCTGAGTGGGAAGGATGGCTTGTTTGACAAGATGCGAGGTCGCCTGGCGGGCTCAACTGAGTATCTGACCAAACCATTTGATTCCGCAGAATTAGTACAAACGGTGAAAAAGCACCTTGCAAATTGGCAAGAACGTGCCCCCTCTCAACAAGAAGGTGCGCGCCCTCGCTTACGCTATCGCGGCTAGTCTCCAAAGAAGAATGTGCCATGCTCATCATCTATAACGGGGACATACAATAGCCGACTGCGTAGCCAGGACTTCCCAGTTCCGGTATGGCTTGATAGGAAAGGTTAAAGTGGATGCCTGGTCAGAAAATACTTGTTGTGGATGATAGCTGGACTGAGCTAACCATGATCGTCACTCCCTTGCGTAATAGCGGTTTTGAAGTAGTGACAGCTGTCGATGGTGATGAAGCTGTAGAGAAGGTATTCAAAGAACGTCCACAGTGCATTGTCTTAGATGTTGTCTTACCAAAACAAAATGGTTTTCAGGTATGCCGAAAGCTAAAAAGCTCAGAAGTGAGTCGACATATTCCAATCATTTTGTTGACGAGCAAAAGTACCCCATTAGATAAAGCGTGGGGTATGCGGCAAGGGGCTGACGCATATATAACGAAACCTTTTAATGGGGATGAATTAGTGTCCAGTGTACGAAGCCTTATTTAAGGCTTCGTCATAGGAACAGAGTGGTGGAATGGATCTCCCTGCTCTCTGGTGTTGGTTGCATAGGATGCCTCTTGCTTCTTGTGCCTAAATGGAGTAAATCTTGTGTCCAGTGAAGATCAGAAAAAACGTGAAGCTTTTGCTGCTATTCAGCAATTAATGTCTCAGTCGCCTTCAATGGCGGCTTTGCAGATGCAGCTTGCCCAGGGGCAATTCGGTGTAAACGGCACCAATGCCGGAGATATTCCCCCTGCGGCTATTGGCGAACAGTATCTGGTATTCACCCTGGCTGATCGCGAACTTGCTGTGAAGGCTGAATTGGTGCAAGGAGTCGAGCGGCTCGCAGAATTGACGCCAGTTCCTAATGTTGTTCCCTGGGTCAAAGGTGTGATTAACCAGCGTGGTTCGATTGTCTCCGTGGTAGATCTGCGGACGTTTTTAGCGCTAGAACAGGTCCCCTATACTCCTCGTACACGTCTTCTCGCATTACAATGTAATGAGATGGTGATCTGTCTGGTGGTGGATGGGGTTAGCGAGATGTTACCTATTCCTGCTACAGCCATTAATGGAAACGTGCGTCAGACTACCATTCCACCATGGGCTGCACCCTATGCAACTGGTGGCGCGCTACTGACAAGCCGTGTAATGGTCATTTTGGACGTGGCGCGTCTACTTTTTTCTGAAAAAATGCAGCGCTATAAAGTTTAATAAAAAAATGTAGTGCAGCAGTTGTGGTGGTCCCTGTATAGATGGAGATATATATTCATCAATGGAGGTCTGGCGGATGAATCCTGATCCAAACCGAAGCGGTACGACGCTGAATGGCCCTTTTACTCTGGGCTTTGCGATCTCCGCTATTATTCCGGTTCTTGCTGTTATAATTATTGCTTTTTTGTCTTCTACTCTGGATCATACTCTTTTAATGGTCGTCGCCGTTGCTCTTGCCGTCATTGTTTTGATCGCTGTTTATTGTTCTTATTACCTGATTGCTAAAAAAGCGGTGACGAAAAGCTTGACTGATATCGCTGAGATCTGCCGTAATTTTGCGAGCAGCGATCGTTCTATCCGTGCTTCGGTGTACGGTGATGATGAACTGGCTCAGCTGGCAAGCTCGCTTAATGCGGCACTCGATAGCCAGGGTTCAAGTCAGGTAGCCTCGGTTGGCGCAGCTGGTAACGATGCTGCGGCTCTACAGGCGCAGATCGAGAAACTGCTCCAGGAGGTTAGTGCGGTCGGTGATGGTGACCTGCGTGTCCAGGCTGAGGTAACGCCAGATACGCTGGGTGTGTTGGCTGACTCTTTCAACTATATGATTGAAGAGCTGGCGAAGGTCGTCGGTCGTGTACAGGCGACAGCTGTGCAGGTAACGAATGCGACTCGCCGTATTCTGGACCGTTCCGCTGAACTGGCGCAGGCGTCTGATACACAGGTGAAACAGATTGCTCAGACGACTGAAGCTGTAGAAGCGCTGGCCGTTTTTATTCAAAACGTCGCTCGTAATACACAGATGAGCGTGGATATTGCCCAGGAAGCGCTGCATAGCGCGAGTAATGGTCAGCAGGCTGTGCGTCAAACGATCGAAGGTATGATGCTGATCCGCGAGAACGTACAAGAGACTGCGAAAAAAATTAAGCGTCTTGGTGAGCGTTCTAACGAGATCGGTGAAATCGTTCGTATCATTGAGGACATTGCTGATCAGACAAACTTGCTGGCTCTTAACGCTGCTATCCAGTCCGCTATGGCTGGTGAGCACGGTCGTGGATTTGCAGTCGTTGCTGATGAGATTCGACTTCTTGCTGAACGTTCGACTGAGTCGACCAAGCGTATTGCGACGCTGGTCAAGAGTATTCAGGGTGATACCTACGAAGCGGTTGTCGCTATGGAAGACAGCACGCAAGAGGTGGTCAAAGGATCGCAACTGGCAGATGATGCTGGTCGCTCACTGAACTCGATCTATAGCGCTGTAGAACGACAGGCGCAAATGATTGAAAACATTGCTCGCGCTGCGAACGAACAGACCTCTGTCTCTGAAGCTGTTGCGGTTGCAATGGGTCGTATCTCTGAAATTACACGTCAGACCGATGCTGGTACGCAGGAAGCTGCTGTGAGTGTTAGTTACCTCGCTGAATTATCAGAGCAGCTACGTGCTTCAGTATCGACCTTCCGTCTGCCGGATCGTACAAATGATATGCTTGGCTCGTTCTCTAATATGTCATCCATGAACGATTTCTCGGACCATGGTGATCAGAACTTCCCACCACTGGGCGGCGAGAATGAGAATAACTGGGGTCAGAGCTTCTCTGGGAACTTCCCTCCTCTGCCCGAGCCTGGTAATAGTGGTTCTCTTGTTCCAATGGGCTCTCGTGGTAATCAGTTCCCTATGAATAATCAGTATGAGGGGATGAGTCCGGCGATGAACTCGGGTCTGCCATCAGGTGGTTTGCCACCTGTCGGTAACCCACCTTCGTTCAGTGGTGTACCATATAATGGTGCTCCGTTCATGGGCGCAGGCATTGGAGCGCAGACAAATGGCAATAATCAGGGTTTCGCTAATGGTAATCAGTTAGACTTTGGTGATTTCGGCAGCTTTGATAACGCTCAGTTTAATGGTCAGGGCTTTGATGGTGGACAGGGTAATGCTGCTCAGAACTTCCAGCAGCAGGGCCAGCCTTTCTACCAGCAACCGTCAAATTCTGGGTATGCGCAGTTGCCTAATTCAGGCTTACTCCCTTCACCGCTACAGCAGCAGCAGCAGGGACAGTCGATGGGGTCGCGCCCGCGCTGGCAAAGTGGCGTGCAGCACGACCAGAATCAGTAATTGTTCATCCCAGCAGACCTGTACTCTTCGTACTTCCCTTGCTTGATACAAGCCTGGCAACGTGGTCTGTTTGAGAGAAGTGAGGTGTCACGGCATCACATGTTACCAGGAACGCAGAGGGGCGGTATGCCCTTCTGTGACCCTGGTTCTCGCGCGAAGGAGCTTGGAAAAGCAGAGCGCGCCATTGATGAACGTGACACCCAGAATAGTTAAGTGAGTACGCGCAACATGTCGAACACATTTGATAAACTATCCGTCCTCGACTCGTTTATCGAAGAGGTGAATAGCTATTTGCCAGAAATCGAGACGAATCTCGAGCGACTGGCTCAGTCACCTGGCGACATGGATGCCCTCGAAGAAACTTACCGCCGCACTCACACCATTGGCGGTTCCGCTTCCATGATGGACTTTCCTGGCCTGGCTCATGTAGCTCATGGTATGGAAGACATCCTGGGTGATGCTAGAGACAGTCTGATATCGCTTAATGAGCCCTGTCTGGGTCTCTTACGACGATCATTAGGCCGTTTGCATCAGCTCCTGGAGGGTATCCGCACAGGTATTGACGAAGAGGCTGTGATTGCGGAGGATGATGCCGATTACGCTCGCTATCGTGCTCAAATTGAGTCGCCTGCACCTGCATCTTCCGGAGTTGCTGATACTCCTGTGGAGAGTAACGGGTTCAGCATGCCTGCGTCGCCAGCTTCTTTCTCTTCATCGTCTGCATCGTCAGTACCAACTATGCCACCGCTGTCGCCCATACCACCCGTTCCTTCGTCGATCCCATCTTTTGACGAAGTTCTGGCTTCTTTTCGCACGCAGTCGTCCTCGCCAGGTGAGGATATTGGTTGGCCTGAGGAGCCTGAACTGGTAACGCGCTTCGATACCACCACTTCGATGTCGCAGATTCCTCCGACTCCTCCAATTCAATCTACTCAGTCCCCACCAGCTCAGATAGCTTCTGTATGGCCGTCGGAGTCGTTGGAGTCTGGTCCGGCCTCTGTATCACTACCGCAGATCTCTCCAAGTGCATTGGATGCGTTGGTGGCTTCAACACGCCACCCGGCTGTATCTTTAAATCGCGATGGATCTGCAACACAGAATCCGGAGGGGCAAAGCCAGTCAGGGCGTCAACCAGTTATACCGATGCAACAAGAGGGACTGGCAGCAGCTGAAAAGTCAGGGCCGCCAGTTTCAAGAGGGACTGAAGCTGCTTTACCACCTATTTTGCCAGCAGCGCAGCAACCACCACGTACACCATCGGTCTTTACTTCCCCCTCTTCACCGTATGAGGAGGCTTCGAACAATGACTTTATGCGACCCGGACCGATGTTTGGATCAGTAGAGTTACCCGATGCTGAGCCAGCTATGGCCCCTTTTACTGCTCTTGTTCCAGTTGAGGCTCGCCAGGAGCGTGGCGTTGATCAGAGTGAGACCACGCAAGAGGTTGCGCTACCAGCAGCCTATGAAGATATGCAGCGTGAGACAGGCAATCTAGAGACGCAAGCTGCTACCTTAAAGACGGTTGTCTCGCAATTGCGCGATGCGATGGTGGTCATTGAGGGTCAGCGCAGTGAATTTAAAGGCTTTTTAAACGGCTCGAAAGATGCACTAGATCGTATGGAAGTCTGGGCCGGCAAGGCCATGGGCTTGAATCTACGCAATAGTCCTGAACAGGTGCGGCGCTACCTTCCGTTATCGGTTATGTGGGTCTCTAACACCAAGTTGAAGAAGGTGTTGGACCTCCTGCATAAGATTACAGGAGGCGTTGAGCTGACCGATGAGCAATTTAACGAATCCCTGCGGCAACTGCATGCATCCATTCAATCTTGCGGTGAAGCCTTTGAGCAGTTGTCTGCGGAACGTCCACCACAGTTTGATACAAAGGACGGTTGGAGTCCCTGGCAGGCCAATGTTAACCATGGCGCGGATCACTTTAGCGAGCGTGTGACATTCGAGCGCCAGGGAGATCCTACGGCTCTGCGTAGGGAGATTGAGGCTCAGGTACGTGAAGAGTTACGTCAGGAGTACGAGACGCAACGCCCGGTAGAGCAGGTAAATCTTGAAGCGGAGACGCTCAAGTCTATCGAGGATCGTTTGCGTAGTGAGATCGAGATTAAGGTCCGCCAGGAGTTTTTGAACCAGATCATGAGCGCTGGGGATGATGCGTCGTCTCTTGCCAATCGTCTGGCACCGGATAGTAGAGCCACTGAAAAAGATAATGGCAGTCAGCCCGCTA
>Ga0102924_1007439_pt1 | contig 10025 bp, 4 predicted proteins | sample PaiPotPPM11metaG_FD_80116 | JGI IMG/M metagenome (GOLD analysis project Ga0102924, IMG submission 80116) | Iron sulfur acid spring bacterial and archeal communities from Banff, Canada, to study Microbial Dark Matter (Phase II) - Paint Pots PPM... ...
GATCCGCGTACTACGGATCACGGCATGGGCGCCCCACGTGGAGGCGCAAGCACTGCGATGCCAGGCGGTGCTAGAGGCCATGCGCGACCGGCCGGAAGCGGCCCGGCGCATGCTCGACGCGGCTCGGACCGCTTTCACCGACCTCGGAAGCAGGCTTGGGTTGCTGGAAACAGCGGTACACGCCGGCCAGGTCGAGCTGCTCGCCGGTGACCCGGCCGCTGCCGAAGGATACCTGCGCGGCGCGATCGCGGGGTTTGACACGCTCGGCGCCCGGGTGGCGTCCGCCCGCGCCACGGCCCTGCTTGCTCGCGCCCTGTTAGAGCTCGATCGAGTTGAGGAGGCGGAGACAATCGCCGACCCGTCGCTGGCCGGTGGGGATCTCCAGGCGGCGATCGGCCTGCTCGGCGTGCGCGCCGAGGTGCTGGCCCGCAGCGGCCGCACCGCGGAGGCCGACGATCTCGCTCTGCGCGCCGTTCAGCTGGCAGAACCAACCGACGCCCTCGTTGATCATGCCGACGCCAGGCTTGCCCGCGCCCGCGTCCTCGCCGCTTCGGGTCGGGGGCCAGAAGCCGAGACCGAACTCGCCCGTGCCTTCGAGTTGTACATGGCCAAAGGTTCGGTCGTCGGGGCTCGGCGGACGGGTCTCGATGCCACCGGAGCTGTCAAGGCATCTGCTCCTTTCCCCGCAGCCACACGGAACGCCGCCGCAGCTCTGGCCGAGCTCGACCTTGCCCGGCTCAACTCAGGGATCCTGCCCGACGAGACCATCTGCGGCCCCGGCTACGTGGTCGAAGACCACGTCATGCACCTGGTCCAAGACCTTGACTCGGTTCGGGCCACGATTGCCGACACCATCGACCAGATAACCGGCCATTTCTACCGCGAGCTGGTGGCGACCATCGGCGACCGATACGCCCTTCACCGCTACGGCCTCGCCGCCACGGCGACGAGCAGTGGCGCCTCCTCGATCGACACGTCCCGGTTCGTTGTCGTCTCCCTGGACGACTCGGGCCGTTTCGGACGATGTCATAGCTTCGGACCCGACGACGGCGACCTCGCCTTGGCCACCATGAACCAACTCCACGGTTCGTCGCCCGCCGCGGTCCGCCGCATACGACACAACCTGGCGACAGCATGCATGGCACGGTGGGCCGCAGCGATGCGAATAGGTGACACCAGTGCTGTGCTTGCCGCCCACGCGCCCGGCTACATCAATGTCCACCACAGAGTGCAAGACGCGCTCAGCTTCGCTGACCAGCGCGACGAAGAGCTCGAAATCGCCGGACGCTCAACGGTCGAGACCGAGGTGTTGGCAACTCTTGGAGATCGGCACGCGCTCCACCGTGTCCGTATGGAATGGTCTGACGACACACTCCAGCCCCGGAGCGAACCCGCCCGCGGCCTCGCCGGCGACGTCACATACGACCTGCTCCTCGTCAGCCGCACCGACCGCGACGGTGCCGATCTCCACGACGACATGTTCGAAGCCGAGCAACTCGCCCTGGCGGTCGCCTGTCTCGTCGAACGGTGGGCCGACGACGAGCTCGGCGGCGACGACCGGGCACGGGCCATGCAGTGGGCCGAGGGATGGCATTACGCCGAGACGATCAACGCCCACGACTGGGAGCGCCGCGAATCCCAGCTCAGCAATGACATCGTGCTCATCGATCATCGACCGGCGACGGTGGGCGACCTTCGCGGATCTGCAGCGGTCACCGACTGGGAGCGAACGGCGGTTGAAGCGGCGGACCGGATCTCCGTCCAGCTCTTGGACATCCTTGCGCTGACAGAGAACGCGACCCTGGTACGAGGCGTCACCACGGGCTCGGTGCACGAAGGATCATTTGAGATCAGGTCGTTGATTGCCGCGTCATGCGGGCCCGACGGCCGCTTCGACCGGCTCGAGTACTTCGCCGAGGACCACCCCGCCGCGGCTTGGGCGGCGTTCGAGCGGATGGAGCGCGTAGTCCCGCTGCCACATCCCGCCCTTGCCCTGCGGCGGCGCTGGGCCACTGCGGCCGCAGCAGGCGCTCTGGAGACCGTCCGCGCGATGTACATCCCCGACGCCCGAACCGAGGATCGAAGACCCGGGGCACAGATGACCGTCAGTGGCGACGACGCCCACCTTGCCAACGCCGTAGCCATTCCGTCGGGGACCTCGATCGAGCTCGAGGAACTCGCCAGCTTCGGATCGCGAGTCGCGCTTCTCCGTGTCACATTTCGCACAAGTGCCGACGACCTGATCGAGTGGCTCATGGTCCAACAGGTCGACGCGTCCTGTACCCACTTCGAGCATGCGGTGATCGTCACGGCGACCGACCTCGACGCCGCTCACAGAGCGCTCGCCGAACGCGCTGAGCTGGTTGCCGGGCGGGCCGACCATGTCGTTCGGGCGATTGTCGCGACGATGTTGGCATGGTCAACCGGGGACGCCGACCGACTACGGGCCGGTTTTATCGATGGCTGCTCGATCGTCGACCATCGCCCGGAAGGGTTCGAGACCGTCAGCGTCGACGAATACATCGCTAGATGTCGGACCCTGTTCGAGAAGTGCGACTACACCTCAGCCCGAGTCGTCGAGGCGCCGACCATCGCGACGTGGGGGGTCCTGGCCCGAGTCGAGGAATGCGGCCGGTGGACCGCCGGCGCCGACTTCGAGATGGTGCAGTGGGCGGTCGAATGCGTCGACCGCGGCAAGATCACCTCCCTGCACCTCTTCCCGATCGGGGAGCGAGCCGCCGCCGAGGCCTGTCTCGAAGGGTTGCGGCCGAATGCGCTTGTGGACCACGGTGCGTGTCAGTGGATGCTGCGCTGGGCGGACGCGGTGCGGGCCCGTGATCTGGAAGCACTCGGGGCCCTGTACCAGGCCGACGCCGTCGTTGAAGACAGCCGACGGCTCATGCAGGACGTGTTTCGCGGGCCAGCCGAGAACGTTCGCAACATCGGTGCGGTAATGAACATCGCCGGGACGAACTTCCGCTTTGAGACGGAGCTCCTCGCGACCCGAACCGACCGCCTGGGTCTATTTCGCAACACGTTCCGGCTCGAGACCGGTGAGGTGCAGATCCTCTTCGTGGTCCAACTCGACGAGGCGAGCCGGCTGCTGGAGTGGGGCGCCGTCTACGGGGCGGTCGACGTCGATGATGCCTACATCGAGCTCGATGAGCGCAGCGCGGGCCTTGCCGGCGACACCGAGCATCGAGCCCTGGGGGATGCTGGGGTGCTGGGCCTCCCACGCACGGTGGCCGGATGGCGTCGAGGTGACGATCACCGCGTGGTGGATCGTGATCGTCGATGACGGCGAGATCACACGGATCGAGCAGTTCGGACCGGACGATCGGCCACCGGACAACCCAGAGGGGATGGCCGCCAGCGCCGATCTACCCTTGGCCGTTGACGGGGGGTGGTCGGCTTGGGTGCACAGCTTGCGGCGGTGGTCGCGACCGATCTCGTGGGCTCGACGGAGCTGCGGGTCCGCATCGGCGAAGACGCTGCTGAGCGGTTGCGGCGTGACCACGACCGGCTTCTCGCCGATGCCGTGACGAGCGCCGGCGGGGTGGTCGTGAAGGGGATGGGCGATGGGATCTTGGCCCGGTTCGCCGGTGCCGCCGAGGCCGTGGACGCAGCCGTCGCCATCCAACAAGCATCCGCGGAGCTCGGCCGCCTTCATGGCCCCGTCGCGCTGCGGGTGGGCGTGGCGGTCGGCGACGTCACCGTGGAGGACGATGACGTGTTCGGAACGCCGGTCATCGTGGCCTGTCGGCTGTGCGCCGAAGCCGCTCCCGGCGAGATCCTGGTGGCCGATCTCGTGCGAGCGATGACCTACGGTCGAGGCGGACACGAGTTCGAGGAGCGCGGCGTCTTCGACTTGAAAGGCATTCCCGGGCCGGTACAGGCGGCACGCGTGGAGTGGGCGGCACCTGCGGTGGACCATCCGTTGACGGTCCCGCTTCCCAGCCCGCTCGGCGCGCCCGACAGCCTCCCTTTTGCCGGACGGGTCCTAGCCGTCGAGGTGCTCGACGCCGGCTGGAAGCGGGCCTGCGTAGAACGACGTCAGTTCATCCTGGTCAGCGGAGAGCCGGGAATCGGCAAGACGCGCATCGTCACCGAGCTGGCGAGAAGAGTTTCGGGCGAGGGTGCGGCAGTGCTGCTCGGGCGCTGCTTCGAAGACATCCGTGCCCCTTACGGCCCGTTCCTCGAGGCGCTCTCCCACCTCATCGCTCACGCGCCCGGCGCCCTGCTCGCCGAGCATGTCGCGGTGGCGGGAGGTGAGCTGGCCCGCCTGGTGCCCGACCTCCGGCGCCGTGTGCCCGATGTCCCGGCTCCCTTGGTTGGGGATCCTGAAGTGGAGCGCCTCCGCCTGTTCGAAGCCGTCGATGACCTGTTGGCGCGCACAGGTGAGGCGGCTCCGGTCCTGGTGATCCTCGACGACCTCCAGTGGGCGGATGTCGCGAGCGTCGCGCTGTTGTCGTGGCTGGCCACGGCCGCACGACACAGCCGGATGGCGATCGTCGCGACCTATCGCGACACCGATGTCAATCGCACCCATCCGCTCGGTCGAGCGTTGGCCGACCTTCGCCGCGCGGCCGGTGTGGAGCGCGTCTCGCTCGGCGGACTGGACACGGCCGAGGTCTCCCTCCTCTTGGAGAAGGCCGGCGGCGAGCCCCTCACCGCCGAGACCCGACCACTGGTCACGCTCCTCGAGGCCGAGACCGAGGGCAATCCGTTCTTCGTCGGGGAGGTCCTTCGCCACTTCGTGGAGTCAGGGGTGATCCACCACGACGGGGTCCGGTGGGTGACCGATCGCCAGATCGTCGAATCCAGCGTGCCCGAGGGGGTGCGCGACGTCGTGGGCCGGCGGCTGTCAGCGCTCGGCGAGGAGACCAATGATCTCCTGCGCGCCGCCAGCGTGCTCGGCGCCGAGTTCGATCTGGCCGTGCTCTCCCGGGTCATGGGTCGACCGGCCGATGCGCTGGTGGACCTGCTGGTCGAGCCGTGCCAGCGCCGGCTGGTGCTCGAGACCGGGGACATCGATCGCTACCGGTTCGCTCACGCGCTCATCCGCCAGACGCTCTCCGAGGAGCTCCCCGCCGGGCGGCGGGCTCGGCTCCACCGCGCCGCGGCTGATGCCGTGGAGGCACTCGATTTCGCCGCCCATGCTGAGATTGCCGGTCATCTCGCCGCCGCGGGTCCGCTGGGGGATCCGATCAGAGCGGTGACGCACGCCGCTGGCGCCGCCGCCATGGCGGCCGATCAGGGGGCGTGGGGAGATGCAGCGCTGTGGTACGAGCAGGCGTTAGACCTTGACGATCTCGTCCCCGCTGCCGATCCGCTGCGCCGGTCGCGCCTCCTTCTCGCCCTCGGGCAGGCCAACAACGCGATGGGACAGGAACCCGGTGCCCTCGTGCCCTTGGCGGCCGCCGCCGAGCTCGCTCGGGAGGCAGGAGACCCCGAGCTGTTCGCCGCTGCAGCCTGCGGCTACGGCGGAACGATGGGGGTGTGGGTCGATCCGAGCGACAAGCAGGGGCCGGCGCTCCTCGACGAGGCTCTGGCCATCCTCCCGGACGGTCCCTCGCCGAGCCGGGTGGCGGTGCTGGCCCAACGATCAGCATGGGAGGTCCTGGCCGTCGAACCTACTCAGGGCCTCGAATTCGCATCCCGAGCGGTCGCCGCCGCCCGAGTTGTAGGAGACGATCAGAGCTTGTTCCTCGGGCTGCGTTCGAGGGCCTACATCGGCATCTGGTATCGGCACGACCCCGACCTCGCCGCAGTCGTCGATGAGCTCGTAGAGGTCGCCGATCGCCTGGGAAATGTCTCGGACCGGGCGAACGCGCGCGGCTATCTGGCGTCACTCCAGCTCCAACGCGGAGACTTCCCCGCCATGGCGCTCACCGCCGCGGAGGAGCACCGATTCAGCGCCGAGGTCGGTTCGTGGAACAACGCGTTCATGGCCGGCTGTTTCCTCAACCTCTTACGCATCGGAAACGGGCGGTTTGAGGAAGCGCTCGACAATCTCAACGCCGCCCGACGCAATGGCTGGACCGCCGCCGAAGCCCTGATCGACGTGAGCCAGCGCATCTGGATTGCCGAAATACGGGAAGACCACGATGAGTATGACCGGATTTTGGGCGACGGTGAGGCGGAGCATCCCGGCTTCCTCTCACTCTTCCCGCTCTGGACGATACGGGCCCGGCCGTGGACGCAGGCCAGCAACGCCCCCACGCTGCTTCGCCGGTGGGAGAGCACCGTTCGTCCCTTGGTCCCTGCGTCGCTCGCGCCGGGGATCGACGCGGTGGCGTGCAGGGCGGTGGCGGATGCCCCGGAGCCGCTGTTGGCACGGCGCTGCTATGAACGCATGGCCCCGTGGGCCAACGCCTGGCCAGTCCTCGTTGCAGCGACGTTATTCGGCGTGGGGGATCATCTGCTCGGCATGGCTGCCCGGGCCGCCGGCCGACTGGACGAGTCGCTCGAGCACCTCGAGCGCGGCCTAGCTCATCACGAGCGGTCCAACCTCTCATTGTTCGTGGCCGAGAGCCATCTCGAAATCGGACGCACGCTTCTCGAGCGTGGTTCCGATGGTGACCGCAGGATGGCGATCCCGCATTTGGATGAGGCGACGCACATCGCGTCCGAGCGAGGCTTTCGTCGCGTCGAACGCCTGGCCAGCGCCGGCTGAGGTCAGTGTCCGAGAAACCTCTGGTTAACGAAGGCGGCCCACTCAGGTTCTGACATCGCCGCTCTGGCTGAAAGCAACAGGTCTACGCCTTGTCCGATCGGCCAGCGCAGCTTTGATTCCGTCGTGGTTGCGGCCTCCACGATGAGATCAGCGACCTCTTGAGGGTCGCCTCCTGCCTCCACCCCAGCACGGCCTCGCTCTATTGACAGATGCTCCTCAGCGGCATAGGGCGAGTCTGGTGGCACTCCGCCGGCCGATCCCATCTTGTCGCCGATCGGGGTACGGAAATATCCGGGCTCGATTAGCGCCACACGAACACCCCAAGGAGCAAGCTCAAAGGCGAGGGACTCGCTCAGCGCCTCAAGCGCGTGCTTTGAGGCCGAGTACAGCCCGTTGAAAGGTTGGGTGATCCGTCCGGACACCGAAGAAACGTTGACCACGACACCGGATCGCTGGCTCCGCATTCCGGGTAGGACTGCGCGAATCATTCGCAGAGGTCCGAGGACATTGGTGTCAAAGACGGCCCGGACCTGATCGTCCGTGAAGGACTCCACCGCCGCTCTCAAGCCGACACCCGCGTTGTTGACGAGAACGTCAATCCGCCCGGTCGAGTCGACTATCTTTCCGACCCCGTCCTCGACTGATCCCGGGCTGTTGACATCGAGCTCCACCAGGTCAACGGTTTGGCCCTCCCGCCGGGCAAGAGCCTCGAGCTCCCGACCCCGGCTCAGGTCCCGCATGGTGGCAAAAACCCGGTCTCCTCGACGGGCGAACGACACCGCGGCGAGTAACCCAAAGCCGCTGCTACACCCGGTGATAACGACCACTGCCACGTTTGAGCCGCCCTTCTCAGAACAGAGTAACGAGGTGTCAAGCAGCTCCACGAAAGTTGTCCTGGCATTTCGGCTCACAGTTCCGTTCAGCTGCTCGCCGGCTTCACCGAGTAGAGCGGCCATTCGCCGGGGACTCCCTTGAGTGCGTAAGCGCCGCGGTCTTCGAAGTTGATGCCCGAACCGGCAACAAGTTCGGTCACGGTTCGTGAAACCATCACTACGCCGGGGCCGGCGACGCCGGATATTCGTGCGGCGATATGCACACCGATACCGCCTACATCGTCGCCGCGCAGTTCGATCTCGCCGGTGTGCACCCCGGCTCGGGCCTCAACGCCAAGGTCGTGGACCGCCTCGATTATCGATTCTGCGCAGCGGACGGCCCGCCCTGGGCCGTCGAACGTGGCGAGAACGCCGTCACCGGTCGACTTGATCCGCCTACCCCGGTGGCGTCTGATCTCGCTCGCGACGATTGAATCGTGAGCACCAAGGATCGACGTCCATTCCCGGTCTCCCAGCCGGGCGGCGTGCGCGGTCGATCCGACGAGGTCGGTGAACACCACCGTGGCCAGAACTCGGTCGCTGTCGTGTCGCGGAAGGTCACCGGTGAGGAACTCCTCGACTGCGTCGAGCAGCGCGTCGCTGTCCGCCGCGAAGAACAGGAAGTCGTCTCCCGCCAACTCCACATACTTCGCCCCGTCGATGCGGCTACACAGGTCACGTCCGGCACCTGCCGGTAGCGGTGGGCTGTTGGGTCTCGAGATCACCAGCGTCGGAACCTTGATCGAGCCCAAAATGCTGGTCTGGTCGAAGGCAAGCATTGCGCGCAGCCGCCACACCGCCTCGTCTCCGCTGCAAGTGAGCCGCCTGCCTTTCGCAAACCACCTCAAAAAGTCGGGGTCCCGGGCCAGGTCGCCGGCCGGCCCACGTCCGCCATCGATCGTGCCCCACGTGTCGCGGATTCCTGCAAGCGTTTGATCAACAGTTTCGGGTGATAGGCCGGCCGGGAAGTCGTCGCTCCGCAGAAAGCGGGCGGCGCCGTTGAAGAGCACTAGCGCCGAGACACGCTCGGGATGGCTGGCGGCGAAGAAGGGCACCACGCCGCCGCTGAGCGCGAGCACCGCTACCTTTTCAAGTCCGAGCGCGTCGAGAACGCCGACCAGATCCTCGAGCATTGTCTCTTGGAATCTGCCCTCGTCGTGAGGGAGCGGATCGGATGCGCCCCGGCCTCGGGGGTCGAACCAGACGTGAGTGCTGAAAGTCGACATCCGATCAAGGAACTCGACCAGCCGGGGTTCATCCCACATCAGGTCGATCGGGAAGTAGGGAGGATGAGCGACCAGGATTGGTACGGACCCGCTCCCCACCACCTGATAGGCGATACGCCCCACGGGGGTCTCGGCGAACCGCGTATCGGGAATCTCGGTCACTGACCACCTGCTCCGTCGTCGCTGGCGCCAGCCGGGAATCGTGCCTACTGCTGCTCGTGCCCCGGCGGAGACACAACGGGTGTCACTGGCCTTCTATCACATTGAGCCGTGGGGCCAAGCGATGATCCAGGGGACGATCCCGCGTCGCAACGGATGATTCAACATGAGTTCAAAATCCCTGGTCAGAGCGTTGTGCGGACGAGAGGACTCGAACCTCCACCCCTCTCGGGACTGGGACCTAAACCCAGTCAACGCCATTTTTGCGTGGTTACGTCTGGTGCCGGATAGTGCCTCTGAGCGGGCCTTTCGCGAAATGGCCATCCGTCTGATGTCGGCCTGTACCACCCTCTGTGGGGATTTTGGGTTGCAAAATGGTTGCAGTCGAGCACCGCGCCAGAGGGAGCGCGGCCTGTCGTCCGAGGTCGCTGGCGGCCTCTTCCGCCCGGACCAGGCCCGATGCAAATCTGGCGTCCGAAGGAGGCCCGGACGACGTCCTCGTGCCCGGCGGACCGTCACGCGGTCGCTTACCTCCGGAGCAGCGGTCGCGTGTTGGGTCTACTTGGGTCGGCTGGAGTGGGCCTTGATCAGGCGACCGCGTTGGCAACGGACGGAAGTTGCACCTGGAGCCAAACCCGGTTGCCGTCACGCCGGATGACGCGACCGCCCAACGGCGATTCCTCCTCGTCCCCGACCATCAGCCGATCACCAGGTTGGGGGTCGAAGGCAGGGTCGTCGGCGCGGGGTCCGTGGGAGATCCAGCACTCGACGACGAGATCGGCTCCGACCCCGTTGGGGTCATACCACAAGTCGTAGGCGGCGTGATCAGGCACCGAGATCAGCGTACCGTTCCGGGCCTTCTGGCCCACGCTGGATTCTCGATCGGCCCGCGGAAGTGCTTCCGGACCCGCTCGAACTGTGCTTCGGTCGGCGTTGAGACCACGACGGTCCAGTGCGGCCGATCGAGGGTGGGCAGGACGGGGAAGCCGTCGGCCAACAATTCCGGTCCGTCGGCCTCAAGCACGAGACGCCGCTCGGCCACGACCGGCCGTAGGCGAGCGAGGAGCCCATAGTCGCCGCCCGGGACTTCCA
>Ga0102924_1007440_pt1 | contig 10025 bp, 9 predicted proteins | sample PaiPotPPM11metaG_FD_80116 | JGI IMG/M metagenome (GOLD analysis project Ga0102924, IMG submission 80116) | Iron sulfur acid spring bacterial and archeal communities from Banff, Canada, to study Microbial Dark Matter (Phase II) - Paint Pots PPM... ...
AAGCGGCGGCACTCCTACGAGTACCATACGGCATCTCACCTGCATGAAGCGGTCTTTCGGCAGGACCTGTATCAACTTTTCTCTGACAAACGCTTCGTGAGAAGTGCTGGCAGTATAGAACTTAGAGGTGTGCAGGGCGACCTGACGACGGATATAGATGCCCTCATTTTTGATCGCAAGACAGGAGCGCTGGCTCTGTTTGAACTTAAGTCTCAGGACCCCTACGCCTATTCGCGCCAGGAGCGAATAAGGCAGCGAGACTACTTTTATAGCGCGGGGAAACAGGTGTTGGCCTGTGTGCAATGGTTGAATCGCCATGGGGCCAACGCCTTACTCGCGCGACTGGATGCAAAGCTCGTGAAGCGTTTGAAGGTGCAGAAAACGTACATTTTTGTGCTTGGACGTTATCTCGCCCATTTTTTTGATGGACCAGAGTTTGACCGACGTGCTGCATGGGGAACGTGGCCCCAGGTGTTGCGGTTGGTGAATGAAGTGTCCTTTAGCGCTGAAGATGCTAATCCCATTCAGTCGTTATACAACAAACTGATGAAGGATACGCCGCTGATTCCGTCCAGTCCTGTCCTTGATGTGCAGGAGATACCGATAGGAGAGAGCGATGTTTACGTCTATCCTGATTTTAAGACGTACAAAAATCGAGCGGGCTAGATGGCAGGAGGAGAGGAAAAGTGTCTGATTACTCCTGCCGTCTGCCCAGCTTCGTCACAATCACCGTTTTCAAGAGGCGCACTTCTTCCACCTTGAGCAAGAGTATGCCGCCCAGGTAAACGGCGGTGGCAAGCGCGCCCACAATAACTACTGTCAGGAAGAGTCCTGAAAAATGACCTGTGGAAAAGAGCGCGACATGGCTCAGCCCGACCTGCAAGCCCCAGGCAACGGCAAGCATTGCCGCCGTAGCGGCGCAGATTTTCAGCGTAGCCGGAAGTAGCTCGCGCAGGTGCAGCGGCCCGATTGCCATCCGCAGCAAGACAAGAAGAATGATCGGGTGCAGCGAATTCTGCACCGTGTTGGCAAAGGCCAGCGCGGGCATCCCTATCGTATTACGGAACGGGAGAGCGACGGCCAGGTAGCCGCTGAAGCTGACAACGCCGACCAGCACAGGAATGAGCGTATTTTTGCGCGCGTAAAAAGCCGAGAGCAAAATCTGATCGATGGCGACGAATGGCAGTTGGTAGGCATAATTCTGGAGCGCAATCGACGTCAGCACCGCGTTGCTATGGTGATACGCGCCGTGCTGGTAAATCAGCGCCACGATGGGAAAGCCCAGCACGATCAGGCCAGCCGCCGCCGGGATCATCAGCAGCAAGCCGAGGCGAAAACCCAGCAGCAGCGTCTTCTTGAATTGCTCATTGTTGTTGGCCCTGGTATGCTCGGTCAGCGTGGGCAGCACGGCGATACCTAACGCTGCTCCCACCAGACCAACCGGAAACTGGATCAGCGTGGCGGCAAACTGCATGGCCGAGTAGTTCGCCGCGCCATCGCCGGGCGCCTGCGTGGCCCAACGCTGATCGAGGAAAATGAAGAATGTGGCGACCAGAAAGCTGAAAGCTATCGGGATATAGAGCTTGACAATCTTGCGCAGGCCCGGATGTTTCAGGTCGAGGATGAACATGTAGCGCAAGCCCTGGCGGCGCAGCGGGCGAATCAGCAATGCCAGTTCACCGAAGGCTCCCACGACCACGCCAACAGGCAGCGCCAGGTAACCCATCGCGCGCACGCCGATGAGCGCGGCGGCAATCGCGCCCAGAATGATGCCTGCATGATAGGAGGCCGTCGCCACGGAGGGCCAACCGAATTCTTTGCGGGCAAAAAGCGTCCCTTGCAAAATGGCAAACGGTCCCAGCGCGAGCAGCGAGAAGAAAATAATCTGCGCGAATGATATCGCCAGAGACAACTGGTAGACGCTATGACCTGCCAGCACAATATTTTTTTGGTATCCTGGCGCGATGAGCTGCATGAACCAGTGGGAAATGATGAAGAACGTGATCGAGGCGACGATCATGATGATCAGGATCAGGTTGACCATCGTGTAGACAAGGCGGCGCAGCTCTTGCTGCTGCTCTGGCGCGGCCAAATCATTGAAGGTGGGAACGAGCGCGCCGTTGACATGTCCATTGATCACAAAGTTGTTGAAATTCTGGGCCGGCGAGAGAGCGGAGACGAACGGCCCGGCGATATTGCTGCCAAACGAGGCTATCACCAGTTGCCGCACCATGCCCATCAGGCTGCTGCCCAGGTTGCCGAGCATAACCAGCGAAGCAGACTTGACGATATGCCGCCGCTCGCCGGGCGGCGTTTCGCCGCCCGTCTCCTCAATCATCGCTATGGGCAACGGCTCTGGCTCCATGATGTTCTGATCCGTTTCGGCTAGAGGAAATATATCAACAGTCGCCTGCGCTTCGTCTTTTTCAGATAATTCAGACCGAGATTCTAACGAGTCTTTTGTCATGTGATCTAAGTTCTCCGACGTATTGATGCGAAACCCATAGGGGCGTAAGGCTCTGCCTCGCCCAAAAACCGGGTACCGAAGCGCATAGGTTTATTGCGAAGATGCGTCAGGCAGTTGCTTGATCGCTTCGATCAAGGCTGTGGTCGAGTGGCGCGGCAGGTAGGGAATGAGTCGCACCATGCCGCCGTAACCCTCCACCACACGCGCTTCCGGCAAACGGCGCGAGTCCGGTTGTTGGCTGCGCGCCTGGGCATAGTCGCCGCCCTTGACATAGATAGCGGGTCGCAACTGTTCGACTAACGGGCCAGCCGTCGGCTCAGAGAAGATGGTCACGTAGTCCACAAAAGACAGCGCCGCCAGCAGCTCCGCTCGCTCCTGCTGCGCTATGAGCGGGCGACCGGCTCCCTTCAACAAACGCACTCCGGCATCGTCATTCAAGCCGATGATCAGAAAAGCGCCCAGCGCGCGCGCCTCCTGCAAATAGCGCACATGCCCCAGGTGCAGCAGATCAAAGCAGCCGTTGGTGAATACTGCCCGCTCGCCTTGTTGCTGGCGCTGTCGCACAATAGCCGCGAGATCAGCGCGTTCCATAATTTTTTGTCGCGTGTCCTCTACTAACGTGTGTATATCTCTCATATAGCAATCTCTAACATTTACTTCAACGCATTCATCAATTCTTCTGGCGTATTGCTGGCACAGCCCAGGCGGCGCACCACGAGAGATGCTGCCGCGTTCGCCAGGTACGCGGCTTCCGCCATACTCGCGCCCGCCGTCAGGGCTAATGTGAAGGTCGCGGCGACGGTATCGCCAGCGCCGTTCGTATCGACAACGACGACCTCACTGGCATAATCGAGGCGGTGAATCGGCAGGTGAATCGGTGGTTTGCCCGCCTCAAACAGGCTCATGCCCTCGGAGCCGCGTGTGATGAGAACGCCACGCGCGTGACTGCCATCCAACAAACGCTGGCCGGCCTCCTTTAGTTCAGTCAGTGTATTGATCGTCATGCCGAGCGTCAATTCCGCTTCGGGCTGGTTAGGCGTCAGCGCGGTCACACCCTGGAAACGGAAGAGCGAGCCATGCGAGTCTACGACGATGATCTTGCCCAATTCCCGCGCCATTGGAATGCAGGCCGTGATGATCTCCGGGCTGATCACGCCGTTCTCATAATCCGAGAGGATAACAGCGTCGATCTCCGGCAATACGGCGTGAATATAGGCGATGATCTGCCCTTTGCACGGCTCGCCGACATCGGAAGTATCGACGCGATCGATACGCACGATATGCTGCTGTACGATCTGCGGACTGCCTGCCATGATGCGCGTCTTGGTGGATGTCGGACGCTGCTGATCGGTAAATAGCCCTTCCTGGTGCAATCCCAGTTCGTCAATGGCGCGGCGCAAATGCCGGCCCGGCACATCATCGCCGACGACGCCCGCCAGGAAGACTTCGGCTCCCAATGTGCGCGCGTTGACGGCAACGTTGGCCGCGCTGCCAGGAATGGTGCGCTCCTCGCTCAATTCCAGGATTAAGACCGGAGCCTCGCGCGAAATGCGCGCCGGTTTGCCGATGATATATTCGTCGGCCCCCATGTCGCCTATCACCAGCACGCGCTTCTCGCGGAAAGCGCCGATCAGAGAGCGCAGGCGCGCGATATCGGGCAGGGTATCAAGCGCCATGCGACTTCCGCCCTTTCAACAACACGCTCGCACCAAAAATCGGCACAGCCACCAGAATGCGCCGCCAGCGATTCGGTTCGCGATAGAGGCGGAACAGCCATTCAAGGCCCATCCGCTGCATAAGTCTGGGCGCGCGCTTCTGACGACCCGCCAGAAAATCGAACGCGCCGCCGACGCCCATCGCCACTGCGGCAGGCAGGCGCGCCAGGTTGCGGTAAATCCACAATTCCTGGGCAGGCGCGCCATAGGCCACGCATAGCACATCCGCCTGGGCGGCGCGTATACGTTCGATAATCGCGTCTTCTTCGGCGGGCGCGGGCGAACCAGCGTAGGTTCCAGCAATCTGCAAGCCAGGAGCCATCTGCTGCAAACGGGCGGCTGCCGCTTCGGCCACACCCGGCGCCGCGCCGAGCAGGTACACGCGGCTGCCGGATGCCGCACAGCGCAATGCCAGCGCCGCCAGCGTATCGGTTCCGGTGACGCGCTCCGGCGTGGGCTTGCCCAGGTAGCGCGCCGCCCACACGACGCCTGTGCCGTCCGGCAGCGCCAGCGCGGCGGCGTTAATGGCGCTGCGAAACGGCTTATTGCGCTGCGCCTCCATCACAAACTCTGGGTTGACGGTGATAACCTGCTGGCACGGCAACTCGTTATTGCTGGCGCTCCGCCGGGCGATGATCTCCTCCATGCTATCCAGCGCCTGCTCGCGCGTCACACGATCCACCCTCACGCCAAGAATATAGACGGCGTCAGGATGTTGCTGCGCTGCTGTGGTCTCTATTTCTTGTAACGACATCGTTCTCATCTCACCATTATACGTAGACAACTCACTCTTTCTCTTTTAACGAGTGATGGGCCGACATATGTAACGAAAGGCGGCTTGCTCCTACGATCATGGCCGTAGTATAGCATAGTTGGCGGAAGTTGTAATCTGGCGGGAAACAAGGATCTCCATTCTCGCGGAGGAATTTCACTGGAACCCCCGGAGGGGCGTAAGGATCTGCCCCGCCCGCATGGGCGCACGCTCTAGCAGCGGGCGAGGCTGAAATCCTCCTAAAGGACGGAAAGCCAGTGGCAAAAGGGGGGGCGCAATGACTTGCGCCCTGGGAAACCAGGTTCTTTGCATGCCAGTAGAACGATGTGATTTCGCCTGAGCGATCCCCCCCATCTCACCGGACACTGTTTACTCATGAACCTGAGTATAGTGTAATCTATTCGGAGAGCCAGATAAAGGGTAAAAGTGACAAAAAGGTAACCGGAAGGTAACTCACAGGTAACAGCCAGATGATTCGACGCATTTCACCAACTCTGCTACAATGTTGTGGGCGTAATAATTTTCGTCCCTACGCAAAGAGGGCGTGGGCGCGAGATGATCATTACCTCTCCCGGAGAGGCTATCGGCCCCTACGCAAAGAAGATCGCACACAAAGGAGTATAGATCGACATGGCAGAAACAAGCACACAGAGCAGCGGGCGCCCCAGTTTGCCCATGCAGGGCGTGCCGCAGCCCAGGCGAGACGAGGTACTGAACCTTCCGCGCGTGCATATTTCCTCCCACCCGGTGCTGGCGGATAAGCTGACCGCGCTGCGCGATAAGCACACCTCCGTGCCGGAATTTTACCGGTTGGTGCAGGAGATCGGGGCGCTGCTGGCATACGAGGCCACGGCTTCGTTGGTACTGGAACCATACGCCGTAGAAACGCCGATGGAGTCGATGGTAGGGCAGCGGCTGGCTGGCGGCATCGGCATTACGCCGATATTGCGCGCTGGCCTGGGACTGGCCGAAGGATTCCGGCAAGTCATACCTGACGCGCAGATCTGGCATCTGGGCCTGCGCCGCGACGAGGAGACGCTGCAAGCCCTCGAATACTACAATCGCCTGCCGCACACGGTCGATTTGCAGGTCTGTTACGCCGTCGATCCCATGCTGGCAACCGGCGGTTCGGCCATCGATGCCATCAACGTCTTGAAACGGCGCGGCATCCCGCGCCTGTCGTATGTCGGCATTATCGCCGCTCCCTATGGCCTGCTCAAGCTGGCGCAGACACACCCGGACATCGACATTTACATTGGCGCACTCGATGACAACCTGAATGACCGTGGCTACATCCTGCCGGGCTTAGGTGACGCCGGAGATCGCCAATTCGGCACATTTTGAAGCGCCGGGAACGCGCGTAGGGGCCAATGCATTGCGCCCAGGCCGCCTTCCCGCATAGATGAAGAAATCCTATGTCAGAATCAGAATTTTTCTCTACATCATCAGAGCAAGAGCCGCCGCGTATGTCCGAAGAGATAGCGCCTGTCGCGCCGGATATGACTGACGAAGTGCCGCAAACTCCTGTTGCGCCAACGCCGACGCTGCCGCCGGAAGCGCAAGGAAAGACCAACGGTGGGCCGCTCGGCTGCTGCATGGGCATCACCATCGGCCTCATGTTCGGTTTGCTCATTGGCCTGATTGGCTTTGCCAGCTTCGGGTCCGCTATCCTGACCAATGCTTTTCATGGCGATCCACTTACCTATGTGCGCATTGCGACGGCCATCTTTGGCGGCATCGGCGTCATCCTCGGTGGCCCTATTGGGTGGAGAATCGGCAAGCGGGCTTACCGCGAGTACGATAAACCCGTTGTAAAGGATAGAAAGAGCAAAAGCAAGCCAATACCAAAATCTGCCAGATAAGAGGAGAATGAATAGCCATGCGTGTTGTGATTTTCTGTGATATGGAAGGAATCGCGTGCATCGAAAATTGGGAACAGGTCTCAGGCGGCAAACCACTCTATGAACAGGCCAGGAAGCTCTATACCGATGAGATGAACGCGGCGGTGCGCGGCGCGCGAGCGGCGGGCGCAGCACATATCGATGTCGTTGATTGTCATGGAGCAGGCGGCGGCTACAGTTTCAGAAGCTTTCTCGCCGACCGCTTAGAGTCTGGGGCGCAATACGTGTTCGGCCATCCCTGGGCGCGCTATACAACGGCTTTTGAGGAAGGCTGCGACGCCATTTTGTTCGTGGGCGCGCACGCGATGGCCGGGACGCCCGACGGCGTGCTGTGCCACACGGTCTCCTCCGAGTCCTGGTATAACGCCTGGATCAACGACACCCTCGTCGGCGAAAGCGGCATCCTGGCGGCTATGGCTGGCTGTTGGGACGTACCCGCCATCTTTGTGGCCGGTGACGAGGCGACGTGCCGCGAAGTGACAGCGCTGCTCGGCGAGAGCGTCATGACCGCGCCGGTCAAGAAGGGCCTGGGACGCTACTCGGCGCGCAGCATGGCCCCCAAAGATGCCTGCGCGCTGATCGAGATGAGCGTGGCCCAGGTTCTCAGCCGCGACAAAAGCGAGTGGCCCAAACCCTACAAGCCCTCCAGCCCTGTCACCTTCAAAGTCGAGCTTGCCTCACCCGACGGCGTCAACGACTTCAAAGGCCGCTCCGGCGTCGAGATCGCGGGACCGCGCACCGTACTTTCAACAGGTAACACTTTTTGGGAGGCGTGGGATCAATTTTGGTACAGGAATTGATTTGGCAATCCTGTCAAACGGCCTACACAACGTAACAGGATAGAGGGTGAGACAGCAAATCGTGAATCTACCGGACATATCACCAGAATTGCGTGCTTACATTGAAAGCATTAAGGCGAAACGCCCGAAAACCATGCTCGCCCATATCCTGAAATATGGAAGCATCACTACGAAAGAACTGGATGAACTCTATGGCTATAAACATGCGCCCCGTGCAGCGCGTGATCTGGAAGAACTTGGTATTCGCCTCATTAGAACTCGCGTTACCCAGGATGGTCGGAGAATGACCAGCTATACGCTCGCTGATGATCCTGTTGTCACCGACAGAAGAGGTGGAAGACGAGCATTTCCCAAAAGGCTCAAGACCGCACTGCTGGCACGAGACGGCGAGCAATGCCAGTTGTGCCAAGGTACGTTTCCTGGCAACACACTTCAGATTGATCATCGAGTACCTTACGAAATCAGCGGCGATGTTGAAGGCGAGTTGCAACCAGAAAGCTTTATGCTACTTTGTGGTTCATGTAACCGCGCCAAGAGCTGGGCTTGTGAACACTGTGAGAACTGGAAAGCCATAAAAGACCTTACGATATGCGAGACGTGCATGTTTGCTTCACCTGATCATTATCAGCATATTGCCATGAAACAGAAACGCCAACTCACTCTTAATTGGGCCGGGGAAGAAGTGCAAGATTACGACATACTGAATCAGCAAGCCAGTGCGGAAGGCCAGCAGCTTGCGGAATATGTGAAACATATCCTCAAAAACAGGCTCAAACCTTAATTTACCTCGCGAGAGCTTCTATGCCAACAAGGTTGCTCGACACATACAGAGACTCGATCGTCATCTCTTCACGGCCATTGAGCGTGGCCTGGGAAGAACGGCCAGCGTTCAATTCCAGGCGTGTCAGATGCAGTGAGGCAGGCAGTTCAGAGCCATAAACTTTCTCGCCACACTGTCCATCATAACTCAGGAGAAACGGCACGCCGCGCCTGTTCAGGCTTTCCAGGGCGGCGATCAGCCGCTCGCGTTCGAGACCTTGATGATAGCGTTTGTTATCGCCTGTTGTCGTCCCCTCGTAAGGTGGATCGAGATACACGAGGTCTGCGACAGTTGCATCTTTCAGCGTCGTCTCGAAATCGGCCCACTTCGCGGTCGCTTGTTTTGCCAGCAGCGTCGAAGCGGCAAGGATCTCATGCCGCATTTTATCGGGACGCATTCCTAACCGGCGCTTATCTACCGATTGATTGAATTGTCCCTGCTGATTAAAACGAGGGGCGTTCTTGACGCATCGTGCCAGCAGGTAAAGCAACCTGGCCGGATCATGAGACTGATTGAACTCGTCCCGTATGCGATAATAATACCCTTCATCATCATCCAACTGGCTTTCCCATATCTTCTCATACATATTCGCCAGAGCGTGAGGGGTAGTCAATATCTGATTCCAGATGCTCATAAGAGGCGCGAGAGAGTCCCCAAGGATAAAAGCGTCGGCAACTTTCGCATGACTGGCAGCTATCGTCATCGCAGCTGATCCGGCAAACGGCTCATAGAAGCGACGAAATCGCTTCCCCTGTATCGCTGCCAGGATCATAGCGGCCAGATTACGTTTACTTCCCTGATAGGGGATAGGATGTGGTAATCGTGAAAATGTACTGTTAGTGATACCATAAACAGCGCCATGCAAGGTATCCTTGAAACCCGTCTCCTGGTGAGAGATGGTCAGGAGCATCACCTCATCCATGCTCTTCTCCTCGTTGCCCAACAAATTTGTACACGGCAGCAGATGCGTACACCTGTACTATTCTGTTTATATCATAAACGGGCGGCAAGGTGCTAATCCCCATCGCTCATCACTGCTTTAGTACTGTTTCCTGATCGATGCGCTCAATTTGGTGACTGCCACCATTCTCCGTCTAAAAAAAGCAGATATCGACACGCCTAATGAAAGAGAAAGACATGTCACCATCCTTCTTTTCATCGCTGGGAAGGCCGCTGAGAAAAGTTCGTTCCTGGCTCATCAGGATAGGAATAATTGCTCCGCCGGAAGATCTGAACTGGAAGATTACCGATGAGCAGCGGCAGGCGAGAAGAAAGTTGCTGTTCCTGAAATTTCGCATACCGGGCGGCGGCAAATTCTAGGGAAGGTCATGCTATTGATGCCTGTTTGCTTCTTTGAAGTTGTTCTTCAATTGGTTCTCCATCCTGGCGGGGGAAATCCACCGGAATCCCGTAGGGGCGTGGGCTTGCCCCGCCCTGGCCTGACAATACACCGTTTTTGGGCGGGGCAAGCCCACGCCCCTCCGGGATTCCGGTGGATTTCCCCCGCCAGGATGGAGGACCAATTGAAGAACAACTTCAAAGAAGCAAAC
>Ga0102924_1007442_pt1 | contig 10023 bp, 6 predicted proteins | sample PaiPotPPM11metaG_FD_80116 | JGI IMG/M metagenome (GOLD analysis project Ga0102924, IMG submission 80116) | Iron sulfur acid spring bacterial and archeal communities from Banff, Canada, to study Microbial Dark Matter (Phase II) - Paint Pots PPM... ...
ATGTAGGTTTCTTCGCGGAGGCGCACATCATCGACCATCTGGCCGAATACGCGATTCCCGAGGACCAAGTACAAAACTACAACGATGCAATCGAAGCGGGACGCAGCGTCGTGCTCTATAAGGCCGAACCGGCCGAAGCGGCGGGTGTAGAACAAACGTTTAAGGACGCGGGGTTAAAGAACGTCAAGACGTTTCAGACGAAATAGCAAGATAGCGGTACAAACCAATCGTGGGGGCTCAGGGAAGAGCGTTGCAAGCTAAATTCTTGTAACAACCAGAGTTATTCTGGCGTTCGGCTTCCTGTATCTGGCAACTCGTTCTTATGCTTGGATTCCGGCATTCACATCGCAAGCTGTCCACTAGGTATTGCCGGCCTTGTGTCAGCAAACAAAAGAACTTTCTCCAAATTAACTTGCAATACAACCGCCCTTTCACCAACTCTTGAGCGTAGGAGCACCTCGCCAGATTGGGCTACGCCACGGATCTGTCCGCGTGCCGCGTGTTTATACTGGGTTGATTTTGCGATAGCGGAAATCTTTAAAAAACCTTGCTTATGAGATACAGGATTCCATGGACCACACCAATTAAACGTGAGGAAGTCTAAGATTCGTGAATCTGGCGTATATCTAGTGAGTGCGGAAAGACCGTTTCTTCTCTACGCATTAGGTGAGATTTCTGGATTACGCGATCAGGTCAATCTCCTATGACGAGATGTAGCCAAAGAAAAGGAGCATATGCACACCGACAGTCGTAACTTCTATGATTCATATGTTCTCCGGCAGGGCGGCGCGGACGATGAAGATAGAATTTTAGCAATGCTCCAGATGATCCCGGATTCCACAAAAAGCGTGCTTGATGTGGGATGTACTGAAGGGCGTAATTTACGAGTCTTTCGCAGGAAACTTCCCCAGGCTCGACTATGTGGTACGGACGTTGGCGAAAGTATGGCCGAAACGCTGCGGCAACAGGGATTTGAGTTCTATCCCACTGGAGCTGATCAGGAATCACCCTTTCCAGACGAGTCATTTGATGTAATTACATGTGGCGAAGTCATAGAGCACGTATTCGATCCCGACAAAATGCTTACCGATTTCCATCGCATATTGAAGCGGTCGGGAACGCTCATAATAACAACGCCGAATCTAGCATACCTGCCTAATCGACTACTTTTGGCGTTTGGAATTCAGCCCTTATTCACTGAGACTTCCCTGCTCAAGAATTACGGCCGATTGCATCCAATATTAGGTGAAGGCAATCCAGCACAGGGACATTTGCGTATTTTTACGCTGCGCGCCTTATTGGAACTGCTTCGTGATCACAAATTCGATATACTTACTGTGAAGGGCTATCGCTGGCTTCACCGTGGAATCCCCGGGAAGATCGACAAACTTATTTCTATCAGACCGTCGTTTGCTGCTGGGTTTATTGTCGCGGCCGAGCGCAATCGGTAGAAATGCGTGGTCATCCGTGACCGCGCGAATTGGCCTGATTCCCCTTTGGGAAGAGCAGAGAAATAAAAATAAGAGCAAGTGCCAGCTGTGAGAGTTGTTCACCCACCCAATCGGCTCCGCGCCAGGCTTCGAGGCTAGCGACGGCCAGTAATCCGACTCCCGTGGGCAACGAATATCTCAAAAAGGCGTTACAAATCACTCGGGCCTTACCTATCAGATCAGAAGTTTTCATCCACATTCATGTCTAAAGCGTAGACTCGTTGTCTCTATTTGCATATCCGAGCTTTGGCGCGACTAGCCGAGATCGAACTACGACCTGAGCCTGGCGCCATAGCAGCAACGCAAGCGCGATAGCAATTCCGGCTCCGCTAATCGCCCTGCTGAGCGCCAATATTGTCCCCGATTCGTAATCTATCCGTCCTGTCGTTTCGCCATTTCGTAGAATGAAAGCGTTGGCGTAACCGTCAGCGACCATGTGCGGAAGGCGTTCGGAATGCGACACACCCTGCCAGCCAAGACTAAAGTCTTGTCTCCAAACGAGCGCTAATGGACCGGTATCGCTAGCAACACTTGCCGTAGCCGTCCAATCAGATTGGCGAATAGCCATCTCCCGCAGACGCCCTCCGCTCATTAAAGGCCGCGCAAGATTTTTGGGCAGCAACAGACATTCTGTCGGTGTTCCACCGGCGTTGTATATCTTATGATATCCAGCTGCTAAAATCACGTTTTCTTCCTTCCATCCATACCGCGATTTGTGCAACCTTAAGGGGTGTCCGTCAAGAACGATCGTAGGCAGGGCATAACCGTCGGCAGGCGATGGCTTTTCGGCAAAGGCGAAATCAAGCGACACCGGTTCATCCGAGCCGCTCGACATTGAACCACGGCTACTCTGGACAACTGTGAGGTGGGAGCCAACAGGCGCGTGTTCCCCGTCAATCGTGGTAAGGCCATCTTCTACTGGAATCCGAATTTCGTCCGTGTCGGTGCTGACTCGGCTTTGGGCAAACCACGTATCGGGAATATAAGTGAGATGCCACGGCGTAACGCCGCTAGCGAGCGCAACCGGCACCACAGCAGTCAGCGTAGCCCCGTCTAATGAGAACTCAAACGGAGCTACTGCTCCCCATATCGACGGCTCTAATTCGCGATGCCCGACAAATAAGTGGACTTGTCGGCGCCAAGCATTGAGCTCGCGCCCCGGAACACTGCCCGGCACAGGGAACGTAACGCTCGCGTACTGTTCGCTGATCCGCACCACGGATCCAGCTTCTAGAGGAAGCGACCTGCCGACATACAGACCATTTGTTGGAGAAAAGGAGACGTCGAGGCGGCTAGGATCAGGGTTGTAAATACTCAAGACGAGGCGCTCATCCAACGCGTTGTGCGCGCTTCGAATAGTGAGTACCGCACCGCCAGCACTCCCAAGGCTGCCCTGGACCGACACCTTCCCCGCGCGTTTTATCGGCGTTCGTGATAGTGTGAGTTCTGGATTCGATAGTAAGGCTTGACGAGCGTGTGAAAGCGTCGCTATGACATCCACTTCGGTGATTCGCGATGATGCGGGAATCGATTCACTCCCGGGAGTCAAATATGCCACTCTTCGGCGCGGATCCGCAGCACTGAATTGCACTGTGTAGGTACCGGTTTCACTGTTGTGATGCTTGTAGTGAACGATTGCGGATAACGACACCTCGTCGGTGCTTTCCGATGCCAAACTCAAAGATGGAACAGTATCTAGTGGGACGCTAGGAATTGAAATTTTCGCTATCCCATAACCATCGCCATTTGCATCGCCGTAAAGTTCTAAGCGCTGACGATGCTCATCCACTACACGAACGCTCCTCTGCGCACCGCAGCCAAAAGCTTGAATTGTACCGATAGCTCCGAACGATATGAACCCGTTCATAACTTCGTTCGTATTGGGCAATGCATCCACAGCGTCTGTTATCAGTCTTATCCGCGACCATCCCGGCGGCAACACCGCCGTAAACTCTTTATTGGTAGCACTTCCAACGAGTCCGACATATACAGGACCAGCTAGCACTTCATTCGGAAGCTCTTCAAGGGAAAGCTTCGCAGGAACGCCGAGCGAAATTTTCGATCCAGTAGGGGTCCCGTTTACTCCCCATAAAGTGATCTGGCGCGCATGTCCTACAGCGGCGAGATTCCCGCGGACCGCCACAGTTTGCGATTTTGTGAACGGGTTGAAAATCAATGCAGACAGCGCACGCTCATACCAGGTAGATTTGATGCGACCGTTTAGCGTGAAGGGGAGCATCCCAGGATCGTAATACCAGTCCCGCGAGGGACCGTTATCTTCGGCGACACCGCCTTCTTGAACGACCGGCAGATTGCCGCACCATTTGGTGCCGCCACCGCTTTCCTTCGATGCACCATCCGAAAAGGATAAAGGGAAGACATACCTTGATGTATTGGTTGGCTGGTCGCTCACTCGTAGGCTGTAACGGCCCGTCGCGAGCACCTCTATCTGCTGCATCGTCGAGTCAATAGACAGCAGCTGACCAAGGTCCCGGGAAGAGACAAGGCGCTCGTAAGTTCTCTGGTAGGAATTTGCATCTACGACCTTGACTTCAATTTCGGTTTGTAAGCGCGCGTCTACTGGGGCGACTTCATGGCTGCCTTGCGAAGCACGAAACGCTGCGACCTGAGACCAAACGTCTCCAACCTTCCTCTTGCTCAGCACACCGTCTATTTGTACAGCGGTGTGCGATGCCCACGGGACGAACCAGTCGGTTCTTGCAAATAGCTGAACGTTCTGCGGCGCAGCTATGCGAAAGTTCGCCGGCTTATCCGTAAGGTGAAGTATCGCAAGTGCCGGCGTTTCTTCCGCGGCAAGCGATGCCACATCGCCCGATGTGTAAATGCCAGGTAGATCAGCCTGCACGGGTTGTGCAGCCGGCGATGAAATTGCTACTTCATCGGGGCGAAGCAACGGAAATAGCCTTAGCATATCAGGACCGTTAAATGCAACCGAAAATGGCCGGGCTACCGCCAGAAGCGGCATCGTGCCTGAGACGCGAAAGTCGGTCAGTGCACCGTGCGTTTTTGACAGACTTAGACCTGGTAGCGCAGCAAGCTCACTTAACGTGATTGCCGGAGCCTTGTACCCTTCTGACTCATTGTAGAAGGCGTCGCGCTGCTCTATTAGGTTACCAATATTCAACCGCCTGAGGAGCGCACTCTCCCAAGGGGCGTCCTGGGCAACACCCTGGTACATCACTTCAAGAAGAAACGCTGACGCAGAGCTTGGGGATCCCGATCCGGACGCTATACTATATGCCGTGGGTCGTTGCAACGCAATTCCTGCGAAATCCGGCAAAACCTCACCCCAGAAAAAGTGGGGCAAATATTGCTTTGGAAATATCGCCGCTCTTTCCGCTGGGCTAAGGTGGAATGCTTCCGAAGCGGTGGACCAATAAGGGGGGATGGAACTCAACATTGACTGTGGCCTGAACGGCCCGAGCATTAAGATAGGGATTGCTGAAATTACCGATATTGACGCAATCAGCACGGCTGGGACATGTGCATATGGCGTTCCAAAACGACGAAAGAATTCACCTGCGATGCCGGCTTGGTACGAGCACAATAGAGCTACAGACAATGCGATTAAGGAATCCCATTTTTCTAATTCTCGGAATATCTGAAAGGCTTGAACGCGTTCAGAAAGGTACTGAAATAACGACGCTGTCCAAGCTCCGCCATCAGGTCCCTTATGGGCGCCGGAAGCTATGAAAGCGACTACAATTACAGATCCTACGAGGCAACGCAAAAAAGGCTCGCGACGCGCCCGTGCAAATAATAACGTCGATATAGCAACAACGGGAACGATTCGACTAATCAGATCGATGAGACCGTGATCTCGATAGAAGCTTTGAAGAGGGTAGGCGGGGCCATAATCTTCAGAGCGCCCAAAAAAACCCTCGCCGCCTAGGAGTCGCAAGATATCCGGAATGTTAGCTTGTGAGCTGTGCCACGCTATACTTTCGGAAAATACTCCCGCGAGCCATGTTGTTTTTGCATAGTGAACGAATGGAAATAGCCAAAAGGCGTTGCAAACAACGCCCAAGCAAATTGAAACGGCCGAAAATCTAAGCGCTGCGACTAACGCGTCGCTTCGGCGAGGATCAGTACAAACGACGTATATCAGAAACGCTAACAAGCCAAGGCAGCTTATTATCAGGACCGCGGGATTTGAGCCGGCCATGAGAACTGACATGGGGGCTGCCAGCACACCCATCCAAATCGGGTTACGCGCGCGGATTGCAATGCATACAACGCTCGCAAGAGCTGGCAAGAGAGCATAAGGCCACAGTGTCGGTGAATTTCCTACAATTGTGTATGCCACATATAAATTGCACACATAAAATATTGGGGCAATTGCGAGGACTGGCTGCGCTCTCGTCAAGTAAACACTCGCTGTACGCGCGAGTAATGAAACTGACAGACCACTCGTTAGAAAAAGAGCGAAAAGTACAACGCGTTGTGATGCAGCTGCACTAAGACCAATCAAACTTAGGCCGGCATAAAGTACCGCATCGGGAAAGAGAACCAGCTGCATAGCCCCGGTATCAAGTCCCAGATATATCCTATCGGTCCAGGGTCGCCATAATTCTTGGAGGTAGAGCACCGGGTTAAGGTGGTAGCCGGTTAACGCGTCGGTGATCGACGTACCCGGACGAATCGTCGAAACAAGAACAGCGCTGACAGCAACGCTAGCCGCGACAGCAAACCACCACTGTCGACTGGAGATTAGGCGCATGGCGAGCGGAGCGGGATTGATGATGAACACTCACGGTACTGCGGACAGTATCGCATAGAAACCGCGAGTCCGATTCTCGTGAGGTCTAGGCGCAGTGAAAACGCCTTACTAACGCTTAATATCGGCGAACTAGTCACTAATTTAAAACCAAGCCCTTGAAGCAGCCCTAATTATAGTATCGGAAAGGTTATGCGGAACGAGACTGTCGAGCTAAGCACAGGGAGTTTCCAAACGAATTCACGGCCCTGTTGTCTCGGACCGAAACAACAACGTAGGAAATACTGACCGTCGGGGAGTCGAATTAACCCTGTCTCGGTGCTCATGTGCTGCTGTAGTAACGCTTGATCAGGTCGGTGACGTATCGAACCATTTCATCGCTCATTTCAGCGTATAACGGTAACGACAGTTCGCTGTCCGCGATATGTTCTGAATACGGAAAAGAACCTTTACTGTATCCAAGATATTGGTAAGATTGTTGAAGATGACACGGCACAGGGTAATGCACGTTTGTTTCAACGCCAAACTCAGCAAGCTTAGCACGCAATACGTCGCGATCTGGTACAAAAATTGGATAAATATGATACACGTGCTTTAGGTACTGTGGAACTGTCGGCTTTGGAACAACCGACAAAAGATCATCGTATAATGCGGCTATTCTCCTACGTGCAGACGTCCAATCGTTGAGATACCGCAGCTTTACGTCAAGAACTGCACCCTGAATACCGTCCATCCGATAGTTATAACCAATCTCAGGGTGCAAATATTTTGCTGAACTGCCGTGATTGCGCAGTCGACGCATGCGATCGGCAAATCGGGCGTCGTTACACGTAACGCCGCCGCCTTCACCGTATCCCCCCAGGTTCTTTCCCGGGTAGAAGCTGAACGAGGCTATCCCATGTGAGCCGATGCGCCGCCCGTGATATTCGGCGCCGTGGGCTTGGGAGGCATCTTCGATTACGACTAGGTTGTGCTTCTCCGCAAGCCCATATATCGCCTCAAGGTCGCAAGGTTGCCCAAATAAATGTACGGGAACGATGGCCTTAGTGCGGCTGGTGATCGCTCTGCATACTTGATTCGTGTCAATGGCATACGAGGGCGGGGCCACGTCGACTAGGACGGGTTTGGCTCCGCAGTAAGAAATTGCTTCCAGGGTCGCAACGAATGTATTCGCCTGGGTGATGACTTCGTCCCCAGGACCGATCCCAGCGGCCAGTAGCGCAAGGTGTAGAGAATCAGTGCCCGAACCAGTGGCTACGCAAAACTTTGCACCACAATATGACGCAAAGTTTTGCTCGAAGCGCTCCACCGCCGGTCCCAGAATGAACTGTGTTCTTTCAATGACTTCTCGAATTGCCGGCCAAAGCTCATCTTTAATGGCCTCGTATTGTGCCTTCAGGTCGAGAAACGGTACCATCATTTTCGTTTCCACTATGCGAATACTCCGTGAGATAAGTGAATAACGGCGCCTTCGGCTGCTATGGAATGATCCACCGCCTCCAGGACTCGGACAACCGCCAAGCCGTCTTCCGGCGCGGACCTTACAGGCTCGCCGTGGACGATAGCCCGATAGAACTCTTCAACCGCTTTTGTTAACGCCTCAGTTGTATCTAACGCTGGAGCGCGCATGTCACCGGTGCGGTATGAAACCATCCGCCGCATGTTTGATTCATAATCGGGCTTCGTTTCGACGCCCTTATCATACAGACGTATCTTTTCACTGGGCTCTACGTCGTCCCAAAGAGCCATTTTGTTCCTACCAGCAATCGTCAACCTTCGAACCTTGACTGGCGATAACCAGCTTAAGTGCGCGTGCGCCAGCACTCCTGAAGGATAGCGAAGGGTCAAGAACGCGACGTCTGCGGTATCATCGTGAATACAATGCGCAACGTTAGCTGAGACCGATACAGGATATTCGCCCAAGACGTAGTTGAAAATCGATACATCGTGTGGTGCCAGGTCATAAACCACGTTAACGTCGTTTTGAAACAATCCGAGGTTCACACGTACGGAATCAAGGTAAAGAATTTGTCCAAACTCCTGTTCGACGACCAGCCGCCGCAAGAGTTCAACCGACCCGGTGTACAAAAAAGTGTGGTCAACCATGAGTGTCAAACGGCAGTCATCAGCGAGACGGCAAAGCTCCTCACTTTGCTCGGCCGTTTGAGTCATCGGCTTTTCAATTATGACGTGTTTTCCAGCTAATAGCGCTTTTTTGGCGAGCTCGAAATGCGTCGCAACTGGCGTTGCGACCGCGATCGCAGAAACGCGTGGGTCACTCAACGCCTCATCGATATCTCGTTGTCCCGCTATGCCCGGAAATTGTCGACGTAACCTACCGACCCTAGACTCATCCCGTTCGACGACTGAAATGACCTGCCAATTTGGAGAACCGAAAAAATTTCGCACCAAATTGGGTCCCCAGTAGCCAGCGCCTACCACGCTCACACCTAAACGTTCCGTCGTCCTCATTTCGTGGCAGCTCCAGCGAGAGCCGCACGGCAGGGCACTTCCGCAATAGCCTTGATCACCCGTGCGGGATTCCCGGCGACGACCATACCCGCAGGAACATCTTTCGTAACGACGCTGCCTGCACCCACTAGCGAACCAGCTCCAACTCTAACGCCTGGAAGAATTGTCGAATTAGCACCGATCGCTGCCCCATCTTCGACAGTAGCTCCACCGACAAAACGAGTACACTCGGCGCAAGGGGGGTGCGGATCATCGGTAAACACGACATTTGGTCCAATAAAGACATCGTTACCAATTGTGACGTTTTCGAGAAAACAACCCGAATGGATGCGCGTTCTATCACCCACGCAATTCCCCGGCTCGAGTGTCGCGTTGGTTCCGATACTAACGTCGTCGCCAAATTTGTTATTTTCGCGTATCAGCGCCCCGTGTCCGGTGTTAAAACGTTTTCCTGCATGTACTCCTGCGTAAATGACCGTATGAGAACGTATTACTGATCCCTCTCCTATTACTACCGGCGCAGGGCCAGCGCGGCCGACAAGTCCGACGATCGATGTACTGTCTACGAAGGTATCAGAAAGCAAAGTCAGTTTATCCGAGATTTCCACGTTGTATCGAATCTCCATTTGAAAAACCGTCGCCAGAACTCAACTCCGAGTGCAAAGCTTATGACGGGGTGATAAAGCCAAGTAACGCGTGCATCGCGGATCGCACCGTATATCGCCACGATTGTTGGGAAAACTATCGATACCGAGTAAATCGGCCATAAATACGCGCGTACTCTACGGGCAAAGGACCATTTCCTTGATCGCTGCCATATCGGTTGATCGTGCTCAACAAATCTCTTGCTTATTCGCGGTCCAAATTTTGACAAGAAGTCGGAAAGGCTGGTAACCGTATGATGCTCTACAAGTGCTTTGGGAACATAAGCGAGATCGTAACCGTCCGCTAGCAGTCCCGAGATTGGCATAACGTCGTCTTCTTCCGTGCCCGGGGGACGCCTCAGCCCCGTACGAACCGCAACGCCCTGCGCCATAGCGACACGTGGTGGCTCCGAGACGGGAAAGTCATAGATGACGTATCCTTCACCACTACGGTTCTTGCGATACTTAAATTTAAACGTGAGCGGCGACGCTGCGTTGCCATACAGAAAATGATTGAACGGGTCGGTAAAGTCATTTAAGTATCGTGTGGTCAAGCAATCATCGGCAGTACTGAATAATTGCGTCACCGCAGCATACACGTTCTTATCAGCGAAGGGACGCACAATGTCATTACCAAAATCAGGGTGCACTGCATTATCTGCTGCCAGTACGACTGCAA
>Ga0102924_1007443_pt1 | contig 10023 bp, 9 predicted proteins | sample PaiPotPPM11metaG_FD_80116 | JGI IMG/M metagenome (GOLD analysis project Ga0102924, IMG submission 80116) | Iron sulfur acid spring bacterial and archeal communities from Banff, Canada, to study Microbial Dark Matter (Phase II) - Paint Pots PPM... ...
CCCGACCCGAAGCGCCCGCGGGAACACAACGACCGCCCGGACCCCTGACCACACGCGGTCACGGCTCCGGGCGATGTCACACCCAACGGTGAAGATGTAGTGAGGTCAAACGTGAAGACCTCTTAGCGCGCTCGGAGGGATTCGAACCCCCAACCTTCTGATCCGTAGTCAGATGCTCTATCCGTTGAGCTACGAGCGCATGTTGTGCCTCTGACCAGCAGGTTTACCTAGAAGGCCAATTCGTCAGGGCCCGGGCACGGTCGAACCGCCATGCGGGCTTGTTGCTCGGGCCGTCAGAAGCGGACGCCATTGTAGGGGACTCCGCTCAACTGGTGGGCAGCTACCACGCCCGCCTCGACACTCTCGCCGCTGAAAGTTGTGGAGCAAATGGAGGATCACGTCCGATGGGCGGCGGTGCGAGCGAAGGCGGCCAAGCCGCCGGTGCCGAGCTGCGGGTGATCGGTCTACACCCCAGCGGCTTTGGCGACCACGCCGATCTCGTCCATCAGAAGATCGGCGAGCAGCTCAACGTCGGGCACGAGCTCGCGGCACGCCACCAGCGCGAAGTCGAGCGAGTCGAGGTAGCTCTGCACCGTGATGTTGAGCCCCTGTCCCTCCGCGATGGTCGACACCGGGTAGTAGTGCACGAGACGGGCGCCGGCCAGGTACAGCGGCTCGCGCGGCCCGGGCACGTTGGAGATGACCAGGTTGAACGGCGGGTTCATGCGATCCGCGATCTTGAGACGGGCGGCCAGCCGGATCGCCCGCGTGGCCAGCGCGGGCGGCGAGAACTGCGCGTAGTCGGTGAGCACGTCCGCCGGCATCAACGAGAACCGAGACTTGGCCGTCTCCATCGCCTGGTGCACCCGCTCGATCCGGCCCAGCGGCGAGTCGACGTCGGTCGGCAGCGGGGCGAACAGCGACGACACCCGGTTCGTCCACCGCTCCTCCTCCTGTCCGGTTCGGATCGAGATCGGGATCATGGCGACCAGTGGACGGTCCGGCAGCGCGTGGTGCTGTTCGAGGTACGTGCGGAGGCCGCCGGCACAGATCGCCATGACCACGTCGTTGACGGTGGCCCCCGTGGCGTTCTTGATCACCTTGATGTCGGTCAATGACGCGGTCCGCAGCGCGAGGCGACGGTGGGCGGTGATGGAGCCGTTGAACGGGGTCGGCGGCGCCGCGCCCGTCGGCACGTTCTGGACCTGGTCGGGCTCTTGCGTTTCCCGCCGGGGCCGGGCCAGCGGGTTTGGCACTGACCGTGACAGCTCGACGAGCCCGGTGAGGCCTTGATTGCGGGTCAGCTCCCCCAGGGCGCGCGCGGTGCGGAGCTGGAGCCGGATCAGCTTGCGCGGCTTGCGGGCCACGTCGGTCAGCGCCCGGCGCAGGACGCTGGCTCCGGACGGCACCGGCTCGGGGCGGCGCCGATCGGGTACCGCTGCCTCCGCGGTCGTGTCCGGGTCGGCATCGAGCAGGATTGTCATCAGCTCCGCGCCCGATGCGCCGTCGATGGTGGCGTGGTGGAGCTTGGTCAACAGCGCGAACCGGTCGCCCGCCAGCCCTTCGATGACGTAGCACTCCCACAGCGGATGTCCCCGGTCGAGGGGACGACCGATGATGCGGGCCACCAGCGCCGCGAGCTTGAGCTCGTCGCCGGGCGGCGGGATCGCGGCGTCGCGGAGGTGGTAGTCGAGGTCGAAGTCGGGATCCTCGATCCAATACGGGTGGTCGAGTTGGAACGGGACCTCGACCACCCGCCGGCGCAGCGGCTCGAGGATGGGGAGCCTCAGCTCGAGGCGCTGTCGCATCGCGTCGTAGGCCGACCAGCCGGCGATGTCGGGCTTCTGGAAGACGGACAGGCCGCTGACGTGCCCGAAGGTCGTGCCGTTCTCCATGTACAAGAAGCTGGCGTCGACCCCGGTCAGTTGTTTCATTTGGTCTCCTTGGAGGCGAGCTCGCGCAGCACGTACTGAAGGATCCCGCCATGGCGGTAGTAGTCGGCCTCTTTGGGCGTGTCGATCCGCACCCGGGCGGTGAAGCTGCGGTCATCGGCATGCACCGTCACCGATGGAGGGATGGCGGCGCTTCCCGCCAGCCCTGCGATCGAGTACTCCTCCCGCCCGGTCAACCCCAACGTGGCCACCGACTCGCCGGGCTCGAACTGGAGCGGCAGCACCCCCATCCCCACCAGGTTGGAGCGGTGGATGCGCTCGAAGCTCTCGGCGATCACGGCCCGCACGCCGAGTAGGGCTGTCCCCTTCGCGGCCCAGTCACGCGACGACCCGGTGCCGTACTCCTGGCCGGCGAGGACGATGAGCGGCACTCGGTCGTGGGCGTAGCGCATCGCCGCGTCGTAGATCGACATCTGCTCGCCGCCGGGCAGGTGGAGCGTGACGCCACCCTCCGTACCGGGTGCGAGGTGGTTGCGCAGGCGGACGTTGGCGAACGTGCCTCGGATCATCACCTCGTGGTTCCCGCGCCGCGCCCCGTAGGAGTTGAAGTCGGAGGCGGGGACCCCGCCGTCCACCAGCCACCGGCCGGCGGGGCTGTCAGCGCGGATGGTGCCGGCCGGCGAGATGTGGTCGGTGGTGACGCTGTCGCCGAGGACGGCGAGGACTCGTGCTCCGGTGATGTCCTCGAGCGGGTCGGGCACCGCGCTGAGGCGCTCGAAAAACGGTGGCTTGCGGATGTAGGACGACTGGTCGCTCCACGCGAACCGGTCCCCGCCGGCCATCTCGAGGCTCCGCCAGCGGTCGTCGCCCGCGAACACCCCGTCGTACGACGCGCGGAACATGTCCGACTCCAGCGCACCTTCGATTGTGCGTTCCACGTCGGCCGCACTGGGCCAGATGTCGCGAAGGAAGACAGGCTTCCCGTCAGAGCCCGTACCGAGAGGCTCGGTGGTCAGGTCGAGGTCCATCGAACCGGCGAGGGCATACGCGACGACGAGTGGTGGGGACGCCAGGTAGTTCATGCGCACGTCACCGTTGATGCGGCCCTCGAAGTTTCGGTTTCCGGACAGCACCGCGGCCACCGCCAAGCCGTGCTCGTTGACGGCAGCGGAGACCTCGGGGATGAGGGGCCCGGAGTTGCCGATGCATGTCGTGCAGCCGTAGCCGACGAGGTTGAACCCGAGCTTGTCGAGGAACGGCGTCAGGTTGGCCCGGTCGTAGTAATCCGACACGACCTTGGACCCGGGGGCGAGCGTCGTCTTCACCCAGGGCTTGACCGTTAGTCCCCGCTCGACCGCGTTCCGGGCCAGGAGGGCGGCCGCGATCATCACCGACGGGTTGGAGGTGTTCGTGCAGCTGGTGATGGCGGCGATGACGACGTGTCCGTGGTCGAGCTCGAAGCGGGTTCCATCGAGCAGCTCGACCGGTACCCGCCTCTTCGGGTCGGGCGAGGCGTCGGGCAGCGATCCGACCAGGGCGGTCGCGAACATCTGCTTGGAGCGGTCCAATGGCACCCGGTCCTGGGGCCGGGACGGTCCCGCCAGGCAAGGCACCACGGTGGACAGGTCGAGCTCGAGCGTCTCGGTGAAGACCGGGGTCGCGTCCGGGTCGAACCACAGGCCCTGCTCCTTTGCATAGGCCTCGACCAGGGCCACCCGCGACGGGCTGCGTCCGGTGAAGCGGAGGTAGCAGAGGGTCTCGTCGTCGATCGGGAAGATCGTGACCGTCGACCCGTACTCGGGCGACATGTTGCCGATCGTCGCCCGGTTGGCCAGGGGCACGTTGGAGACACCCGGGCCGTAGAACTCCACGAACTTGCCGACCACCCCGTGGGCCCGGAGCAGCTCGGTGACCGTCAGGACGAGGTCGGTGGCGGTCGCCCCTTCGGCCAACTCCCCGACCAGGCGGAAGCCGACGACGTCCGGGACGAGCATCGAGATCGGCTGGCCCAACATGGCGGCCTCAGCCTCGATCCCGCCGACACCCCAGCCCAACACGCCCAAGCCGTTGACCATCGGGGTGTGCGAGTCGGCTCCCACCAGGGTGTCGGGGTAGGCCAGACCCTCGTCGTCGGTGAACACCACGCGGGCCAGGAACTCCAGGTTGACCTGGTGGCAGATGCCAGTGTCGGGAGGCACGACACGGAGCCGGTCGAACGCGCCTTGGCCCCACCGGAGGAACCGGTAGCGCTCGGCGTTGCGTTCGAACTCCAACTCGGCGTTGCGGGCGAACGCGCCGCTCGTGCCGTAGACGTCGGCGATGACGGAGTGGTCGATGACCAGCTCGGCCGGGATCAGGGGGCGCACGTTCGCCGGGTCGCCGCCGATCGTCTCGATCGCATCGCGCATGGCGGCGAGGTCCACGACGGCGGGCACGCCCGTGAAGTCCTGGAGGAGGATACGCGCCGGAGCGAACGCGATCTCGGCTTCACCCCCGGGTGCGCCGTCCCACGCCGCCAGCGAGGTGATGTCGTCGGTGGTCACGCTGACCCCGTCCTCGTGGCGGAGCAGGTTCTCGAGCAGGATCTTGAGGGAGTAAGGGAGCCGGCCCGCAGCGAGCGGCTCGAGGCGGAAGAACTCGTAGCTGTCGTCTCCGACCTGGAGCCGGTCTCGGGTGTCGAAGCTGTTGTCGCTCATCGATCGGGCTGGTTGAACTCGATCTGATGGCCCGTCGGGTCGGCCACGAACACCTGCCGCCCCGCGCCGTCCACGTAGGCGGCCCGGCGATACTCGACCCCGGCCGCGTCGAGCTCGCGGGCTATGGCCTCGACGTCGGGGACGGTCACCGCGAAATGCTGGAACGGACCTGGCGTCGTCCCGTCGATCGGGAACACGTGGACCTGCTGGGCCCCGAGCTCGAACCAGTAGCCGGGGAACCCGAAGTCAGGTCGTTCCGCTTCCCGTAAGCCGAGAACACCGGCGTAGAAGCGATGCGTCGCTTCCAGGTCGACGACGGGCAGGGCGACGTGGGCGATCGCGGTGAGCTCCATCGCAGCCAGCGTAGGGAGCATGCTGGCCGGATGCATCAGGCCGCGGTGCGCTCCTCGAGGCGCCAGCGCCCACCGCTTTCGGTCAATGACACGGTCCAGCTGCGGTCGGGGGTCTCGACCGCGCCGGCAGTGGCCTTGGGGTTGCCCGGTTCGACGAGGCGGTAGTGGCCCCGGCACGACGCGTGCGCTGCGGCTCCGGTGGTGGTCACGTCGACCCACTGGGTGACGACGAACGAGGCGTCGGTGACGGACGGGGACGCGGGGTTGGTGGCGGCCGCTCGTACGGACTGGTCGTAGCGAGCCTGGGTCGACGCGACCTTGTCCGGGGCCCATGCCAGTGCGATGTCAGCGTGGCGGCGGGCGATCGCGTCCGGCGTCTCGGCGAGGGCGAGGCGACGGCGGAGGTCGGCGTCGAGGCGCTGTGACGCCACGTCGAGCGTCATGTCCTCGACCAGGTCCGCCTTGACCCTCTTCAGGACGCCCTCGTGGGCGCTGGTGGTCGAGGTGGTCGAGGTCGAGGCGATGGTGGCGGCCTCGGTCGCGACCGGGCTCGTCACCCGGGCGGCAGGGGTGTGCTCGAGCTTGCCGCTGACCACGCCACCGAGCAGGGCGAGCCCGACGACGGCCACACCGACGAGCGCGGTGAGGGTGGTGCCCCGGGCCCAGCGGGGGAGGCGCCCGACGGCCCACGCCACGCGCTGGCGGGCGCGGACCGCGAGAGGGAGGGAATGGCTCGGCACCCGTTGATCGTCGCGTGGGATACCGCCCAATGGATGTCACACTCCTTACATCCCCTTTCAGGAGCGATCCGTGGCCGATGCCCCATTCCCCACGACTGCCGGCGCGGTCGGCGACGAGACCGGCCGGGCCCGGGCGTCCCGGTTGGGCCTGGGCTCCCTCCTGCTCGTGATGGCCACCTTGCACTTCGCGGTGCCCGGGGCCTTCGAGCGGCTTGTGCCGGGCTGGCTCGGCAACGCCCGCCGGTGGGTCTACGTGTCGGGGGTGTGGGAGGGGATCTCCGCCATCTTGTTGTTGAATCGCCGGACGAGCCGGGCCGGCGGGTACGCCGCGGCGGCGACGATCGTCGCGGTTTACCCGGGAAACATCAAGATGGCCCTCGACGCGGGTGCACCGACCGATCCGGCCGCGGTGCTGGCGTGGGCCCGGCTCCCTCTCCAGGTGCCGCTCTTCGCGTGGGCCTGGAAGCAGGCGAAGTAGCGTCCCGGCCCAATGGCTGCGTTCGTCGTGGTGGAGCTCGAGGTGCACGATCCGGACGGGTACGAGCCGTACAAGGCACTCGCCGAGGCCAGCGTGACCGCGGCCGGCGGGCGCTACCGCGTGCGCGGTGGCGCGGTGGAGGCGCTCGAAGGCGAGCCACCGACCGGGCGGGTGGTCATCCTGGAGTTCCCCGATCTCGACACGGCGCGGTCGTGGTACCACTCCGACGCCTATCAAGCGGTGGCTCCGCTCCGGCAGGCGGCGTCGAGCGGGCGGATGTTCCTCATCGCCGGCTGGTCCTGACCCCGACGCCGGGAGCAGGGGACATCCCGGGATCTGTCACAGCCCCTCCGTAAGCTCGGGGTCATGGAGGCGACCCTCGTTGCAGAGCTGGAGCAGCAGCGGCCGCCGATGGTCGCGGCCCTGTCGCCGTCCTCGATCGCGACCTGGAAGCAGTGCCCCAAGCGGTTCTTCTACGAAAAGATCCTGCGGCTCGAGACCGAGCCCGGGTTGGAGGCGGTCTGCGGCAGCTTCGTGCACGAGGTCCTCGAGCACCTGATGGAGCTGCCGCCGGCGCAGCGGGATCCCGACACGGCCCGGCGCGTCGCCACCGAACGCTGGGCCAGCTTCGTGGACGACCCCGACTCCCGCTTCGCCGAGCTCGGCCTCGACCCCGCCGGGGTCCGGGACTTCAAGCGCCGGGCATGGACCGGGGTGGTTGGCTACTTCGCGATCGAGGACCCGGGCCGAGTCGACGTCGTCGCCACCGAGCAGCAGGTGCAGGCCGAGCTGGCCGGCGCGCCGATGTACGGGATCGTGGACCGGTTGGAACGGTCCGGGGGCCGCCTGGTCGTGTCGGACTACAAGACGGGCAAGGCCCCGAAGTGGCCGGAGGAGATCGAGGAGAAGCTCGAGCAGCTCCACCTCTACGCCGCCATGCTCGAGGTCCTCGGGACCCCCGTGTCCACCCTACGGCTCCTGTTCGTGTCCCCCCAGCTGGGAGCCGCGGCCAAGGCGGTCCGGTGCCGGGAGACGGTGGCCAACGCGTTCGCCCGGCTGGCCGAGGCCGTTCCGGAGGCGAAGCGGGCCCAGTTCGAGCGGGCGGTCGACGCAGTCGATGCCGCTCAGCGCGAGGCGCGGGAGGGCGCGGGCGAGGGCGATGACCGCATCGCCTTGGCCCAGGCTGCGGCCACCCAGGCTGCGTGGTCGGCGGCGGTCGACCTTGCGGGCGAGTGCGCGGCCTACGACGTCGCGCCGCTGTTGATCGCCGCGTGCGCAGCCCGGCGGCGGGCCCGGTTCGCCGACCTGGACGCGGAGCGTTCTCGGCCGACCCAGATCGAGGTCGAGGTTCGTTCCGAGCAGCTCGAGGCGGCCCGGGCCGAGGTCGCCCGAATCTGGGCCGAGGCGAGCGCGTGCTACGAGGCGTGGGACTTCCCGGCGACGACGGGCGCCCTGTGCGACTGGTGCCCGTTCAACGACCGCTGCGAGGGATTCGCGGCGTGGGATGCCGCCGGCCGGCCCGATCCGCTTCGGGCGCCGGGCTAGCCGCCGAAGCGGGTCAGCCACTCCTGCTGGGTCGCCGGCTTCAGCATCGCGTTGACCTCGCGCACCGCTTCGAGGGTGCCGACCGACGCCATCGAGTAGCGGTGGCCGGGGAACACGACCGTCGCGTCGGGCAGGGCCGCCAGCCGGCGGAGGCTCTCGAACATCGCTGCCGGGTCGCTGCCCGGCAGATCGGTCCGCCCGCACCCCTCGAGGAACAGGGTGTCGCCCGCGACGAGCCGCCCGTCGACCAGGAAGCATTGGCTGCCCGGGGTGTGTCCGGGGGTGTGGAGGACCTCGACGGGAACGCCTCCGACGGTGAGGGTCTCGCCGTCGTCGTGGGCCACGACGTCTGACTCGGAGATGCCGGCCGTCCGAGCCACCCACGCCGCTTCGAGGCGGTGGGTGTGGACGGGGACGTCAACCTGCCCGAGGAGGTCGGCCAGGCCGGCCACGCGCATGCTCCCGAAACTGCCGCCCACATGGTCGGGGTGGTGGTGGGTGACGAGCACGCCGGTGAGTCGCATCCCGTCCGCGGCCAGGAGGTCGAGGAGATCGCCCGGCGCCCAGGCCGGGTCGACGACCACCGCATCACCGGTCTCGCGGTCTCCGATGGCGTAGACCTGGTTGGCCATCTGACCCGCCGCCGGGTCGCCGATCGCGATGTCGCGACCGCAGAGCAGCTGGCGGAAGTAGAGGCGCTCGGTCATGAGCGACGCCGCAGCCCGTGGCCGAAGAACCCGCCCTTGGGCCGGGCGTGGGCGTGGTAGTGGTCCGGGATGTTCCGCATGTTGTCGTCGACGTAGTGCTCGAACTCGAAGTGGGCGGCCACGACGTCGCCCAGTCGGGCGTGGAGGACGGCTTTGACGTCATCGGACGGCTTGTTGTCGTGGTTGCGCCACACGACCATCGGCACCGAGCAGATCTCGCACTCCGCGATCCAGCAGTCGTCGTCCTCGTAGAACCATTCGGTGATGCGCGCCTCTTCGCAGAGGTCGCACGTGGAGGAGCGGACACGATCGGCCACGCTTCGACCGTACCGCCCCATCGCCCGGTGCGGTCCCGTCACAGGGGCTGCCTACCATCGAGGCATGGGGACGCGGGTCGAGTGGGTGCGCTACGGGCGCGCCGCGGCGGAGGCGCTGAGGTCGTCGATCCGGGAGGCGAAAGGGGATGAGCCTCTCACCCCGGTGACCGTGGTCGTCCCGTCCAACCACGTCGGCGTCGCCACCCGCCGCTTGCTCGCCTCCGGTGAGCTCGGCCCCGTGTGCGGGCGGGGGACGGGGGTGGTGGCGGTCACGTTCCTCACCGTGTACCGGCTCGCCGAGTTGCTGGGAGCACCGGTGCTGGCCCACGCCGGCCGCCGGCCGGTATCAACTCCGGTGCTGGCGGCCTCGATGCGCGCCGCGCTGGTGCGCGAGCCGGGCATGTTCGCCACCGTCGCCGCCCACCCCGCGACCGAGCAGGCGCTCGTCGGCGCCTACCGGGAGCTGCGCGATCTCGACGAGGCCGCCCTCGACGCGGTCGGGCGGGCGTCGGACCGGGCCCGCGATGTCGTGCGCATCCATCGCATCGCCCGGCGCCGGCTGGAGGCGGACTGGTACGACGAGCAGGACCTGATGGCAGCCGCGACCGGGGCCGCTCTCCCCTCGGATCTCGGCGCCGTCATCGTCTACCTGCCCCAGCGGCTGTCGATGCCCGCGGCGTCCCTCCTTCGATCGCTGCCCGACCTGACGGTCATCGCCGCCATGACCGGTGACGGGCGCGCCGATGACGAGGTGGCGCGCAGCGTCGGGCGCTTGGGGGCGCACGGGGCGCGCCCGGGGGTGGTCCCGACGTGGGTCGCTGGCGCGGACCGCAGCCGGTTCGTGACCGTGTCCGACGCGGACGAGGAGGTGCGCGCCGCGGTGCGCACCGTGGTCGGCGCGGTGAGCGCCGGGACCCGTCTCGACCGCATCGCGATCCTCCACGCCAGCCCCGACCCCTACGCCCGTCTCGCCCACGAGCAGCTCTCCGCAGCCGGGATCGAGGTCAACGGGTCGTCGGTCGTCCCGCTGTCGGCCCGGATGGCCGGGCGCACCCTGCTCGGCGCCCTCGCCATGCACGAGCGCGGCGCCCGCCGCCAGGACGTGATGGCCTGGCTGACGAGCGCGCCGATCCGCCACGCCGGCGGGTGGGCCCCGGTCAACGAGTGGGAGCGGCTGTCTCGGGAGGCGGCCGTCGTCGGCGGACGTGATGACTGGGACGTCCGGCTGGAGCGGCTCGCGGCGGAGCTGGAAGCCGCGGCCACGGCCCGCGACGACGACCCCGACGCCGAGACCG
>Ga0102924_1007444_pt1 | contig 10023 bp, 9 predicted proteins | sample PaiPotPPM11metaG_FD_80116 | JGI IMG/M metagenome (GOLD analysis project Ga0102924, IMG submission 80116) | Iron sulfur acid spring bacterial and archeal communities from Banff, Canada, to study Microbial Dark Matter (Phase II) - Paint Pots PPM... ...
AGCGGCATCTGACCGACAGCGAGCCGGAAAGCGGCGGCCAGCGCAACGCCGAATTCATCGCCGGACGGGTCGCCGAGGCCGCGGACAGCGTGGCGGCGCACGTCGTCATCGGTGCGGGCGATGAGCACATTCTCGACGCCATCGGCAGCCACCTGCCCGAGACGACCGGGCCGGTGACGGCCATCACGGGCGGCCGCGCGGCTGACGGGCTGCCGCGCTGCTGCGCCGCGGTTCTGCTGGGTGAGCCTCAGACCTGGCGCAACCGGGGGTGTATGGGGTATTGCGGCGGCGGGGAGGTAGCGCGCACAATCAGGCCGACGACGACCCCGGCCAGGAAACCGAACACGTGCGCCAGGTAGGCCACGGAGCCCGCGCCGGAAGCGGCGTAGCCGGCCGAGTAGGCCCACTGCAGCACGAACCACCCGCCGAGCACCAGCCATGCGGGCAGGCGGAGCGGGATGAAGAACAGGAAGGGCACGAGCGACCAGACCTTGGCCCGCGGGTAGATGACCAGGTAGGCACCGAGCACGCCGGCGATGGCACCGGAGGCTCCGACGAGCGGCTCGACCGAAGTCTGGTTGGCGAACGCGAACCCGTACGCGGCGATGTACCCGCAGAACAAGTAGAACAGCAGGTACGGGACCTTGCGGAACTTGTCCTCGATGTTGTTCCCGAAGATGACCAGGAACAGCATGTTGCCGAGCAGGTGGAGCCAGCCCTCGTGGATGAACATGGAGAACAGCACGGACAGGAACGGTGACTTGTGGTAGGCCGGCTTGCTGATGTAACAGGTTTCCGGGTTGGGTCCGGGCTGGCCGGTGGCGACCTGGGTCAGCGGGTGATCGGTGGTCAGCTCGTGCGGGATCGCCGCGTAGTGGTCGAAGAAGGCCTGCTGGCCGCACAGCTGGGCAGTCGTGGTCGCGCCCGTGACGGTGCTCCTTGACCCGGGGGTGAGGAGCAGCACGATGACGTTCGCCGCCACCAGGCCGTAGGTGACCCACGGCGTGCGGCGAACCGGGTTGATGTCGTGAACCGGAAGGACCACGTTCTAAGGTTCGCACGCTCCGGCTGGCCAGCACCACCAGACCGGTGCGGCCAGCCGGAAGCAGCGCATCCAGACGTCAGCCACTCTCCCGTACCGCGTCGTTGGCCTTAGTCCGCAGCACGAGCCCGTACCACTGGCCCGCAGTGAACGTGAGAATCGTCCCCGATGGGGCACGCGAGTCTCTGACCAGGATAGATGAACCTGATCTGGCTACTTCTATACATGCGCCATTCCCGCCGCTGGCACTGCTCTTGCGCCATCTAAGCGGCGAGTCCTGGTCTGCCTGAGTCGTCATCGATTCAAGTCCTTGTTCGCTGGTTATTTTCATATGCCGAGCAACGACTACCGTCGCATCCGAACAAATGCGTCAAATATTCGACCAGCTCATAAAAGCCGGACGGAGCAGGTTTCCGACCTCTTTCGGGTGTACACGAGATCTGTCGACTATGAGAGCAATATGGCTCCTGGTATTTTTGGCTTGAAGGGTGGAATTTTCCGAGACCGACTAAGCCGTAATGCGCTGGGGCATGCTGTCTGCTACTTCTCGGATTAGCGCTATCGAATCGTCGGCAGACAGTGACCCCTCGACCAGGGTCTCGAATTCATCGCGGCAATCCGTTACCTGGGGGTCGTCGCCAGGGATCATCCTGGCGAATTCCGTCCGGCCCGCGTCCACATAGAGGACGTCGGGCAGCCCTCCATCGAACTCGAGGAGAATAAAAGGGCCGGACAATCCCAGATGCGCTCCTGCTGAGAACGGCATCACGCGTACCGTTATCAGGTCGTCCGACTCCGCCTGGTCGGCGAGGGCCCGGAGCTGATTCGGCATGATGGCTGGATCTGTCGAAATCCCCACATGCCGACGGATCACCGCTTCGTCGATAACGTAGTACTGGCGAGGTTTAGCAAACCGCTTGGCCAGCTCAGACTGGCGCTCCAGCCGGAGTCCCACAATCGATGCGACCTGGACGGGACTGCCCCAGTTGGCGCTGACTACCTCCGCATATTCAGTGGTCTGCAGCAAACCGGGTACATAGGCGGGCTCGAATGCTCTGATGAAGGCCGCGCCTGCCTCGAGGCCAACGTAGTTCAGATAAACCGGCGAGACGTCGCGGTACTTGTCCCACCAGGCTCGCTCGCGAGCGCCCCGGTTAAGAGACTGCAGCTGGTCGCGACGACCTTCCGAGGTAACGCCGTACCGGGACAGCAGGGCATCTAGATCGACCTTGGTGATCGAGCTGCGCCCGCCTTCGATGCGGATCAGCTTAGATGGTGACCATTCCAGTTCCCCTACGACCTGCTCCTGGGTAAGCCCGTTCTCCTTCCGCAGCCGGACGAGCTCGCTGCGGAGCAGGGCGCTCTGAACGACAGGACCTTGGTCGGTGGCCATAGGACGACATTACTCTCTGTGGTCAGTCAAAATATGAAGGTTAGATGAAGATCGCAGATTGCAAGGTAACAATATGGATGCGACCAGCCTGTCGCAGGCCAAGCCGTCACAAGGCTCCCGCAGGATATAGGCAGACAGCAACTCCGCAGGAGAAGGTCGACCACGCGACCGTACGGTAGCAAGGCGACCGTCTAATATGCAATGCGACGGATTGCTATGTTGCAAGTCATCTGGTAGCGTATAGCGTGGTTGACCTTCCCACCTTGCCAGGCACAGAAAGTTACCTCTCGCAACTGAGGGTGGCAGCACGGCCCTCTACCTCCTCCTCTCGAGCCCACGGCGACGAGAGGGGCCTGTTCAGACGGCGCGACGTTCTCGATCGGCGGCTCGACCTCCGGATGTACGTTTCGAGATCAGCGAACTTACCTCCTGAGCTATCGCCTTCCGGTTCGAGAACAAGTTCTTAGCAGGAAAAATGAAACAGACTTACCGAACGATGCGCCGAACATCGAGATCTAATGCGGTTAACTTCTGGGCTGCTCTCGACCCCACCGAGCGGGAGGTGCTCAGATCGGTGGCTTCCTCGCGGACCTTTGCGGCCGGAGCCAGGATCATGCAGCAAGGTGACCAGGCAGACCACGTGGTGGTAATCCTTGGCGGCCGGACGAGAATCTCCGTCAGCGAGAATGGCCGGGAACACGTGCTGGCCGAACGTGGCCTGGGCCAGTTGGTGGGCGAACTCGGCGCCCTGCAGGTGAGCGTGCGGTCGGCCACCGTTACCGCACTCGAGACCGTCTGGGCGCTGGTGATACAGACCAGGGACTTCGCGGCCTTTCTCACGGCCCATCCTCGTGTGCTCCTCCTCGTCCAGGACCAGTGCGACGCTCGGTACGCTGACGGCATGACCGTCACCGGTCACGTTCCCGGAACAGCGAATAAAAGGCATCACCGACAGCGGCTAAAAGGCGAGAACTGCACCGTCTCCCTTACTGATGTAGTCCAGTTCGGCGCGCGTACGCGTAACGACACTGATCGGCGCATTATTCGGGAAGCACTCGCCCGTATGACAGGCGCTGCGCTAAAGGGTATGCCCGATGCATGGTCAGAGGACCGCGGTGACGGCCTACTCACGGTATTCCCGCCGAGCGTTTCCACCGCTAAGGTCATGGATCAGCTGCTCAAGGTAATACCCGCAGCCCTCGCCCGTCATAATACCACCCAGCGTGATTCCGCTCGGTTTCAGCTGCGTCTGGCCATTAACGTCGGGCCCTTGGCCAGCGATACAATGGGTGTTTCTGGCGAGGCGATCATACTCGCAGCGCGGCTGATCGAAGCCCAGAACTTTAAGGAAGCCATCGCTGACAGTAACGCTTACCTTGGCGTTATAGCGTCACCGTTCGTCTATGAGACGGTTATCAGGCACGGATCCAACCCGAGCGAAATCGCGAGCTACACTCAAGTTCCCGTCGAGGTAAAAGAGTCCGACACTATCGCCTGGATGAGACTGCTCAGTGCGCCGGTATCACCGTGCCTGGCCCCCAGTCTCCAGCCGCTGAATTCAGCCGCGGTCCACTAGCGTTCAGCGCGCCAGCCCTCTCTGCCACTCCAGACGGGCGATGGTTTCCCGGAGGTTGGCCTCGGACGTGGCCTCGTACGCCTCGGTCAGCGACAGCCAGCGCAGCGGAGCGTCGTCGTTCTCGGCACGCGCCGCCTCTGGAGTCCGGGTGGCCATGAAGTAGCGCAGGTCCGCGTGCTCGTGGGGCGGCTCCCCGTTGCCAGCGGGGACGCCTACGATGACCAGGTGGCGGAGCTGCGCGTCCGGCCATGGCACCAGGTCGGTCAGCCCGGTCTCTTCGGCCGCTTCCCGGAGGGCGATGGCCAGCGGGTCGCTCTCCCCCGGGTCGCCATGGCCGCCGACCTGCAGCCAGGCCTGCTGCCGCTGGTGCCAGCGCAGTAGCACCCGGCCGGTTTCTGGATGCACGATCAGCGCGGACGCGGTGACGTGCAGCGGGAGCTCACGTCGCCACGGATCACCGACGGTGTGGGCCAGGGCCCGTGCTCGGCGCAGGTCGGCCGTCTCTGCCTCGCCGACCGGCTGGTACTGATCCAGGAGCACGGCTAGCGAGGGAGCAGTGCGGGCGTTCACAGCAGGCGATCGTACTCCGGATCATCCCGCGAACAGGAACGGCAGACGGCCGGTTACGCCGGGGGTGCAGGCGAAGATGTCGCCGGCGTGGGGCTGCTGGCGGCGGTCGGCGTCGGTGTAGCCCTGGCGGGCGGTGGTGATGTAGAGGGTGCCGAGGTCGGGGCCGCCGAACGCGGCCGAGGTGACCTGGCGGGCGGGGAGGCGGACCACGGTGTCGAGCCGGCCGTCGGGCGTGTACCGGCGCAGCTCGCCGGAGTCCCAGACGGCCAGCCAGACGCAGCCCTCGGCGTCGAGGGTGAGACCGTCGGGATCGCCGTCAGCCCGGGGGACGGTCACGAAGGGACGCCGGCCGGACAGGGCACCGGTGTCCGGGTCGGTGTCGAACACGTCCACCCGGCCGCTGGTGCTGTCGGCGTAATAGAACAGCCGCCGGTCGTCGGTCCAGTCCAGGCCGTTGGACAGGCCGACGTCGCCGAACAACTCGGTGATCACGCCGTCCGGGGTCAGCCGGTACAGGCTGCCGGGCGGGCTACCGGTCTCGTCCCACGCCATCGTGCCTGCCCAGAAGCTCCCCCACGGGTCGGGCTTGCCGTCGTTGAACCTGAGCGCGGCCCGGTCGATGCTGAACCCGGGGACGCGGGTCAGCCGCTGGCCGTCATGATCGGCCAGCGCGAAGCCGTCCACCAGGGCGAGCACCAGCCCGCCGCTGCGGGTCAGCCCGACCGCGCCGACCGGATCGCCGGCGTCGAAACTGGTGCGTGCCCCGCTCACGGGATCGACCGTGTGCACATGGCCGACCAGGATGTCCACCCACCAGAGCAGCCCGCGGCTCACGTCCCAGACCGGGCCCTCGGCCAGCTCGCACTGGGCTGTCACGGCGAGCTCGGCCTCCAGGATGCGGGTCACGGCGCGCTCACAGTGAGATCGGCTTCGAGCACCAGGGTCATGGCGCGTCCTCCGGGTTGATATCCAGCATGACCTTGCCCCGCGGGCCAGAGCCCGAGCGCAGCACCTGATAAGCGTCCTGGTAGGCCGCTAGCGGGAAGCGGTGGGTGATCAGCGGGCCGGGCCTGATCTGGCCGGCGCTGAGCAACGCCGTGACCTCGGCAAACGCCGTGGAGGTGTAGGCGAAGCTCGCGCTGATCAGCAGGTCGTTGTTGACCGCGTCGTCGATGGGGAACGCCGCTGTGACATCGTTGCCGGCCAGGCCGACCAGGACCACCCGGCCGCCGCGACGGGCCAGGTGGAGGGCCCGCTCGACCGCGCCGGCCGTACCCGCCGCCTCGATGACCAGGTCGAAACGGGTGTCGGGGGTGTCCACCACGAAGCTCGTGGCACCGAGCGACGCGGCCAGCTCAGCCTGGGCCGGGCGCTGCCCGCAGACGATCAGCTCGGCGGGCGAGTAGAGGCGGAGCAGGTGCGCGGTGATCAGGGCCAGCGTGCCGTCGCCGACGACCGCCACCCGCTCCCCCGGCCGGGGATGGCCACGGCCGATGGCCCGCCAGGCCACGGCGGCGGGCTCGGCCAGCGCCGCCTCGAGCAGATCGGCCGAACCCCCGAGCACGTGCACCACCTGGGCCGGGAGCAGCACCTGGTCGGCGGCGGCCCCGGCCCGGGTGAAGCCGAGCTCGTCGTAGACCACGCACAGGTTCGTATGACCTTGGACGCACTGCGCGCAGATCCGGTCCGGGATGATGCCCTCGGCGATCACCGGCTGGCCGGGTTCCAGGCCGGTCACACCCGGGCCAACCGCCTCGATCACGCCCGACCACTCGTGCCCGGGGACCAGCGGGTAGCGGACGTAGGCCGGATCGACCACGCCGGCCAGCAGCTCGAGATCGGTGCCGCAGATCCCGGTGTGCACCGGCCGGGCCACCACTTCACCGGGACCGGGGACCAGCTCGGGGGCGTCCTGCAGGGCGATCGAGCCGGGTGCAGTAATAACCAAGGCGCGCCAGTTAGCCATAGAGTCAGCCACGGCCGCGCTCCGCGAAGGTGGGACCGCCGAGGGCCACGGTGATCTGGTCGGCGGCCTCCCGGATGGTCAGGCCGAGCTCGTCCATCCGCCAGGTCGGGCGGTTCAGCTTCAGCCCGGTACCGCTGAGCGCGGCGACCCGCTCGCCGTTGCGGTCGAAGATCGCTGCCCCCACGCAGAACACCCCCTGCGAGTCTTCCTCGTCATCGATCGTGTAGCCGCGGGCCGCGCTCAGCTCCAGGTCCCGCAGCAGGGCGTCGGGATCGGTAATGGTGCGCTCGGTCCGGACCGGCATGCCGGCCTCGAGCGCCAGGGCCCGGGCCTGCTCGGGCGGGAGCGTGGCGAGCAGCGCCTTCCCGGCCGAGGTGCAGTGCGGGTACTCCCGCATGCCCAGGTAGCTGGCGAAGCGGACGCTGCCCGGCGCGTCGACCCGCGCGGTGACCACGGCGTAGGGCCCGTCGGGCACCACCAGGCGGGTGGTCAGCCCGGTAGCGTCGGTGACCGACTGCAGGACCGGCATGGCCAGGCTGATCAGCGGGGACTGGACCGCGGCCGCGTCACCCAGCTTGGCCAGGGCCATGCCCAGCCGGTACCGGCGGGTCAGCCGGGCGCCGGAGTCCGCCGCGAACCCGCGGGCGACCAGCGTCTGCAGCAGGGCGAACGCGCTGCTCTTGGAGACCGAGATCTGCTCGGCCAGCTCGGTCAGCGTCATGCCGTCCGGCCCGGCCGCGGCCAGCAGTTCCAGGGTGTCCAGCGCCCGCTCGACGCCGTGCAGCCGGTAGCGCTGCGCGTCACGCTCTACGGGGGCTGGCTCGGTCACGATGTGTTCCCTTCCTCCGAGCAATATTCGGTACAGCAGAATAACCGGTCAGCTATTGACAAGCACCGTACCCTGCCGTGTCATTGTGTCACGATAATTCGGATCTAGAGAATCTTTTTCGGCAGAGCCTAAAACCACGGATCGTTCGGCCAAAAATAAAAGAAGGGGTGCGGACGGATGAGGTGGGTCGGCGAGGTATTCGACGGACTCGGAGTCACCGGTCAGGACCGCGAGCCGGCCTTCCCGGACGGCGCGGCGTTCCGGATCGAGATCCCGAGTGTCGAGGGCCCGCGGGTGCTGGAGGCCGTGCTGCGCGCGGCCGAGGCCGAGGGCATCACGGTCAACCGGGTCTCTCAGGGCAGCGGGGCGATGCTGCTGCGGGCCAGCGAGCTGCGCGACATGGCCCAGGCCGGGCTGGACTCCGGGATCGAGGTGTGCCTGTTCGTCGGGCCCCGTGAGCGGTTCGGCATCGGCGCCCACGCCCGGTCCCCGGACGGGCGGGCGCACGGGGACCAGGTGCGGGGCCTGCGCCAGCTGTCCTACGCGCTGGAGGACGTGCTGCGGGCGACCGAGGAAGGGATCCGCAGCTTCCTGGTCGCCGACCTGGGCCTGCTCCGGGCGGTGACGCAGGCGCAGGCCCAGGGCGCGCTGCCGCCCGGGCTGGTGTGGAAGGTCTCGGCCAGCATGTCGCCGACCAACCCGGTCACGCTCAAGGTCCTGGAGGAGATGGGCGCCGGCACGGTCAACATCCCGGCCGACGTGACCCTGGACGAGCTGGCCGAGATGCGGGCGGCGGTCACGTTGCCACTCGACCTGTACGTGGAGTCCCCCGACGCGCTGGCCGGGGTGGTGCGCGGCCAGGAGCTCGGCGACCTGATCCGGGCCGGGGCGCCGCTGTACGCGAAGTTCGGGCTGCGCAACGCCCAGGCGATTTACCCGAGCGGGCACCACCTGGAGGCGGTGGCCTGCGCGAACGCGATCGAGAAGGTGCATCGCGCGGCGGTCGCGCTGGAATGGCTCGAGCGGCTGTCACCCGGGGTGGTTCAGTCCGCGCCGGGGGCGGCCGGGCTCGGGCTGCCGGTCCGATGAGTCCGGCTCACGATGGCCGGACGGCTGAGGTCGCGGCGAAGCTGGACCGGGTGCGGGGCTGGCTGACCGGCAGCGGGTACGGCGCGGCCCTGTTCACCAGCCAGCCGGGCGTGGCCTGGGTGACTGGCGGGCTGGAGGACCGCGTGGTCCGCAACGAGGAACCCGCACTGGTCTGGGCCCTGGTCACCGAGACCGCGGCGTTCCTGATCACGACCAACATCGAGCAGCCGCGGCTGCGTGCCGAGGCTGACCTGGGCGGCTTCGAGCTGCACGCAGTGCCCTGGTACAGCTCCGGCGGGCTGGCCGAGGTGGCCGGGAGCCTGGCCGGCGGGCACAAGCTGACCGAAGCCCCGGCCGCGCTGCGGATGCCGCTTGTCGCCGCGGAGACCGAACGGCTCGCGGCGCTCGGCGCCGACTGCGCGCAGGCGCTGGAGGGGGCGATGCGCGCCTGGCGGCCGGCCGACCGGGAGTGCGACCTGGCCGCGCGGATCGCCGCCGCGTTGGAGGAGCGCCTGATCTTCCCCTCGGTCCTGCTGGTGGGCGGGGCGCAGCGGCGCCGGGCGTTCCGGCATCCGGTGCCGTCTCGCGCGATCACCGGGAGCGACGTGCTGGCGGTCGTGGTCGGTGTCCGCGGCGGCCTGAACGTGGCGTGCTCCCGTTCGGCGTCCGCGGGTCCGCCGGATTCCGGGCTGGCGGCCCGGCACGAGGCGGCCTGCGCGGTGGAAGCGGCCATGATCACCGCGACCAGTCCCGGCTGGAGGTGGGCGGACGTGCTGCGGGCCGGGCAGGCCGCCTACCGTGACGCCGGGTTCGACGGCGAATGGCGCGAGCACGTGCAGGGCGGCCCGATCGGCTACCTGTCGCGTGAGTTCGACGTGGTGCCCGGCACGCCGGGTGCGGCTGAGGTCATCGCGTCCGGCACCGCGTTCGCCTGGAACCCGACCGTCCGCGGGGCGAAGTCCGAGGACACGTTCGTCGTAAGCCGGTCCGGGGCGGCCGTCCCGGTCACCAACACTGCGGACTGGCCGGTCACCGCGTCCGGTCGGCCTGCCATCTTGCCCGTCTAGGTCCCCCGAAAGGTTCTGTGTGATGACTTCCCCGGGATTGCGCGAGAGATCGGTCGGACTTCGCGGTGACTGGATCGCATCCATCACCAACGTGGCCCCGACCGCCGCCACCACGCTGACCATGGCCGCGCTGATCGGCGCGTCCGGGCTGGCCTCGCCGCTGGCCCTGCTGATCGCGGGCGCCGCCATGCTGTGCTGCGCGGTGGCCTACCACCGGCTGAACAACTGGCAGGCCTCGGCGGCTGCGCCGGTGGAGTGGGTGGCGCGCGGCCTGTCCCCCATCATCGGGTTCGCGGTCGGGATCTTGGTGCTGATGACCGCGCTGACCTCGAACATCGGCAACATCACCTTGATCGGGTCGACGGTGCTGTCGCTGGTCGCGCCGGGCGAGACCAACAACAAGCCGCTGACCTGGGTGGTGGCCACGGTCGTCTGCCTGCTGGTGGTGGCCATCGCGATTCTTGGCGTCCGGCTGACCATTCGCTTCGAGG
>Ga0102924_1007446_pt1 | contig 10022 bp, 8 predicted proteins | sample PaiPotPPM11metaG_FD_80116 | JGI IMG/M metagenome (GOLD analysis project Ga0102924, IMG submission 80116) | Iron sulfur acid spring bacterial and archeal communities from Banff, Canada, to study Microbial Dark Matter (Phase II) - Paint Pots PPM... ...
CCGGTGAGATCGGTCTCGCTGTAGTTCGGCGTATGGAAATCCTGCGCTTGCAAGGCGGCATATGGTGTCACCCCGACAATCGCGCCGGTGATCGGCACGGCATAGCGGTAACCGACTTCGCCGCGCGCGGCGTAGCTCTGGCCCGTGAACCTTGCCTGGAGCTGATCGCCCAGCGCGATGCGATCCGTCGTGAACCAGTGATTGGCGAAAGCAAGTGCGCCGGACAGATAGAGGGGTCCCCAATGCGTTTTGGCATAGACGCCGGCCTGGAAAGAGTCGCTGCGTCCGCCGCCCAGTCCTTGCGCCAAATTCCAGTTGGTGCCGCCGCCGGAGAGGCCGAAGCCGTAAACCAAGTTCGGCGTGGCGTGATAATCCATGCCGGCGGCGAAACCGAAATCGCTGGCATTAACATTATTGCTGCCGACGATCGGATCGCCTTTGGTCCAGCTCTTGCCGCCGAAGGCGGAGCCCCAGGCGGTCCAGCGCTGGTCGAAGCTTTGCGGTACGCCGCTCTGCGGCGCTTTCAGCGCCTTGGCATAAGCCAGCGCCACATCGCCCGGCAGGCTCGTGTCCTGCTCCGGGGCAAAAGTGTTGGCGCCGCCGCCGCTCATATTGCCGCCGCCGCCCGCCGTCGGATCGAGCATCAGATTGAGGAAGTCGGTCATCAACTGATACGCGCCTTTCTGCGCGCCCGTGGCTTCTTCACCGGACAGCGCAGTCAGCGCGTTGAGCAGGCTCGGGCCGGAAATGTTGCCAAGATTGATGAAGCCTGGCGGCAGCGTATCGTTGTTCAGGATCGCGTTGTTGAGGCCGTTGAGTACGTTCTGCTGGTTTTGATTGAGACCGCTCGGCGCCGTCAGAAGGGTCGCGCCGCTGCCGGTGATGTCGAGATCGACGTTGCCGGGGTTGGTCGTGTAATCGAGCGCCATGGCGCCGGTGAAGCTGTTGTTGATCGTCAGGCCGGCAAAGTGGCCGGTGACGCCGGTCGTGGTCGTCAGGATCTGATAAACCTGACCGGCGCTGTAATGGCCGAGCTGCGGCGTCACCACCACCGTGCCGTTACCGCCGAGCGTCGCGGAGCCGGTCACCGCGGTCTTCGAATTGCTGCCACCCGGCGAGATCGTGACGGCGTAAAAGCTGCCGGCATTGAAGACGAGAGTGCCGATAATGCCAAATGCGCCGAGCGGGGCTGCACTCGTTCCCGGCGACAGCGTGCCGCCTGTTTCGATCGTCACCGTGGTTGGATCGATGCTGCCGGTGCCGGCCAGGGTGCCGAACACGGCGACGTTGGTCGCGCTGTTGGCGCCGTTGAGCACGACCGTGCCGGAGTTGATGTTCACCTGATTGACGCCGGTGAACGTGTTGTTGTCGGTATAGGTCGTTCCGGCGCCGAGCTGGAAATTGACGGTGCCGCTCGATGCGGCGCCGACGATATTGCCGCTGATCGTACCGCCATTGATGTTGAGGGTATCGCCGTGCGTCGACAGCGCAACATTGCCGGTGATGCTGCCGGCATCCTGGTCGATGGTGACCGCGTTCGCTGATTGGTTAGCGATGGCGATGCCGCCGGTGCCGGTAATGCTGCCGGCATTGACGATGTGGCCAAGGAACGTCGCCGAATTTATGCTTATTCCAACGTTGCCGGTAATCGTGCCACTGTTGGTGATCCCGCCGGAGAATGTACCGGCGGCGGCGCCGCCCAAATCGACGATCGAAACCGCGGTGCCGTTGGATGATGAAATGGTGCCGGCATTGCTGATGCCGCCGAGGAACGTCGATACTTGATGAACGAAGACGCCGGCACCGGCGCTGCCCGCATTGCTGATCGTGCCGCTGCTGGCGTTGAAGATGCCGAGGCCGGCGGTGCCGAAAACGTCGCCATTGGCGATCGCCGCCGCGCCGAAAAGGGGGCCGTTCGTTGCGGCCGAGAGCGTGCCGTTGTTGACGAGGCCGCCGCTAAAAACACCCTGGTTCACGAAAATGGCCTGGCCTTGGCCTCCGCTCGCCGCGATCGTGCCGCTGTTGGTGATATTACCGGTGAAGGTGCCATCGACCGCGGCGGTGTGGATCGTGAGATTGATGCCGTTGAAGCCGCTCCCCGGCGTGATCGTGCCCCGATTGACGATGTCGCCGGTGAACTGACCAGCGACGCCGGCGCCGGCGCCGGGAATAGCAACGGAAATGCCGTTCTGGCCTGCGCTCAGCGTGCCGCTGCTGGTGATGCCGCCGGCGAAGGTCGAGACCACAGTCACGCTGATGCCGGTCGCGCCCGCCGTTATCGAGCCCGAGCTGATGCCGCCGGAGAAGTTAGTGATGCCGGTGACCCTGATGCCGTCGGTGCCAGCGCTGATCGAGCCGGTGCTGACAATGCCGCCGGCAAACGACGAGCCGCCGTCGCCTGCAGCGGCCTCTACCACAATGCCGGTCTTGGCCGTAATCGCGCCGTTATTGGTAATGCCGCCCAGGAACGAAGTGATGTTCTGGACAAGAACACCCGTTCCGATCCCGGCATTGATCGAGCCGCTGTTGACGATGGCGCCGGCGAACGTTCTGAAATCATTGATGCCTGTGCCTGTGCCGACGGACACAACCAGAATACCGCCGCCGCTGAGGCCGTCGCTGATCGAAATCGTGCCGCTATTGCTGATATTGCCGAGAAATGTCTGAGGTGAGCCGTGGAGGAGACTTCCGACCCTGAGGCCCGCAAAGTCCGCCTGTATCGTGCCGGCGTTGGTGACGCCGCCGCTGAACGTGCTGCTTGCGGTAACGTCAATGCCGGTTTTCTTTACATTGATGACGCCTGTGCCGGCATTGACGATGCCGCCGGCAAAGGTGCTGGCTTGAAATATCCTGATACCCTCGTCGACGCTGCTCGTGATGGTTCCGCTGTTCGTGATGCCGCCGAGCAGGTTCTGGGCGCCGTTGACCAGGATACCGGTGCCGCCGACGGAAATGACGCCGCTATTGCTGACCGAGCCGTGGATTGTCGTTTTGACTGAGCCGGTGGCGCTGGAGAAGGTTATGCCGTTCGAGCCGCCCGGCGAGATGGTGCCGGCGTTGACGACATTCCGAGACCGTCGCGCCGCTGAAGGTCACGCAGGGAATGGTCGAGCCTGTCGGATTGGTGAAGCTCGCCACCGCACCGGGCCCGACGACATTCGCGCACGCCGCGAACGCCGGCCGTGCGCCGCCGCCGATCAGCAGCGCGGCGACGGACGACGACGCCAAAAGGATTCCAATCCGAAGCCCGCCGACCGGTGCTCCGCTGCGCATCTGCCTTCCTGCCTTGCGGAATGTGTTGTCCGCGCTCCCGAATTGTCCGGGATTTAGCATCAAGACTAGCGGATTCGACGGTGCTCACTGTGTCACCCGACGCAGGGAACTCGAATTCGGACGGAATGTGGCATTCTCGCCACAGTTGCACGATCCCGCGCCGCTCGAATGGAGTGCAGGATTACCGTCGGTCAGGGATCAAGACGCACGAAATCCTTCCTCTCGGATTTCATCCGAGAGGAAGGATGAGCTTCGCTGTGACTGGGGGCCCGTTGAAACGGGCCGTCACTACGACCCGTTGATCGGCGGGTAATGGTGGATGATGTGATGGATATGATGCCGCACGATCACCCGCGTCGGCATAGGCGGGAGCGGCGGGGGCGGCGGCACGAAGCCGCGTTGCCAGACCGAACCGCTGTCGAAGGTGATGACCATGCCATCCGGCGAATAGGTCGCGCCTTCCTGCCAGAAGTCGGCCCAAAGATGACCAGGACGATCGATCCAGGCGCGTGTCGGCTGGCCGGCTTCGTTGACGAGGTTCATCGTCCAGCCGTTCTGGGTGACAAAGGCCGGGCCGGGCGAATTGTTCATGCAGCCCTGCACGCAGGTGAACTCTCCGGAGAGATTGACGACGTCCTGCGCTGACGCGCCGGTCGTCGCGATGCCCATACTTGCGCAGGCGAGCAGCACCGCCGTCGCGAACAGTTTGAACTTCATCGAACGCCTCCTGGGATCAAAAGTCTCGTTAGCAGCAATTATGACCGTGCCCCGCTCCGGCGGATACCTGATGGGCCGCCTTTTGTCGGAGCGGTGGTTGATCGAACGTAAGTCTATTGGCTTAGTCGCACGGCATCGTGACAAGGTTCCGGTTAAGAACGCGCATGGAACCAAGGGGTTCCATGGGCTTGCGGGCTACCGGGGTCTTTGGATCACTCAGGATTAACGCCGGCGAATTGGACCACGCGCGCCCATTTGGCGATTTCGGCATTGATGAAATCGGCGAACTGGCTGGGCGAGCCCGGGAATTCCTGGCCGCCGAGCTCGTTGAGCCGCGTCTTGTTCGCCGCGTCGGCGAGGCAGGCATTGATGGTCCGGTTGAGCGTGTCGACGATTCCGGCGGGCGTATCTTTCGGCACGCCGATGCCAAACCAGGCGGTCGCCTCATAGCCGGGCACGGCTTCCGCGATCGTCGGGACGTCCGGCAGCACAGCCTGCCGCTGCGCCGAGGTGACGCCCAGCGCGCGCACCCTGCCGGCCTTGATGAAGCCGAGCGACGCCGGCATCGGATTGAACGTGACCTGCGTCTGACCACTGAACAGGTCGTTAAACCAGGCGGCGCGATAGGGCACATGGACGAGATCGGTGCCGGTCATCATCTTGAACAGCTCGCCGAAAATGTGATTGGCGCTGCCGATGCCGGGCGACGCCATGTTGATCTTGCCGGGATTGGCTTTGGCATAGGCGATGAATTCCGGCACCGTCTGTGCTGGGAGCGACGGCGTCACGATCATCACCGCCGGCACGCGAATGACGCCGGCGACCGGTCGGATGTCGTGGCTGAAATCGAAATTGAGCGATTTATAGAGCGTCTGATTGATCGCGTTCGACTGCGTAACCCAGAGCAGCGCATAGCCATCGGACGCCGCATGCGCCACCGACTCGGCGGCGATATTGGTGCCGGCGCCGGGCCGGTTCTCGACGATGAATTGCTGGCCGAGACGCTCGGACAGCCATTGCCCGAGCAGCCGGGCAGTGATGTCCGACGAGGTGCCGGGCGGGAAGCCGACGGCGATATGCACCGGGCGGGTCGGATAGTCGTCCGCGCGTGCGTGTCGCGGCCGCGCGGCAAGCGCGGCAACGCTACCCGCCGCGGCTCGAAGCAGCGCTCTGCGCGGAAGCTCCATCGCCTCGCCCTCCTGTTTTCGCTTCCTAATCGCGCTCTCGCCTTCGGCGCGATTTTCGATCCGTGGAAGAATACTCTTTGAATTGACCTGGTAAAGCTGATGCGGCGATCAGTTCGCTGCCAGCGCCTCGGCGATCTGCGCGGCCCGCGTCAGCTTCTCGGCGCCGAGCACGAGATCGACGATCGCGTCAGCCTTCGCCGCGCTGACGGTATGCGTCGACAGCTTCTTGAACTTTTCGACGATGTCGGCTTCCGACGCAAAACTCTGCTCGCTGCCGCGCGGCGCCTCGACCGTGCGCTCGAGCCGTTTGCCGTTCTTCAACTGCACCTCGACCCGCACCATGTGCCGGAAATTCGAGCCGCGCTCGGTGATAGCGGGGTCGTGCACCACCGACACTTTCCGCGACAGCGCGATCCGTCCTTTGTCGTCAACGACATCGTCGCTGAATTGATCGACAAAGACATCGCCTTCAAGGAGCAGGGTGGCGACGCAGAAGGGCAGGTTGAGCTGCGCCGAAGTCAGTCCCTGCGGCTCATAGGGCCAGCCGACATGCTCGACCGTGACCTGCGAGCCGTGCACCACGATGCTGTCGATATCGTCCGGGCCGAACGGCGTCTCGGCCTGCATGGAACGGATGGCGTCGAGCGTGGTGTGATTGGAGCCGACGCAGGAATAGAATTTCAGCGAGATGCGCTTGGTTTCCCAATGCCGGCCGAGCTCCCACGACAATTCGTCGAGATTGAAGCGGTCGGTGGAGCGCGAGAAGGTCGAGCAGAACCCGCCATAAGGCGATTCAAACACGTCGACAATGCCGGTGAAGCCTTGCTCCGCCAGCAGCGCGCCATAGAGCCCGCTCTGCGCCGAGCGTCCGGCATGCATGCGCTTGACCATGGCCCCGAATTGCGCGGCCATCAGGCCCGCGGCTTGCGTGCCGGCGATGCCGAGCGCGTGCACGGTCTGCTCGGGCGTCAGCCCAAGGGCCGCCGCGGCGCCGGAGGCTGCCGAGAACACGCCGACAGTAGCGCCGGAATGCCAGCCCTGGCCGATATGTTGCGGCCCCATGCATTTGCCGACGCGCGGCCCGATCTCATAGCCGGCGACCGCTGCGCGCAGGAAATCGCGCCCGCTTAAGGCCGGACGCAGCTCCGTGACGGCGAGCAGCGGCGGCAAGGTCACCGCGCCGACATGCAGCACGCCCTGGCGGTGCACGTCGTCGAGCTCAAAACTCTGGATCAGCGTGCCGTTGACCAAAGCCGCGTGCGGGGCCGACAGCTTCTCCGCTGTGCCCCAGATCCGGCAGGCTCTGGTCACATCGAGATTACCCAGTGTCGCCCGCAGGATCCGGCTCCATTCCAGCGCAGTGCCGTAGAGCGCGCAGCCGAGCGAATCCAGGATCAGCAGCTTGATACGCGCAATGACATCATCGGGAATGTCTTCGTAGCGCAATGTCGAGACGAATTGCGCGATGGCGTGCGTGTGCGGATTGTTAGCGCTTGCAGACGCGCTCGAATGTGAACTTGCAACGGACATGAAAGCGGCACTTTCGGGTAGGGGATCAATCGGACGAATATTTCTTTTCCAGCGCGTCGTATTGCGGCTTCGACACCAGCCGCTGCCGCTCTTCGAAGCCGGCGAGGAACTGTGTCACGCCCTCGAGCGAGCCATGTGAGTGCAGATGGCCGAGCACCTTCTGCATGCCGGCCACGGAAGCCTGCAGCGCGGCATTGGCGTAAAGCACCATGGCAAAGCCCATCTTCGCGAATTCCTCGAACGCGATCATCGGCGTCAGCCCGCCATGAACGATATTGACGAGCTGCGGCACTTTGAGGCGCTTGGGGATTTCGCGCATCTGCTCTTCCGTGCGCGGCGCCTCGACGAAAGTGATATCGGCGCCGGCTTCGACATAGGCCTGGGCGCGCTCGATCGCGTCCTCGAAGCCGTGCACGGCGATGGCGTCTGTCCGCGCCATGATGGCGAAATCGCCATCACGGCGGGCGTCCACGGCGGCGCGGATCTTCTGCACCATCTCCCCGCGGGGAATGACGTGCTTGCCAGCAAAGTGTCCGCAGCGCTTGGGGAAGTCCTGGTCTTCGAGCTGGATTGCATTGGCGCCGGCGCGCTCGAGCGTCTTGACGGTGCGGCCGACATTGATGGCATTGCCGAAGCCGGTATCGGCATCGACAATCAGCGGCAGCACCACGGCATCGCGGATGGCGGCGACATTGTCGGCAAGCTCGGTCACCGAGATCAGGCCGATATCCGGCACGCCGAGATAGGTATTGGTGATGCCGGCGCCGGAGACATAGATCGCCTTGAAGCCGATGTCCTCGATGACCCGCGCCGCCAGCGCATTGGCGACGCCGGGCAGGAGAATGGCCTCGCGCCGCTGCAAAATGTCGCGAAACCGCCGATTGCAGGTATCCGTCATTGCCTCATCCTGTCGGTGTCCGGCGGGCTTTCTAGCGCAACTCCGCCCAACTCCGCCATCGGCACGACAGGTCTTTTCACGACAGGTGTTTTCGCGGCTCGCTTTTCGGACCTGCTGCCGCTCAACTCCACTTCAGCGTGACGCCGACATCGCCCGGCATGCCGCCCGGAAAATCGACGATCTGATAGGCCACGTGATAGCCGCGCGGCTTGAGGTGCTGTTCGAAGAACTCGAACAGCTCCTTGGGCAGGCCGGTCAGTGTCTTTTCCCAACCGGGCTCGTTCTGATTGATGGCGCGGCCGCGATCGGTGCATAGCTCGTTGGGAAAGCGGAGGACGAAGACTTCGGTCAGCCCATTATTGGCGGCGCGTTTGATGATGGCGGCGGCCCGCGCCAAGCGGTCCTCGTCGGAAACTCCGGAGGGTTTGGAGAATTTTTCGATCAGCGCGTGCTTCTCTTCGTCCGCCGCTGAACGCTCGTGCATTGCCGCCGAGGCTTTCTCGGCCTCCTTCAGCGCGATCTGCTTCATGAGATCCTTGGCCGTCGGCAGACCTGCCAAAGGGTCGGAATGACTTACCGCTGCTTCAGCCATTGCAAACCTCCCTCGCGGCGGGCCAACGCCATTCTGTCCGGCCGCGGACGCGTTTGATCTGGGGCAAATTGTAGCGTCTTATTGCTCGCTAGAATAGCCGTTCGAGAATGCGAAGCTACCGGCCGAGAAACGGGCATTCAGTTTTCAAAGGGAGGCGTTGCAATGGCTGCCAAGTCGACAACCGCCGACACGAAAATGAAACGCAAAGTTTACGAGAAGGAGCTGCGCAAGCTGCAGACCGAGCTTTGCCATTTGCAGGACTGGGTCAAAGCCGAAGGCATCCGTGTCATCATCGTGTTCGAGGGCCGCGACGCGGCGGGGAAGGGCGGCACCATCAAGGCGCTCACCGAGCGGGTGAGCCCACGCGTGTTTCGCGTGGAGGCGCTGCCGGCCCCGAGCGACCGCGAGAAAAGCCAGGCCTACGCGCAGCGCTACCTCTCGCGCTTTCCGGCCGGCGGCGAAATCGTCATCTTCGATCGCAGCTGGTACAATCGCGCCGGCGTCGAGCACGTCATGGGTTTCGTCGACGAGCGGCAATACAAGCGGTTTCTGGAGCTGTGCCCCGTATTCGAGAAATTCGTCGTCGATGGCGGCACCATCCTCATCAAGATCTGGCTCGAAGTCGGCATGGAGGAGCAGGAGAAACGGTTCCTCGCCCGCATCAACGACCCGATGCGGCAGTGGAAACTGAGTCCGATGGATGTGGAATCCTTCAAGCACTGGTACGACTATTCGAGGGCGCGCGACCGCATGCTGGCGGTGACCGACAGCAAACACGCGCCCTGGCATATCGTGCGCACCGACGACAAGCGCCGCGGCCGGTTGAATTGCATCGCGCATATTCTGTCGCGCATTCCGTACAAGAAGACCAAGCGCGAGAAGGTGAAGCTGCCCAAGCGGCTGACCAAGAACAAATACGACGATCAGGTTTCGCTGAAGGGACGGAAATTCGCCGCGCTGCGCTATTGACCGGAGACGATCGTGGAGAACGCTAAAGCCAAACCGCTGCGCGAGCGCGCCGTCAGCGAGTTGCGGGAATTCACCATCGCCGCCGTCTATCTGTGGATCTGCTTCACGGCGCTGGCCTATTTGAAATTCGCCATCCTGCAAGCGCACGGCATCGCCTTCGCGCCGTTCGGCTTTGCCGCGGTCAAGGCGCTGATCTGCGCCAAATTTGTGTCGCTTGGGCACGCCATGCATATGGGCGAGCGGTTCAAGAAGCAGGCGCTGATCTGGCCGGTTTTGCATAAATCTCTGGTCTTTTTGCTGTTCCTGTTCGTGCTCAATGCGTTCGAGGAGGTTTTCGTCGGCTGGATGCACGGCCGCGCGCTCGCCGATTCGATCAGCGAAATCGGCGGTGGCACCCGCGATCAGCAGATCGCGACGACGATTATCATGCTGTTAATTCTGATTCCGTTCTTTATGTTTCGTGTGCTCAGCGAAGTCATCGGCGAACGTACAATGGTTCGCTTGTTCTTCGAGCCGCGCCGGCCCCGCGACGAACGGCCGACATCGCCAGGGCGTGAACAAGGAAACCCGGCTGGTCGATAGTTGTAGGAACCGGGAATAGCGGAGGAGGCTGAACGATTTTGGCGAGGGGCGCGGATGAACGATGTCAGAACAAGATTGCGCTTCGTTTGGAGGTAGCCATGCTGCGCACTGCAAGTTTGATCTTGATGTCGGCTTTCTCGGCACTCCCCGCGGCCGCCGATGAAGTCCACCGCAACATGTTCGCGGGTGGTTTGATCGGCACCTGGGCACAGAATGCCGATCTGTGCGCCAAGGACGACAAGTCCAATTTCTCCATCGCGGCCTCGAGCTATAC
>Ga0102924_1007447_pt1 | contig 10020 bp, 7 predicted proteins | sample PaiPotPPM11metaG_FD_80116 | JGI IMG/M metagenome (GOLD analysis project Ga0102924, IMG submission 80116) | Iron sulfur acid spring bacterial and archeal communities from Banff, Canada, to study Microbial Dark Matter (Phase II) - Paint Pots PPM... ...
GACCATCCGCGAAGCGGACCAGATCCTGGTCATCGACGAGGGCCGGGTCCGCGAGCACGGCACCCACGACGACCTGCTCGCCGCCGGCGGCCTGTACGCCGACCTCTACCGCACCCAGTTCGCGCGGCAGGAGCCGGTGGGCGCGGGCCTCGGCCCGCCCGGGGGATTCCCGCCGCCGCACCTGGTGCCGGGCGGCCTCCCGCCGCACCGGCCGCCGCCCCGGGGTCCCGGCGGGCCCGGGCCCGGCGGCCCCTGGCCCGGACGGCGCGGCCCGGGCCCGCTCAGCGATCCGTGACCTGGCCGCCGGCCACCTCGATCCGGCGGTTGGTCGTGACCGCGTCGAGCATCCGCCGGTCGTGGGTGACCAGGATCAGCGTGCCCGGGTAGGACGCGAGCGCGGCCTCCAGCTGCTCGATAGCGGGCAGGTCGAGGTGGTTGGTGGGCTCGTCCAGCACGAGCAGGTTGACCCCGCGGGCCTGAAGCAGCGCGAGCGCAGCCCGGGTGCGCTCGCCCGGCGACAGCGTCGCGGCCGGGCGCAGGACGTGCGCGGCCCGCAGGCCGAACTTGGCCAGCAGGGTGCGGGCCTCCGCCGGGATCAGGCCCGCGGCGGCCGCGAACGCGTCCACCAGCGGCTCCGGGCCCAGGAACGCCACCCGAGCCTGGTCGACCTCGCCGACCACGACGCCGGGGCCCAGCGTCGCGTGCCCCTCGTCCAGCGCCATCCGGCCGAGCAGCGCGCCAATGAGCGTGGTCTTGCCGGCCCCGTTCGCGCCGGTGACCGACACCCGGTCGGCCCAGTTGATCTGCAGGCTGACCGGCCCGAGCGTGAAGTCCCCGCGGCGGACGGCCGCGCCGCGCAGCGCGGCCACGATCGTTCCCGCGCGGGGCGCGACCGCGATTTCCATCCGCAGGTCCCACTCCTTGCGCGGCTCCTCGACCACGTCGAGCCGCTCGATCAGGCGCTCGGTCTGGCGGGCCTTCGCCGCCTGCTTCTCGGTGGCCTCAACCCGGAACGCGCGCCCGAGCTTGTCGTGGTCGGGCTGCTTGCGCCGGGCGTTCTTCACGCCCTTTTCCATCCACGCGCGCTGGGCCCGCGCCCGCTCCTCGAGGCCCGAGCGCACGTCGGCGTACTGGTCGTACTCCTCGCGCGCGTGCCTGCGGGCCACCGCCCGCTCCTCGAGGTAGGCCGCGTAGCCGCCGCCGTACGTGGTGACCTGTTGCTGGGCCAGGTCGAGCTCGACCACGCGGGTGACGGTCCGGCTGAGGAACTCCCGGTCGTGGCTGACCACGACGATCCCGCCGCGCTGACCCTGGACGAACGTCTCCAGCCGGGCCAGGCCGTCCAGGTCGAGGTTGTTCGTCGGCTCGTCGAGCAGGGCCACGTCGAACCGGCTGAGCAGCAGCGAGGCCAGCCCGGCCCGCGCGGCCTGGCCGCCCGACAGCCCGCTCATCGGGTGATCGAGGTCCACGGCCAGGCCGAGGTCGGCGGCGACCGCGTCGGCGCGCCCGTCCAGGTCCGCGCCGCCGAGCGCGAGCCAGCGCTCCAGCGCCCGGGCGTACTCGTCGTCGGCGCCCGGCGCCCCGGCGGCCAGACCCTGCGCCGCGGCCTGCAAGGCGTCGTCCGCCGCCGCCACGCCGGTGCGGCGGGCGAGGAACTGGCGCACGGACTCCTGCGGACGCCGCTCGGGCTCCTGGGCCAGGTACCCGACGGTCGCCGTGGGCGGGCTGACCGTGACCGACCCCGACTCTCCGGTGCTCTCGCCCGCGAGCATGCGCAGCAGCGTGGACTTGCCCGCGCCGTTGACGCCGACCAGGCCGATCACATCGCCGGGCCCGACCGTCAGGTCAAGATCAGAAAACAGCGGGCGGTCGCCGTGCCCGGCCGCCAGGCCGCGAGCGACGAGTGTGGCGGTCATGAGGTGGCACAGCTTACCCGCCCCGCCGGGTCAGGACCCGTAGCCGACGCGGCGCAGGTCGATGCCGGCCACCTGCTCCACCTCGATCACCTGCTGCACGGTCAGCGTGCGCCGCCAGCCGCCCGCCTGGATGGCCATCGGGCCCGCCCGCCCGCGGGCGCGGACCCCGATCGCGGCCACGTCGGCCTCGATGAACCCGGACACGGTCCGGGCCGCCGCCGCGGGCTGCCGGATGACCTGCTCGTAGCGCAGGGTGGTCAGCCGTTCGGCGGCCAGGCTGCTGCGCAGCCGGGCCATAACGCGCACCGAGCCGCGCCAGCGCATCGCGCACTTCCCGGCCAGGGACAGGCCCGGCCAGGCGGCCAGGTCGTCCTCGGTCTCGATGCCGAAGAACGGGTTGGGGAACTCGCTGTCCACGTTGGCCACGCCGGGCTTGAACCAGGCCAGCGCGGTGGTGTCGGCGAGCATGGCGGCGACCACGTCGCGGCCGTCCCGGATGATCTGCACGATCCGGGCGTCGGGGAAGGCGTCGACCAGCCCCTCGGCGCAGTACATCAGGTCCGGGGTGGCGTCGCCGTAGCGGCGGATGTCCCGCTCGGAGACGCAGGTGCCGACGCCGTTGACCCCGCCCGCCTCGCGGCAGGTCGGCGCGCAGGCCAGGCAGCCGTGCGCGTTGACCTGCCAGGCCTGCGCGAACGCGTCGCGCAACACGGTCGCGGCCGCCTCGCCGCGGCCGCGCTGGATCGACGGGCTCCGGGCGAACGCGTACACGACGCTCATCACGCTGCGCTGCCCGATGGTCAGGTGGAATCCGGCCGAGCGCTTGAGCGCGCGGGCGAGCAGGTCCACTCCCGAGTGCGGAGCGCCGATGATGAAGACCGGCTGGCGGACCTTGCGGCCGTTGACGACCAGGATGTGCGGACGAGGTGGCATGGCTAGCCTCAAGTGTGGCATTGTCCGGGCCGGCCCGGGGTCCGGCGGTCGATCTTGCCGGGGCCAGATGAGAGGCATGCCGCCTCCCGCGCCACTCCGGTTAGCGTGGACGCTTTTCAGGCCTATACGCCGAAAAGCGTCCACGCTGACCGGATCTTGGTCAGGGCGCGGGGGAGGTCTTCCGGGCCGGGCGGCGGCAGTGGTGTCCGGCGTGGTCCACCAGGTTGAGCGCCGACTGGATCAACGGCATGTGGCTGAACGCCTGCGGGAAGTTGCCGACCTGGCGGTCGTAGCGCGGGTCGTACTCCTCGGCGAGCAGGCCGAGGTCGTTGCGCAGCGCGAGCAGCCGCTCGAACAGCTTCGCCGCGTCGTCGTAGCGGCCGATCATATGCAACGCGTTCACCAGCCAGAAGCTGCAGGCCAGGAACGCGCCCTCGCCGCCGGTCAGCCCGTCCACCTCGGTCTGCATGGCCGCGGACGCCGCGGTCGGCTGGGTGTACCTGAGCACCAGGCCGCCGCTGACGAGCTCGCGCTGAATGGTCTCCACCGTGGCGACGACCCGCGGGTCGCTCGCCGGCAGGAACCCGACCTCGGGGATCAGCAGCACGGCGGCGTCGAGCTCGGTGCTGCCGTAATACTGCGTGAACGTGCCGCGCTTTTCGTCGTAGCCCTGCTCGCATACCTCGGCGTGGATCTGGTCGCGTACCGCGCGCCAGCGTTCCTCGGCGCCGGGCCTGCCTAGCTCGGCGACGCGGATCGCCCGGTCGAACGCGACCCAGGCCATCACCTTGGAGTGCACGAAGTGCCGGCGCGGCCCCCGGACCTCCCAGATCCCCTCGTCCGGCTGGTTCCAGTTCTTCTCCAGGAAGCGCAGCAGCGCCCGGACCAGGCTCCAGGTGTGGCTGTCGAACCTCAGGCCCGCCTGCCTGCCCAGCGTGATCGCGTCGATCACCTCGCCGTACACGTCAAGCTGGCGCTGGCTGACGGCCGCGTTGCCGATCCGCACCGGCGCCGAGTGCTCGTACCCGGGCAGCCAGTCCGCCTGCCACTCCTCGAGCCGGCGCTCGCCCGCCACGCCGTACATGATCTGCACGTCGCGCGGGTCGCCGGCGATCGCGCGCCCGAGCCACTCCCGCCACTGGGAAGCCTCCTCGGTGTACCCGGTGCGCAGCAGAGCCTCCAGCGTGATCGTCGCGTCGCGCAGCCAGCAGTACCGGTAGTCCCAGTTCCGCACGCCGCCGATGTCCTCGGGCAGCGACGTGGTCGCGGCCGCGACGATGCCGCCGGTCGGGGCGTAGGTGAGCGCCTTGAGCGTGATCAGGGACCGGACCACGGCCTCGCGGTACTGCCCCTGGTAGCTGCACTTGCCCGTCCAGTCGACCCAGAACTTCCTGGTCATGGCCAGGGCCCCGGCCGCGTCAACCTGCGGGGGATCGTTCTGATGCGAGGGCGTCCAGGAGAACACGAACGGGACCTGCTCGCCCGCCCGGACGGTGAACGTCGCCTGGTGGGCCAGGTCGTGGCCGACGAGCTTGACCGGGGTGCGCAGCCACACCGAGTCGGGTCCGGCGATCGCCACCACCGCGTGGTTGATGCGGCGCACCCACGGCAGGACCTTGCCGTAGTCGAACCGCAGCCGCCACACGGTCTCCATCTCGACCGCGCCTTCCACGCCCTCTACGATCCGGACCAGCACCGGCGCCCCGTCGCGGCGCGGGGGCATGAAGTCGATGACCCGCACGGTGCCGCCCGCGGTCCGCCACTCGGTCTCGAGAATCAGCGTCGATTCCTCGTAACGCCGGGTGACCTCGCCGGGCTGAGCCCCTGAGCCCTCCGCGGCGGCCGGGCGGATCCGCCACTGGCCGTTCTGCTCGTCGCCCAGTAGCGCGGCCATGCAAGCCGGCGAATCGAAGCGCGGAACGCACAGCCAGTCAACCGAGCCGTCCCGGCTGACCAGGGCCGCAGACTGCATATCGCCGATGATCGCGTAGTCCTCGATGCGCCCAGCCATGATCCCTCCCGGTGGTAGCGGATGCGGCGCGCGAGGGCATGTGCGCCGAACGCGGGGGTCTCAGGAGCTTACTGTGCTGGCCTCGGGGGGCGACCCCCCCAGACCCCCCGCGCGCCATCCGCTCGGGCCAGCCTCCGGCCGGCCGCGGTGCTTGCCTCGGGGGACAACCCCCCAGACCCCCCGCGCGCCATCCGCTCGGGCCAGCCTCCGGCCGGCCGTCGCGGACGGCGCCGGCTTCGCCGCCCCACGGGCTGAGGTAAGCGCCTCGGCTGACCCCCGGGTCATCGCCCCAGGCCAACCCGATCAGGGTGCCCCTGGTCGGGCTCTAACCCGCCCAAGGCGCCCACGACCCGGCTGCGCGGGCGCCCGTCACCCGGGTCGGCACCCCCGTACCGCGCTAGGCCGCCCCATGGCTGGGGTGAGTGCGCGTCGGGGTGCCCTTGACTTCGCCTGGCGGCCTGCCCGCCCCCGATTTAGCGGGGAAGAGGGGTCGGTAAGCTGGCGGGCGTGTCAGTAGCTGCCGTGCGTGTTGGGCGGGTGCCGCGGGGGGCCGCGGCGGCCGCGCTCGCGGTGCTGCTCGGCGGGGGGCTGGCGGGATGCGCGAAATTCGACGCCGCGCTCGGCCAGCAGTGGGCCACGGTGAACTTCAAGGCCAACACCTCGATCCCGACCCTGCTCAAGGTCCGGGCGGCCTGCTCGCGCGTGCCCAACGTCCGCGCTGAGGCGCTGCCGCGGAAACGGACCGCGGCGACCATGATGTACGCGCTGACCTACCGCACCGATAACGCCAGCGACGCCAACCTGGCGCAGCTGCAGCAGTGCCTGCAGCGGTTCCCCTCGGTGGCGGGCATCGACTTCGAGGATTCCGGCGACTCCGGCGGTTAAGGCTGCCCCGGGAAAGCCTCGGTAGCGCTGCCCGGATCCCCGTCGCCCCCGCCACTCTCGCACTCGCGGTAGCCGCCGCCTTCACGGCTTCTGCCCGGATTTGGTCGTCACTCGCGCCGTGCGGCCGGAACCGATTCCCGTCGATGGGCCATCGACCACAAAAGAATCTGGTCGATGGCCCATCGACCCGAATCACAACGGCCAGACTCGGATGCGCGAACGCCGCAAAACGGGACAGAACGCCGCTACTGACCGACGACTGACCCGTAACGACGTGCCGAAGCGCATCCCCGGGCCGCGACACGCCGCAAACTCACCCTGGTTTCGAATATCCACGATTGGCGGCAAATCAATCACGATCATGGACGGCGGCGGCGTGCTCCGACGGTGACGCCCCGCTCACCAGCCGAGATCGCCGAGCAGCCTGGCCCGGCGTGCGTTCATGAGCGGCCTGTGGTATAAACGACATTGTCTATTTCTCTACTATATAGATCGAGAATTAGTAGACCGTGACGAGCAGGCGAACGAGGAAGAACAGGCGAACAATGAAAAGAGCACTGATTGCCGCGGGAGTGGCGGCGGCAGCTGTCCTGGCGGCGGGCTGCAGTTCGTCCGGACCATCATCTTCATCCGGTTCGTCGGGGCACTCGACCACTACCGCATCGTCGCCGGTCACGATCCGGCTCGGCTTCCTGGAGAACATCACTCACGCCACCGCGCTGGTCGGGATCAAGCAGGGTTTCTTCACCAAGGACGTCGGCAAGAATGTGACGCTGAAGCTCTACCCGTTCAGCACCGGCACTGAAGAAGCTACGGCGCTGCTCGCGGGCCAGCTCGACGCCGCGTACGTCGGCCCGAACCCCGCCATCAAGGCCTGGCAGACCTCGGGCGGACGGCTCATCAAAGTGATCTCCGGCGCCGCCTCGGGCGGGGCCGAGCTGGTGGTCAAGCCGGGCATCACCAAGGCGTCGCAGCTCAAGGGGCAGAAGCTGGCCTCGCCCTCGCTGGGCAACACCCAGGACGTCTCGATGCGCTACTGGCTCAAGAAGCAGGGCCTGACCACCACGTCGACCGGCGGCGGCGACGTGCCGATCACGCCGATCACGCCGAACTCCGACGCGGTGCTCGCGTTCAAATCCGGCTCGATCGCGGGCGGCTGGGAGCCCGCTCCCTACGACTCCGAGATGGTGGCCGACGGCGGCCACGTGCTGGTCAACGAGGCCAGCCTGTGGCCGGGCGGCCAGTTCGTCACCACCGAGCTGGTGGTGACCCAGTCGTTCATCGCGGCGCACCCGGCGGCGGTCGACGGGCTGCTGAAGGGCCAGATCCAGGCCAACCAGTTCATCAACAGCGACAAGGCGGCGGCGGAGACCGCGGCCAACGCCGAGCTGGCCTCGGTCAGCGGCAAGGGCCTCAAGCCGAGCGCGCTCGCCGCGTCGTTCGCGCAGATCACTTTCACGAACGATCCCATCGCGTCGTCGCTCATCACTGACGCGGCGCACGCGACCGGCGTCGGGCTGCTCACGCCGGTCCACAACCTGACCGCGATCTACGATCTCGGGCCGCTCAACAAGCTGCTCGCGGCGGACGGCCAGTCGCAGGTGAGTTCATGAGCATAATCAACCGCCAGGAAGCACCCCCCACGCTGGCCCCGGCGGCGGTCACCGCCGCCGGGGGCGGCGGCCCCCAGACGCCGGACGGCCGGCCGGCCGCGGTCCGGCTGACCGGCGTTTCCAAGCGCTACGGGTCCGGTGCCCGCTCCGTGCTGGCCCTGGACCAGGTGTCGCTGACCGTCGGCCAGGGCGAGTTCGTCTGCCTGATCGGCGCGTCCGGCTGCGGGAAGAGCACGCTGCTGTCCCTGGTCGCCGGCCTGGACACGGCCAGCGCCGGCGAGGTGGCGGTCAGCGGCCGGCGGGTGGCGATGATGTTCCAGGAACCGGGCCTGCTGCCCTGGCTGACCGCGGCGGGCAACATCGAGCTCGCGCTCCGGGCCAGGAAGGTACCCCGCGCGCAGCGGCAGCAGGCCACCGGCGAGCTGCTGAAGATGGTGCGGCTCGAGGGCTTCGGCGGCAAGCGGCCGCACGAGCTGTCCGGCGGCATGCGCCAGCGCGTCGCGCTGGCCCGGGCGCTCGCGCAAGACGCCGACGTGCTGCTCATGGACGAGCCGTTCGGCGCGCTCGACGCGATGACCCGCGACCTGCTGCACGACGAGCTGGACCGGATCTGCGCCGAGCAGACCCTCACCGTGCTGTTCGTGACGCACAACGTCCGGGAGGCGGTCCGGCTCGGGAACCGGGTGCTCGTGCTCAGCAGCCGTCCGGGCCGGGTCATTGAGGAGTACCTGGTGCCGAGCGACTGGCCGCGGGGGATCAACACGACCCAGGGCGCGACGCTGGCCAGCACCATTACCGACCGGCTGCGCGAGGAGATGGGGCGGCATGGCCACTGACCAGGCCCTGCAGGGGCTGGACCGGCTGGAACTCGCGCCGCCGGAACCCGGGCCCGACCTCGGCCGGATCGTCCGCAAGGCGTGGGCCGCGGCGTGGCCGAAGCTCCTGGCCGTCGCCCTGGTCCTGGGCATCTGGGAGCTGGTGACCGCCACCGGGTGGAAGAAGTACGTGCTGAAGGGGCCGGGCCCGGTCTTCGCTGACCTCTGGGACCAGATGCAGCACGCCCAGCTCTGGTCGACGATCGGGGTGACCCTGCGCACCGCGGCGATCGGCTACCTGGCGGCGCTGGTCATCGGCTCGGTCATCGGCATGCTGGTGGCGCGGATCCCGCCGCTGCGCGCCGCGGTCGGCTCGATCATCACCGGGCTGCAGTCGATGCCCTCGGTGGCCTGGGCCCCGTTCGGGATCATCCTGTTCGGCGAGAACACCTCGGCCATCATGTTCGTCGTCATCCTGGGCGCCGCGCCGTCGATCGCCAGCGGGCTGATCACCGGGGTGGACTACACGCCGCCGCTGCTGCTGCGGGCGGGCAAGACCATGGGACTGCGCGGGGTCGCGCTGTACCGGTACCTGATCCTGCCCGCGTCGCTGCCGGCCTACGTGGCCGGGCTGAAGCAGGCCTGGGCGTTCGCCTGGCGCAGCCTGATGGCGGCCGAGCTGTTCGTGGCGATCATCGGCCAGGTCTCGATCGGGCAGCAGCTCTCCGCCGACCAGCAGAACCTCGACTTCACCGGGGCAAGCTCGATCATCATCGTCATCCTGGTCATCGGGATCGTCGTCGACACCCTGTTCACCAAGGCCGACCTCACGATCCGCCGGCGCCGGGGGCTGGCTGGCGCCGGCACGGCGTAGGGGCCGGGGCGGGCAGGTACCCCGGCGGTCAGGCCGCCGGGGCGTGCAGCCATTCGAGCATGTCGGGCGGGGCCAGCTGCGCGGCGCGCGCGTAATAGAACGCCATCTCCTCGTCGCTGAGCAGCTCGCGTCCCGCGCCTGAGCGGCCCCGGTGGAAGAACGCGTCCGCCTCCTGGGGGATCCCCGGGGCGGCCGGCGGCGCCAGCCGGTCCGCGCGGTCGCGCATGCGCTCGAACGTGGCCGCCTGGACCAGGGCCGGCCAGGCGCGCCCGGGCACGGTGATGCCGAGCCGCCGGGCCAGCCAGCGCATCTGGCCCTCGAGGTCGGCACACAGGTCGTCGTACCGCACCAGCAGCACGTTCGGCGCCTGGCGCCGGGCCCAGGCATCGGCCAGATGCCGCATGACGCCGGCCAGCGATTCGGGGTAGACGCCCGGATCGCAGGTGCCCGCCACCCAGCTGAGCAGGCTTTCGTGGACCGGCTCCGCGGCCGCGGCCGGCTTCGGCCGCCCGGCCGGCGGGGCCTGCGGGTGGTAGTTGTCGAGCTGGTGGCGCAGCGAGACGAACATGTCCAGCGGGTGCCGGGCCATCACGATGTAGCTCACCAGGGGATCGAGCGGGAGCCCGTCCAGCGGCGTGTGCGTCTTGATGAACCGCCGGTTCCGCTGCTGGCCGAGCTGGGCGTAGACGACATCGTGCGGCAGGATAACGTGGTCCAGCCAGGGCGAGAGGTGCCAGAGCGGGGCCGGCAGGTCCGGGGTCTGGAAGATGAGCAGCGCGCAGATCATCTGCATCCACGTCGTCCCGGACTTACGGCGGGTGCTGATCACGATGTCCCCGGGCCGGAAGCGGAACCCGAGCCACCGCCCGCTGTCCTCGTCATGCGACCAGTAGTGGATCGGGGGAGCGGCCACGGGCCGAGCGTAGCAGGGCACCTGGCCGGTCCCGGTCCGCGCGAGCGGGCCCCCCTGAGC
>Ga0102924_1007448_pt1 | contig 10019 bp, 6 predicted proteins | sample PaiPotPPM11metaG_FD_80116 | JGI IMG/M metagenome (GOLD analysis project Ga0102924, IMG submission 80116) | Iron sulfur acid spring bacterial and archeal communities from Banff, Canada, to study Microbial Dark Matter (Phase II) - Paint Pots PPM... ...
GTCTACATCTTCCTGCAGAGCTTGCGCGCCACGTTGATTCCGCTTCTTGCCGTGCCCGTCTCGCTGGTCGGCACGTTCGTATTGTTCCCGATTTTCGGGTTCTCCATCAACACGCTCTCGCTCTTTGGTCTGGTGCTCGCGATCGGACTAGTGGTGGACGACGCCATCGTCGTGGTCGAAGGCGTCGAACGCCACATTGAAGAGGGGATGACGCCGAAGGCCGCAGCCCTGAAAGCCATGGAAGAGCTTTCTGGTCCCGTGGTCGGCATCGCTCTGGTCCTCTCCGCGGTTTTTGTGCCCACCGCCTTCATTCCTGGAATCACCGGCAAGCTCTACCAACAATTTGCGGTCACGATCGCGATCTCCGTTTTACTTTCTGCGTTCAATGCCCTCACCCTCAGCCCGGCGCTTGCCGCACTGTTGCTCAAGCCAAAGACCGAGAGCCATGGACTCCTGAGGAGGTTTTTCGATTGGTTCAATCGCGTCTTTGAGCGAGCCACTGAGGGGTACGTGAGTTGGAGCGCAGTATTGGTACAGAAGAGCGTCGTCGTGATCGTGTTGCTCGTTGGTTTCTCCGTAGCCGGATTCTTTTTTTCCACCCGGATCCCATCGAGCTTCCTGCCTGACGAAGATCAAGGTTACGCCTACGTCAATCTGCAGCTACCGAATGGGTCATCGCTCGAACGCACCACGGCAGTATCGGCTGATGTGGAAAAAATCCTGATGAATACTCCGGGGGTTCAACAGGTTACCGGCTTCGTTGGCTTCAGTTTGCTCAGTTTTGTTCGTACCAGTTACAACTCAACCTTCTTTGTGAACTTCAAGCCCTGGGACCAACGCAAGACAAGGGATGAGCAATTTCAATCGCTCAAGGCACATCTTAACCAGCAGTTGAGCAAGTTGCCGCAAGGAGTTGCGTTCGCTTTCTCTCCGCCCGCTATTCCAGGCGTCGGCACTGCCGGCGGATTTACCTTCATGCTCGAGGACCGCTCGGGCAGCGATATTCAGTTCCTGTCCAGGAACCTCAACACCTTTCTTGAGGCTGCCCGAAAGCGGCCGGAAATCGCCAGCCTCAGCACCACTTTCCTGGCGACCGTGCCCCAGGAATTTGTGGAAGTAGACCGCGACAAAGTGCTGAAGCAGGGCGTGTCCCTTAGCGACGTGTACCATACGATCCAAGCCTTCATGGGCGGCTACTTCATCAACTATTTCAATCGCTTCGGCCGCCAGTGGCAGGTCTATATCGAAGCGGAAGGCGATGAGCGCGCCAAGGCCGAGAACGTCGGGGAGTTCTATGTCCGCAACAACAGGGGAGACGACGTTCCCCTCTCCACACTTACTTCCATCAAGGCGCGGCTGGGTCCGGAGTTCACTTTGCGCTTCAACGAATATCGTTCCGCGCAAATCAACGGAAGTGCCGCGCCGGGCTACAGCGCGGATCAGGCAACGGCAGCCCTGGAAGACGTCTTTAAAGAGACGATGCCCAGTGAGATGGGCTTCGATTATTCGGGCATGTCTTTTCAGGAGCAGAAAGCACGGCAGGGAGTGCCGCCAGCGGTGATCTTCGGGCTCTCCCTGCTGTTCGTTTTTCTGATTCTGGCGGCATTGTACGAAAGTTGGTCGCTGCCGTTCAGCGTGTTGCTGAGCACGCCTGTAGCGATCTTCGGAGCATTTGGAATCCTCTGGTTGCGGCGCGTACTGCTCAATGTCTTTTTGCCACCTTATCTCGTCCAGATCGAGAGCGATGTTTATTCGCAAATTGGGTTGGTCATGCTCATTGGCCTGGCAGCCAAGAACGCGATTCTGATTGTCGAGTTTGCCAAGGACGAATACGAGAAAGGAAAGCCTCTGGCGGATGCTGCTCTCGAGGGCGCCAAGCTTCGCCTGCGACCGATCCTGATGACATCCTTTGCATTCATCCTCGGTTGCGTGCCGCTGTGGACGGCGAGTGGTGCCGGTTCGGTTGCCCGCCAGATCATGGGGACCACAGTGATCGGAGGCATGCTCGCGGCTAGCTTCATCGGAATCTTCTTCGTGCCGGCGATCTTCTACCTGGTGGAGAAGTGGTCCGGCGCTGGCAAGGAGCCGGTAACCACCGCGCAGCCAGGAACGCCTGCACCAGCGGAGGGAGACTGAAATGGTCAGCTCCCAAATATACAAATAAGGGATGAGCTGCGGAGATAGTCATGAAAAAGTTGGCGTCGCTGATGTCCGGGGTTTTGTCTGTGATCTTCGCCTCGCTCGTATTAACCGGGTGCATGGTCGGGCCGAATTATCACCGGCCCGTCGTTCAGACTCCTGGCGTGTATCGTGATCTAAACGAAAACTCACAGGCCCAGGCTCAAGCAGCGTCGTTTGCCGACCTTCCCTGGTGGCAGGTTTTCCAGGATCCGCAGCTGCAAGAACTGATCCGGACCGCACTGAAAGAAAACTATGACCTGCAATTGGCGACGGAGCGCATCGCCGCTGCGCGGGCTCAGGTCACCATCGCGCGTTCCAGTTTATTTCCGCAAGTGCAAGCAGGCGGCAATTTCGCTGGCGGGAAGGATCCAACTACTCAGGCGAAATACAACATTCTGGCGCTCACGGCCGACGCGGCATTCCAGTTGGATCTCTTCGGTCGCCTGAGACGCGCGACGGAAGCGTCGCGTGCCGAGCTGCTGGCTACGGAAGATGCGCGTGATACGGTCATACTTACGCTCGTCAGCGATGTGGCGAGTGACTATTTCACGCTGCTGCAACTCGATCTCGAACTCCAGATTACGCGCGACACGGTCTTGACGCAGGAAGATTCCGTAAAGCTGACGCGGTTGCGGCTCGACCATGGCGTTGCCACCAAGCTGGATGTGCTGCAGGCTGAGCAGGTGCTCGATACCGCCAATGCGCAGATTCCTGACCTGGAGAGGCAGATCGGCCAAGAAGAAGATGCGATCAGCATTCTGCTTGGTCATTATCCCGACAGTGTGCGACGTGGGCGTCGGTTAGCCGAATAGCCCCGTCCTCCGGAAGTGCCGCCGGGCATGCCGTCCACGTTCGTTGAACGCCTGTCGGGTATTCGCCACTACGAGCAAGAGCTGATCGCCGCCAACGCTCAGATCGGCGTCGCCAAAGCTGCATTCTTCCCGCAGATTTCTCTCACTGGCTCCGGAGGAGGCGCGTTCGGTCGGAGCACTCTCTTAACCGGAATGATGAGTTCGCAAACTGGAATCTGGTCCTACGGCGCCCAGGTCACTCAGCCTATTTTCACGGGAGGCGCTCTGCGCGGAAATCTAAGGCTGGCCGAGTCGCAACAGCGCCAGGAGCTGATCGCTTACAAGCAAGTCATCCAGCTGGCGTTCCGCGATGTCTCCGATGCTCTGATCGGCTATCAGAAACTTCATCAGGTCCGCGTTGCGCAGGAGACGACGGTCAAGGATCTGCAGGATACCGTCGACACGTCTCTCGTACGCTATCGGGGAGGCATCACTACGTATCTTGAAGTCCTCGATGGACAGCGATCGCTATTTGAGGCTGAGCTTACTCTCGCCCAGGCTCGAGGCAACGAATACCAAAGCCTGGTGCAACTCTACAAGGCTCTTGGCGGAGGCTGGCAGCAGGATTCCCAGACACCCACTGGTCCTTCACTTCACTCACAAAATCTAACCCCGAATTAGGGTCAAGACCTTGGCAGATGCCAAACCTTGGACCCGCTAAGAATATTGCGGCTCCCCTCCACCTTCTGTTTACAAAAGTTTAGCGGTGCAGTTCTCTCCCAACGTTGGCAAATGACTTGCATTTTCTATCGAGAAGCGGTGTGAAGGAGGTTTGCGCTGCTGGCGGTTTTATCTCTCAGCCAAAACGACGGAACAACCGCTTCCAATCAACCATTTTACGAGGTAGATCTTCATGGCCACGGCCGCGAAATTCCGAATCGACGTAGCGATCCACGACCTTTTAATGAACTCCGCCCAGCGCTCACCGGCGCCGGCGAGTGCTCGGGGGCTGACCCTTCCGGAGCCTGAGTTTCCGCAGTACCCCGAGCGCCTGAGCGATCCCGGTCCTGAGACCCCGCCTGAGAAACGGCAGTGGGGTGTGAGAGATGTTTACCGCTACTCGCGCGGGTGGCTATTCCCCTACATGCGCTCGCGAGGTCTGCCGGGCGAGTTCCACCCCATCACCGCGTACCTGTTTGTCGAATACAAGTGCAACCTCGATTGCTGGTATTGCTGGTCCTACAACAACAAGGTGAAGGGCATGACCGAGGACGTGGCCCGCCGTTCGATCGACTGGCTGCACGACAACGGTTGCCGAGTGCTGGCACTGATGGGCGGCGAACCGCTGCTGCGGCCGGATTTCATCCATAAAGTTGTCTACTACGCTGCTAAGAAGGTCTGCTGGGTTTATATCGCAACCAACGGGCGTTTGCTGCGCCCCGATGTCGCAGACCGCCTGGGCGACGCTGGCGTCGCGGTATTCAACTTCGCGCTGGATTCCTGGGATTTGCAGCCGAGCCTTCCCAAGGCTTTCGTGCCCGCGCAGAAGAATCTGGAACATATCTTGCGCAAGCAATATGCACATCGATACCTGGTCTTTTTCAACATCAACATCTGCCGCAACAACACGGAAGACGTCAGAAAACTAACCGAATACGCCCACGACCATCGCATTGCCACGGACTATCACATCAATGAAACTCCGATGCTCGAACAGGATGACCACTTCAAGCACCTTTACGATAATCCCACATACATCCGCCCGGAAGATTGGTGCAGGATCGACGCTCTGGTCGATTGGCTGACTGAGAAAAACAAAGCGGGCTACCAGATGGTGAACTCAGTGCAACGGCTGCAAGAGATCAAGGCCTTCTTGCGGATGTCCTCTGGGCTTGACTTGAAGGAATACGGCTGGAACGGCGACGGAACCGGCGGAAACGGTCACAAAGCGGAGTTGCTCGCCTCGTTGCCGGGAATCGAACAGGGGGAAGACGGCCAACTGCGTTTTGCGAAGTGGAACTGTCGCGCCGGTCAGAACAATGTGATTATTCGCACTGACGGCACCGTCGCTCCCTGTTTCCCGATGTATGGCGCAACCTTCGACTGGGGGAATATCGACCAGCCGAGATTCGATCAGGGGCAGCTCTCTGCGATGAAGTCGACGTGCCAGCAACACTGCTTCTCCACCCTCAACCATAACCTCGCGTACTGCTACAACGATGCGCGAGTGATCAAGTGGCTGTGGTCCAACGCGAAGAACAGATTCCAGGGTGGTGTACGCAGCTTCGAGGATTGAAGAGGACAACCAGATGCACCAGGGAGGAAACCAATGAAGAATCAGGACACGAGAAAGTGCGCACACCTACCATGCCTTTGCAATGTCCCGGATGGACAGGAGTACTGCGGAGAAGTGTGTAGGGACGCGGGAAGCCAAGAGGTGGACATCGCCTGTCAATGCGACCACCCGGCATGTCCGCTGACGACCTAGACCACACTGCGGTTCTTTGCGGGTTGTCTGCCGACAAAGGGCGGGGGATTTGAGCATCCTGAGAAGAGAGACTACATGAGCGAAGGGCTTCCACAGATCTATCTGGCACGGCACGGTAACACCGCTTGGACGATCACGGGCCAGCATACCGGCCTTACCGATTTACCTCTCACTCCAAGTGGTGAGTGCAATGCCCGCAGGCTTGGAGAACGGCTGAAGGGCATGACATTCGCCAAGGTGTTTACCAGCCCGTTGCAGCGCGCTGCTCGAACCTGCGAACTGGCTGGGTTTGGGGCTGTGGCCCGGATCGATCCTGACTTGGTGGAATGGAACTACGGCCAATATGAAGGGTTGCGCTCGGATGAGATCCTTCGAAAACGCCCCGGATGGCAGTTGTTCCGCGACGGCGCACCGGAGGGCGAGTCGCCAGAACAAATTGGCGCGAGGGCAGATCGGGTGGTGGAGCGGGTGCGCGCAGTTCGGGGAAATGTGCTGCTCTTTTCCAGCGGGCACTTTATTCGAGTTTTGACCGCCCGTTGGCTGGCACTCGGTCTTGGATCGGCCGGTAGGTATTTTCTACTGAACCCGGCGAGCCTGAGTGCGCTCAGTTACGAGCATAATCTCTCCCAGCCGGTGATCCGGCTTTGGAATGACGATCATCATGTGGCCGCGTAAATAGACGATGGTCAGCGGGAACGTGTTGATTCTTGGATGTCGAACTCTAACAATTTCAGATACTCCGAAGATAAGGGATCATCAATGAGCACAAAGAGTGTGGCACGGCCCGGCTCCGCGAAAGTTGTTCCGATGACGACGAGTGTACCCAAAGCCTCAGACCTACTGCAGCAATATGGCAGTCCGATTCCGCTTGCCGGGACGGACAGCGCGCTCTACGAACGGCATTTAGTGTTTGACCGGGCGATCGACCCGAAGGTAGCCAGTGCGCGAGAGCGCTTTGAGGCTTTCTCTCATTCCGTCCGGGATATTCTCGCGAAGCGCTGGGTGCAGACCAAGACCACGTATGAACAACAGAACGCCAAACGCATTTACTACCTTTCCATGGAGTTTCTAATCGGGCGTTCGTTGACCAACAACGTTTCTAACCTATTGCTCGATCCAGTTGTGCAACTTGTGGTTCAAGAGAAAGATATCGACTGGCTGGAATTGATTGAGCAGGAACCGGATGCGGGACTGGGTAACGGTGGACTGGGCCGTCTGGCTGCGTGCTTCATCGACTCGATGGCGACGATGCAGCTTCCAGCCACAGGCTACGGTCTGCGCTATGAGTATGGCATGTTCAAGCAAACGATCGTGGATGGCTGGCAGAAAGAGAATCCCGACAACTGGCTCCGCGATAGCGATCCCTGGGAGATCGCCCGCCCTCACGAGCAGGTTGAGATTAAGCTGAACGTCTCATTCCGGTTGCAAGCCGGCAAGCTTGAGGTCGTCCGAGACAGGCCGTCGAGCCTGATCGGTATTCCATTTGATCGTCCCGTGGTGGGCTATGGCGGAAAGACGATCAACACCCTGCGGCTTTGGGCCGCGGCGGCGCCTGAATATTTCGATCTTGCGAAGTTTGACACTGGAGACTTCGTGGGTGCGTTGGGCGAGACTCTCCAAGCGGAGTCACTCACCCGCGTGCTGTATCCGGACGATTCCACGACGCAGGGGCAGGCACTTCGCTTCCTGCAAGAATATTTTCTGGTTGCCTGCTCGATGGCCGACCTGATCCGCCGTTTCCTGCGCCACAACACCGATTGGGACAAGTTGCCGGAGAAGGTCGCAATTCAACTGAATGACACGCATCCCTCCATGTCGGTGGCTGAGTTGATGCGAATTTTGTTGGATGATGCTCACCTGGGATGGGACCAGGCCTGGGATCTGACGAAGAAGACGCTAGCGTACACAAATCATACCTTGCTGCCGGAAGCTCTGGAGAAATGGCCCGTGGCGTGGTTTGAAGTACTTTTTCCCCGGAATCTGGAGATCATTTACGAGATCAACCGGCGACTGCTGGACGAAGTTCGGGTTCGTTTCCCGGGCGACGAGGGACGCGTGCAGCGCATCAGCCTGGTGGAAGAGGGGAACCAGCGGAAGATTCGCATGGCGAACCTTGCGATCGTCGGCACTCACAGCACGAATGGAGTGGCTGCCGTTCACTCGAAGCTGCTGCGGACTACGACGGTCAAGGATCTTGCTGAAATGTTCCCCGAACGGTTTAACAACAAAACGAATGGGGTAACACCGCGGCGCTGGTTGCTGCAAGCCAATCCTGTGATGGCAAGCGCAATTACGGAGGTGATCGGCGAGCGTTGGATTACTGACCTGAGCCAACTCAACGAACTCAAATCATTTGCTGCAGATCACAGCTTTCGTGAAGTATTTCTGAAATCGAAGAAAGAGGCGAAGGTGCAGTTTGCCAACTGGCTCAAGACGACGTCCGGTCAGATCGTCGATCCGAATACGATCTTCGATTGTCAGATCAAGCGCATCCACGAATACAAAAGGCAATTATTGAATGCGCTGCGAATTGTGGTTGTTTATAACCGGCTGCGGGAGAATCCCGACTTGAACATGGTGCCGCGCACATTTTTCTTTGCCGGTAAAGCGGCACCAGCTTATACGTTGGCGAAGCTGATCATAAAATTCATCAATAACCTTGCGGGTACGATTGATGGTGACCCTGCCGTGCGGGGACGACTCAACGTTCTCTTTCTCCCTGAGTACAATGTTTCGCTGGCGGAAAGGCTCATTCCGGCCAGCGATGTTTCCAACCAGATTTCGACCGCCGGCTACGAGGCCAGCGGAACGAGTAACATGAAATTCATGATGAACGGGGCCCTGACGGTGGGAACTCGAGACGGAGCTACCATCGAAATGGCGGAGGAGACCGGGGAAGAGAACATGTTCCTGTTCGGTCTCACCGTGGAGCAAGTGGAGAACAGTCGCGGCTGGTACAACCCGTACTGGCACTATGACCACGAGCCGGAGACTCGAGCCGCTCTGGACCTGATTTTCTCCGACCACTTCAGCCGTAACGAACCGGGAGTGTTCGCTCCTTTGCGCGAGACGCTGCTGACCGGCGGCGATCCTTACATGCACTTGGCCGACCTGACCTCTTATTGCCAGGCGCAGGAACGCGTAAGCGCCCTTTACGCTGACCCGGGCGCGTGGGCGCACAAAGCGATCCTGAACGTGGCCAGCTCCGGGAAGTTTTCGAGCGACCGCACCATTGCGGAATACGCATCTGACATTTGGAAGGTGGAACCATGCCCAGTAGTTTAGAAACACACCCGGCAGCAAGTGAGGCTAACGGAATGACAATTTCGCCGCTTGCGGGCAAACCGGCTCCCAAAGAGCTGTTGGTGGACGTAGCTCACTTGGAGAAAGAATATTTCGAGCGTCGTCCCGACGTGCAGGATCCCACTCAGCTAGTCAGCTTCGGCACCAGCGGGCACCGGGGCTCTCCACTGAATGGAACGTTCACTGAGGCGCACATCCTGGCCATTACCCAGGCGATCTGCGACTACCGCCGGCGGCAGGGAACGGACGGCCCACTTTATATGGGGAAGGACACGCACGCTGTGTCGGGACCAGCGCAGCGCACCGCCCTCGAGGTGTTGGCGGCGAATAACGTAGAGACGATCATCCAGGAAAAGGACGGCATCACTCCAACGCCCGTAATCTCGCGAGCCATTCTGGTTTACAACCGCGGCCGCAAGGAACACCTCGCGGATGGCATTGTCGTGACGCCTTCGCACAATCCGCCGGAGGACGGAGGCTTCAAGTACAACCCGACGAACGGCGGCCCGGCCGATACGGACGTGACTCGTTGGGTCGAGGATCGTGCGAACGATTTATTGCGCGCGGGAAATGCTGGGGTCAAGCGTGTTGCGTTTGCGAAAGCAATTCAGGCCGCAACGACGCACCAGGAAGACTTCGTTTTTCCGTACGTTCGCGATCTCAAGAATGTGGTTGACATGGATGCGATCCGTGGCGCCCGCCTCAAGCTTGGAGTCGACCCACTGGGCGGGGCATCGCAGCCTTATTGGGAACCGATCAACTCCGTTTACGGGCTGGACATCACCGTCGTTAATCCCATCATCGATCCGACCTTTTCGTTCATGACCGTCGATCACGACGGCAAAATTCGCATGGACTGTTCGAGCCCTTATGCGATGGCCAGGCTAGTGGGGCTCAAAGATCAGTACCAGGTCGCTTTCGCCAACGATACCGACGCAGACCGGCACGGCATCGTAACTCCGGTCGCCGGACTGATGAACCCTAACCATTATCTTGCCGTTGCTATCCGATATTTGCTCACGCACCGCCCACAGTGGCGTCACGAAGTTGCAGTGGGGAAGACTCTGGTGAGCAGCAGCATGATCGATCGAGTCGTGCAAAAGCTCGGCCGCGAGCTTCTTGAGGTGCCGGTCGGGTTCAAGTGGTTTGTGCCGGGCCTGGTCGACGGCTCGTGTTGTTTCGGCGGAGAAGAGAGCGCCGGAGCGAGTTTCCTTCGTCTTGACGGTACAGTGTGGACGACCGACAAAGACGGACTA
>Ga0102924_1007450_pt1 | contig 10017 bp, 10 predicted proteins | sample PaiPotPPM11metaG_FD_80116 | JGI IMG/M metagenome (GOLD analysis project Ga0102924, IMG submission 80116) | Iron sulfur acid spring bacterial and archeal communities from Banff, Canada, to study Microbial Dark Matter (Phase II) - Paint Pots PPM... ...
GTGGCTGGGGTCTTTACCGGCGACATTTCCGTTAGCGGCGCAATCTCTGCCGGTACAAAGGATTTCAAGATTGACCATCCGCTCGATCCGGCCAACAAATACTTGGTGCACGCCTCGGTCGAATCCTCGGAGATGATGAATATCTACACCGGCAACGTCACCACCGACGCCCAAGGCGAGGCGGCAGTGCAGTTGCCGGACTGGTTCGAGGCCCTCAACACCGACTTCCGCTATCAGTTGACCGTGATCGGGCAATTCGCGCAAGCCATTGTGGCGCGCAAGATCGAAAACAACCAGTTCCAGATCCGCACCAACGCGCCCAACGTGGAAGTTTCCTGGCAGATCACCGGCGTGCGCCAGGATGCGTTCGCCAAGGCACATCCGCTGGTTGTGGAAGAGAAAAAGGATGCGCGGTTGCAGGGTTTTTACATCCATCCCGAGCTATATGGCGCAGCGGAGGAGAAGCAGATCGAGTGGGCGCGCCATCCGCAAATGATGAGGCAGATGAAGGCGAAGCGGGCGGCAGTAGCCGAGTGGGCACCGAAAGGCGCGACTGTTCTCAGCCCTCTGCCGGCAGCCGGCCCGCGATATCAGCCTCTGGCTTCCACCCAGCCACTGCCCAGCCCGCAGAAATGATCTGAGGTTCTGGCCAAACTCCAAGCCACAGAAATAAAGAGAGAAGATGGTGAGGGCAAGCTGAGCCAGGGTGCGTCGCTGGCCTCATTCGCTCGCGGAAAAATTTAAGAATGACCTAGTTAACTGACGGTGTTGTCAATCTGCACATGAGGTTTCGTTGATGGCGACATCAGCTCTGCGCGGCGATTCGCTCGCAACTATTTAGTTTGCACGCGCACGTCAACAAACTTTCGAAAGTCTTGATCGAAGGTGGAGACTGGCACGTTCTTAGCCACGGCGGTGGCGGCGATCAGACAGTCGACAAAGTGAGCCGTCGTTCCCCTATAGCGATGCAGAGCGTTGAGGTGGACTGCCACCTCGCCGATCTCGACGCCAGGACTTGAGATCAAGCGTCCCAGTGCGGAGGCGATATCGGGGCGTGGATGCCGGTAAAAAGACTCGAGCACGAACACACACTCTGCGAGAACGACCGGCAATACCACAATCACCACGTCGCCACGATCACAGGCATCGAAGAGCCTCCCAGCCGCTCTGGCGTGCTTGTCATGGTCCTGCACCAGATAACGGACAATGAGGTTGGTGTCGATCAGTCTTTGCTTGCTCATCGAGTATCCTCATGACGCGCTGCCTCAGCAGCGGCCTCGCGGATCTCAGCGAAAGACATCCTCTTCCCCTTCTTGCTAGCGAGCACGCCCTTGAGCGACCGAATGCCCGGATGCACGCGAATGGTGGCTCGCTCGCCCTCCACTTCATATTCCAGCTTGTCGCCCGGCTTGATACGCAAAGCCTTTCGAATTTTCTCAGGGATGGTCGTTTGTCCCTTACTTGTCACAGTGGAATGTAGCATCACTCGGTCCTTACCTTCGTCAATATCCTTACGTTTATATTATGCCTTACTTTTGTTAGCGTCGCAAGGTTATGATGGCGATGCTTACCTAGCTGGAAATCCCATTTCCCCTTCTGATTCCATGCTCCCACTCCAGATCTCCGGTTTTGCGGCGTTTTTCACCTTCATGTTAGCCATATGGCTAGTCGGTTCCGACCTTCTTGCTGGCCCACTTCCCTTCCCGCCGCCGTTAGGTGGGGCGTCGGGGCCGGCGTGCGAGGGCTCTCGGCTTTCGGTTTGCGAGAGTTCGCCCTGCCCGCGGATTGCACTTTGCAACTATCAGCTACTATTACGAGCCAGGAAAAAAAGCTGATAATAGTACGCGAGCCGTCACTCAGAAGGCGCACGGGGCTGGGCATCTGTCCGCGGCTCAGGCTACCGGAGCTATTAAAAACCACGACCTCACCAGCAGCGGCCGCGTTGACGACGCAACCACCGTCGGATGAGGGGCCGCGCCCTTCGTGTGTAGAGTTCCGGCTCATAATCTTCCTCCTGCTGCTCCTCCTGCACAATCCTGGGGTACTCCAGGGCTGCAAAAGTGGGGTCGACCTTCTGCAGCTCGGACAGTCGCTCGTTCACCCTTCGCCCGAAGCTCTTTGTGCTGGGCTCGGGATGGGACATGAGATGGTATTTCATGGCGTCGCTGGCGTGATTGTCCTTGTCGACGATGGACTCCGCCGTGTTGCGCGAGAGCAGTTGCTGAGCGGTGAGCTTGACGCGGCGCGCCCGCATTAACTCCCAGAGCAGGTTCGGACAGTCCCAGTGATGCAAACCTGGCTGCGGGACTTCGGCATAGTTGCGGCACAGGATCTTTACCCCACGCGCGGATACTGTTTCTCGTGCACTCCCCGGTCGGTTACTTGGTCGGTTATACGGCCCGTATTTGGATCTACCCGAAAAAGCGGATTCTTGCGGCTGTCCTCTAGGTTTCGAATCCTTGCAGGAATAGTTCCGAGGGTTGCGAATTCCTGCAGTTCCTCATTAGTCCATCCAATAAAATCCATTACTTCTTGAATGTTCTTCGCTCTCAACAGGAAAATGTCGGCGAGCACCTGCCAGGCAGAGACTCTTGCGCACGCTGACTTGGCCGTCCGCGCTTCGAGAGCAAGTCCATTGATGATGTGGTTGCGCGTTACGGTGACGCGCGGGTACTTCATCCCATTTGCACTTTCAACTAGTTCTTCCTCATTCGACCGCGCCTTTATGGCCAGCAACTCAGCGATGCGCTGCTTTACGCCCGGCCGACGGTATAGATAACTGGCGGACCCTTCTGCCCGCCCGCACGCCACAGCCGCTTCGACATGGCTGTAGCCGTCGGCTACCGCCTTGGCAAAGGCCTCAAGATGGGAAGCGAGGGGAGTCCTCGCCACAGTCCCGCTAGCAGATTCTTTCTTTCGTTTCATCTTTTTTCTCCTTGATTTGTTTGATCTCCTTCTTCTCTTCATTTGCCGTTCCAACAGCGGCTGTAATGCAGAATTCCTCGGGCACGCCACGTCCCTCTCAGCGCCGCTATCACGACGCTGGGACACCCGACGAAAGCCAGTGCTTTACACCTTTTCGCGGGTCAGGCAGACTCCGGTCTGCGAATCAATTGTTATAGAAGTGCTTGTTGCGCCAGTTGCAAACTGCGTCAGATTCGCCGTGCAAATACCGCAAAGTCATTTTGAGAGTCCTCCAGTTCACGATCGGGGGAGGGATGCTTTGCAGATATCAAGAAGCGCAATGCCCATCAAGTGCCAGGGCCTCTCCGCCCTAAATGGATACTCGCATTGTTCGGCGTTTGAACAGTCTTGTAGCGTAGAAGCTTGGCTTGGATGGGCGCTTGACGTAGCCCCAACGGACGCTTGCAGAAAAAGACCCTATGTAATCTTAGCGGCAAGACCCAGCAGTCCCCGAGGTCAAGCTATCCGGAGCGCTGCCGAGGAACATCTCTTTCGGCTCCCTATTGTCGAACCAAGACCCGGGACCTCCAAGTGAAAACCGTTCTGCCGTATTGCTAAACTTGATTCGTGTCTTGAGTACTTCTTTCTTCAGCCGCCCGCTCTTTTATGGCTCAATCAGGGCATTGCTGATGGCGTTTATCTCGTGCGAGCCGAGGGCGCAAGTTGGTTTGTGAGAACATCGGGGCCATGTGTAGCTTTCGACCGCCCAGACGGCGTTCGCTTCGAACGGTTGGAATGTGGGGCCGTGCAGTGCCATGCTTCGAGTGATCGCACTGGGCCAAAAAGTCAGAGGCACCGGGACCTTTTTTACTGTGAGCCCGGCGCCTCAGCAAACGGGCCGACGCTGACGTTAGTATCGGCCGAGCCCGAATCTCCGAAGAAACTGCTTCCTCATATTCGCTGACATTGTGGACTGCGGGCGCTTGGTTACGACCGCTGCCACTGACGGCGCTGCGCTTGCGTTCACCGGCGTGGCAAGAAAGGCGTGGATATTGCCCGCGTCCGGACCGCTGAGCACAGTCGCCATTCCTGAGATTTGTCCACGAGAATTGATCTTGTTTGCCATAGTTGCGTAGAGATTGGAATTTGCGGGAAGTAATGTGTTGAGGTCGGTCATCACACCGTTTTCCCAGATGAAAGCATGGGCCCAGTTAAAGCTGGAATCCAGGGTGCTCCCTACCACTTGACCTTTGCTGTTGATGCCGGTGGCAATGGACGCAAAATCCCCGGACAGGGTGCCCAGATTGCTGAGCGCACCGTTCTGCCAAAGGGCGGCATAAAAGGTTGAGCCATCCGCACTCGAGACTTGGCCGACGATCTGGCCCTGATTGTTGATGGCGATGGCCTGGTTGTTAGACGCGCCGCCGAGGTTCGGAAGTTCCGTCGCGATACCGTTCTCCCAGAGCACGGCGTGAACCGGATTTATAAACGGGGCGCTGCAATTCCCCGAAGTGCCGACAGCCTGACCATGGTCGTTAATGCCGATGGCAAAACCATCGGGGTCACCCGCAACCGTGGGAAGTTCCTGGACGTTGCTTCCTTGCCAAATCACCGGAAGTGCAGTCTGGTAAGGCGCGCAGGCAGCCTCGGTTACTGTGGTTTGTGCCTGGCCAGTGATCTGGCCTCGGTTGTTGATCGCGCTGGCCTGACCGTTATTTCCGCCAAGCGTGGGAAGCGCCGTCATGACTCCGTTTTTCCACAGAAATGGGCTGCAGGTGAGTTTTGTTCCGAACGCGCAGAAATCTTCGCCGTTTGGGTCGAGGACGGAGCTTTCGGCCAGGCCCGCGGCCTCGCCTTGCTCATTAATTCCTCCCCAATTGATCCAACTGTCTGGTCCTCCCAGCGTGCCCAGATCGAACTTGAGTCCGTCCAGGTTCATGGCAGCGCGGCCTATAAAAGTGCCGGAGCTATCCAGATAGCCGTCCATGGACTCGGTCCAGCCTCTGTTATTGAGGCCCATGGCACAGCCGATGACGCCGTTATGCAGGGCGCCCAAATCGGTGACTTTGTAACTGGATTGTGCAATCACCGTGTTGCAGCAGATCAGAACGCCCGCCGCCAATGCGAGTTTGTACCACTTTCGAATGGCCTTCATATTTCCTCCTTCGTCTCTGTGAGGCAAAGACACGTCTCAAACCTAAGGATTTGTGTATCCCCCATTTACTTGCGCCGCCCGACATGACTGGGCGCGCCGCCTTCTAACTTGTAATGTGCATTTCGGAGGGGAAATGGCTCATTGAGCCGGCAAGAATCATCCGGCGAATGAATAAATGAATGGCGAATGAATAATAATGACGGGGTCGAAAAGCTACCCGTCGGACGCAACTGTCCGCTTTTCAACAGATTGACTTCGACTAGCAAAGCGGATATCGTTCCCTGCCAGAATCGGGGTTCGCCGTAGGCTGCTGTGCCCGGAACCACTACCCACCCTGTGAGTGAACTGCTGGCCCAATGGCGGGCCGGTGACGAAGAATCCCTGCGCCGTTTGCTTCCGCTGGTTTACAACGAGCTTCGCCGCGTAGCGCATAACCACCTTAGGCGAGAACGTCCCGACCACACGCTACAGACGACGGCCCTGGTGCACGAAGCTTATTTGTGCCTGACGAAACAACAGGCAATGGACTTTGAAAACCGCGCCCATTTCTTTGGAATCTGCGCCAACTTAATGCGGCAGATTCTGGTCCAGTACGCACGCCGGCACAAAGCGGCCAAGCGGAATGCGGGGTGCGTAATGGCGCTCGACGAGAACCTAGCATTGCGGGAAAAACAGAGCGTGGATCTTGTCGCACTCGATGACGCGCTACACGAATTGGCCAAACTCGATCCGCAACAATGCCGCATTGTCGAATTGAGATTCTTCGGCGGCCTCTCGATCGAGGAGACCTCACGCGTGCTCGGCATATCGCCAGCAACCATAAAGAGACATTGGACGACGGCGCGGATCTGGTTACACGATGAAATCAGCAGGGTGAACCGCGATGACGCCTGAACAATGGCAGCGTGTGCGGGATGTGCTGGCTGAGGCCCTGGAGCGCAAGCCGGAGGATCGCCCGGCCTTCGTCGATGGCGCCTGTTCGTTGGATCCTTCCCTGAGGCAGGAGGTTGAACGTCTGCTTGCCTCCTGCGACGAGGCCCGCTCCGGCTTTCTGCAATCGTCGACTTTTCGCGTCGGCCTCACACCCGGTGCGCAGCTGGGCGACTACGAGGTGCAGAGACTGCTTGGCTCCGGGGGCATGGGCGAGGTTTATCGCGCGCGCGACAGCCGACTCGGCCGCGAAGTCGCCATCAAGGTGCTGCCTGCGATTCTGTCGCATGATCCTGACCGGCTACGGAGGTTCGAGCAGGAGGCGCGGGCTGCCGCTGCGCTCAACCATCCCAACATACTCGGAGTCTACCAATTGGGAACTTATGAAGGGGCGCCGTATCTGGTTTCGGAGTTGCTGGAGGGCAGCACGCTGCGCGAGTTGCTGCTACGCGGCGCAGTGCCGGTTCGCAAAGTGATCGACTACGGCGTGCAAATCGCGCGCGGGCTGACGGCCGCGCACGAGAAAGGCATCACGCACCGCGATCTGAAACCCGAGAACCTGTTCGTCACTAAAGACGGGCGGGTGAAGATTCTCGACTTTGGCCTGGCGAAGCTGACGCAGCGGCCAGCGATGTTGGATCACGGTGCACCCACGCTCAGCGTGCAGACCGAGCCGGGCATGGTGATGGGCACGGCCGGATATATGGCGCCGGAGCAAGTGCGAACGAGCGCTGCCGATCATCGCACGGACATTTTCGCGTTTGGGGCAATTCTGTACGAGATGCTGTCGGGCAAGCGAGCCTTTCACAAGCCGACCTCGGCGGAGACGATGGCGGCAATTCTGAACGAAGATCCGGCACCCATCTCGCAGATTGTGCGGACGATTCCTCCGGCTTTGCCAAGGATCGTGCAACGCTGTCTGGAAAAGAATCCGGAGCAGCGCTTTCAAACGGCATCAGATCTGGCTTTTGCGCTGGAGGCGCTTTCGGATTCCGGCGCGACCCGGAGTGACTTGCCCGGGGAAAAAACGAGTTTACCCTGGCGCTGGATTTTTGGTTCAGCCATGGCTCTGGCAGTCATAGCGATAACCTTCATTCTCTCGCCTGAAACTGCGGGCCGCTGGCGCGATCGCCTGCAATGGCGCAGCGCTGGGAATAAGGCGGGGGTTCATTCGCTGGCAGTACTCCCTCTGCAGAATCTTTCCGGCGACCCCTCGCAAGAATATTTTGCCGATGGCATGACCGAGCAGCTCACTGCGGACCTGGGGCAAATCAGCGCCCTGCGGGTGATTTCGCGGACCTCGGCAATGCACTACAAAAACACCAACAAGACGGTGCCGGAGATTGCCCGCGAGCTCAATGTGGACGCAGTTGTGGAAGGATCTGTGGAAAGGGCCGGAGACCAGATCCGAATTACGGCGCAGTTAATTGAGGCATCCACGGATCGCCATCTGTGGGCTAGAAGTTACGATCGTGATTTGCGAGGGGTTCTTTTCCTCCAGGGTGATGTGGCTCAGGCCATCGCCAGCGAAATCAAGATCAACCTGACTCCTCAAGAACAAGAGCACTTGACAACTGCGCGTCAAGTCAATCCCCAAGCCCATGAACTCTATCTGCGGGGCCTGTTTGATTTGCGGAAAGGAACGCCAGAGGCCATTGATGAAGCGATCAAAGAATTTCAGCAGGCCATTACCACAGATCGGAACGAAGCGCTGGCCTATGCCGGACTGGGGAACGCCTATTACGACCAGAGCACAATTCTGAAAGCTCCGCTGGAGGTGATGCCCAAAGCAAAGGCTGCCTCCGTAAGGGCGATCGAACTGGACGATTCGTTAGCCGAAGCTCACGCCTCGTTGGGATATGTGAAGCTTCTGTTTGACTGGGATTGGCCGGGCGCGAAGCATGAATTTCGGCGCGCCCTTGAGCTCAACCCCAACTTGCCGAGGGCACACCTGGGCTACGCGCTTTACCTGCTCACTACTCGCCACCCGGATGAAGCCAGTGAAGAATTCAACCGCGCTGATGCCATCGATCCGTTCACAGGGCAGTCGCACATGGACAGGGCATGGTTGCTGTTTAACGCGAGTCGCTTTGAAGAAGCAATCCAGACGGCAACGCGGGCGGGGGATGACCGTGTGGTCGCATTATCCAGTGCTGAGTTAGGACGCTCGGAACAAGCCATTGCGGCGGCCGATCGAGCTGTGACCAAGACGAAGAATCCGTTATGGTTGGCGCAAATCGCGTCCGCTTATGCCTTGGCAGGCAGTAAGGATAAGGCGCGGGGTATGCTCATTAACATCGAGGCACAGGCGCGCGAGCGGTATATCTGCGGATTCAATGTGGCTTGCCTTTATGCCAGCCTGGGTGATCACGAGCAGGCGTTCACCTGGCTGGAGAAGGCCTATCGCGATCGTTCCGATTGAATGCCTTTTGTCGGGGTGGATCCCCGACTCGACCCGCTGCGCGGGGATGCGCGTTTTGACGACTTGCTGCGCCGGGTGGGATTGCCCTTGCAATAAAGTGCTGTGCCTCATCATACCCTCCCGCGCAAGAAAATGAACCACCTCTCGCATTGCACGTGACTTCGCCACTTGAGCAGCAAAATTCTCGGGGCGGCGCTGGCTGCGGATTCAATCCGTCAACTATGGGTTTTCTCCTACAGTTACGGTCAATTGAAGAAGGCGCCCACTGCGTAGTAATAGAGTCGGCCCGGCCGGTCGCGGGTATGGTTTATCTGGACTCGGAACGCCGGGCACCAGCGTCATTCACAGCTGGTCTTACTCCTCAGATGTGAGTAATCCTTCGTAAGCCAGCTCCCTCGCCTGGCCCGGCGCCAGCCCATTCTCCTGCGCCTGGTTCATGATGAAGATCGCGGCTCAGTCCGAGATAGGTTGGATAGCTTCCCAAGATCATATGGCTTAACTCATTCAGACTCTGGTTTTGCGGCATTTTCCACTTTATGTAAGCCATATAGCTAGTCAATTCCGACCTCTGCTGGCCCACTTCCATTCCCTCAGCTATCAGGATGGATCTCGGGGCTGCCGTGCGAAGGCTCTCGGCTTTCGGTTTGCGAGAGTTCCAGTTTCCTGATGCGCATTTCCAGATCTGTTGCTTGGATGGCACGCATTTGCAGATTGAGGAGAGGCGCGACACAGCCAGCGATCCTGGGCGAAACCTTGCCTGAGTACAACTCTTCGATCAGCGTCTCACGAGGCGCGGCGTCTTGCTTTGTCTCGAAGAGTGTTGAGCGCGCTTTCGTAATTGTTGGACGCGGCGCCAGCCGTTCGGTCCACAGTTGCACGCATATTCTCTATGTTCAGCCGTCAGCATCGCGATGATGAGATTGCTCATTTTGTCCGTAACGCAAATGAGAGAGCATATGCCTCCAACAGCGAGCAGGAACCCTTCCCCCTTCATCCCGCCGGCGCTACCACTCGCCCGGGGACGGAGTCTCATACTCCTCATTATTCCGGCGACGTCTCGGCGCGCCGACTGAAATACGCACACTCCTACTCTGGCGAATTCAGAACGGTCTTCTTCGTCTGAAACGAAATGCCTAGCCCTTCTCCAATGGCAAACCAAGAACCTGCATAACCGTCATAACCTTCATAAGTTATTCTGATTCTGGGTTTTGCAGTTTATGACAGTATCCGCATTGTGGCACAGCCGGCAGCACATCATACTCAAAACACAATTGGTGGATGAGAAGCTGCGTCGATGGATCGAATACGAGCTTGCGACCTTTCATGACACGGTGCGTGTGGAGTCCCAACTTCCTTAGTACGTGTCCGACCTTTTCATTGCTCAGCTTCGAAGGCTCGCCCCGTTCGATCCTAATCTCGTTGGTTGCGACCGCAACCTCCCGGACGTAAGGTTCATGTTCATTGCCGTGCGCGAAATTCCAAACTGCCGTCAATACCGCCCCGTCGATTCCATCGCCACGTTCTGCGCGCACGTCCTCACTCCAACCCTTCAGGAGTTCGACGAGCCGACCCTGCAGCGCGGAGTCATTAATGATGACCGCCCCCA
>Ga0102924_1007452_pt1 | contig 10016 bp, 10 predicted proteins | sample PaiPotPPM11metaG_FD_80116 | JGI IMG/M metagenome (GOLD analysis project Ga0102924, IMG submission 80116) | Iron sulfur acid spring bacterial and archeal communities from Banff, Canada, to study Microbial Dark Matter (Phase II) - Paint Pots PPM... ...
ACTTTGGCCAGACCGAAGTCCAGAATCTTGATCTGCCCGCGCTGGGTCAGAAACAGGTTGGCAGGCTTGATGTCGCGATGCACGATGCCGCGCTGGTGCGCGGCGTCCAGACCGTCGGCGGTCTGGATGGCAAGATCAATCAAGCTCTCGGTTTTGAAGGCACCGCGGGCGATGCGGTCACGCAGCGTCTCGCCCTCGAGCAGCTCCATCACCAGGAAAGGGCGACCTTCGCTCTCGCCGATGTCGTAAATAGTGCAGATGTTGGGGTGGTTGAGGGCGGAGGCGGCGCGGGCTTCCCGTTGAAAGCGCTCCAAGGCCTGGGCGTCGAGCGCCAGCTCGGGGGGCAAAAACTTGAGCGCCACCGGGCGATCGAGACGCAGGTCGAGGGCCCGGTACACCACCCCCATGCCGCCGCTGCCTAGCATGGCCTGAATGCGGTAATGGGAAACGGTGGTGCCGATCATGGGCGAATGTTGCGGGGCGGACTCAGCTTAGCAGAGTTAGGTGGCGCCGATTCCTGAAAGCGAGCCATGGAACGCCAGATCCACGAGGGTGCAATCATCATTGAGAGCACAGGCGCCGCAGAACTGGCGCAGCGCCTGCAGGACGGCGTCCGCGCCCCCTTGGCAGAAGGCGGCCTGCAGTCGTTCGTCGCCAAACATTTCCCCGGTGCTATTCTCCGCCTCGGTCACCCCATCGCTGACCAGCAGCAGCCGGTCGCCGGCCTGCATCGCGAAACAGGAGCCGGAGTAGGTCGCCATGGGAAGCAGCCCGACTGGCAGATTGGCGGGCTCGATGCAGGTGACCACGCCGTTCGAACACAGCAAGGGGGGGACATGACCACAGTTGGCAAACTCGACCTCACCCTGCGGAGTGACTCGCAACAAGACCAGGGTGGCGTACTTCTCACCTTGGGTGCGGTCGAACAAATAACGGTTTGCGACGGCGGCGATGGTGGCCAAATCGGTGCCGGCCAGCAACTGGGTGTAGATCATGCCCTGCAGGACCTGGGCGAGCAACGCGGCCGAGATCCCCTTGCCGCTGACATCGGTCAGCACCACGGCGAGCCCGGCCGGGGTGGCGACCACGTCAAAGAAATCGCCGCCGACGGCGAGACAGGCCAAGTTGCGGCCGGAGACGCTGGCGTAGCCGACCTGCGGCAGCGTCGCGCTCATCAGGCGCTGCTGGATGTCGGAGGCGATGTCGAGTTCCTGGCGCATGCGGCGCGCGGCTTCCTCGACGTGTACCAGGCGGGCGTTGTTGACCAGCGCAGCGGCGTCCCGTGCCAGCGCCCGCAAAATGTCATGGCTCACTTGGGAGAGGGGATGGCTGGCCGAGTGGCTGTCGAGGTAGAGCACGCCCAGCGGGAGCGCGGTTTCAGGCTGCAGGCTGGAGCGTGTCTCGCGCACGGCGGCCTCGCGCAAGGGAATACAAAGGATGGTGCGCAGATCGTGGGCCACGATGCTCTGTCGGGCCTTCACACCGCTGGCCTGCAGCGTGTCCGTGATCAGGAACTCGCCGGCGGTCTGTGCGGCTTCCATGATGATGGAGTGGGAGACGCCGGAATCGTCGGCCACCGTTTCGCCCCGGGCGTTGCGCCCGGCCGCCAGGCGCAGGGCGCCGTCCGGCGTGCGCAGGTAGACGAGGCCGCGTTCCGCGCCGGTCAGCTTGAGGGTGGCCTCCAGCATGGCCGCCAAAATGTCGTCCAGTACCCCGGTCCGGTCGAGGTTGCGGGCAATGTCGAGGTACAGCGCCAGCTTCTCGAACTCGGAGGCCTGCGGCCGGCTGGCTATGCTGCTGAGCTGGCTGAGCAGGGCACGGTTGGCGCTGGTGCCGGACTGCGGAGGTCCGAATTCCAAGTGTGCTGCCCCGCGCGCGCCGAACTCGATCCGGTCGCCGGGAGTGAGGCGCTGACGCAGCACCTTGAGCCCGTTGACGAAGGTGCCGTGTCGGCTGCCGGCGTCCACCAAGTAAAGGTTGCCGTTCTCCCGCACGATGGAGGCATGTTCGCGTGACACGTGGGGTCCATGGATCACCAAGTCACGGTCGGCGCGCCGCCCGATCGTGAACGGCCAGTGTTCCACCTCCAGCTCGCGTCGAAACGCGGCGTCGACGAATACCAGATGGGGGAACTCGGAAGCCGAGGGCATGGTATGGGCAGTTTACTGCAGGCGAAGCATGCACCGCAGGGATGCCTCGCCGCAAGCCCCGGGGCCACCTCAGGCGGCCAGGCACCCGGACGCATCCCGAGCGGGCTAGAATCGTGGGGTGACGAGTTCGGCACTGCAATCGCTTCTGCAAGACGTCGCCGCGGGCCGCGTCTCGCCCAATGCGGCGCAACGACGATTGCACGATCTGCCGTTTGAAGACCTGGGATTTGCCCGCGTCGACCACCACCGTGCCCTGCGACAGGGCATGGCCGAGGTGGTTCTTGGGATGGGTAAAACCCCGGCCCAAGTGGCGAAGATCGCGGCCGCCGTGGCGCGACGCTCCCCCAATGTTTTGGTCACCCGCGCCACGCCGGCCATGTTCCGGGCGGTCAGGGCAAAACTGAAGATGGCGCGGTTCCACGCCCTGTCGGGCTGCATCACGGTCGAGCGCGACGCCACGCGCACCGGGAAGGGAACGGTTCTGGTGATTTCTGCCGGCACCAGCGACATTCCCGTGGCCGAGGAGGCGCTGGTGACGGCCGGGATCATGGGCAGTCCGGTGGAGCACCTTTACGATGTCGGGGTGGCGGGACTGCACCGCCTGCTGGAAGCCCGCACCCGGTTACAGGCCGCCCGGGTGCTGATCGTGGTAGCGGGCATGGAGGGGGCCCTGCCCAGCGTGGTCGGCGGGTTGGTGGCGGCGCCGGTGATCGCCGTTCCCACCAGTGTGGGCTACGGGGCCAGCCTCGGGGGGCTGGCAGCGCTACTGGGAATGCTGAACTCCTGCGCTTCCAATGTAACCGTGGTCAACATCGACAACGGTTTCGGCGCCGGCTACGTGGCCGCCACCATCAACCGGCTGTGATCTCGGAGGCGCCGTCGGCGCTTTCCACCAGGTAAATCTCGGCGCGTAACCCGGTGGCGCGCTGGTAAGCATCGCCCATGTGCGCGGCAAAGGCCTCCCCTTGCGCGGTATGAACCAGGTTGACCGTGCAGCCGCCAAAGCCGCCTCCGGTCATGCGGCCGGCAACGAAGCCCGGCGCCTGTTCGGCGATTTCCACCATCACATCCAGTTCCCGACAGGAGACTTCAAAATCATCGCGCAAGCTGGCGTGCGAGGCGGCCAACAGCGGGCCCAAGGTCTCCCAACGTCCGCCGCGCAAGGCCTCGGCGGTGGCCAATACCCGGGCGTTCTCCGAAACGATGTGACGGCAGCGGCGGTAGACCGCGTCTGCCATGTGCGGCCGCGCCCGTTCCAACGTGGTCAGGGAAACATCGCGCAATTGCTGCACGGTAGCGTCGTCCTGTTGCAGTAGGCGCACCCCTTCGGCGCACTCGGCCCGCCGCTGGTTGTAAGCCGAGGAGGCGAGTTCGTGCCGCACGCCGGTGTTACAGATGGCGAGCAGCAGCCCCGGAGGCAGCGGAATGGGCTCGGAGTGCAGGCTGCGGCAGTCCAGCAGGAGGGCGTTGCCGCGCCGCCCGAAGACGGCGATGAACTGGTCCATCAGCCCGCACTGGGTGCCCACAAACCGGTGTTCTGCCTGCTGCCCGACTTTCGCCAACTCGATGGCGTCCGACCAAGGCCGGGGTTGCGAGGCCAGCAGGGCCAGCGCGGAGGCGATTTCGAGGGCGGCCGAGGAGCTCAAGCCGGCCCCGAGCGGCACCTCGCTGGCCACCAGCAAGTCCGCCCCCTGCGGTCGAAAGCCGCGTTCCGTCAGCGCCGCCGCCACGCCGGTGACGTAGTCCCACCAGGCGCCCTGGGGAACGAGATGGGGCAATGGAACAGTGGCCTCGCCCGCCAGGTCCCGGCTCGCGATATGCAGCGCGTCATCGTCGCGTGCCGCCGCCGCCACGTAAGTGTCCTTGGAAATGGCGATCGGCATCACGAAGCCGCCGTTGTAATCGGTGTGTTCCCCGATTAAGTTGACGCGGCCGGGCGCACGAAACAGGCGCGTCGGCTTCCCGGTACGGCGCGCCAAATCCTCGCGGAGGTCGGTTCCTTTGCGCAAAGAAAGCGATGCCACGTTCATGCTGTGACGATACAACGTTCGATGGCGATGCGCATCTCCGCCGCCTTCTCCTCGGCCAGCGAATCGTTGATGTAAGTACCGGCGCCAGATTCACACCCGGCCAAATACTTCAACTTGCTGGCGGTGCGGTAGGGGGGCAGAAACTCGATGTGGAAATGGAAGTAGGGGTGGCGGCGGCCGTCGGTGGGCTGTTGATGCAGCAACATCATGTAGGGAAATGAAAAGCCGAACAGGCGGTCGTACCCCGCCGTGACGCGTTTCAGGGCGTCCGCCAACTGACGCCGTTCCGCGGCATCGAGCTGCAGCAGGTCTCCCACGTGGCGGCGCGCCAGCAGGTGAACCTCGTAGGGGTAGCGCGCATAAAACGGCACCACCGCCGTAAAGCCGGCGTTTTCATAAACCACGCGGGTGGCCGCGCGACGCTCGGCCGCCAGCACGCTGCACAACAGGCAGCGATGCGTCTGCCGCAGGGCGCGGCGCATAGCCCTGATCTCGCGATTCGGAATCGGGGGAATGAAGGGGAAGGCGTAGATCTGGCCATGGGGATGCGAGAGCGTGACCCCGATCGCCTCCCCCTTGTTCTCGAAAATCAGGACGTACTTGATCTCCGGCCGTTGTCCCAGTTCGCGGAAGCGATCGCACCACACCTCCACCAGCTTGGCAATCTGCGCGGTACTTTCCTGGGCCAGGGTTCCGTCATGACGCGAGGAGTAGACGACCACTTCGCAAAGACCGGCGGCCGGCTGTACCGGGAGCAGCGCGCTGCCGCGCACGGCGGCCTTGGGGGGCGGCAGTTGCAGCGACGGAAAGCGGTTCTCGAAAACCGCCAGGTCGTATTCCGGTTCCGGGATCTCCGTCTCGAAAGCCCCGGAGCGCGTAGGACAGAGCGGGCAAAAATCCGCCGGAGGATGAAACGTACGCTCCTGGCGGTGGGTGGCGGTGATCACCCATTCTTCGAGCAGCGGATTCCAACGAAGTTCAGACACGGGGATTCATCATCCATGCTCGGGGTTGGAACAACCTGGGCACCTCGCGAGGTCAGCGCTTGGGGCGGGGCTTGGCGGCAACCTTGGCGGTTGCTGCGCCGGGCGCGGCAACGCCCGCCTGCGGCACGTCGGTCGTCGGGCCCGTTTTCGGCGCCGGGAACTCGTACAAGATGAGGTACCGGCCATCCGACTTGCGAATACGACGGGTTTTCATAGAGGCGTACCGAAAGTACCACAAGCCCCTCCATCCGGGGTCTGGAATTGGTTCCCCGGGAAGCATAGGCTCTTGCGCAAAGGGGGTTCCGGGAATGAATTCTGCCGCCGCTCGCGTCCCTGCCGGCGGGCGACTCCGCTGGGTGGCACGGGGATGGGTACTGTGCTGGGCGCCGGTGCTGCTCGGGACGCAACACGCCACCACCGCACCACGAAACGCGGCTGCGTTGCGCAACGTTGCCCCCTCCGAGGCCGCACCGTTACGGCTCGACAATCCCGGCGTGGTGCGGCTGGTCCACAGCGGCTTGGCCTCCAAGGTCATCGTGGCGGCGATTCGCGCCGCTCCGGTCGTGGACTTTGATTTGGCGCCCGCTGCGCTCGAAGCGCTGCAACGGCAGCGCGTTCCCGACGTGGTGAGCGCCGCCATGCTGGATCGCGCGCGCAGCGAAGCCATCCGCGCAGCGGCTGCCGCGGTCCGGGAGGAGCGGCGCGCGGGACGGCAGGCAGCCAACGCAACCGCGATTCCGGAAACGATGAACCCGACTCGGCTGGGTCACCTGGCGGCCCAGGCGATGGCCGAACTCGAAGTGGTGGGTGGGGATGGGCGGATCATGGTCCGGCTTCCGGCCTTGGCACTCAACCCGAACGGCGAATTCGTCACCAGTCATCCCGAGGCGTTCGAAGGTCGGGCGGTCCGCCTGCGGGTGGCCAACGGCAGTATCTATGACAGCGTGATGCTCGTGGACCGCGACCTGCGCCGAAGCATCGCCGTGGTGCGCATTAAGACCGAAGGTTTGGTGACGCCGTTGCCAGGCGAGACCGGCACCCTGACCCCGGGTCATCGCTTGTGGGTTTGGGATGCGGGAGCGCGCCAACTGCAGCCGGTCAGGTTTCAAACGTGGACCATGGCCGGCCAGCCGGGAAATTCCGAAGTCGGCTATCGCCTGCTGGCATTGTCCGGGACTTCGGTACCCGAAGGCGCGCCGTTATTGAACGACGCGGGTGACGTGCTGGGCGTGGTCCAAGTTCCGCCCTTGGGCGTCCAACTGCAACCCGTGACCGCCGGCCTGGGAGCACAGAGCCCCGGCACGGCGACCCTGTTCGCCATTCCGATCGAGGACATTGCGCCGTTTCTGCATTCGCGCGCCGGGCGGCAACTGCCCGCCGCTCCGGCCCTGGCCTTGACGCCGGTGCCCGCGCCATGGGCGGGATGGTTGGACGCCTTACGTCGGGCGAAGACCATTTTCGTTTGGGATCGCACCCGCGCCGGCTGGGGAGGGCGCGCGGAGGCAGAAGTGCTGCGCCACGGCCCGTGGCGCATCGTCCCCGACCCCGACGAGGCCGATCTCTGGCTGCAACTGAGCGAGTTCCGGCGCGGCACCCTGCGAGGCGAGTCGCTCCAAGTCTATGAACGAAGCCACCGTCGCCTGTTGTGGAGTGCCGATGCTTTAAGCCTGCCCTGGCGGCGCAGCACGGCGCGACGGCTGGTGGATCAACTGCTCGCCAGCGTCCCGCCGGTTGCGGTCGCGCCCGCGGCGCCGGAGGATCTCGTACCCGCAGGTCGACTGCGGGCCCCCTTCCCCCGCAGCGGTCTCACCCAGAAGCCCTGACTGGATTTTCTGGATGGGGACTGCTATAGATCGAACACGCCATGCCTGACCCAAAACCTGCGCGCTCAATGTGGGCGCAACTGGGCGCCTACTCCGGCTTGGCCACCATCCTGCCCGCCTGCACGGTGGCGGGCTACGCGCTGGGCTACTGGGCCGACAGCCACTTCCACTCCGGCAAGCTGTGGCAAGTTGTCGGCGTCATCGTCGGCGTGATCGCTGGCATGGTGGAACTGATCAAAGTGGCGGCCCGCGACTAGCCGCCGCCCTTCACCTCATGCCGGTTCCCAACTACGACCCCGATCTCGCCGCGACGGAGCGGCGGCTCGACTTGTTTTTAGTCGCCTTCGGAGTGCTGGGGGCCATGTCGGCCGGGCTGGCCCGCGGTTGGGGAGCGGGGTTCGGGTTTGTGCTGGGTGCTGGGTTGAGCTTCCTGAACTTTCGGTGGCTCAAGGCCGGCGTGACCCGGTTGACCGCCACGGCGGCTCAAGCTGTGGGTGAGGGGGCAGGGTCGAAGGGTGGCACGTGGCGTTTTCTTCTTCGTTTCGCAGTGGTCGGCTTGGCGCTTTATGCTATTCTAATCAGTCACTTAGTGGCGTTCTGGGCGGTTCTGGTCGGACTGTTTGCAGCCGTGGCGGCTATCCTCTGCGAAGCGGTTTACGAAACGGTTCGGACCTTCCGTCCGCGTGCTTAGAATCTGATTGCGGCTGTATTCGTTCTTTATGGAACTACTTCCCGTCACCCGCGGGCTGAATGCTGTCTTGGGCAAGCCGGCCTTGGCGCTGCTGCAGGCGCTGCATCTGCACCCGGAGAACCCGGCTGCGCCGATTCCCAACCACGTCGCCATGGAATTGCTGGTGGCGGTGGTGCTGGTGCTCTTCGGAACCTGGCTGGGCCGCCGCCTCTCGGTGGATCGGCCGACCCATTGGCAGCACCTGATCGAGCTGACGTGGGGTGCCGTGCATGAGCTTGCCGACGAGGTGATCGGCCATGGCGCGGCGCAGTTCATGTTTTTTCTTTTCAGCCTGACGTTGTTCATTCTGGGCTGTAACCTGCTCGGCCTGTTTCCCACCTTCGAGTCGCCGACCTCAAACGTCACCGTCCCACTGGGGTGCGCGCTGGTCGCCTTCGCCTATTACCACTGGGCCGGGATTCGGCATTCCGGAGTGCTCGGCTACTTAAAACATTTCATGGGCCCCATGCCGGCGTTGGCGCCGCTGATGTTCCCCATCGAGATCGTCAGTCATCTTGCACGCGTCCTGTCATTGACCGTCCGCTTGTTTGCCAATATTTTCGCCGGCGACCTGGTGACCACCATCATGGTGGCCTTGTTCCCGTTGGCCGGCGTGGTTTTCCTCGGCCTGCATCTGTTCGTGGCGCTGTTGCAGACCTACGTTTTTGTGCTCCTCACCATGGTTTATCTCGGGGGAGCGGTCGAGGAAGCGCACTAAATTTCTTCGGGTGCGACGCAAGTCGCCCCGCGCAGTTTTGCGGCTGTCCGCAAAACCCAGCCAGTGTGAGCCGCGGTCGGAAGAGGAGACGGCGGCACCACCTCCTGGTTGGGATTCAAGCCCGTCCCGGGCGACCGGGCGGCACAAGGAGCGTGTGATGCGTCGTAAAGCATTTTACTTATTCGCCGTCCTGGCGTTGGTGCTGCTGGCGACCCCTGCGTTTGCGCAGGCGGGTGCGGCCGGCCCCAACCCGGAAAACATCAAGTGGACCTCGATCACGGCCGGTTTCGCCATGGCCATCGCCTCGGGACTCTGTGCCATCGGCCAGGGCAAGGCGACCGCCTCGGCGGTCGAAAGCGTGGCGCGGAACCCTGGAGCTACCCCGGGCATCCGACTTTTGCTGATCATCGGTCTGGCCCTGATCGAATCGCTGGCGCTCTATACGTTGGTGGTCATCTTCGCCAAGGTTTGACCGGGTTCGAATCCCAGCCACCGGGCTCGCCGAACATTCGGCGAGCCCGGTCGTTTTTTTGCCTGACGACGTGGCATTCAGGCCGCGATCGTTTGTTGTGGTTGTTCCACGGCGGGGGTTGGCTGGCCTTGGGCATAAACCATCAGGCCGCCGATATAGCCGGAGACGATGAGGAGCCCGGTAGCCGCCAGTTGCGCCGCCAAGGCGGGGCGTGGTGTGCGGACCGCGTGGGGATGGGCGGCACGCAACCGCCAGGCCGTCAGCGCCAAACCCAAAGCCGCCACGTTGAGCCCGAGGTGGAGCGTGGCCTTGCGCGCGGTGGCGCGGTCCTTGATGTCGACGTAATCCGCCAGCCCCGCCGCCATCGCAGGCAAGGCCGCCACTACGGCGGTGCGATTGGCGTAATCGGCGGCCCGCGCCAAGGGAGGTTTGGCGAACGAGCCCAGGTCAAACAGGCTGGCGCACAGCCACGCCCCCAAGGGCAGGTGAACGGTGGCCGGGTGTAGGGGATGTCCCAGCCAGCGGCCTTGCAGCAGCGCTTTAAGTCGCATGAAAAGGAGATGCAGCGGCAGGCGCTTCGGGTGGCTCGCCCCTGGCTGCCGAGGGCTCGACGGTGCGCGGACCGGGACTCGTGCGGTTACAAGACGTCGTGGGGCTGGATTTCGCGTACCGAGCCGGAGGGAAGGTCGCCCAGCTTCAGTTTGCCGATCTTGGTGCGCACCAGTTTCAGAACCTGGTAGCCCAAGGCTTCGATCATGCGGCGTACCTGCCGGTTCTTGCCCTCGGAGATGACAATCTCCAGCCAACAGAAGTGGCCGTTATCGCGCAGGAAGGTGACCGTGGCGGGTCCGGATTCCTCGCCGCGTCCAATGTCGACGCCCTTCCGCAAACGTTCCAGCTCCGCTTCGGTTGCCAGGGCGTTGACCTTCACGAGGTAGGTCTTATCGACCTTCGTAACCGGGTTCGTGATGCGCTCGGCAAAGATGCTGTCGTTGGTGAGCAACAGCAGCCCACTGGTGTCCTGATCCAAACGCCCCACTGGAAAAAGCCAGCGGCTGTCTGGAACCGAGGTCGCCGCGGCGGGCGCCTCGGGCGTCGCGCCGCGAC
>Ga0102924_1007453_pt1 | contig 10015 bp, 14 predicted proteins | sample PaiPotPPM11metaG_FD_80116 | JGI IMG/M metagenome (GOLD analysis project Ga0102924, IMG submission 80116) | Iron sulfur acid spring bacterial and archeal communities from Banff, Canada, to study Microbial Dark Matter (Phase II) - Paint Pots PPM... ...
CGCTTCCGGCCGGTGGGGGTCCACCCTCGCCGGGCGGGTTTCACACCCGCTGGACGATAGACAGAATTTCAAGAAGTCATCGCAACCCTCTCTCCCTTCTGACCAGCCTTTCCTGGTCGCACTATGGACCTGGCATCGCTGCACGATGGCGCGATCGCCGAAGACATCGCGCAGAGCCTTGCGGATCGCCTTGCCGCCATCGATGACGAAGAGCATCGATGCCTCGACGCGGAGCCCACGGGTTACGAGGTTGGAAGCAGCTCGGTGACCACGACGGTGTTCTCCGTGGAGCCAGCCCAGATGCCGAGCGGCGTCTTGGTCCCGTCGATCGTCACGCCCAACGCGATCAAAACCGAGTGCCCCGCGAACTCGATGCCGTCGATGAACATCGCGACCAGGTCGACGTCATCCAGTTTGCGCGAGACGAACTGCGCGAGCTTTTCGGTCGTCGCGTCGATAAGTGCACGCGATGCGTTGCTCTTGCTCGCGCCGCGTGTCTCGATCGATTCGTCCACCGGTTCCATGCGACAGCTCGAACGACCAATGTGCGCGCGGCCTCGTGTGCGATCCGACGACAATGTCGTGCACGAGCCTGGTGGCAGTCGGGGCCGGCCAGCCGTGCGACCTCGAGACCCGACTCTGTATGGGTGGCCTCTTGTGCGGCGGGAGGCCAGGAAAGCCGATGACTTGTGGTCCGTTCCTTTCCCAGGGAGAGCCGTGTTCATTCAGCTATGATTTCTGCGGCGCCGGCCTCACGTGCGCGCTCACGGATGGCGGCGTCACGTGCCAGCCCCCCAAGTGGGTTAGCCCGGGCCAGAGCTGCATTGCCTCCGTCGAGACCTGCACGCTCGGGGCCTGTGGCCAGTTCTTGCGCCCAATGACGTGCCCTGCCATCGTCCCCGACGCCCAGTCTTGCGGCACCGGCGCTCAGTGCGACTACGGATCCTACTGCATCAACGGCTACTGCCAGAAGAACGACTCGTCTCTGACGTGCACAGTGTGGTGAAGCCGCTTTTGCTCCGCCACCGCAATGCCGATTCACTAAACGTCCGGTGAACCGCGTGCTGCCAGGGTGAAGTCCGTGCGCGTAGCGCTGTTTCTCTTCGTCAACAAGAAAGCGCTCGGGTCGTCGAGGCGGCCTGCTTGTCGATCATACGCTCGCTGGATTGTACAGCTGGACTCGCGCGAGATCATGAATGGGATCGCGGGAAAGGAACACGAGACTTGCGCCCGATCATCGTTTGCCGGTCGGTGGTCATCGTGTAGTAACCGGTCCGACGTAGCGAAGAAGGGCGCCATCCTCGCGATCCCTCCTCGTGGGTCATGGAATGCCCCTCGGGTGTCCAGGTATCGAAACACCCCGACGCTCGTCGTGCGCTCCGGTCGTCGTGGCGAGAGCGGCTCGGGAGCATCACGATGATGCCCCGTGGTCATCGCGAGAGTCGTCGACTGCATCGCAATGCTGTCTCGATAGGATCACGATGATCGGGGCCGGTCGTGGCCATGCGGATCCGCGAGTCGTGTTGGACGGGCGCGCGAGCATCGCTACGATCGCGGCCGGTCGAAGGGTGACCGCCCGCGGTCCTCGCGATGCTCTTGGACCGTCCTTGCGATGAAGGCTGCCCATCCAGCCGACACGGCGCCGAGATCGTTGCCGGGAGGGTCGGCGACCCTCGCATCGATCCTCGGAGAGGATGACTGTGATCGTGCGCGAGAATCACTTGGATCCCTTCCGGTCCTGGTTCGCCCGCCCCTCCAAGCGCGTGGCGGTGCTGCGTAGGTGTCGGAAGCGGCGTGACTTTGCCGGAAGATCATTTTGTGCCCCGTCACGCTTGTCGTTATCTGGAGCGCGCCGGTGTCGCTCGCGGTTCCGTGAGCAAGCCGGCGGGTAGGGTGAGCGTCGCGAGGCGCTACGAGTAGGTCGCATCGCCGGGGGCCCGGAAGCGGGTCCCCGGCGGGCGACGTTCTTCCGCGGTGCTCGCAGAAGCCCCGCGCGCCGGGAGGTTGTGCCCGACGCAAGCCCGCTCGCGCCCTGGCGCGCGCAGCGCCGGCGAACTAGGTCATCAGCATGGCCGTGATCGACTGGAACGGCATCGATGTTCCCGAGGCGCTGCGGCATCTTCCTGCGGGGCGATACGTCGTCGAAGCATTGGACGAGGCGCCCGTATTGACGGCGGAGGATGAGGCGGGACTCATCCAGGCCCTGGAGTCCCTGCGAGCCGGGCGCGGCCTTGACCACGACCAGGTACGCGACAGCATCCTGAAGCGCCTGCGGCCTTGAACATCCGCTGGTCGCCGGAAGCCGCGAACGACTTCGAAGCGGCGGTCGCGTATCTCGCGGAGCGGAATCCGTCCGCTGCACGCCAACTGGCAGACGTCGTGTTCGCGCTCATCGAGCGCCTTGCACAGGAGCCTCTTGATGGCCCGACCGCGCGTCGGCCGGCTCACGGCTTTCGATCGCAGTCGTGCAATCACTTCGCGCGCGTCCACGGTGCGACCTGCCTTGACGTCCGCGAGGCCTCGCTCGATCGACGCGTGCAAGCGCGCGCGCTCTTCGTCATCGAGGTACTTCTATGGCTTAGTCCTCGTTGCCCGGCGCGGCGACCGCTGCCTTTACCGAACGACGGGCCGGCGAGGCTCATCGGCGGAGCACGCAGTCGGAACTGCTTGCCAGCGTCGGGACCGGGCACGCCGAGCCATTTCACGCCGGCTCGGTGCGGCCTTGGCCCTTTCGGTTGTGGGCATAGCGGCGCGCGACCGGCAGCTCCGGCAGCCACGACTCGCGGCGAGCCATCCACAGCTCGTACGTCGGCCGGAGGCGGTCGGGCTCATCGAGGACGCCCACGAAGACCTCGACCTCGTCGCCGCCGTCCTCGGCCAGGACCGGGCTGCCGCAGCGCGGGCAGAAGTGGCGCCGGTCCTTGCCATTGTGGGCGTACGAGGCGGTCTCGCCGGTGAGCCGCACGTGGTCGGCCGGGTAGATCGCGAACGTCCGGAAGATCGCCCCGTGAGACTTGCGGCAGTCGAGACAGTGGCAGACCCCCACCCGAACCGGCGCGCCGCTGATCTCGATGCGCACCGACCCACACAAGCATCCACCGGTCAGTCGATCCATGTTTCTGCCTCCGCAGAGACAACATACGCGCTCCGTGTTCCGCGGGTTCGGGTCGGGAGCAACCGCCGCAGGCGCGTTAGAATCCAAACACGACCCTATCCCTGGACCGTGCCGGGCCGAGCGATGCCGCCGAGCGGAGGCGCCTCGGACGCCGCGTTCGGTGTCGTCGCTCGCACGTCGGGCAAGCGCCGGCTCGCCGGCCGCAGCGCCCAGGACGCGACGAGGAGTCCGATGAGGACCAGGGGCGCAAGGATGTGGAACGCGGCCGCCCCGTTGGCCGCCGCCGCCACGATGGCGCCGGAGAGGTCGACGAAGATGCCGAAGTACGCCCACTCCTTCACGAGCCGCATGCGGGGCGCCAGCAGCGTCAGCGCGCCGAGCACCTTCCAGGCGCCGAGCAGGACGATGAAGTGCAGCGGGTAGCCGAGGGCCATCATGCCTTCGACGTTCCGCGGCACGCGTAAGAGTTGCGCGAGACCGCCCGATCCGATGAAAAGGGCGATGGCGACGGTGCAGATCCAGGACGCAATCACTTTGGGCTTCATGTCGAACGCTCCTTCCGAGTGTGCCAGCGGTTCGCCTCTACCCGCGATCGAGGGCAGTGATCTGGACGAGATTGCCGCAGGTGTCGTCCAGCATGGCGATCGTCGAGCCCGTCACCTTGCGGGGCGGTGCGGTGAACTTCACTCCACGGCCCACGAGGCGGTCGTATTCGGACTGCACGTCGTCGACGAAAAACATGGCCGCCGGCCGGCCCTGCTGAAACCGCGCTTCCTGGTGGGCGCGAGCCGCCGGGTCGGTGTTGGTCTCGAGCTGCAGCTCCGGGCCGTCGGGCGCCTCGGGTGAGGCGACGGTCAGCCAGCGGTAGCCGTGATTCGAGAAATCCGCCTTCTTCGTGAAGCCCAGCACCTCGCAGTAGAAGCGCAGCGCCTTGGTGTGGTCGTCCACGTGGAGAGTCATCAGCTTGATCTTCATTTTCGTGGCTCCTTTTTGCCGGTCGAGGTTTGATCGGGGGGGTGAGGAACGTGACGGCAGAGTCTTGTCACAGTGCGCGCCCCTGGTCCGTCATCACCGTGACGAACGACAGGGGCCGAATGTGACTGACCTATCCCTGAGCGCGCGATTCGAGCAGAACCGGCCCCGTCTGCGGGCGGTTGCGTACCGCCTGCTGGGCTCGACGAGCGAGGCGGAGGACGCCGTGCAGGAGACATGGCTGCGCGTCACCCGGGCCGATACCGATGCAGTGGACAACCTCGACGGCTGGCTCACGACGGTCGTCACGCACGCGTGCCTCGACATGCTCCGCGCGCGCAAGACGCGAGAGAACGCGGCGCCAGTGATGAGGGCCGAGGGCACGCTGGCGCCATCCGAGCCGACTGATCCGGAGCGCGAGATCCTGCTCGCCGACGCCGTGGGCTCCGCCATGATGGTCGTGCTCGATACGCTGAGCCCGGCCGAACGCATCGCCTTCGTGCTGCACGATCTGTTTGCGCTCTCGTTCGAGGACATCGGCGCGATCCTGGGACGGTCGGCGGTCGCGACGCGGCAGCTCGCGAGCCGCGCACGAAAGCGCGTGCAGGGGGCCCCGGAGAGGGAGGACGAGCTCCCGTCCGCGCGCGAGATCGCCCAGGCCTTCATGGCCGCCTCGCGCGCCGGCGACCTTGAGGCGGTGCTCGCGGTGCTCGATCCGGACGTCGTCTTGCGCGTCGACCCCGCCGCCGTGAAGGCCGCCGCCAGGAACGAAGCGAAGGGGGCGCCGCGTCTGGTCAGCGAAGTGCGGGGTGCGGCCGACGTCGCGCGCGTCTTCCTCGGCAGCGCTCAGGTCGCGCGGCCCGTGCTCGTCCACGGCACGCCGGGGGCCGCGTGGGCGCCCGGCGACCGCCCGCGCGCCATCTGGGCCTTCAAGGTGGAGCAAGGCCGAATCGTCGAAGTGCAGTTCGTCGCCGACCCGAATTCGATCGCACGACTCGAAGTGCTGCTCGTCGATTGAATCGCTTTCGCATCGGACAGCTCAGCCCCGGCTGAACGCCGCGGAGCAAGCCGCCGCTCCGGCGACGCCTCGACACCGTCCGTTCTTTCCGTATGTTTCGAGCATGGCGGTCGGTTGGGCGCAGGACGGCGCCGTGCAAGATCAGATCGACGCGACGGTCGACAGCGCTGTCAAACGGGCGCGGAGCCGGCTCGCGCAGGGAGAGAGCTCTCTGACCTGCGAGGAGTGCGGCGAGCCGATCCCCGAAGCGCGGCGCCAAGCAATGCCGGGCGTCCGGAGGTGCGTCCCGTGCCAATCCGAGGCGGACAGGCTCGACGTGCACCAGAGCCTCTACAACCGCCGAGGCAGCAAAGACAGCCAGTTGAAGTAGCGGTGGAGGCGCCTCGGCTTGGAGCGCCGATGCAGACTCTCGTTCTCTCCTTCCCGCCGTTTCGGCTCGACGTCGCGGACGAGCGCCTATGGAAGGATGGGACGGAGATCAAGCTTCGACGGAAGCCCTTCGCGATCCTGAAGTACCTGGCGACGCACCCCAGGCGACTCGTGACGCAAGAGGAGCTCGTCGGTCGAGACGCCAGACCGCGATCGGCTCGAGCTGCGTATCCTGCGGCGCCTTGGGCGAGCCGCCACGCTGCGAACGCACTTCAGAACGCGCGGCTCGTTCCGACGTTCACGCGTACCGCCGAGCTCGCGCGTCGCCTCGGAGATGCGGCCAGTCTCGGCGCTGCTCTGGTCGGCCTCCAGCAGTGCCGAATGCTCCGCGGGGACGTGCGCGAGATCGATGCGCATGCAGCGGAGGTGAGCGAGGTCGCCGATCGAGTCGGCGATCCCGAAGTGGCAAACTGGGGACGTTTGATGTGCTGGTCGGGTTGTTATTCTTGTTAGTCAGAGCACCAGCGACGCCGACCGCATCATCGCCTCCATGCACGCGGGCCGAGCCACGCGCAGGCTGCTGTACGCGGTGTTTGCGTTCATTCCGAGCACGCGCGCCGCCTCTCCGACGGTCATTCCCTCCACGGCGACCATGACGAAGAGGGTTCGTGTGCGATCGCCGATGGCGCCCAGGAGCCTGTCGAGGAGCGCCGCAGCTTCGCGCCGCGCCGTCCACTCGAGCGGATCGTCCGCGGGCCGGGTGCCGGGTGCGCTGATCGGATCGATCTCGTCCAGCGAACCATCGAGCATGCGGGCACTCCTGCGCCGCTCGGAGCGGCGGTAGTTGCTCGCCACGTGCTGGGCAATCGCCGAGAGCCACGTTTTCACGTGAGCCTCGCCTCGGAAGTCGCCGATCCGACGGAAAGCGACCAGGTACACGTCTTGCCCGGCATCGTCGACGAGGGACTCCGGCACCCCGAGGGAGCGCAGCCGCGTCGCTATGAAGGAACGATATCGCTCGAAGAGGTCGGTCACTCGCCCGCTCCGTTCGAAAGGCGCTTTCCTCATCGCCCTCCTCCGTGAGCGGGACCGGGGCGGATCGGTCCAAATATCTTCGTTCCGGATGTAGGTTCGAGAACGCGACTTTTTTTGGGCCGGTTCGCCGGGGAATGCGCCACTCAGCGGGTGGTAGAGTTCAGATGATGGCGCAACCGGAGGCGCGGCAGCCGAAGGGCGAACCCGAGGAGCTTCTGCTCGCTCAGCTCGCGAGCGGCAGCTCGCAAGCCTTTCTCGAGGTCTATCGTCGCTATGCGCGGTATGTCGCCACGATCGCTTTTCGCCTGCTGGGCGAAGACTCGGAGATCGACGACGTCGTGCAAGACACGTTTCTTCAGGTATCGACAGGCATCGACGGGCTGCGCGACCCGAAGGGCTTCCGGAGCTGGCTCGCGACCATCGCCGTGCGCTGCGTCTGGCGCAAGCGCGCACAACGTCGCAGGAGGCAGTTCCTGCGCAAGACGCTCGCCGTGCTCGGTCTATCGCGATCGGACCCCGCCGATCGACAACCGGTCGACGAGCTGTACGACCAGCTCGATCGCATCCCCGAGCGCTGTCGAATGCCGTGGCTCTTGCACCGGGTGATGGGGGAGACGCTGGCGGATACCGCGGCGGCGTGTGAGTCTTCGCTCACGACGACGAAGCGCCGGATCGCCGAAGCCGAGGAGCGGCTGGAAAGGGGGCGCGATGCTTGAGGATTCGGTTCGTCGGGTGCGCGCGCGCGAGGTTCCCTGGAACGAGCTTCGGCAGGCAGGCACGCTCCGCCGGATCGAGAAGGCGCGTGCGGGGTCGCGCGGACCAGGGAGCTCGAGGCATATCGCCATCGTGATGGCGGGATGCGTCGCGCTGATGGCCATCGTGCTCGGGGCGACTCACCTTCACCGATCCCGTACGGCGTCGACGCCGACTGCGACAACCGCGACGGCCGCTGAGCCGGACGGCGAGACGGTGCTTCGGCTCGCCGACGGATCGGTCGCCCATCAGTCGAACGGGGCCACGGTGCAGGTGCAAGCCGTCGAGGACGAGCGCACGGAGCTGTTGCAAACGCGCGGGAGCGTTCGCTACGAGGTCGTCCCGAACGCCCGGCGGCGCTTCGTCGTGCGCGCTCGCGACGTCGACGTGAACGTCCTCGGTACGATCTTCCGGGTCGACGTCCACCCGGGCGCCGTAACCGTTCACGTCGAGCGCGGTAAGGTGGAGGTAGGACAGCAGGACCGGCGCGTCCGGCTGGAGGCGGGCGAGGGGATCACCTTCGAGACGGGCGAGGGCGCCGAGGGGATCGTCGCGAACGGCGTGTCCGCCGCGGTCGTCGATTCGGGGGTGACCACCGTGGATCCTCCGCCCACGTCGGGTGGGAGCATCCCGCCGGCGCAGCCGCATGGCCGCGGGCTCCAGCGGCCGTCCGCGCTCTCGCTGCTGGAGCAGGCGGACCGCGCGCGTGCCGCTGGAGACCTCGACGGAGCCGCGCGCCCACTGCAACTGCTCTTGCAACTCTTTCCGAACGATCGACGTGGTTCGCTCGCCGAGTTCATGCTCGGGCGCGTCGAGAGCGCACGCGGAGCGAACGCCGAGGCGGCGCGTGCGTTCGGCGCATGCCTCACGCACGGCGCGACGGGTGCGCTCGAGGAAGACGCGCTCGCGGAGTGGGCAGGAGCGGAGGCGCGCTCCGGCAACACGCCCGCGGCGACCTCTCTGGCGCGCCGGTATCTGGCCACGTACCAGGGCGGGGTACATCGGCGCGCGATGCAGCGCCTCGTCGATGGCGAGAATTGAGGTCGCGATGCGTGGTCCCCGCCGGCCGACCCTCGCCGGGACGGTCCTCGCGGCGCTCGCGTGCTCGGTGACCTCGCCGAGCGCCGCCGAGCCGGCCGCCGGTGACGCCGTCGTCGCATCCTCCAAGGGCCAGGATATCCAGATCGAGCAGCGCTCCTGCGAGCGACTGGATCTGGCGCGGCTGCGCAACCTGCTCGCGCTGGAGATGGCCAACGTGCTCGGTCGCCTCGGGCGCTTGGCCGTCCGGGTCACATGCGGAGACCAGCAGATCACCTTGCACCTCGAGAGCTCCCAATTCGGCGCCGCCGAGCGCGCGTTGCCGACACGTGCCCTCGGTGCGGTGGAGCCCGAGCGACTCCTCGCTCTGGCCGGCGCGCAGCTGGCGTTCGCGGCGTGGTTCGATCCCCTGCTCGACGGGAGCGACCGTCCGGAGACCTCGCCCCGGGAGGCCGCCGTGCGCCAGATCTCATCGCGTCCGGTCACGGCAGCCGCACCGGCCCAGAGCCTGGGAGCGTCGAGCGCGCTCGAGATAGGTGTCGAGGCCGGCGCGCGAGCGCGTGCGCTCGGCGTCGTCGTCGTTGGGCCGTCGATCGGGTTGCTCGCCACGGCATGGCGCGGAGCGTGGGGCGCCGAGCTCTCTCTGGCCGTGGATCGCACGGCGGCTGCGCGGAGCCTGGGAAGCGCCGAGCTGGTGGACTTCGAGGTCGGCGTCTCGCCGGTCTGGCGATCGAGCCAGACGAAGGCCTTCGCGGTCGAGCTCTCGGGGGGACCCGCCGTGGCGGTGCTCGATCTGCGCGGATTCGCTCCGGACACGCACGTCACCGCGAGCTCGGTCGTCGGCGCAACGATGGACGCGCGCGCCGCCGTCGCGCTGCGATACCGCCGGGCAGGGTTCTGGGCCCTGGCGCGCCTCGAGGGCGGATACCTGGTGTCGGGACCGGTGGGAACGATCACCGGCGAGTCCGCAATCGAGGCCCAGGGGCCGTGGGTCGGCGCGACCCTCGCGCTCGGAGGTGGGTGGTGAAGCGGGGCCTTGCGGCGGCGTTCCTCGTCGCGTGCGGGCAGACGGGATCCATTCTGAGTCTCGAGAGCCCAGACGACGGCGGCAATCCGGCCCCCGTGGACGCGGCTCTCGAAGTCGACGTCGACGGATTGCACGACGGCCCCGCAGACGCCTCGTCGTCCTCTTCCCCGCAGGATGCAGACTCGCCGTCGCCGCCCCTCGCGATCGTCCTCGCCAACGCGGCGGCGCCGTCGCACACCCTCGACCCGCAGATCGAGGGTCGTCTCTCCGTGCTCGGCTTCGCCGTGGAAGAGCGACCGTACACGATGGCGGTCACGCCGGCCGACGGCGCCGCGCTCGTCGTCGTCTCGTCATCGGCGGAGTCGGCGGGCCTCGATCCGTCCCTGCCGGACCAGCCCATCCCCATGGTGGTGCTCGAGAGCTTTGCCTACACGAAGCTCGGATTGGCCGGGCCGCTCCAGGGCCAGGACTTCGGTGTGCTCGACGACACGACGGTGGACGTGGTCGACAGCGCGCTGGCCGGTGGACTGCCCGTCGGACCGGTGAAGGTCTACACGCAAGTCGCGACGCTCAACTACGCAGTGCCGTCGGCGAGCGCGCTCGTCGTTGCGCGAACTCAGGGAGACGCCAACCCGGCCGGCGCCGCCGTCTTTTGTTATCCCGCGGGCGCGACCATGGTCTCACGCAC
>Ga0102924_1007458_pt1 | contig 10011 bp, 15 predicted proteins | sample PaiPotPPM11metaG_FD_80116 | JGI IMG/M metagenome (GOLD analysis project Ga0102924, IMG submission 80116) | Iron sulfur acid spring bacterial and archeal communities from Banff, Canada, to study Microbial Dark Matter (Phase II) - Paint Pots PPM... ...
ATGTGACCAAACCTAGCCAGGGTGAGGTTCCAGCTGATCTAACCTTAACCAGGTGCTTTTAGATTTTGTTTTCAATGAAATGTGGGTCTGAGCTGAGTGTTGCGTCGACCCATTGAGACCACCGGGATTTGCGGTAAAGACTCCCAGCACCACATTCTTACCGCAAACGAGACATCACAGGCGGGTCAATGCGATAGCAATAACTACCTTGGCTAACCAACGGGATTTGACCGAGGCTTGGGTTATGGCTTGTCGAATTGCCGAAGTACCCATATAAATACGGCACCAACTACGACCCAATAGGCCACAATAGTGGCGGTCGGATAGTGCAAGAATAAGTAGTCCATAGTCGCACCAGCCATCCTCTCAGGCTCTCCAGCGGGGCGCAAGGGTGTCGTCCTGGGTCACTTTACCGAAAACTACGACCCAATAGGCCACAATAGTGGCCGTCGGATAGTGCAAGAATAAGTAGTCCATAGTCGCACCAGCCATCCTCTCAGGCTCTCCAGCGGGGCGCAAGGGTGTCGTCCACGGGTCACTTTACCGAAAAAAATGGGATGAGTTCTTCATGTCGTTTGGACACAACGGCGGATGAAAATGGGGTTAGGCTGGGTTAGTCGTGCACGCACGAGGTTGTGACCTGCATTGTAAGCGTACGAACTTACCCTCTAGCGATAGAGCCTATTTCAGCATGAACATCGGTGTATGGATCAGACAGGCGAGGTTCGTCGTGTTCGGCGCTGGCGATCGGTAACCGAGAAGCGGCAGATCGTGCAGTCGACGTTGGGACCTGGTGCAAGTGTTGCAGAGGTGGCGCGGGCACATGGAGTAAACGCGAACCAGGTATTCAAGTGGCGTCGGGCTTTCGAGAGGGGTGAGTTGAACGAGCCTTGTTCGGCATTGCTTCCGGTAACTATAGCCAGCACCAGCAAGCCGGAGCGCGAACTGCTTGCAGAAGAGCATCACGCAAGCGCGGCTTGTGGGTCGATCCACATTGAGCTTGCCGGCAGAGCGGTGATCAGCATTGAGAGCGGAGCGGATTCCGCACTGGTGCGACAGGTCCTGGAGAGTCTGCGCTAGTGATCCAGCTTCCAACGGGAACCAGGATCTGGCTTGCAGCCGGCGTGACCGATATGCGGCGCGGCTTCGATGGGCTCAGTGCGCAGGTGCAGACTGTACTTCAACAACAGCCGTTCTCAGGACACGTGTTTGTATTCCGTGGACGCAGAGGCGATATCGTGAAGTTGTTGTGGTGGGACGGAGATGGGCTCTGTTTATTTGCCAAGCGCCTGGAGCGCGGCCGCTTCATCTGGCCGCAGGCCGAGAGTGGCAGAGTGCAACTCAGTCGCGCACAGCTTTCGATGCTTCTGGAAGGCATTGATTGGCGCCGAGTCGAGCGCACATGGACGCCCGAAGTCGCGGTTTGATGACCGTGCTGATTCTCCTTTATTCATACTCATTTTGTGGATGCACTGGTTGACCATCGATGGCATACTGCGTGCATGGATGGCACCTCTCTGCCAGATCTGAACAGCCTGGATCGCGACGCGTTGTTGGCGTTGTTCCGGGAACAGCAGCGGCGGGAAGAGGAACTCGATCAGATGCTGGCGGCGCGCGAACAAGAGTTGCGCCGTCTACAAGCGGAAGTCGAGACGCATCGCCAGGCGCTCTCCGAGCAGGCCGACGAACTGCGCTCTCGCAGCGAACGCATCGAGCACCTTAAGCTGATGGTCGCGAAGTACCGCCACATGATCTTCGGCGCGAAGAGCGAGAAGATCCTTATCCAACTCGGGCAGTTGGAGCTTGAGTTGGAAGAGCATGAGACGGCGCAGGCCGAAGCTGGAGCATTTGCTGAACGCATGTTGCCGGAGAAGCAACCGAAGACCCGCCCTGAACGGAAGCCGCTCGCTGAGCATCTTGAACGTGAGGTGGTCACCCACGCTCAGGCCGCCGACTGCTGCCCGGATTGCGGCGGCCAGTTACGCCACTTCGGTGAGGATGTCTCCGAACAACTCGAGTACGTGCCTGAGAACTTCAAGGTTATCCGGCATGTGCGGCCGAAGTTCACCTGCCGCGGCTGCGATCGCGTGGTTGAAGCGCCGGCGCCTTCGCGACCTATTGAACGCGGACTGGCCGGCCCGAGCCTGCTTGCCCATGTAATCGTGTCCAAGTTCGCCGATCATCTTCCGCTCTATAGGCAGTCTGAGATATATGCACGCCAAGGTGTCGAGATCTCCCGCTCCACGCTTGCAGGATGGGTAGGCGGAGCCAGCGATTTGCTTGGGCCGCTGGTTGACGCGATTCAGAAGCATGTTCTCGCAGGCCGCAAGCTGCACGCCGATGACACGCCCATACCGGTGCTCGCGCCGGGTAACGGCAAGACAAAAACGGGACGACTATGGACCTACGTCCGCGACGACAGGCCCGCTGGCGAAGAAACTGCGCCAGCGGTTTGGTTCGCATACTCGCCCGACCGCAAGGGCGAGCGTCCGCGGATGCACCTGAAGAACTTTAGAGGGGCTCTTCAGGCCGACGCCTACGCGGGTTTTCATCATCTCTACGGGGAACATATCTACGAAGCAGCGTGCTGGGCTCATGCAAGGCGCAAGTTCTATGACATCCATGTCGTTCATGCCTCGCCTACAACGACAGAAGCTCTGGCCAGGATCGGCGCCCTGTATGCGATCGAAGATGAGATACGCGGCAAGCCCGCGGATCTTCGTCTGGACATCCGCCAGACCCGAGCCAGGCCACTGCTTGATCAACTGCGAAGCTGGATGGAAAAGGCACTTCGCTCCTTGTCATCGAAGAGCGAGACCGCGGGCGCGATCCGATATGCACTCTCGCGCTGGCGCGCTCTGATACGTTACACCGAAGACGGCCTGCTCGATATCGACAACAGCGCGGCCGAACGCGCATTGAGAGCCGTGGCTCTCGGCCGCAAGAACTTCCTGTTCGCCGGATCAGACTACGGCGGCCAACGCGCCGCAGCGATGTACAGCTTGATCGGCTCGGCCAAACTCAACGGGCTTGACCCGGAGCTCTACCTTCGCACAGTGTTGGCGAGGATCGCCGACCATCCGGTAAGCCACATCCAGGACCTGTTGCCCTGGAAACTTGCTCCCTCACTCCAGACCCACGCTTCCGAAGCCGCTTAGACACACTCATCAGGTGTCCACCAAAAATTAAGCGGACACCTGATGACACACCCTAGATCCTGTCAACAGGGACTCCGCGTACGCTTACCCTGCATTGGCGTTTCGAACCCGCTGATGAGTTTGGCCCTGGATGCGTTTAGGAACAACGAACTGTTGCCTTTTTCTGAAGAGCACGCGAGGGAGACTCTCGCTATCTATGCATCCTTGCGTTGCACGGCGAGGGAGGCGGCGATGGAAGTACTCTACGAAACGTGCTGTGGTTTAGATGTTCACAAGTCGTCGATCACAGCGTGCGTGTTGCACGGACAAGGACACAAGCCCCAGAAGCATCTTCAGAGATTTGGCTGCACGACTCGAGACCTGCTTGAACTTGTCCGCTGGTTAAAGAGTTTCGGTGTCCAGTATGTTGCCATGGAATCGACCGGAGTTTATTGGAAGCCTGTGTGGAACGTCCTCGAAGAGCACTTTCAGATGCTCTTGGCGAACGCGCAGCACGTCAAGGGGGTTCCAGGTCGTAAGACCGACATGAAGGACTGTCAGTGGATTGCAGAGTTGCTCAAGCATGGTCTTTTGCACGGCAGCTACGTTCCGACAGTGCTTGTCCGCGACTTGCGCGATCTGACTCGAACACGGGCCACGCTCTCTCAGGAGCAGTCGGGCATCAGCAGCCGCATTCAGAAGCTGCTGGAGAGCGCCAACATCAAGCTTGCCAGCACCGTGACCCACACCATGGGCAAGAGCGGGCAAGCGATGTTAGACGCGATCGTCAGGGGCGAGGACAGTCCGGAGCGACTGGCCGGTCTCGCCCTGGGTAAGCTGCGCAGCAAGATCCCGGAACTCCAACTGGCGCTGGACGGTCGCATTCGTGATCACCACCGGTTCCTGCTGGATAGCCTGCTGCGCCAGTATCGCTTCCTCGAAGCCGAGATCCAGGCGCTCGACGCCCGGCTGGAGCAGCTCGGTGAGCAACACCAGGAACTGGCTGACGCAGTGGCCCGCTGGATCACCGTTCCCGGGGTCGAGCGCGTGGCAGCCTGGAGTCTGGTTGCCGAGATCGGATCGGACATGACAGCCTTCCCCAGTGCGGCACACCTGGCAAGCTGGGCGGGGCTATGTCCCGGCAACCACGAGAGCGCAGGCAAACGGCTCAGCGGCAAGAGCCGCAAGGGCAGTCCATGGTTGCGCCGCATGGCCTGTCAGTCCGCGTGGGCAGCGGTGCGGACGAAGAACTGTTACCTCTCCGCTCAGTTCAAACGACTGGCGGCGCGAAGAGGTAGCAAACGAGCGCTCATCGCTGTAGCTCATAGCCTGTTGGTCATCGGCTATCACCTTCAGAGCAAGGGTTGCGTGTATCAGGAACTCGGCGGCGACTATTTCGATCAACTTCATGCGGAAAGGCTCAAGCGACATCTGGTGAAGAGGCTAGAGAGCCTCGGCGTCCGTGTCACGCTGCTTCCACAGGCTGGATAGGTGGGTATTTTCGAGGGAGCAGGTCTCTCGAATCGGAGAGACTATTGGCCATGAAAAAGCCATCGCAGCATCTCATCGCGGAAGTTCCACGCAGCAGCTCCAGGGTCGGGATGACGATCGGGATCGATCTTGGGGATGTCTGGAGTCATTACTGCACGCTCAACGAAGAAGGAGAAGTGGTTGATCGGGGGCGGTTTCGAACGACGCCCTCGGGAGTCGAGAAGTGGTTTACTGATGTGCCTCGGGCACGGGTTGCGATGGAGACTGGAACGCACTCGATCTGGGTGAGCGAACAGCTCGGCGAGATGGGCCACGAAGTGATCGTGGCCAACGTGCGCGAGCTGCGGGCGATCTCGCACAGTAATCGGAAGAGCGATACGGTGGATGCGGAGAAGATCGCTCGCTACGCCCGAGTCGATCCCGAGATCCTGCATCCGATCTGCCATCGCACGGTTGCTCAACAAGAAGCTCTAACCCTGATCCGTGCCCGTAACCTGATCGTTCGCCTGCGGACGGCGGCAGTGAACTCAGTACGCGGACTGGCGAAGCCCTGCGGCTACCGGCTTCCGGCCTCATCCACCTTGTGCTTCGCCAAGCGGTGCATGGCCGTGCTGCCGCCGGGTCTGGCTCAGGCACTTGGTCCAGTGCTCGAACAGATCGCTGCAATGACGGTGAGGATCCAGCAGTACGACCGCACCATCCAGCGACTCACGGAGACGGAGTACCCGGAGACCGGGGCTTTGCTCCAGGTCTATGGCGTCGGCCAGCTCACAGCACTGACGTACGTTCTGACGCTAGGCAGCAAGGAACGCTTCAAGCGGAGCCGCGATGTGGGCTGCTATCTCGGCCTGCGGCCGAAACGCAGCCAGTCCGGGGACCGCGACCCACAGCTCGGCATCACCAAGGCTGGCAACATATACCTCCGATCTCTCCTGGTCGAGTGCGCCAACCATGTGCTCGGACCGCGTGGAAGAGACTCGACCTTACGTCAGTGGGGTCTGCACCTGGCCTCGCGTGGAGGCAAGCAGTCCCACAATCGGGCCATCGTCGCTGTTGCTCGCAAGCTGGCAGTCCTGCTTCATCGCATCTGGGTCACGCAAGAGCCGTACATCCCGTTCTACGCAGTAGCTGCCTGAGGATCGAAGTTATGTTCACCGTTGCTAAACCCCGCGTCCCGATGACTGCGTGTCTGGTTGGGCCCTTCACAAGGCCGGCCGAAAACTGGCAGCATCGACTTCTCCGTCTGACCCCAACCCGTCACAGAGCCACGAGCGGCTCACTCAAAGTGCGAATAGAAACACGGTGGAGAGGCAACAACGCGGATCAACCAAAACAAACAACAACAAAGGCAAAGACGCTATGAAGGAAAAGACAAAATCAAAAACAGCTTGACATCAGTGACCTGCTCATAGAATCCAGACTTTTCGGGTGATTCAATGCAAGGGCAATGAATACACTTGGCTTAACCAGCGGTAGCAGGCTGCACTGGTCGATCCTCGAATACTCGATAGTAGTAAAGGCAATAACATGCTTGGCTAACCAGCGGGATCTGGCGCGAGATCGCGGGAAACTGCGGGAATTGATATGTAAACGACCGACAGTCTGGCCGAGCTCTGCCTAAGCTTTAGCAATGAAATCTGCTTCCAGACCCCACCTAATCGACGCCGAGAGATTGCAAGACGGCGTAATCATCACGTTCGACGATGGCAAGAGCGCGGTCTTTTCGGCCTCCCTGCTGTACAAAACCCTACCTAAAGCCTACGAGATCGTTCCAATTCCAGAAGACTAAAGCCCCAAACAAGGGGCTTTAGCGTTCTCATTCTCCCTTGGTTAGCCAAGTCGGTTATTGCCAATTCACTTGACCTGCGTCCGAATGTGGCTACTATGGCGATGATGAGCGTAGCCGTCTGGGGGCTGGCTCATTCTGCAAGGGCCATCCTGCCGCCGCTCGGGATGGCCTTTGCCATTTTGTGAGGTGAACGACTATGCAATCACTCTGTCCGGGATACTTCGAGAGAGAAGTTCAGGAGATCATCGAGCGCGAGGGATGCAAGTTCTGCAAGTACTTCTGCGCTCTGTGCGGCCGTCCCGTCGAACCTCGAAAGAAAGAGGGGGATGGGTGCCGCAGAATCACTTACCCTTCCAACCTGAGAACGGAAAGCACTAACGCACTCGAAAAAGTTGGCTCCCCGCGACGCATCGGGGAGCCACGAAATCGCATTACCTAGTTGTTGAGTGTCACTATACGCCCTGTCACCGCATCCCCATCAGGAGTGTGTGACGTATGTGGCTCATCAGGCTTTCAACCGCTACCTCAACTGTTTCGCGGTGAGCAGCTTGCCGCGACTCCCCAAAACAGTACGACGCAACTCGGCTTCGTGACGGACGCACCATACCGTTCGCGGACCCTCGATTGTCGCGTCTGGGTTCTGGACATTACCGGCCTCGATGAGTTCTAGGAATCCGCCAACAGCCTTTGCGTTGCAATCAGCCACTCCACACTTCGCCATAAGACACCTCCACAGGCTGAGAGCATGGTACGGGAGTTTGTGACGCACGTCGCACGCGACCAAGCAATAAGCGTACAGTGTGTGTACCGTGCAACCAGAAGACCGCGCCGCCGCTGAGCATCTTCGCGCGTCCATCACATTTGGGCGAGTAGTAGCCGAGCGCCTTTCCGGGCTGATTGGGCGCAGTTCTGAGCCAGCGATAACGAACTGGGCGAAGCTAGACCTTGAGAAACTAAATAAGAAGCTCCAGTCCGATGGTGACGAACTCGAAAGGTTGGAGTCTCGATAGAACGGCCCATGGATAGCCCAAACCAGTTCGTCCACATCTTCATAGGGAAGCCCGGAGTCTACCGTTCGGTCTGCCGGGTGTGCTTTCACACGGCCGCAGAAGATGCCGCAGAAGAGTGCCTGAGACCCGGGGAAGAGCAGCACCTGTGCGAAGGGCCGCCCAACCCTCACACAGCGAATCTGGGTTGAAATATCCGCTATTGCTCAGATTCTGCCTTATGATTTCGGTAAATAGGGGGATTCGTGGGCGGCTACGGCAGCGGGAGACATTGGGGCGATGCGGTGAGAGGGACCACGGCGCAATGCCCTGCCCTTGATGCCCGACGACTCCAGCGTGACGGTCTGCTCCAGCCTGGAGAGCCCTTTCCTTATAACTGGCGGCGCCTGGGCGAACTTGCCGCCTCGATCACCGCGACAACCCACGACGACCGGATCGAGTCTGCGAGGCCCCGGGAGAAACCACTATGCGTTTCGACAAGCTGAGTCCCATGAAACGAGCGATTCTGTGTACATCCCCCTTCATCCTCGCCGCCGCATCGATCACCTTCTTCTGTCCGGTGGTGTTCGCCCAAGCCACTGCGGCGGCCGCCGCGCCATCGTCGACCATGACGGACGCGCGCTCTGCACCTTCGTTTGATGTAGCAACCATCAAGCCGCATCCATCTGACGGAGACTCGTCGTGGATCGGAATCCGAATTACTCCAGATGGGTTCCAGGGAGAATCCGCGACCATTCCGATCCTGATCCAACGCGCTTACGGCTTGCGCTCACTAGACCAGGTATCTGGATGCCCGGAATGGGCCAAGAACGAGCGATTGGACATCCAGGCAAAGATGAGCGACGCGGACATCGCGGATATGGAGAAGCTAAGCCCCGCTGCGGCAAAAGCACGTCGCGAACTGATGATGCGGGCCCTTTTGGCGGAGCGCTTCAAGGTAAAGCTACACTCCGAGACCAAACAAGTCCCAGTCTTTGAGCTGGTGGTCGCCAAAGGGGGCCCAAAACTGCAGGACGCAGCCACCGACCCGAATCCCGCACTGGTGAAGGGAGAAGATGGCAAACCGCTGGTGGCGTTCAACCAAGCAACGAAGAGAACTATGGCTGCACAGGGGCTCTCCACTAAGGCGCTCGCCGACTATCTGTCGCAGCCGACCTCCGGGCTGGATCGTCCCGTCGTCGATAAGACTGGTTTGAGCAGCACTTACGACTTCATCCTCAACTGGGTGCCTCATTGGAATCGGTTCCTACGAGGATCGGGTGATAGCTCGGCCTCAGACAGCATCGAAGACGGTGCCCCCCGGAACGTCGGCATTCTGCCAAGTCTCTATTTTGACCGAGTATTTTCCAGTCAAGCCGGTCTCGTCCATCACCGGCGCTGCCGCGAATCACACCAGATGGGCTGCTAATTCTTCCATCGTGATCGAGTCCCATGATTGGGTGCTGAATGGCCCCACGGCGGCGAGTTTCTCATGTGTGCGCTCCTTCGTGGCCGCCATATCTGCCTGCATCTTCTGTTGGAGCTGAGCCATCCGCTCCTCATCAGTGAGTCCCAGGTCAGGGGCGGGCCGAGGTGCAGTGGGTTTTAGCCTGGGCCCATCTTTGCCGACCACCAGCGCAAAGCCCTGCTCGGTCTTCGTAGAGCGATGCACTCTGAGAGCGAGGCGTTCTTCGAGCAGCGATTGCAACATCGCATTCAACTGCTCCTTCGGAGTGCCATCGGGCACCTTGGCTTCGATATCGAAGGCCTGATCGGAAAGCCAGGCCGGGCCGGACACCTGGGTGGCACGTACGCTGTAGGCAGCGGCAATCAGGTCGAGCAATGTCCAGTTCTTCAGGCGGACACGGTCCTGGCTCGTCATCAGAATCTCGCCGGGTCGCCTGTTGCCGCGGCCGACTTCATGCAATATTTCGGAAAGCCGCGGGTTGCCCGTCCGTCCTTCGCCGCCGCCCTCACCGAGGCGACTTCAAACGGGGACCTGGTGGCCGGAGTTTGCCCAAGCAAGGGTGTGCAAACTAAGGCTAACGCTGCGCACACGACATATCGCATCGTCGACCTCTTCACGCTGCTTGCGAATAAGCATGCCACAAGAACGGGGTTTGCGGTAACAACGCCACCTGTACACACCCGGGCCACTTTGCCGAGAAGCCGATTTCACGGCCAGTTCGGAAGACTGTCTTGTTCTTTCTGACTACGGCTCGACGTCAGGGTTTCTGTGGCTGGCTTGGGGTCTGGGTTGGGTAGTCGTGCTCGACTGCCTTCTTCAGTTGCTCGAACAAGACCGGCTTCGAGCCGTCGAGGCCATCGGCTAGCGTGCGCATCCAAAGCGGCGCGCCGACGATGCCACTTGGGTTCGGCATATAGACCTCGAAGAGATCGTCGGGAGGGCCGACTTCGCCGCCAGCCCCTACGCCCACGCCCGGGCTACCGGGACCGGGGGCTTTGCTGGCGGGAGCGCGTTGCGACCCGGTGCTGACCTGGACGCCAACGTTTGCTTCCGCAAGCCGGCCCTTGCGAATAACGATGATCAGGTCAGCGTCTTCGCGGCGGAGGGTCAGGGTGTAGCGCTTCCAATCGCGCAGAGCAC
>Ga0102924_1007460_pt1 | contig 10009 bp, 10 predicted proteins | sample PaiPotPPM11metaG_FD_80116 | JGI IMG/M metagenome (GOLD analysis project Ga0102924, IMG submission 80116) | Iron sulfur acid spring bacterial and archeal communities from Banff, Canada, to study Microbial Dark Matter (Phase II) - Paint Pots PPM... ...
AAATGGACGGGCCAATTGGCTGACGGAAAGGCTCCGCTGCCGAAGCTGAGCGAGCAGGGCGCGACGTGTTGGATCAGCGAGTGCTGTGAAAATGCGGTCTAGCGTCTGGTGTCTATAGTTAACCATTAGGTTAAGTATATACGATTATAAAAATTCTGTCAAACCGCGCAGCCTTCGCGGCGCCCACCCCAGAACCACCATCCTCAACGTTCAGACGCAACGACGGATGCCACGATCAAAAGCCGATGGGTTCCGTCTGGTGTTTTGCGGTTCCAACGCTCGGGTTTATGCAAGGCAGTCTGTTCCTCGGCGGCGCTCATTGGACGATCCGGTTGCTGCAATTGTTTTTGGCATGATCGCAATAGGGCTTGGTGAAGGGCTGGCGCGGAGGTTGAGAGTCTCGGTTGTGGCTCATTGAGGAACGCTATCTCGTAGCGGCATGTAAGCTTGTCTCTGATCGCAGAGAAGAACGACGATCGCCGCAAGGGTCGGACCAGGACAGTACTTAGCGGATTTTCTTAGGCGGTGGCAGACGCCATGTCTCTGCGCAAGTTTGTGCGCATCAGCTCTTCTGACTTAAACACTTGGGCGGAGAGAGCTCAATTTCGAGCGAACTGCCGAGCATGAGGGGCGACGCGCACCTGAGCGCGACTAGAAGATTCTGGCGCACGGTTATCGTCGCCAGTCTAAGTGCGTTTGTCCTGGGTGCAACGCAACCGAACATTCTCGCCGCTATTTCTGGCATTAGCGAAGGCACCTTCGGCGTGACCTTAGACTATATTGGAGTCGTTACGCGAGTAACGCCCGGATTGCCGGCTGCCAGGGCTGGCATTTCGCCCGGCGATCAGATCGAGCCCGTATCGTTCGGCGACCGGATGACCGCTTTTGAGTCGCCTATCTCGGTCCCGGGCACGCCAATGCGGGCGGTCGTTAAACATGGTGACAGTGCGCGAACGCTGACGCTGACATCGGTTGCAATTGGCCAAAATGCGACAGTTCTCATCACCGTCATCAAGCGGCTGACGGCGCTCGCATTCATCCTAGTCGGGGCCGGGCTTCTCTTGCTTCGACCATCACGTATGACCTGGGGCCTTTTCCTGTTTGCGTTGTCGTCGAACGGAACCGCTGGGGCGCTTTACTTCCATATTTTTGGGCCAGGAGTGTTTACGCCTATCGAGTTCACGTTAGCGTTGATCTACGCTGCCGGTCCTCTGGGGTTATGGATCTTTGCGTCACGGTTCCCCAACGACGATGCGCCTGGGTGGCGCAAATGGTTTGACACGGCGGCGCCGTGGCTTGCTCCACCGCTCCTCCTAACTGTCTTTCCATTATGGCGCTATCTGTTCACGGGCCAACCCTATGGACCAGCTGGACATTGGTTCTCAAACTACTTTGCGGTCGTTGTGGAAACCGTCGGCATCTTAATCCGGTGGCGAACTACTTTCAGGAACGCGGTGAAGCGCGCCAACGCGTCAAATGGGTGGTCGCCGGCTTCGCCGTGGGGTATATCGCGGATGGTGCGATAACTTTGTTCACAGAACCACATCTTCACTTGTGGCCGGCCGCATGGGAGTCTAGCTTCACGCCCGATATTCTCTACGGTGCGTGGGTCGTCACACCGATATCGATTGCGTATGCGGTCCTCCGGCATCGTGTCATCGATGTCCGATTCGCGGTTAGCCGAGCGATCGTCTACGCGGTGCTCACTTCATTTGTCGTGGCGGCGTTTGCGTTGATCGACTGGATTTTTAGCGAGAAGTTGTCGGCAGCCCGCCTGGGTGTCGTCGCCGAGATCGGTACGGCCCTCACGATCGGATTTTCATTCAACACCCTCCACCGTCGCATCGACCTGTTCGTCGACGGAGTACTGTTCCGTCGCCGGCACCTCGCTGAGAAGCGTCTCGCGCTCGCAGCATCGGCGCTCCCACACGCCACTTCCTTTCGGTCTGCGGCGGAACTCCTAACGGCTGAACCAGTGCATGCGTTCGAGTTGACTTCAGGTGCGGTGTTCCTGCGATCAGAAGATGAGAGCTTTAGACAGATTTTTGCGATCGGTTGGGATGCTGCGAGCATCGCTCAATTAACGAGTGATGATTTGTTAGTCGCGCGTCTGAAAGCCGCGCGCGAGGCACTATCCTTGTACGGGCTGTATTGGCCGACGGTCGCGAGTTGCCCGGAAGGACCTGGAGCGCCTGTCCTTGCGATGCCCGTGTTCATACGCAGCCAGCTTGTTGCGATCGTGCTCTTCGGCCAGCACTCCAGTGGTGAGGCCTTCGATCCAGACGAATTGCGATCGCTGAATGCGATGTGCATCGGTGCCGGCGCGGCATTCGACCACCTCGAGGCGGAGCAACGCCGTGTCGAGAACGACTCGTTGCGCAAACTGGTCGAGCAACTTAGCGGCAGGGCTTCGGTCACTGGCATCGCTCGCGCCTAGCATACGGTCACTGATTCATTTCGGGAAGCGATAAACAGTCAATAGACAGTCAAAACGCGCAAGCCCTCACGGGCGAATAGCTCAGTTGGTAGAGCACCTCCCTTACAAGGAGGGGGTCACAGGTTCGAGCCCTGTTTCGCCCACCATCACAAACCTTATCCCGTAAGCAATTGCGGGATTTCGTTTGCGTCGGTATGCTCCCTTACTTGGGTTTGACCACTTATTTGACCACTTATGCAAGGCCGGTCGTCCTCGGCTTTCGCGTAGAAAGCATCGAGAGCCGAGACCGCCTGATCCTGCATGGCGGCGGTAGCGTGGGTGTAGACTTCCAAGGTCATGCGGCTTGTGCTGTGGCCAAGGCGTTCCTGTGTAGCTGGCACAGGCGCGCCCAATGCCGCGAGCATTGTGGCGTGGGTGTGCCGCAATCCGTGGAATGTGACTTGGGGAAGGTTAGCCTCCTTTAAAAGGCGCGGTAACTCCCGTCGCAGGTAGCTGTCTTTTCGCATCGGGCTACCATCCCAGTTCGGGAACACCCAAACAGATGGAACGTGCTTAGGATCGTCCATCCGCAGCTTTCGATACTCCCTTAGCAGCACTATGGTGTTCTTGGCGAGCTTGACGGTGCGTCTACTTGAGGCGGTTTTCGGTGGCGTCGCCACCAACTCACCCGTCTCGGTCTCTGTCAGGGTAGCCTTGATGTGGATACGACCCCTGGCGAGATCCACGTTCTCCCACTTAAGTGCGAGGAGCTCGCCCTGACGGCAGCCTGTGTCAAGGGCTACGAGATATAATGGCTCGTAGACACTTCCTCTTACAGCTTTGCGAAAGCGACGGACCTCATCCTCGGTGCGAAATATGGTTCTCTCTTTCTTGGTGACGGTTGGAGTTTCAACTAGAGCCATCACATTTCGGCTAACTTTGTCACGTTGTAGAGCAACCTGCAATGCTCGATGTAGGATCTTGTAGACCTTCTGCACCGTCTGGTCGCCGACGCCGTCTTTCTTCAGAGCGTCGAGCATGTCGTAGATGTGGGCCTTTGAAAGGCGACCTAGTTTTATGTTCTCAAGGTGCGGTTTGATATGGTTCTCCACCGCAGCCTTGTAGAGGTCGTAGGTCTTGTAGCGCCTCGTGTCCTTTACTATTTCAAGCCAGCGGTCCAACCACTTGCCGACAGTCAAGCCCTCGGGGTCTCGGACCCGGCTGGGTTCTCGCTGTTCAGCGAAGAGTTTGTTCTGGACGTCTTGTCGCGTTCTGCCGTAAAGGAAGATCGGGTCTTGCCCATCAGAGCAAAAGCGGGCCTCCCATCTGCCGTCTTTGCGCTGACGGATAGTCCCCGTGCCTTTGTTACGTCTTGTCCTCTTCATGGATGTCTCCTAGCGGGGATGCGTGGCTTCGCGCCTCTACGTTCTCGGTCAATGAGATCCTGAATCGCCGCTAGTTCGATTCTTGTTGATCGGCCGATCTTTACAAAAGGCAGCTCACGCCGACGCATAAGGTCGTAGACCTTGGTCACGCCGATTCCCAGATATTCTCCTGCCTCCTGCACTCGTAAGAGCCTCTCCGATGACGTCATAGCACTGCGCCACTGCGCGCCGCTCGAAATCGCCGGACGCGAAGCATTGTCACATAGCGCGTTCGCGCCCGCTGGTGCCCTCGGCAATACCTGACGCGCGCAGCGTTTCCTCGAGCAAGACGTCGCCGCCGCTTGCAGCCGCGCGCTTTGCACCTTATCGAAACTGGCATAACTTTACGCATGTTCACCTCGTCGAATTGACAGGCTCTCCCTCGAGGCGCACTGTCTTCGCGCGTGACCGAGTGGTCTTGGGAACCCGAGTCCGCGTTACCTAAAAGAACATAGTAAAATTTGGAAAGTGACCAGCCCTCGTCGCTTTATTGCCCTCCCTGTAACCCCGTTTCTATATTCTTCACAAAGGCGTTAAGTGGCGCAACAGCCTCAAGAGAGATCACCCTGCGTATTCCTCAGGAGGCAAGGCCAACGCCAAAAAGGAGAACTGTTTCATATGCGAACGCGATCGAAACTCGGAGGAGCTGACAGTTCCCGCTTACGCGGGGGCCGTTCTCGGGTCAACTACCATGACATCAAGGTACGAAGGGTTGGGTACGGGCAAACGTGTCCGCGTTGCAAAGCCTTCAGGCTCGTAGTGCGACAAAACTGGAAAGATAAAACGTGGTTTTGGGGCTGTGGCTCTTGGCCATGCTGTTCGTTTACTCGTAACCTAACGGCCGATGAGGCCCGGCCACGCGTGCCAGCCGACATACGCAGTGCTCTCTCGCAGGCACATCATACCCAGGCAACAGCACACCCAACAACGGATGGTTCAAAATCATGAGGCACTTTGAACAATTCGGTTCGGAACCAGATTTTACCGATCGATACTGCACACTGCTTCACGCGCACCGCGGCGCATTTCAGGACCCTGACGGACAATATCGAACGCGCCGCTCCCTATCACGGGATCTTATATGCGATCACCTTAAAGGACACCAGGCGCTTGGGTTGTCCTGTGCGACTGACGGCAATGCTCTATTTATGGGATTTGACATTGATGCCCGCTTCGGCCCGCGTCTCAACGCCCTTCGCAGCGTGCTGTCAGATTTTGGCCTGAAGGGTGCCTCGTTCGCTACCACGGGCAGCTCTGAAGGTCGGGGCAAAGTAATCACCTGCGTTGCCGCGTCCGTTCCCCTTGACCTAGTAAGGCGCGTGGCCGACATGACTCTGCGGTACGCCCAACTAGGTCAAGACTTCGGCCCCCTCGCAAAAAGCAGCGATATTGGCGTGTATCCCCTTCGCGATGAGGGCGGCCTTCTTCGCATTCTTGGCAGAAATCCAAAGCGGAATGGCTCAATCGAAATTCCCCTTAGACTGAGCGACTGGGAGATCTCCGATCTCACAGAAATCACACCGATTTCAGCAATCGACCTCGAGCGCGTTGTGCAACGATTTGCCCCGACGCATGGGGCACTACCTGGAACGCTGCTCGCAGAAGCTACAAGCTGCAGTGGCAGACTACATCATTGGGCAATACTGGAAATCCAGCGTTCGTGGCGCTGGGGACCAGACGGCAACCCAGGCATCATGAGGCGAGTCATTGCGTTGGCATTTGAGTTCAAGTGGGCCTTTGGCGTCGTCAACGGAGAGCCGCTTTTCAGAAATACCCTGGAGCGAATTAGACAAAATAGCCCAGCTCTGCACTTGCCTTCTCCGAACAAGAAGCGTAGGCGCAATCCGTTAACGTGGGCGCTGACTGGCAAGAACGCCTGGCGGTATGCATGCGAGTACAGGTTTTTAAAGTCCCCTGCTGCGGCGAACGCTCCGGCTCGCATCGTTGAGGTTTACGACGAGCTCATCCGCTATGTGCACGAGGCCGGAATTCGATATTACGCGTTTAACATGACATATGCCCGAATCGCCGAGCTAATTGGAAAATCGCATCAAACAGCGTGGCGTCTCGTACACGACGCTGCAAGCATCGGTCTCCTCGTAATACACGAACCCGGCACAAAACGCGAACGCGGTAAGAAGATCAATACGGTCAAACTAGGACTGGTCGGTTTCGGCGACACCCAAGAGTCTATTCGAGCTAGAGCCCAAGGCCACAGCAGCACTCCCCCCTGGTATAGTGTAGCATCACGTCGTCGCGTTGGCTCGTCAGTCACTCCGGGTCACACCGATGCTACTGACGGTGCTTAGCCACCAAGTCAGTGGAGTACCTCGTTATGGGGTTAGCTGGAATTCTCTGGGCGGTATATGCGCAGCCGCCCCGGTTACACCACCCCTACCGGGGGTGGGGGGTTGCGAGGCGGATGTGGCAACCATCTGTAGCCCTTCTCGTGCGTTGTGTCGCACGCGCGATAGCTTCGGACATTTCGTCTCAGACACGGATGGGATCGTGGCTCAATACGCTTGGAACAAACGCATAGAATAAGTCAAGCTCAACAGCTTCATACATCCGCGCATCGATGCACCTGTGCACCTCGCACTGCACCTTCTGTGCGCACGTTAGGCCTAGTCAACTCGTCAAATATCGGCGGGCAGCTTTCAAAGCGAAGCGGTCGTCATATCACGCCTCTAGGGCTTTTAAACCGCAATTTATTATCCTCAGATATTGGCGTCTTTAAATTTAGAAATTTATTTTCAATTGTTTTTGCAGAGATCACAGCCGACGAAGCGACGATGTGGAATAATATACTCAATGGTAAGTACGCGAGTCGCGATCTACACGAGGGTTAGCACCCGAGCCCAAGCCGATGAAGATCGGCTCGGCCTGGCAACTCAGGAAGAGGCAATAGCGCAAGTCTGCAGTGCACGTGACTACACGATCGTTGCGCGTTACTCTGACACTGCTTCAGGCGCGACGGCAGATCGCCATGGCCTCGCATCGATGCTCGAAGATGCTACGAAGGGCTCGTTCGAGCAAATTGTGGTCTACAAATATGATCGCCTGGCCCGCAGTACTATGTTGGATGGCTTTATTCGCTACCAGCTCAAGAATGCATCAGTCGGCGTAATTTCTGCCACAGAAGCGCAGGCCAACCCTGAAGACCCAATCGCCACCTTGACGACCGATGTATTGGCTGCCGTCTCCCAATTCGAAAGGAGCCTGATCGCCCAGCGTATGTCTGCCGCCCGAGCACTAAAGCGGTCGCGCGGCGGTTACGATTCTGGACGTCCAGCCTACGGGCAGCGGGCCAGCGGCAAAACGCTGGTCATGAACGAGGATGAGTCGGCTGTTATCGAGTTAATGCGAGAACTTCGCAGCGCCGGCAAATCCTACGGTGCGATTGCTCAGGCGCTAGACGCCCGACAGGTTGCTCCACGCCATGCCAAGAGTTGGAATCGCGCAACGATTTGTCAGATTCTCAATCGGTTTGTAGAGCGGCAAATGGCTTAAGTACGACGCAAGTCGTGACGGCGCGACTCGCATACCCTTGCGTTTTCAATCCGAGGCAAGTGCGATGACTCAGGAAGCTCCGGGTACGCTATCGAGATTGGAATAACAGCGATCGTTGGCCAATCGCGAAAAAAGCTACGATCTTGCTCGAAGGCTACCTTGGCTACCAAGCTTGCGTCCAGATTGAATAATTCGATCGTAATCCTTTGCACTGATAGCCCTTGGGGTAAACCTCGATGAATGACCCCAGTATTCCTTATTCGTCACGAAAGTGAGATCGTGTACGAGAGGCCGAAGAGGGATTGGCCTTCTGAAGTTGCGCACGTTTGCTAGAATCAGCTTTGTGGTTAGGTAGTAAATTCCGAGCCGTTGCAACAACGCCCTATCCGCGTTAACCGCGTCGCAGGTCCCCCTAAGGGTCGCCAGCGCCACCACACCTGTTCCCGATTGATAAAATAGCAACTCAGCCCCGGGCTTCAAATGTTTACTTCTACGCGGGAGAAACCATAGGTCTTGTTTGATAAGCTCATCGAGAATTTCTCGTGCCTTAACCGTTCTCTGATCTGTTCTGGTGTCGCCGAACACAAGGATTAAATGCTGGCGCTGTTCTATCGGCATCCGCTATTCTCAGGAATGTTCTCGCAAGTGTATGTTGTTACCATTCGAAGACCCGGACGGCTTGGTAGTCTATCAGTAAAGGTCCTACCTCGGCTGGCCGCCGTTCACCGGCGCGGTCCAAGTGTTCAAGTCTTTCGCTGGGCTTTCGCAACCTTTGAGACCTAAGGCTGAAACGGCGCTGTGTCCTGGTTGTGATTTGCTAATTCAAGCAATTGTGCAACCTCGCTGAATTCCACAAGAGCTGCTTCAAGATCGTCAACGATTTCTTTCGCCAAGGTTAGGGGCTCTGGTAGATTATCGGTGTCTTCCAATGACTCGTCACGCAGCCAGAACAGGTCCAAACTCGCCTTGTCGCGGGCAATCAGCTCGTTGTACTTAAATCGCTTGAACCGCTCGGTCTCAACGCGTCGCGAGCGATCTTCCGCTTTGTAGCAGGTCACAAAATCGGCTAGGTGTTCTCGGCGCAGTGGATTCTCTTTGAGGGTAAAGTGCATGTTGGTTCGCAGGTCATAAATCCACAAGTCACGTGTCCAATGTGTTTCGGAAGCCGCCTTTCGATCAAAGAACAAGACATTTGCCTTTACCCCTTGGGCATAGAAGATTCCAGTGGGCAGGCGCAGCAGAGTATGCACGTCGCATTCCTGCAACAGACGCCGACGCGCTGTTTCTCCCGCACCACCCTCAAACAAGACGTTGTCGGGCACCACGATCGCAGCCCGACCGTTAATGTTAAGCAGCGACTTGGCGTGTTGCAGGAAGTTTAGTTGCTTGTTGGACGTTGTAGCCCAAAAATCGTCTCGCACAATGCTAAGGTCCTCGCGACGTGCTTCCCCATCCGCTACGACTAATGTAATTGAGGACTTCCGCCCAAACGGTGGATTGGTGAGCACCATATCAAAGTACACGCCGGGGTGCGACCGGAGCGCATCATCTACGGTGATGGGGCTCTCCCCGTCTGGCGGCACGATGCCGTGAAGCAGCAAGTTCATGGCACAGAGCCGCGCCGCGCTGTCAACGATCTCCCAGCCCCGCAAAGCCTGGGTGCGCAGACGCTGTTTCTCATCCTTGTCGAGCTGATAGTTTTTTACAATGTGTTCGTAGGCAAGCAATAGGAAACCACCAGTGCCGCAAGCAGGGTCGCAGATCGTTGATCCCGACTCTGGGCACATTACTTCTATAATAGCCCGAATGAGAGGTCGCGGTGTAAAGTATTGGCCCGCACCCGTCTTGACATCCTCGGCGTTCTTCTGGAGCAGCCCTTCGTAAGCATCACCCTTGATGTCTGCGTCTAGGGCCATCCATTCTTCCTTGTCAATAAGGTCAACGACAAGGCGACGCAATAGGGCTGGGTCTTGAATCTTGTTTTGGGCCTTACGAAAAATCACGCCCAGCATGCCCGGCTTTTTACCGAGCTCGATAAGAATGTGACGGTACTGGACTTCAAGTTCATCACCGTCGCGAGCTAAAAGCGACCGCCAATCGATGGCTGCGGGAACGATTGGCTGACGATTGAACGGGGGTTCTGCTTGCTCGTCCGCCATTTTGAGGAACAACAAATAAGTAAGCTGTTCGAGGTAATCACCGTAAGAAAGTCCCACGTCTCGCAGAACATCACAGTAGTTCCAGAGTTTAGCTACTAGGGCGGACGAATCGTTATTCACTGCCTTGGCACAGCGTGGTCAAGAAAACAACAGCGCAGCCCTTCCCTGACGTTTAGGTATGATGAATTTGCGCGACTCATGTGAGTACAAGTTTGTGGTCAGCAACTACGCTATTCGGAACAAGGCGGCCCGAGAACGCCATGCTGAAAGTCACCATGCGCAGGGCAATTGACCGTTTTACGGCATTACTAACGGCTTTGGACATCTCGGAATACACTGTGTTGAGCTGCTCGACGTCTTCTACAATCTGTCGTTGCAGATCGAACGGTATAATTGGTATTGGAAACTGTTTTAGCGTGTTCAGGTTCAATGATGCAAGATTTGTCGTCTGCTTTCCCATTTTCTGGAACCAGTCGCGCCCTATGCTGTTTCCATACATA
>Ga0102924_1007461_pt1 | contig 10009 bp, 10 predicted proteins | sample PaiPotPPM11metaG_FD_80116 | JGI IMG/M metagenome (GOLD analysis project Ga0102924, IMG submission 80116) | Iron sulfur acid spring bacterial and archeal communities from Banff, Canada, to study Microbial Dark Matter (Phase II) - Paint Pots PPM... ...
GGATCTCGCCGGTCTGGGTCTGCTGGCTCTCGGTGTAGGCGATGGAGACGATCCGCCGGACCGGCAGTTCGGCCAGGGGGTCGAACGGCGAGTCTCTCAGGATCAGCTCCCCCTCGATCCGCTCCCGCACCCTGTCCTGCTGCATGCGCCGCACCCGCACCAACGAAGGGTCGCCGTCGAACCGGCCGCCCGCGGGGTCCATCAGGAACTTGAAGTAGAAGGCGAACCGCTCGTCGATGGGACCCGGCTCGAGTTGCTCGGCGACCCGCCCCCGGACCTCGATCAGGTCGACGCCCTTCCGGCTCATCACGGCGACGACCTCACCTCCGCGGCGATCGATGGACGCCGTGCCCAGCTTCTTGGGCTCACCGAACGTCTCCCGGCCGCCGAGCACCGCCGCCTCGGTGCTCATGATCATCAGCAGGTCGTACGACCCGACGATCCCGTCACAGGTGCACCGCACGGCGACAGTACCGGCCGAGAGGGGCCCGTCGGGCATGTCCACCTGGGCGAAGTTGGCCCGCACCCACGGCTCGGCCGGCTCGAGCGGTCTGGGGAGGACCGACGCCACGATGTCGGGGTCGGTCTGGTAGATCGCAAGGAGGTTGCGGGACCACATGGGCTCGCCGGGCGGGGGCGTCTCGGGCTCGGTCTGCATGGCGGCGTAACGGATCATCGGTCCCTCCTCGGGGGAACGTCCCAGGCCTCGTGGTCGGTCAGCCACGGGCGTCCGGCTTGCTTGTACGGCTCCCACTTCTCGAAGGCGGCGGGATCGGTCTGGCCGAGATCCTCGGGGGTCGGGCCGATCCGCTCGGCGAGCGACTTGAGCATGCCCAGGTCGAAACCGTAGAACTCAGCCTGGTTGAGCCCCAGGATGCGTTCCGTCTCGTCCACCGGGACGTCCCAGAACCGGTCCTTCAGGAACTTTCGCGTGTAGGGCCACGTCCCTTCCGGGTGCGGGAAGTCGTTGCCCCACATGATGTTGCCGACGCCGATCTCGTAGCGGCGACCCAGCTCGCGGCGCCGCGTGTTGGACGCCCCGATGGCGCAGTTCCGGTCGAAGTACTCGCTCGGCAGCATGGTCAGGACGCCGCGGGGGTCGACCAGCTTGCGCATGCCGTGTTCGCGGGTGGCCATCATGTCCATCCGCCACAGCATGTCGGTCACCCAGAAGCACCCCGCCTCGGTGACCGCCATCTTCAGCCGGGGGAAGCGCTCGAAGACGCCGGTGAGCAGCATGAACCACAACGGTCGGGCGGTGAAGAAGATCGTCTCGTAGCCGTAGACGCTCATCCAACCCCGGGCCTCCCCGTACTCCTCCCGGGGCGCCGGGCCGGAATGGCAGTGGACAGGCAGTCCCAACTCCTCGCAGACGGCCCACACCGGGTCATAGGCGTGACTGGTGTAGGAGGCGTGGCCGGTCCACTGCGGCGGGATGATGACGCCGCCGATCAGGCCCTCGTCGTGGGCCCGCCGGATCTCGGCGATGGCGCCATCGAGGTCACCGAGGATCGGCGCCACGATCAGCCCTCGCCGCCGCTGTGGGCTCTCCGTGCACATGCCTGCCGCCCATCGGTTGTACGCCCGGGCACCGGCCAGCAGGTGGCCGGGGCTTCGGGTGGCCACGGGATTGAAACCGGCCCCGAACGGGGCGCCCATTGTTCCCGTGACCGCATCGGGGCCCGGGAAGACGACCTCGGCGCAGACGCCGTCGTTATCGAGCTCCTTGTCCCGCGTGGCGGCGTCCCAACCGCCCCGGAGTCCGATCTCGTGGAGGCTCGTACCCTCCTCCTCCGCCCCGAACCACTCCTCCTGGAACTCATCGTCCCCGGTGAACCGGGTGCTCTCGAGTAGACGCTCCCGCTCGGCAAGCTCGTCGTCGAAGTCGGCTCGGTAGGGCGGATCGAGGAACTCCCGATAGGCGGGCGAATCGGGTCCGGCATGGCAGTCAGCCGAGATGATGACGTAGTGGCTCACGAGAACACGCCCTTCTCCTCGACGGTCGGTAGCTTGCCTGACCCGATCCGGTCGGCTCGCCGGCGCATGAGCTCACCGACCGACGCCGTGTCGGCGGCGATGATGAACCTCCCCTCGTCCAGACCGTGCAACAGGCTGCGGCCCTGCTCCACCAGGTCGGCGATCTGGCCGCCGTTGGCAAGGACGCGGGACTTGACCTGCTGGTAGTCCCATTGTGGGTCCACGTGTGGATGCTCACGGGCCAGCTCGGGTGGGCGATTTCGGCCGCTGTTCCACAGCCTGGTCTCCAGCAGCCCTTTGCCGCCGGGGTAGAACACGGCAGCGTGCAGCTTTGCACCGGTCTCGGCAAAGGCGTTGGCCAGACATTCCGTGTAGGTCGTGAGGCCGGCCTTCGAAGCGGCATAGATGGCCAGGTCGGCCATTGGCTGATAGCCGCCATTGCTCGATGACGTGTTGACGACCCAGCCCTCCTCGCCGCCGTCCAGCATGCGGGGGACGAACGCGCCGACACAGTTCGCCGCGCCGAAGAGGTTGACGCCGAAGCACCACTTCCAGTCGTTCGGCGTCCAGTTCCACGGCTTGGCGACGCCGCCACCGCCCACCCCGGCGTTGTTGAACAGGTAGTTGCACCGCCCGTGGCGCTCGTACACCTGTCGCGCGCAGGACTCCGTCGACTCCGCCCGGGAGACATCCGTGACGATCCCCGTCAGGCGCTCGTGTCCGAAACGCTCACCAAGCGTCGCCACCGTCTCGTCGAGCACGGCTTGCTCGACATCGGCGATGACGACGCTGGCACCAGCCTCCAGGAGCGCCTCGACGAGGCCGGCACCGATCCCGCTCGCGCCGCCCGTCACCACTGCGACCGTCCCGGTCAAGTCCCCCATCGCCGCTTAGGGTACCCATCACGAGCGGCGTCCTCGACGCGGACGAAGTCGGTGTCGCCGACCACGATCATCACCGGGAGATCGACGCCTCGCAGCTGGTCGTCGGTCCAGCCCGTGAAGGAATGCACCAAGCCGACGGTCTTCTCGGCCATCGCGTCGAATGCGCCCGGTAGGGGGGCTGTCGCGAGGTAGGCGTCACGCATCGCCTGGCCGACGGCACCAGCAGTCGATGAAGTTAGGCGCTCAACCTGGACGGGACCGACGAGGCCGCGGCGGAGGCGTGGGCCGGCGAAGCCGGCGCCGTTAGGGATCGACGTTCTTCCAGTGCGGTCGGCCGAACAGACGTCCGAGCCGTGCGGTGAGCGACGAGCCCTCGAACCGCGCCAGATCGGGCTCGAGCACAGGCGGCCCATCGGGCGGCGGCAGGTTGGCAGCGTCCTCGTCGCTGAGCGAGGTCCGCACCACGCTCGTTGTGATCTGCGTGATCTGGTCGCGGTCGACGAAGCGCAGGCTGTGATGCGCGGTGACGGAGATGCCATCGAAGAGATCGAGTTCCGGTACCTGGAGGACGTGGTGCACCATGCCGAACTGCACGCCCGTCGCGCTCACGACCGGTGTGCCGGGAGTCAGCGCCTCATACGAGATGGGCTCGTCCTTCTCCACATGGGTCACCCTACGCCCGTGGACCACACCGAGCATCGCGGGACCACCCGAGGCGAGATGCGGTGCGGCTACGTCTCGAGGGAGGAGCAGTTGTCCGGGAATGGAAGGCCGGCGAACCGGTCTTGAAGGAACGGGCCCGTCTCGGGCTCGAAGTAGGCAGCCGCCTCAATGTGGGAAGCGTCCTGGAATTCCTGGTACTCCACCGGCACACCCTCTCGGCAGTACCGGCGCGCCAAGGCTTTGACATCGGCCGCGACCATCGCCCCGTCTCCCTTCCCGTCGGCGTTGCCGACCGCCATGAGCAGGGGCTCCCGAGGACGTGTCGCGGCCGTTCCCATCGTCTGGTCGCGCAGCATCTCCGTGAAGGGGGCGACGTGGGCCAGATCCCGGAAGCCCGGGAGCATGATGCTTCCCACGGTCAGGCCGGGGGTCGTGCCGAATGCCGACGCGATGCACCCGGTGCTCTCCCGCTGGACGACCGTGCGGCCGTAAGCGGTGAGGTACTTCGTCAGGTCGAGGCCGTAGGCGCGAGACAGCCCGAGGAGCTCACCGGGGATGGCGGCCGAATACTCGACGGTGCCGTTCATGTACGCGAAGTGGTCGAAGTAGTTGGCGGGAATGCCGCCCTCGGCGACGCCGACGATGTTCACCTTCGGGGCGTAGGCCGGGGCCAGCTCACTCGCCCAGTCGGCCGCCACGGATCCGCCCGAGTAGCCGGACAGCCCGACCTCAGTTGCCGGGCTGATCTGCAGGAACGACTCGGTCGCGCGGATGGCGTCGAGCGCTCCGTACCCGGACTCGCGCCCCGCCATCCAGTGCAGGCCCGTACCTTCGAAGTCGGGGACGGTCACGATGTCGCCCTGGCTGAGGTACCAGCCCGCGAGAAGCTCCTCCTCCTGCGCCTCCTGCTGGTAGGTGGAGTCCTTGGTGTCCCCGCCGGCGAGCGTGTAGCTGGGGTCGCACTTGGATGCCAGCCCGTCGTAGAAGCTCAGGTAGTCGACGATCCTCGGCACGAGCGGTGGCGACGTCGGCTGGAGGACTGTCGTGACGGTCGCCGATGGGAGGCCCCGTTGGTCGGAGGTCCGGTACAACAGCTGCTCGGCCCGGACCGGTGTCGAACTCCCCGGCCCCAGGGCCAGGTGGATCGAGCGCTCCTTGAGCACGGTGCCCGGAGCGATCCGGCTGAGCGGGCGGGCCCCGGTGTAGCGGTAGAAGGAGTCCTGTGACGGCACGGCTCGACCGGACGCCACGGCAGCGGGAGTCAATATCGCCAGCGAGACGAGCGCAGCAACGGCAACAGCAACCGGACGGACCCGGTGCTTGACGGTCTGACCCAGCACCCTTCTCTATTCGCTCGGCAGCCCGAACAGACCTTCCCGAGTGCCGAAGAGGCCCGGAGCGAAGCGGTACGGTGGCCGCTCCGACGGCGACGAGCCGTCCGCCGCCAGCCGAGGTGCCTGATCGGCCCCACCACTCCCCGTGGGCCCCCAAGGCCGGCCAGACTGGGCTAGGGCTGACTCGGGTCCTGGTCCGGGCTCCCGTACGTGTTCTCGACGCAGGCGGTTGGACGGACACGTGGTTCGCCGGTCAGGGCACGGTGTGCCACCTCGCCGTCGACGTTGGCACCGAGGTCTTGGTGCGGCGCGTGGAGCAGGGCGGCGCCAGTCGGGCCGGGGTGGTGGACCTTCGGGTACCGGCCTTCGGTGACCGCTACCGCTTTGCCCTCGCCCGGCCACCGGGACGCCACCCTCTGCTGGAAGCGGCGCTCCGTCGTTGGGGTCCTCCCGGCGGCGACCTTCAGGTCACGGTGGCATCGCCGGTCCCGCCGGGGTCCGGGCTGGGCACGTCTGCTTCCGTGGTCGTGGCGTTGGTCGCTGCCGTGCAGGCACTTGTCGGCAACGCCTTGGACCCGGCGCTCCTGGCCCGCGCCGCTCACGAGGTCGAGACCGTCGACGTCGGGCTGCAAAGCGGCGTGCAGGACCAGATCGCGGCGGCCTACGGCGGCAGCAACCTGGTTACCATCGATCGTTACCCCGACGTCGACGTGCGGGCGTTGGACGTGGCACCAGCGACGTGGGATGCCTTGGGTCGCCGGCTCGTGACCGTCTACCTGGGGGCACCTCATCGCTCCAGCGCCGTGCACGAGGCGGTGATCGCCCACCTGACAAGCGGGAACGGGCCGCGACTCCTCGCGCCGCTGCGCGCCGCTGCTCGCATCGGCGACATCACGGTCCACTGCAGCGACACCCTCCATCGGGCGTACCCACCGACCCTGCAGCCGAGGAAGGTGATCTACACGTCGCTCCCCCTCACACCACTGCCCGGCGACCAAGCCCCGGGCGGTATGCCCAACAGCGCCACAAGGGAATCCAGAGCCGGGCTCACCAGCGTGGAGGACCGCATCGAAGCGGCGGACAGCGGCCGGACCCGTCTCGGATGGCACGCACCCTGACGACGTCGAGGGCGATTCCGCCGTCACCTACGTTGGACGTGTGGCGAGCGAGGGCGAGTGGGAGAGCGAGGCAGGGAACTGGCTTCGCTGGGCTCGTACCGAGGGCCACGATGCCTACTGGTACTACCGCTGCAGCTTCCTCGACGACATCGTGCCTGCGCCCGGCCCGAGAACGATCGAGATCGGCTGCGGAGAGGGACGCGTGGCCCGAGACCTGGCCGCCCGGGGCCACCGGGTGTGGGCCGTCGACACCTCCCGCACGCTCCTGCGAGCCGCACGCGATGCTGACTCGACGGGGTCGTATGCCCTTGCCGATGGCGCGGCGCTTCCCTTCGCTGACGGGTGCTTCGACGTCGCCGTCGCCTACAACGCCCTCCAGGTCGTGGCCGACATGCCGGCCAGCGTGGGCGAGGCGGCCCGGGTGCTCGTTCCCGGCGGGAGCCTCTGCGTGTGCATCGTGCATCCCCTGAGCGACATGGGGCGCTTCCTCGGCGACAGCCCTGATGCGCCTTTCGGCCTTCGCCACTCCTACTTCGGGATCGAGCGGGTGGAGGACACGGTCGAGCGCGATGGGTTCACCATGACCTTCCGAGGTTGGAGCTACGCGCTGGAGGACTACTCGCGGGCGCTGGAGGCTGCCGACCTTCGTGTCGTGGCGATCCGTGAGCCTCGCCCGGTCGGAGCACCGACGCGCTACGAGCGGTGGCAACGCGTTCCCATGTTCCTGAACCTCCGGGCCACGAAGTCCTAGGACTCGTAGCGTCCTCTTGTGGTGATTCGCATCGGCAAGCCATCGGACGGGCTCCTGGATCGGTTGGCCTCCTCGATGGCGTCGGCCGCGCCCACCTACCCCGGTCAGCGCCCGAGCTCGGAGTACCGGGCGGAGGAGTGGTCCCAACGCCTGCGCTCCACGACGACCTGGGAGGCGGCCGCGGACGCTCTCCGCCACTGGCGCGCTCACCTCGGCGCCGGGGTGCGCGTGCGACCGCTCACGCCACCCCACGAGGGCCAGACGATCGCCCTCGCCATCCGACTCGGTCCCGCCCACATCCTCGCCCCCTGCCGGGTCAGGACCACCATCGACACCGACGAGGAGTTCGGCTTCACTTACGCGACGCTCCCGGGTCACCCAGAGGAGGGCGAGGAGAGCTTCGTGCTGCGGCGTGGCGCTGACTCGATCACCTTCGACATCACCGCCGTCAGCCGTCCGGCGGATCTCCTGACCAGGCTCGGTGGACCGTTGGCGAGGGCGATCCAGCACAAGGTCACCCAGGGCTACCTTCGCCTTGAAGGGCTCGGGTAGAAGTCGGCTGTGAACCCCAAGTGGCTCAGCCACGTCGGCATGCGACGTTTCTGATACCCGCGTCCCTGCCGAGTATGGGCCGTCAGGAGGAGGGTCCGCCCGTCGTACGATGGCGGGATGGAGCGCACGGCGCGGGCGAATGAGGTTCCCGTCGCTCATGACGCGCTCGACGCCGCCTTCGAGCGGCTAGCCACCGCCGGGTTCGAACTGCCCAACGGGTTCGTCAATCACGGGGCCATGGCCTGCGAGGCGTTGGAGGCCCTCGACATCGGCGCCGACCTCGAGAAGTGGGCGGGCCAGTTCAGCCACGTGCGCGGTGGCGTGGAGGTGGCGCCGGCAGTCGACCCCGTGTCGTTCGACGGGAGGGCCCACTTGGGCGACTACGACCGCCTGCCGGAGTGGATCGGGCTCTTCGAAGCGTCGATCCGTGTCGGGGGGTGGGAAGCGGTCGTCGCCGAGTGGGTGCCGGTGCTCGTGCCGGCGTTCTCCAACAAGCTCTTCCACGGCGCCATCCGTGTGGGCCACGCCACCCGCGCCATCTCGTCATCCGACGGCCCGGCCCGCCGGGCCGAGCTGGCGCGAGCCCTCGCCTATTGGGCGGCGCGCTACCGGCCGGGAGCGGTGACGACCGTCGTCGACGAACCCGACGTGCGCCAGGCGGTGCTCGACACCGGCGTGACCGCCGCCCGCCGCTACGTCGAGGACCCCGACATCTTCACCCTGCACGGCGTGACGAGTGCCATGGCCGCCCAGCTCCTGCTCCCACACGTAGGCGAGACGGCGGGCCTGGAGCTGCTGGCCCAGCTGCGGGCGGGCCACACCTCCTTCTACGGCACCCGGATCCCGCCCTCGGCCTCGGCGGCCGTGGCGGCCATGGAGTGGCCGGCCGTGAGCAAGGACGCGGCCGCCAGCCACGACCCCCATCAGGTGAAGCTGGTCGAGGCGTGTAAGCGGGGATGGGCAGCCACCGGCGACGTCGCCTTCACCTGCGCGGCAACGATCGTCACCGGCTGATTCGCTCCGGGTGGCGTATCCAGCTCGCCGGTACGGTTGCACCGGCAACACCCCCCCGAGCTCGAGGAGGCTGCCATGCGCGCCGCCCGGTTCGACGAATACGGCGACGTCGAGGTGCTGGAGGTCGTCGACGTTCCCCGCCCCAGCCCGGGTCCGAACCAGGTGCTCGTGCGGGTCAAGGCCACGGGCATCAACCCGGGTGAGGGCAAGATCCGCCAGGGCATGCTGCACGCCCGCTGGCCTACCACCTTTGCTTCGGGCGAGGGCAGCGACCTCGCCGGCGTGATCGAGGAGGTCGGCTCGGCGGTGCACGACTGGTCCACCGGCGACGAGGTGATCGGCAAGCTCGAGATTCCGCTCGCCGCGACCTATCCGCTGTCGGAGGTCCAGGCCGCCTTCCACCAGCTCGAAGCCGGCCACGTCAGGGGCAAGATGGTCCTCGTGCCCTGAGTGGGCCAGCCGATGAGGAGGCGCCTGTGGTTGCCTGGCCTGGCGTCCGATGACGCCGGCTGCCCGCTCTCTATTGGATCGGCAGGGGCTGGACCGGGCCGTCCGCCATCCAGCACTTGCATGTCGCCTTCCACACCATCACCCGGTATGCCTCGGCGGCGTCGTGGCGGGCGGTGGTGAAGCCACCCGACCCCAGGTAGCGCACCAGTGGGAACGACCCCAACCCCCCCAGGGCCTCCACGAACGACGTCGTCGTGAGTGACCGACCCGCGGCCCGCAGGCCATCGAGCAGCGCCGTCCCCTCGTCGCATTCGATCAGCACGTAGCCGTACGCCGCGGTGGTGGGGTCCGACATGTTCTGACCTGAGTAGCGGCTGTAGTTGTCCTCGCATGCCTGCATTCCCGGCGACGCCGGGATCCCGGCCGGCTTCAGCCCTTCGGACTCGTCGGTGATCCCGAGCGTTCCGTCGAACTCCGACGGCGGGTAGGTCGAGGTCGTCACGTCGGCGGTCCCGTAGAGGTAATCGCTCTCCAGGAACTGGGGCCGGTAGGCCACCGCCTGCGCGGCCTGGAGAAACCCCGTCTTCGACACGAACAGGAACGCCAGGTTCACCCCCGCTTGCTGGAAGCGCTGCACCGCCAAGGCGTCCTCTGGGCCGCCGTTGGTGTCCCCCGTGGTCGCCTCGGCCGCCACCGAGTACCCGAAGTGACCGAGCGACATCTTGACCGTCCGGGCAATCAGCGCCTCGGTGTCGGGGTCGTTGGCGTAGTACAGCCCGATCTTCCTGCCCGCCAGCAGGCCCCGCTGGTTGGCCCACTCGATGAGGTTGTCCAGCAGGCGATCCGAGGACTGGTCGATGCTGTAGAGGTATGGGGCGCTCTGCTGGAACACCGGCGCCTCCGGCCCGTCGCTGGTGATGAGGGGCGTGTGGTACTCGGCTGTCACGCACGCCGCTCCCGTCTGGAAGTAGGCGGTCCCTACGACGGCGAAGGCGTGATCGTCCTGGGTGGCCGCCACGCACGCTGAGCGCTGCGATGAGGCGTCGAGGACCGGGTAGGAGTGGAACACGAGCTGGATGTCCCGCCCGTTCACTGGGACGAGGCCCTGCCGGTGCCATCCGTCGAGGAGTGCCGTCCACTGTTGGGGAACGTTGCCGTTGTTGTAGGCCGGCCCGAGCGCCGTCAGTGCCCCCAGATCCGGATAGGTGATGTCAATGCGGATGCTCGTGTTGGTGACGCCCGGGGTCGCCGCCGTCGCGCCGGACC
>Ga0102924_1007462_pt1 | contig 10009 bp, 9 predicted proteins | sample PaiPotPPM11metaG_FD_80116 | JGI IMG/M metagenome (GOLD analysis project Ga0102924, IMG submission 80116) | Iron sulfur acid spring bacterial and archeal communities from Banff, Canada, to study Microbial Dark Matter (Phase II) - Paint Pots PPM... ...
AAGCCAGGCACAGCCTCGTGAGTAACCGGCTCCGCATTCGAGACAACTCGAGATCCGTGCCGATCTCGAACAGTAACGATCTTTCGATCCGTGTCCACGAGGAATACGACACTCGTACTCGCCTTTAGATAGACTCGCACCTTTTCTTGGATATCTTCCTCGTGGTCATCAGGTGATCTGATTTCGACGACGACATCAGGTGCGATACGCGGTATATCCGTGGTTTCTAATTCTTCAACCGGCATGCGACTATACGAAAGAAAAGCAATGTCGGGTACTAGAGTGCGGCTTATCTCCCCGACGGGTTGCACTTGAAAGTGCCACTCGGTTCCGACCATTCCATAACCGCCTGCGTCAGCCCAGGTACTTAGCGCCGACGCAAAACGACTCTGCGCAAGCGCGTGCTTGCGTTTCGGGCTCACCTTTTGCAGAATCCGGTTGTTGACCCATTCGAGCGCTGGCTTGACGTTGTCCGGTAAGATGATTTCGTGCATCAAGTACTTCCCACTCACAGTATATCACGTCGAGAAAATGATGGTCTAGCCGCGATTTCTTTGATTTGTCAGGAACGTCGAGAACAGTCCAGGTCGGTAGCAGTCGTCGCCTGTTTTTGGGGAAGACACTTCCCCCGTTTGCCTCCATTCGCGCGACAAGATGGTCTGGAAGTTTTGAACAGTTAGCGACTCACGTATTCGCACCGGGTGGTTCGTTCACGTACCAGCAACTGTTTATTCAAATACCGTTTACTGCCGAGAAACCGGTGAAGCTCATCGTGACGTTTGACGCTGCTTTGGAGAAAAAGATGACATCGAGACCGCAATACAAAGTCGATCCGCCCAACTTCAGGATCAGCCTCAAGTGCACCAAATAAGGCGATTTCGCGTCTGCAGTTTGACGGAATTTACCCTAGGGCGTCCCCCGGGAAGCTGATGCAGGGATGCACTTCATAGGTAAAGATCCCCGCCTGCACGCCCGGATCGTCGTTCATGATTCGCCTAGTTTCTTCCGGGTCCGTCGCAAAAATCCCAAAACCTGCAATGTCAGTCTCATCCCGTACCGGGCACACGATGCAGAGCTTGCCCTCGGCACGCAGCTGGAAGTTTCGGCGACCGTGTTCCCAGACGATCTTTCGAAAATTGTGATGATCCCTGGCGGGACCCAAGCGTAACACCATCACGCAGTAGGGCTTGCTTTTGTCTAACATGTGTCGCATCAACTCATCGGTGATCGTCGGCTGCAAGGCGCCCTCCAGCGGTAGGAGAAGTTAAGTTCTGAAACCATGGGATCTGAACACGACTTAGGGAGGCACCGCATGCGCCTCCTCCTGTTAGGGGTGACGGCGACGGTTCTTGCAGCCGCACATTTCGCAGATCACGTTATTCGGGGCAACATCGTCGTCACGCACGGCTTGGATCCCAATTGGAATCACAGTGGTTGGCCATTTCAAGCCCATATAACCCCGTTCACTCCGAGCCTCTTCATTGTCTCAGGGTTGTTGTTGGGCGGGATCGCAGGATCATCGCGAGGGAAGCTATGGGCTGGATATTGGCTTGCCGCTTCAATTCTTTTGTTGTGCCTCGTTAGTTTTGTTCACTTTTTCGGAGCCCATGCAGAAACACCATACGTCATCTTCAACACCTACATCGCCGTTGGAAATTCCCTAGCGGGCGTCATGGCTGTGGTTGTATTGGTCTGCATTGTTGCAGTACTCAGCATGCTGGCTATACTTGCGATACTCGCTCGGCGGAAATTGGGTCGGTGGTAGGCGCTCCGTGAGTTGGATCGGCGTCGCGGGCGTAGGTCGTTCAAACTCATGATGGCATTATAACACGCGCACACCTAAGTGATGGCCGAAAGGTTCGAAGGACACCTATAAACAAATGCAGCGTCACTAATGGCCCTGCCTGTTCGTATATTGATTCCTTTGATTTTAGGCGTTGCGGTGTTGGTAGTTGTCTTTGTTGGCACGAGTCGCATTAGCACCTCACAAAGGTATCGGGTTGTAGAAACCCGCGCTACGGCCATGACGGGCGGTGCGTGTTCGTTCTCGTTCAAGGCAATCCTAAATCCGAAGCCGTCACCGTTTTTCGAGTCGCGACTGGCAATCGACCGCCCATCGGTGACGATATCCAGGGCAACCTCCGTGGATTCGGAAAAGACCGGCAACTTCTAGACGCGAGCACGAACCAGCGTTTCGTTGCAGAACCGGTCTATCACGGTGAGAGCATGAGTGGCGCCGAAGCTGCTCTTTCGAGGGACCCTTGCTATAAGTTTTCTTGGTCCGGCTGAATTACATGGCTAAACTGCCTCTCAGAAACATCCACCCTGTCTGCTTATTGGAGATAGCATAATGAAACGTGCAATCGTGCTTTCGGTGTTGATCTTAGTAGTTGTGGTTTGCAGGTATCCTGCTAAGGCAGACCTCACCGTTTGCAACAGCACAAGCCAAGGCCAAATTGACGTTGCAGTTGCCTATCATTATACGTCCGGCAACGACTCTTATTCGCGGAGTGAAGGCTACTGGAATATCCCTCAAGGTCAGTGTCAGAACACGCTGTCTCTTACCGGCGACGAGAAGGTCTATGTCTTTGCTTGGGTCGCAGCTGACAAAACCAAGATGTGGTCGGGAGCCAAAGGGTCCGGTCACGAGTCGGGCGCAAAGCAATTCTGCATCGAGGGCACCGGCGCGGCATTCACCTACAGAGGTGACGACGCAATGGCCCTTGCAGTTCGCCCAGCGAATCACGGATGTTCCGACTCGCCGGCACGGCCGATCAGGATGGCGACTTCACCTACACCTTCGGCGACTGACCTCCTCGAAAGTTTGGAGGTTGGCATGCGTACGACGACGGAAAGTCGTCGTGGGCTCGAACTACGGAAGGTTCAGCAGCTTCCAGATGGTCGGGTGAGCCTGATCTACGCAATCGGCTAACGGAAGCCTAAGACAGCTGCAAACGAACGCGATGGTATAACAATATTGAAACTGACTAAGTTGCTGGAAACCAAGTCAACGATTCGCTTCAGTGCCAAGTTGTTTCGGCCCAAGGCAACCGAAAAGGTTGGATCGTGGTCCCTTCTAACTCTGCCCAAGAACGCGAGTGCGAAGCTTCCATCACGTGGTATGACGATGGTTGAGGGAACTCTCAATGGTTTCCCTTTTCGAGCCGCTCTCGAACCAAACGGCAAAGGAAGTCACTGGCTCAGAGTTAGCAAAGCCATGCGCGATGCTGCAGGCGCAGACGGTGTAGACACGGTAACGGTGGAGATTACGCGGGCCGGAGAAGAACCGGCGACCAGGGTGCCAATGGATCTACGCCAAGCCCTTGCAGCTGCCCCGCTGGCGCAGGCATTGTGGGCGGATATCACACCAATCGCGCGCCGAGACTGGATTCTCTGGATAAGCTCAGCAAAGTAACTGGAAACGCACAGGTGCCGGATTGAGAAAGCTTGTGCCATGCTTGCATCTGGAAAGCGACGAGTATGTTGTTTTGGCGGTATAAATTGGCTCAGGAAAAATCACGCAACAGCAAGCGGTACATGGCTTCAGTTGCCGAACTCAAAAAATCGTTTTTCGCCGAGATCGACAAAGTAGAAAACGAAAGCCTCGCAAATCATTGCGGGGCTTAGCTTTGGAAGTTTCGGGCCGACTGGATTCGAACCAGCGATCTCCTGCCCCCCAGACAGGCGCGTTGACCAGGCTACGCTACGGCCCGACACTGATCTACAAGGTTTTCGGTTTTCGCCAATTGAGGCCGCTGTCCCCACAGCTTCGGAGATGCGGCTTATCCCGGTCGCTTGACCTCCATATCTATCCGCGGCCACGAGTGAGCGCTCGAAAGCCGAGCTTCTCGAGAATCGACAGTGAGGTAGCGCGCGCCGCGTCGGAGCGCCTAGCGTGCGCGCCACGAGCGAACTGTACAGGCCGCGGTTGCGGTGCTCGGGGACTGTCGTTCCACCAAATAAACTTGCGAAGCTGCCACCATCTTTGAAGAGAATCCAACCGACGCTTGCGACCGCCGCATCTATTCGCACGACGCAGAGCCCGAGGTGCGATGCATCTTCGTTCAGCTGGGCTCGGAGACTCGCTTCGAGGTCGGAGAGAATCGGGCGGTATTCAATTAAGAAACTTCATCATGCGGTGTCCGAATTAACCAGACATAGGAATTCGTTGGTTGGACTACGGTGACGGTGTGGGCACTGATATCTCTGTCACTTCGCCTCGCGTGGAGATACGCCCTAAGAAACCCGAGAGATCCAGAAACCACAATGCTCCGTCCGCCATAACGATGGATGTCGGAAATCTGTGCGGCGATCGAAGGGGGTACTCAACGACCGCGCCGGTGGACGGATCCAGACGGCCGACGCTATCATTGTAGAACTCGGTGAACCAGACGGCGTTGTCTGGGCCAATCGTGATGCCAAAAGGTTCGGCATTCGCCGAAGGTAGCGCAAAGCGATGCGTCCTACCATCTGCACCCACGTGCAGAATGGCACCGCCCGCATCCGTGCACCACGCCGTACCATCCGAATCGACGACGATATCCTCGGGTGAGCTGTCAGATCCCAGATCGTACGTTGTCACCGTGGCCTTGTCGTGCTCAACTCGTATGACGCCAACTGCGTGATTCATCGCGAACCACAGCCTACCGGTTGCATCGACGGTGATGCCGAATGGCCCCGCCCCTGGTTCGCCAACGCGGATAGACATGCCCACGCCTGAGGTCGAGAATCGCTCAACGGCGCCATGCCCCGCTGCCCACATAGTACCGTCCGGCGCGACGGCAAGGTCGGCCGGTCCGAACGCATCCGCGAGATACGCAAAGTCCCTGATGTGTGTTGCCTCATCGACGCGTGTCAGACGGCCGCGCTCAGAAAACCAAATGCTGTGTTTGCCAGCGGCCGTTCCGATAACACCCGGCACGAACTGCGATCGATAGATTGTCAACACTGAAGTGGGCGCAAGACACGCGGCCGCGTCGTTGACAAGCAAGCACACCCGGCCATCGCGGCCGGCAACCATTGGAGTCGATGCATCAATTCCCCGGATGCTGTACATAGTCGCGCGAACGGCACGGGCATCCAGGTGCGCGACGCCTGTTTCGCCTGCGATCCATGCGCCGCCGAGCATATCGGATGCCAAGTTGCTCGGAATGAATCCCGCGGGCAGCGCGAGTCGAACAAAGCGACCCGATGCCCTATCGAGCTCGACTAACTTACCGGCGACGAGGAGGAGGGCGCCGCCAGCGACCGGCGCCATTGACGTTGCGGCTCGTTCAGGAAGCGCCCATGTAGTTGTGCGACCCGTCGACGATGCCAAGTAACCGACCTCTCCGGCGTCGTCGATGAACCATATGCCATGTCCGTCATCGCTGCTTGCGGTTCGTATAAGATTGCCCGTAGGCGCGGGCAAGGGAACGACTTTGAGCAGGTGGGTCGCCGGAGAATACCGCCCGATCCGCGAGCGCTCGGTCTCAACAAACCAGACATTACCTCCTGGGTCCACCGTAAGATTGCCTATCGCTCCAATCCTCGGCGATAAGCCTATTTCACTCCAAATGCCCGTTCGCGAGTCGATGCGTCCGAGCGCCGTGCGTGCTGCCTCGGCCAGCCACAAATCGCCATTGCGGTCGGTAGTCGCCGAGTTCGGCTTAGCTCCGACTTCCGGCGCGACCGTTTGTGTTTGGGCGCCGTCGGAAGAAAAACGGCCCACCATCCCACTGCGATCGAGAACCCATGCGCTCCCGGTATCCGCCGGAATCACCGCCACGGGTTCGGGTCGCATTCGCGCAATTTTATAAATCGAAGTCACTTTCGATCGTGGGTCGAATCGAATCATGCGTTCGTACACACCACCCCATTGTATGCCATTGAACAACGGGGCGATCCAGATCGCACCATCGGAGGAAACGCTCAGGTCGTGCAGCAGCGTCGAATCAACCGGTCGATGTGCCGGCTTAGTTTGCTGAACTCTGCTTTCGGGGGTTGAAGCCTGCTCGACGCGAACGGTAGATGTCTGGATCAGGAGAGACCGGGTCGGAAACGGACCCGCTGTCGGTTGTCCTACCACGACGCGATCTGCTCCGTAGGCGATCGCCAAAGCCGTCACGATAAAGGCCGGTAGCCACCTCAAAAGGAAGCGCTCCGTCAACATGATCCTGCAATCCCTTCGAATGGAATTCGTCGCACGAAGCTAGCAAAGTGGACGAGCGCAGTACTCGTCGCGAGCCTGACAGCGGTCACTGCCCTTGCTCTCGTCATCCTTGAGCGCAGAATCGAGTCGTACCTCGTGCCGCCGAGTTCATTGGAGCCCGTGCCCCGGTCAACGCGTTACGCCGGCGGCCCGGCGCTCAGCCTGCTTAAGCTCAAACATATCGGGGCTCCGGAGGCAGCGCAATTGGCACCGCCAGATCCATTTGCCGGCGTTGACTTTGGGCCTGGGGTTCGCACGCTCAGCTATCGCGCGACATTTTTGGCCTCGCAAGCAATGGAGGGCCCAGACGGCAAGCTGTACATCACCTACTACTGGCCACCTGCCGGCCCTATAGCGTACGATCCGGACAAGCTGGGCATCGTCACCGGCGGTGCGGTACGCGAGATCATCTCTGGAAGCTTTCTCGACATGGTGTCGATCACCGGTCGCGCTTCCGGCTATCCGACGTTTTCCATCGGCATCGGCTCGACGCCGTCAGGGGGCGGCATGCACGGCACATGGGTCCTCGATGCAACGGGCCCGCATCGCTTATCCAATGCGGAGCCGCAGCCTGTCACATGCGCGTTGTGCGACTGGATGTCGCCAATGTCGACCGCGGGAAAAGGCCGATGCGTAGATTTTGCAACCGGCGACTTGTGCGAGCGCAATCAGCAAGTGACATACTCGCGAAACAGGCAGCTACTGGCCACAATCCGCGATGCCCACATCGTCGGCGCCGGCCCGCACCGTTTTCTCATTTCGGTGTTCGATGCCAACAACTCGGGCGTTTGGGACCTAGAGGGCTTTGCGCAATGAAGCAGGCTTGACGATGTGCGGCAGCTCGATGCTCTGCGGAAACCGGAATAGATTGCGTGGATCCAGCGCGACCTTTATCGCCTGTAGGCGCGGGTAGTTTTCGGCGAAGTAGCGTCGTTGCCAATCCGTCAGATCAAGATCGCAGTAGTTGCGATAGCTCTTGCGTTCGGTGTGCGGATCGATCACCGCGAACGCATCGCGAATCCAAGCAAAGGCGTCCGTGGCAGCAGATTCTTGATTCCAATACGTCTGGTACTGAAGGGAGTAGCACATGCTGCGATGCGGAAATGCTGTGGCTCCGGACTTTACGTCGTTCACCGCGCCGCCAAAGGCGTTAAATTCGAGAATGCACGTGACTGCATGCGGCGTTGCCTCCACTTGTTTTACGACCGCCCGAGCACCGTCAGAAGTCAACGGGTGAGCGCCGAGACTCGATTTCATCTTCCAGCTCTGCCGACCGGAAGTGGGACCCGCTAGTCTGTCAACTGCTTCGATATGCGCGAGTGTTTCGATTGTTGATCGTTTCGGCGGCGCGTCTGCGCTAAGTGTTTCGAGCATAGGCTTCAACGTGGATACGTTGCCGAGAAACAACCCGGTGGAGCGAATCGTTTTGGGTGAGCCGCCCGCGAGCGTCAGCGTGCTCGTGAGTTCACGTGGCGCATCTTTCGCCCACGACATCCAACGCATCAAAATGCTTTCTGCGTGATCTTGACTCCAGTCCCATCGCTGGGAAAAATAGACGACCTCCTCAGGTACAGGGACGAGATCAAACTCGAGATCTGTGATGACGCCGAAGCTCCCGCCTCCGCCACCACGACACGCCCACAGAATGTCTTCACCCAGTTTGTCTGTCGCAGAGTCGCGAACGTGCCCGCGAGAGTCAATCATTTTGACTCGCCGTAATTTGTCACACATGAGGCCGTACCGGCGCGCCATCAATCCGTATCCGCCTCCTGTCGTCAACCCAGCCACAGCGACCGACGCGCTGGTCCCACCCGGGAGGGTACGTCGGGCCTTCGACAATTCGTGGTACATCATGCGGAGATCGGTTCCAGCCCGGATGGCGGCCGTGTCTCCCCCAGGGGCAACAGCCACGCCTCGGTACTTGCTTACGTCGATTACGATCCCACCGTTGTTGAGCGAGAAGCCTTCGTAATCGTGACCACCGCTCCGAATCGCCACCGCTTTGTCGTTTACCGCCGCCCACCGCACGCACTCCGCGATGTCGTCTTGGCAATAACAGTATGCGACAATGTCCGGTCGGAAGTCGAGCCGCGCGTTTTCATCCTGGCGTGCTTGTTCGTAGATAGAGTCGCCAGGACGAACGACGCCTTTCGGCAGCATTCCATCTGGGGCGGCAAACATACCAATCGATCGGCTGGCGAAACCAGTGAGACCAGCTCCGACTTGGCCGAGAAATGAACTACGGCTGATAAGCTGGGGCTGACTTGTCATCGTTTAAACTTGGCTCAATGCGAGCATGGCCTATACTTTTTGGTAGCCTCCCTCGATCCAAGAGCGCACGGCGGCGGCGTATTCGTCCGCTTTATCTTCCCAAACGAAGTGTCCGGCCTCCAGTGGGTTAACTCGTACATGCGGGAGCGTGCGTCCGAGGATTTCAGCGTTTTCAGGTGGCACCAGCGGATCGTTGCTTCCATAGATCACCAACACGGGAGTCTGTATGCTAGGCAACTTATCGCGTAGCGGGGGAAGCGTTTTCGGATAGCTTCGGACGAAGGCCATCGACTTTACGAAGCGATCGCCCGCGTAGGACTCGCGGTAGTCCTGCAACTCCTCGTCGGTCGGATTCTTGAGCAAGCTGCGCACACTGTTGACCACCGTCTCTCCGCCATCTGCGCCCTCGAACGGCGACGTATCAGGTGCTTCAATAATGGCCTTCAGCGCACCGTCAGTGTGCTTTTCATCCATTGCGCCTGCGCCGACGATCAAACTGGTGAAGATTTCCTTGTCCTTCACCGCAGCGCACAGCATCGCGGACGTTCCTATATCGGGGCCGATCCCGTGCGGTCGCTGCATCGACAGCTGCGAGAACGCCGACACGACCTTGATCAGAAATTCTCCCATTGCCTGTGGCGTCATGACGTCGGGCCGTCCTTCCGACCGCCCGAATCCCGGAAGGTCGATGGCAACGAGAGGCGCCAGGTCGGCCAATTTCGGCCAGATCGCGTAGAACCCGGCTATGCTCTCTGGCCAAGGACACGTAAGCAGGATGGGGCGCCCTTTGCCTTTCTCGGAAGTCGCGTACCTGATGCGCAGGCTGTCTATAGTGATGAATTGCGGCTGGAGTCCGTCGCTCATGGTGAGCTCAGTTCTTCCAACTGCGCAGCGGTGAGAGTGAGTTCGACAGCCTTCAGGTTCTCGTCAAAGTGGGCGATCGACGACGTTCCGGGGATGGGCAAAATCGAGCGAGTAACCATGCCAGCGCCACCTGAGTTGGCGTTGCTCCGAGGGTGGTAGCGATGCGCTTCAGCGCTGTATGTTTAGGTGAACCCGTGCCGCCCAATGGAAACCAGGGTAGAAAAACTGTGCCGTCTCGTTCGCATGCCTCGAGAACGTCTTCGGAACTGCGATTTTCGACGTTGTAGCGATTCTGCGCCGAGACAATCGCGGCTAATTTCTTCGCCTTTTCGTATTCGTCGACAGATGTCTGCGAGATACCGATGTGCCTGATCTTGCCCTCGCGTTGCAGGTCGGTCAGCGCTCCGAGCGACTCAGCCATTGGAACACGCGGGCCGATTCTGTGCAACTGGAAAAGGTCGATGCGATCGCGCTTGAGACGGCGGAGGCTACCTTCGGCGCATTCGCGCAATCTCTCGGGTCTGGCATCGATCACCCAATCATCTGGGCCTGGGCGGACGAACCCGGCCTTCGTCGCGATGACAACGTCGTCAGCGTACGGTGCAAGGGCTTCGGCGATGATCTCCTCGCTCACATACGGACCGTACGAATCTGCTGTGTCGATGAAATTGACGCCGGCGTCAA
>Ga0102924_1007464_pt1 | contig 10008 bp, 10 predicted proteins | sample PaiPotPPM11metaG_FD_80116 | JGI IMG/M metagenome (GOLD analysis project Ga0102924, IMG submission 80116) | Iron sulfur acid spring bacterial and archeal communities from Banff, Canada, to study Microbial Dark Matter (Phase II) - Paint Pots PPM... ...
GGGTGGGCGTGTTCTCGTGACTCTGCACGGCGATGCCGTGCGCGAGCGTCGATTCGTTGGCGAAGCGCGCCCGTCCACAGTCGTGTTCTCGACTGGGCGGGCAGACCTCCAGATTGGAGGATCGACCGTCAGGCTGCTGCCGGACGGCCAGTATGCCGTTCGGGCTCATGCCTTGGAGGTGGGCGGATCCGGCGTGCTCGACGTGGATCTCGTGATCAGACCAACTCCATACGCGTATTTCCCCGGCGCGTCGATCGCGTCAGACGACTTTGCGTCTGGTTATACCGTGCCGGCTCTCCGCGCGAACGCATGGGGACGCGTCTGTGTCGGTGGGCGGCGGCGCTGCGAAACGTTCGATGGAACGCAGGCATACCACGATCACAACTGGGGGGTCTGGCGCGGCGTGACCTGGGAGTGGGGCGCGGCCCGAGTGGGACAGTACGGCATCTTGTATGGCCGAGTGCAGCCGCCCGACTCGCTGGGCGCGGCCGCACCGCTCTTCGTGTATTTGGTCGATACCCTGGGATTCAGAGCGGTCTTCCGGCCGGAGCGAGTATTCTATGATGACAGCCGAGTGATTCAGCTGGGCCAACGTGCTCTGCGCGTGCCGTCGCGCGTGCTGCTGTCCGACGTCCGGGGGTCGGACACGCTACGCCTCGAGGTGACGGTAGACGATGCCGCGGCGACTGACATGCGGCGTCCCATCACCGAGCGCGGGTCGGCGGATGAGTCTCAGGGTGTCGCACATCCGTACTTCATACAGATGAAAGGGGATGCGCGCCTGACTGGGCGCGCGGGCGGCGCTCCGATCGACGGCACAGGGACGGGGTTTTTCGAGACTTACCGATGAAAAGCAGCACACGGTGGAACGTCGCGTTTCTCATCGCATCGGCGGCGATGGCCGTGCTCTTTGTCCGCCTGGGCGTGTGGCAGCTTCACAGGCTCGGTGAGCGACGAGCCCAGAATGCCACGGTCCTGGCGCGGCTAGCGATACCGCCGGTGCCCCTATCGGAGCTGCCGCGGGATACGGCGCTCGCGAAATACCGCCGAGTGCGAGTGGCTGGGATCTATGACTACGCTCACGAGGTGGTATTGACCGGCCGAACTCGGGAAGGGTCGCCCGGCGTGCACGTCGTGACCCCAATGCGCCAGGCCGGTTCCGACTCTGGCGTGCTGGTGGATCGCGGGTGGGTGTATTCTCCAGACGCGTCGCACGTGGACCAGCTGCAGTGGCGCGAGCCGCTGCGCGTGGATACGACAGGCTACGTCGAGACGTTCTGGCATCGAGCGGGCGCGCCATCGCTTCCTGGCAGGATGTTCAGGCTCCGTTGGCTCGAGCCAGACACGGTCGCCTTCGCGGCAGGATATCCGATCGCGCGCTATTTCGTGGTGCTGGATGGTGACACGTCGGCCAGCTCGTTCCATGTGCCTGCTCGCGTGCCACCTCCGCCGCTCGACGAGGGACCGCATATGAGTTATGCGATCCAGTGGTTCTCATTTGCGGCGATCGCTGTGGTAGGTGCGGGGATCGCCGTCTTCGGTCCGGCTACTCGCTCGCCGCCGATCGACCTGCCCCCACGCGTCAGCGCTAGTTCATAGCGATGTTGAGGTGTTGTAGGTGTTTCTTTTCCAACGCCGGCACGAACACGTCGTACTGCGATCCCGGGTTCCACAGCACCCATCCCTGGTAGCCTGCCTCATACACCGCCTGCTTTTGCTCCGTGAGCTCGGCCGGTCCGTAGCGGGGGCTACCCAGCGTGAATGCTTGCAGCCATGGCCGGACACACTCTCCAGACAGTCCCAACCTGGCGTCGCGACGCTGTGCGGCTGACACCGCGGCGAAGACGATCCGTTGTGGCTCGGCGTTGGGACGGTCGACGCCGAATGCGCCGTGCGGATAGTGCGACGGATAGACCATAGGCAGTACTACGTCGACCGACTGCGCGATTGCCTCCCACTGCTGTCCGACCTCGAGTGCGCCTGGCACCGAAGTCACGAGTCCGAAAATGTCGGCCGTCGTACGCACTCCCAACCTGGAGAGCCGAGCGTGAGCGGTCGCGAGGAATTCCGCGAGCACGTCCGTCTTCGTTCGACCATCGGCGCCGGGAAATACCTGATCAGGAAGGCTCTTGTACGGCTCGGGGAATCGGATGTAGTCGAACTGGATCTCCGCGAATCCCATGCGTGCGGCTTCCTCGGAGACGTGGAGGTCGTACGACCACAGACCGCGGTCGTAGGGGTTTACCCAGCTGAGATGCTTCTTGTCACGCCACGGCGACCCGTCGGCGGTGCGAATTGTCCATTGTGGGTTGACGCGGGCTGCAACCGAGTCCTTGAAGACTACGATCCTAGCGATCGGCAGTATGTGATGCGCGTGCAGCGTGTCGAGCAACGCGGGAAGGTCTGGAATCGTCCCTGCTCGGCCGGCGTTTCGCGCTACGAGCGGGTCGTGCGTCTGGTAGTTGATCCCGAATTCATCCTTAATGTCGATTACGAAGGCGTTTATTTCAGTCGAGTCCGCGAGTGCCAGGAGCGAGCGCATTTTTTTCGGGCTCTGCGCGGCGAAGCGGTTGACATACAGTCCACGAATCGGGCCGGCGCCGTTTGCCGTCATTCGGCGGGCGGCTGGAACCAATATCTGGCGCGGCGTTCCCGTCGGCATCGCCGAGCCGAACACGCCGCCGGCCACCACGAGGGCGATGATGCTGCGCACGCCTCAAGGACTATATTCTTCCCTGATGCGTCACGCGTTGTCCGCGGCCGTCGGACTCGCCGTGGCCGGGTCGCTGGCAGCATGCGCGCCACGCGGCGCCAGGCCTGCCGCCCGCCCGACACCTCCTGCTCCCGACGCCGAATTCCTGATCTCCGCCGGCGACTCCACATTCTGGGTCAGGAGCGGAGCGAGTGGCATTCGTGTGCGAGGGGCACCGTTACTGCTGGCGCATTACGGCCAGCGCTTTTACGAGCTGTACGTCGCGGACGACGACCGGTCTTACTACGACGCAGTCTTCACTGGCCAACGCGTTTTTCGCCGTGACATCGAGACCGGCGACTCACTGGCCGTTTTCGAGGACACCACGGTCCCGCATGCCGCGCGAGCTTACGCGGCGTCGCATCCTAGTGACGTTCCGTTGGGTCCTGACGACGACGCATCAGATGACCCGTCTACATCTGTGACGGGCGACGTAGACATCTTGGACGTGCACGGGCCATACGTCTCGCTCGAATTTCATGCTTCGCGAGAAGGACGCGCCACAACCGGCGCACGCCAGATTACGTCGCGCCAAGTAGTGGGCCGCGCCGTCGTCGATCTTCGCCGCGGGCACGTCGTCTCGCTCCGCGCGATTTTTGGCCACCGGGGCGGCGATTCCGTCGGGCAGCGTGGACGGCGCGCCTACCGGGAGGCGCTCGACTCGGTGCTCGCGCGCCAGGCGACGGCGGACGGACGAGCGCGGGCCGCCGCGCGGTCGCTGAGCGCCTTTCCCTTCGATTCCGCCAGCTTCACTCTATCGGACATAGCGGGGCAGCCCGCGGTCGCGTTTTTCGTCCCCGGCCGCGGCGACCAGGGTGGGCATGCGCTGGGGTTGCCCGCGGTTCGGGCGCCGGTGCCGCCGTGGTGGGACGAGGAGCGGCGGGTTCGCCCCATCCCAGACTCCGATTCGACTTCAGACGCGTGGCAGCGCGCGGCAGTGACTGTAACGGCTCGCTACGACACCACCGGCGAGGCGCATTTGACGCTTGCGGACAGCGCGCATCGCGAGTGGTCGCTCGCGCGCGTCCCGGCACCGGTGAGGCGACTGTATTGGCTCGACCGCCCGCCCGTAGACGCGGCTACTCGGCGCGCGTTGGTGCGCGCGTTCGACGAGTCGGCGCTGTATGCGGATGATGCCCGCGCGGCACGAATGGCGAGCCGGCGTGCAAGACGCCCGCTCATGCGGCTGACTGGTCTTCCGAACCGTCGGTACCGCCGATGACGAGCGCGGAGCACGCGCGTGTGGGTAAGCCCGTCAGCGCCTCCCAGCATGAAACATCGGAGCTCATGATGCCGCAGAACGCGAACCTTATCGGCCATGTCTTTGGGGGCGTGATGTTGTCGATGATGGACATGACCGCGGCGATCGCTGCGTGGCGGCATGCCCGGTCGGCGGTAGTGACGGCCTCGATCGACCGCGTGGATTTCCGCGAACCCATTCTGGTGGGCGACCTCGTCGTCATGAAGGCAAGCGTGAACTTTGCCGGGCGCACGTCGATGGAAGTCGGCGTGCGGGTCGAGGCCGAAGACCTTCTCACCGGCCGCCGCCGGCACACGAACTCGTGCTACCTGACGTTCGTGGCCATCGATCGCGAGGGGCGCCCGATCGAGGTCGCGCCGCTCATTCCGGAGACGCCACAGGAGATGCGCAGATTTCTCGCCGCGCAAGAGCGACGTCGTCGCCGACTCGAGGAGCGGAAATCAGAGGAGCGTCACGGGGAGAGCTGATGCGCCGCTACACGCCCGACATGGCCACGCGTACCTTGCCTCTCGTGCGGCGCATCGTAGAGGACATCGTGTCGAAGTTCGCGCAATGGCAGGCGAAGGTGCGCGAGTTCGAGATTGTCGCGGCTTCAAATTCGGCGACCGATCCCGACCCGCGCGCAGAGGCTCTGGAGCACGAGGTGGCTGATCTCGCGGCCCAGCTGGAAGGATTTCACGCCGAGCTGGCGGCCCTCGACGTGCAGTTCAAGGACTATGCATCGGGGCGGGTTGACTTTCCGGCGGAGCGTGACGGGCAGCCGGCCTACTTGTGTTGGACGCTCGGCGAGCCAGCCGTCGTCTCCTGGCATGGGTAGGGAACGTCGATCTCCATTCCGTCGCGTGCCACGATGGTCCGCGGGAATATCGCGCGCGCTTCGCGTTCGAGCTCGCCTGCGTCCTGTGAATACCGTGCCGAAAGATGAGTGAGCACGAGCCGCTGAGCTCCGGCGCGCTCCGCGATCGTCGCCGCTTCCCGAGCGGTCGAGTGGCCGGTGTCGGCGGCTCGCTGCGCTTCTTCCTCTGCGAAGGTGGCTTCGTGCACGAGCACGTCCGCTTCGCGCGCGGCCTCGATCGTCGTGTCGCACGGTCGCGTATCGCCCGTGATCGCGATGCGGCGTCCTGGGCGCGGCGGCCCTACCAGCAGTGCCGGATCGATGTGCCTGCCGTCCGGCAGCGTAACGGATTGTCCGTGATGCAACCGGCCCCACAATGGGCCTTCGGGAACTCCCAGTGCCCGCGCCTGATCGGGATCGAACCGTCCCAGCCTGGTGTCTTCGACGAGCGCGTAGCCCAGAGCGGGCGCACCATGATGGGACACCGCGAACGGGCGGATCGCATAACCATCGCGCTTGATCTCCGATCCCGGCTCGAGCTCCGCGACCTGCACGGCGTAACCCAGCCGCTCACCCCCGAAAAGCTCGGTGCGCTGGAGAAATTTTGCGGCGCCACGCGGCCCCCAAAGGCGCATCGGCTCCGTACGGCCCTGCAGTTGCAGCGTACGCATGAGACCAATCACACCGAGCACATGGTCGGTATGGAAGTGCGTGAAGAATACGTCGGACACGGTGAACGAGATGCCGTAGCGCATCATTTGCCGCTGCGTACCCTCGCCGCAGTCGACGAGCAGGGTCTCCCCCTCGCGAACGACGGCGATACCTGCCACGTTTCTCTCCACCGTGGGACGCGAAGCGGCGGTACCGAGAAATCGAAGGGTTAGTGACATGCCGGTGCGAGCACGGGGCCGGAATATAGTGGTGCCCAGCCGCGCCTGATTTTTTGGAGTGTGGTCTTGCTTTTGCTACCGTCGTACAGCCACAATCAGTGAACGCCCCCGAGGGAGACACGATGCCTGATCGGAACGACGAGAGCGCGCAGCGGAGCGGCAAACGAGAGAATGGTGGAGGAACGAGCACGCGCGGCTTTGCCTCGATGGACCGGGAGCGACAGCGCGAGATCGCGAGTAAGGGTGGACGCGCCGCGCACGCGAAAGGAACTGCCCACGAGTGGACCGCCGAAGAAGCGCGGGTCGCAGGCCGAAAAGGTGGCGAGACGGTCAGCCGCGATCGCGATCACATGGCGGCGATTGGCCGTGAGGGCGGCGGCGCGCGAAGCGCTGGCGCACGCACGCGTCGCCGGGGAGGAACACCGGCCGCAGGCGAGTCGATCATCCAGGACCGGAGCCGTATCTCACGCTCTTTGCGGGGCGACGAGGAAGAGGAACAGACGTCGCAAGGCTGATGCAGTTACCTTGACTTGATCCTGTCCGTCTCTACGTTGATTGCGGCAACGGGGCTGTAGCTCAGTTGGGAGAGCGCTGCAATCGCACTGCAGAGGTCAGGGGTTCGACTCCCCTCAGCTCCACATAACGGCCCTTAACTCGTACCATTCTCCTGGTACGTATTTCGCTATACATTACAGTTGCCCGCCGCCGCTCGGTAGGACGGAGAGTTCCAATGACGGCGCGCGTGGCAAGGCTTCCAAAGACGCTGTGGCAAATGCCGCGGCGTTTTTTGCTTTTGGGAGGGGAGGCCCGATATCCGCGTCTCGACGCCCTGCTCGACATAGGAGCGCGGGCTACTGCTGATCGATATCGGCCTTTAGGGCGCTGAAGAGCTCGGCTAAGTACGCGTTCATCTCTATGTCCGTTTGGCCGGCGAGAGCGCCCATGGCGTTGCCCCCAAGACCGCCCAGCCAGGTGGCGATACCGCTCTCCTGAATGGCGACACGGGCGTCGCGCTTGAGAATGGACTGGGCGCCCGCGCTGTCCCTAACCGAGACGCGGAACATGACGCCGTCGCCCTCGAACGGCCTGCGCAACGGGGCTTTGATGAGATGCTCGACGAGCAGCGGGAAGTGCCAGTCGGGCTCCTTGCGCCACCTGAGAAGCCAGCCGTGGTCGTGCGGATCGTGCACGACCGTGAACGACGCCAGGAGATTCGAGAGGCCGACGCCAAAGATCCACGACTTGGTATGTACGTCGGAGCGAAGCATGAGCGAGTCGGGCATCGGTCGAGTGCCGCCTGACGATGGAGCGAAGTGGCCGTTCTTGGTCGTATTCAGCGCGAAAGTCATACGGTCGTGATCGACCTCGAAGTCGAACCATCTGGTCGTGTCGCGCTCCAGGAGCACGCAATGGATCCGCGAGCGGCCGACATACTTGTCGACGAAAGCGGCAAAGTGCGGCTTAGTAGCCTTGAGCCGGTCGGGATGGACACCGAATACCAGTCGCAAATTGGCGGACCCGTCGTCGAGCGGAGTGCGCTGAAGGGAGTCGAACGAATACAGCTGCGCTAGCACGGCGGCGGTGCGCGGGAACGTGGAGATCGCGCCGGACCTGATGTCGGCTTCCGACTGTGTCGCGGCCGCGGCGAGCATTGAAGTCGTGACGCGCGCGAGATCGTCGCCTGTCAGCGAGCCGACAGCACTACGGACGTCCGTCGTCCACTCGTACTGACCCGGCGCCAGCCGCACGAGCTGGATGTCATGGCGGCCGTCGCCCAAGCGGCTTGGCGGAGGCACCACAGGTTGCGGCGTGAAGACGTAGTGGTCGCCCGCGAATGTTCCGGCGGTTAAGAGCTCGCGGGCGCCGGCAGGCGTCGTGTCGGTCCACACGGCCATGTCCTCATAGATGCGCGACGGCGAGAGCGCGGCGTGGGCCATTTTGGCAATCGCGCCGGAGAGCTTGGGACCGCGCTCAACACGTGTGAACCGATTGGCAAGCGCGGTGAAGACATCATCCGCGTTCACGCGAGCGGCCGCTTGCGTGGGTCCGAAGGCAGCGGGCGTGCCTCGGCAGGCCGCGACGAAGGCAATCGGGATGCAGGCGGCGACGATCGCCGAGCGGGCAGCGCGTGGCACCGGGGAATGATAGCGGGCACGCCCCAACGTCCGCCGGTGGCGGTGCGTTTTTCTTCGCATGTCGTTCGAGCAGCTCGCCCGTTCCCCACTCGGTCGCCGTTTCCCCGACGGCCCCGCGCTCGGACGACTGGACTGGTTGGACCCCGTAAAGGCGCTGGCGCTGCTGGCGATTATGCTCGTGCCGTTCGCGCGTGGCTCGTTGGCGCGGGCGCCACGCTGGCTGTCTGTGGTGCCGCGGAGCTCATCATTCGACGTGTCGCGCCTATCGAAGCTGGCTCGTGGGGTGAGCGCCCAGCTCTCCAAATCGACGCGACGCGCACATTCAGCCTCATTCCGAGTCGAGTGACTCGTCTCAGGTACAACAACTACGACTACGTCGTGCGCACCAATTCTCTAGGGCTTCCCGGGCCCGAGATCCCAATTGCTCGCCCAACACCGAGGACATTTCGCGTGCTACTGATTGGCGATGCTTTCACGATGCCCGAAGGGCTGCCGTATGAAGACTCTTATGGGGCGCATCTGCAGTCAGCTCTGGCGGCCTGTCTTGCACAGCGCCCCGTGCAGGTCATCAATGCGGGCGTTACCGGATACGGACCGAACGAAGAAGGGCCACAGTACCACGAGCTTGCGCCACTATTTCGGCCCGACGTAACTGTCTACCCGTGTACTTCCCTGAGTCGTGGCACTGGAACGCGAACGGGCACCGGGCCGCGGCCGACGCCATCTTGCGATCGCTGCGTGCGCGCGGCTTGATCCCATCGGCGTGCGGGTCGTGATGCACTCTCATGCTTGCGCCCCCGCACGCGGGGCAGGCAGCTTACCCGGCTACCAAGCCGTCTGCCCCGTGGTGTAACTGGCAACACGTCTGACTCTGGATCAGAAGAGTCCTGGTTCGAGCCCAGGCGGGGCAACTCGGTCGGCAGGCGTGTGTGCCTGCCGACTTTCGTCGCCCCACCGAGCTCGCTCGCTTGCTGACGCTGCGCGGTCGAGCCCAGGCGGGGCAACTGCAACGTCTACCGCTGTCGGCGGCACGCCGGTGCCCACGAGCGCGCGTGCGGCGGGCTCGGTGGTTGTCCTGCGCCGCGCGAGCGTTGCTCGGTAACTGCTGACTTGCGTGTATCTTGCCAGAGGCCGAAGACGCGGGGGGTCTCTTGGCAAGATACTTGGATTTCTGTCAGGATACTGGTGATTTTGGCAAGATCACATGGATCTTGACAGCGAACTCAACATATTGGAAGGGTTGGTTGCCAAGCACCCGGAAGGGATCGGGCGACCGGCACTGGAGCAGGCCTACGCCGCGGCGTCCGGCCACGTCATCTCGTGGCGCACGCTCCTCAGGCGCCTCGATCGCCTCATCGCACAGGGGCGCGTCCAGGCTGAAGGCGAGGCCAGGGGGACGGTGTACCTGCCCGGACGGGCGCGTGTCGCACCGTCGCTATCACTTACCGCCGCGTCCGAACCTGCTCGGGACGACATCGGCAACGCAGGGTATCCGCCCCTTTCGCGCAGCGGAAGTCGTGTGCGCGTGCTTGTTGCCCGTCCGCCTATCGAGCGGCCCCCGGTCGGCTACGACGGCGCGTTCCTTGAGGCGTACACTCCAGGCAAGACCTGGTATCTATCGAAAGCACTGCGAACCCGCCTGCACGAGATCGGCCGAACTGCGGATGCCGCCCAGCCAGCTGGGACGTATGCGCGAGAAATATTTGCGCGCTTACTGATCGACCTCGCGTGGGCGTCCAGCCGGCTCGACGGGAACACCTACACGCGCTTGGACACGCAGAACCTCATCGAGTTCGGCCAACGAGCCGAGGGGAAGGACGCGACCGAAGCGCAAATGATTCTGAACCACAAGGCGGCGATCGAGCTGCTGGTCGAGCATGCGGATGCCGTCCGGTTCAATCGCTACACCATGCTGAACTTGCACGCTGCCCTCTCGGAGAACCTGCTCGGCGATCCCTCTGACGAGGGTCGCCTCCGGACGCGCATCGTCAACATCACTGGCACTACCTACACGCCGCTGGGTATCCCACAGAAGATCGAGGAGTACTTCAATCTTCTGTTGACGAAGGCTGATGCGATCACCGATCCGTTCGAACAGGCGTTCTTCGTGATGGTGCAGCTACCGTATCTCCAAC
>Ga0102924_1007465_pt1 | contig 10008 bp, 8 predicted proteins | sample PaiPotPPM11metaG_FD_80116 | JGI IMG/M metagenome (GOLD analysis project Ga0102924, IMG submission 80116) | Iron sulfur acid spring bacterial and archeal communities from Banff, Canada, to study Microbial Dark Matter (Phase II) - Paint Pots PPM... ...
CCAGCGCATGCAGGATCGCTCCCGTCAGCACGATCGGAAAAATCGGCAGCGCCGCATAAGTGAGTGCGCTGATGCAGATGGTGACGATGGCTATTCCGGCGGCAAAGCGCTCCGAACGCGCGGCATCGACCAGCGCGCCGCCTGGCATCTGACCCAGTAGCGAAACAAAGCCGGCCGCCGACAGCACAAGGCCGATATCAAACTGCGTCCACCGTTGTGTGGTGAGATAGACCGATACGAATGGGCCGAAGCCAGTCTGCACGTCGGCGACGAAGAAGATGAACCAATCGAGCCCGCGCAGGCTCGCCCGCGACGGCGTCAGCGGCGGCTCGCGGCCTTCCGGCTGCTGCGATTGGTCCTCGATCACCTCGGGCGGATCAGGCCTGTCGCGTGAGCGGCGTGAAAGATTTGCTGGCAGGATACGTCTCCAGCAGTGGTGCTCACTGGAAGAATGGCAATGGTTCGAGCTTGCCGAGCGCACTGAGGACGACCGCGGGCTTGCCGTCGTGATATTCGGGGGCCGCCTTCACCTGGTCGCGGGTCAGTTCCAGCGTGATCCGCGCATCGGGTTTGGCCGGCGCGGGAAAATGCAGCGCGCCCCAGTCGACCGCGATCTTGCGGCTGCCGACACCGAGGAAACCGCCGAAATCGATGATCGCGGCGCGCACATGACCGCTGCGATCGACCAACACGTCGACGATGCGGCCCATGTTCTCGTTGGCGGCGCTTAAAACCTCGCGGCCGAGAATGCCCTCGACCTCGTGGTTGTTGAGAACGGTCTCCGCCGCAGGAGCTTGCGAAGCCGGAGGCGGCGTGTTGCCCGGCGACTCGGTCGTTGCCGCCGCCGGCCCGTTTTCGGCCAGCGCCGCATCGAAACCCGCCGGCAGAGCCAGCAATATGGCCGCCACTATTGCTGCCAATGCCGCCGGATGATTGCCGCGCATCCTGCCTCCACTATGCCGGTGGGACTCACACCACTAAGCCGATGCGGTCCGGCTGGTTCCATTGTACGGAACCGTGAACGCCGCTAAACGGCGCGCTTTCGCCGCGGATCACGAGGAAAATACGATCGAAACGCGGATATCGCCGCTGATTCGGGGTGTGTCGAGCGAAACCGTGTTGTTATGGCGCCGCACACGCAGATCGACGCTCGATGTGCCAAGCCGCAATTCGCGCAGGATCACCTCATCCAGGAACTTCGGCAGCCGCGGATTGCACAGCCGGATTTCGCCCTTGAACGGATCGAATTGCAGGCCGAGCGACGCTTCCAACAGCGTGAACGGCGTGGCGCTGGCCCAGGCCTGCGGCGAGCAGGCGACAGGGTAAAGCGTCGGCCCTTGGCCGTGCTGGCGCGGGAAGCCGCAGAACAATTCCGGCAGCCGCCGCTGATCCATATAGGTGGCGGTGTTGAACAGGCCATCGAACAGCGTCTCGACGGCTTGCTTGTGTTCGTAGCGCGCCAGCCCTAATGCGATGAGCGCATTGTCGTGCGGCCAGATCGATCCGTTGTGATACGACATTGGATTATAGCGGGCTTCGCCACGCGCCACGGTGCGGATGCCCCAGCCCGAGAAGAAGCTCGTCTGCAACAATCCCTTGGCGACGAGTGCGGCGCGATCGGCGGTGGCGATGCCGGTAAACAATACTTGCCCGGCATTCGAGGTGCGCACGCGACACGGTTTTTTCGCGCCGTCGAGCGCAAGGGCGTAAGTCTCGATGTCCGGGCACCAGAACGCACTCTCGAAACGCGCGGCGAGGCGACCGGCTTCGGCTTCGAGCTTGCGCGCCTCGTCGTCGAGTCCGAGCCGCAATGCGCAGCGCGCCGCCGTGCGCTTTGCGGCATAGACATAGCCCTGCACTTCGGCGAGCGCGATCGGGCCGTCCGCCAATCGGCCGTCGGCATGGAAAATCGCGTCGTGCGAATCCTTCCAGCCTTGATTGACCAGACCCTGCTCGTTGGCGCGCGCGTATTCGACAAAGCCGTCGCCGTCCGGATCGCCGGGACCGTCGATCCATGCCAGCGCCGCGACCACGGCCGGCCACAGCGCCGCAATGGTTTTGATGTCGCCGGTGCGTTCGGCGTAAAGTCCCGCAAGCAGCACGAACAGCGGCGTTGAATCGACGCTGCCGTAGTACAAGCCGAACGGCACTTCGCGCAGCGCCGCCATCTCGCCGCCGCGCATCTCGTGCAGGATCTTTCCCGGTTCCGCATCGGCAAGCGGATCACTTGTCTTGGCCTGATAGGCGGCGAGGCGGCGCAACACCCCGCGCGCCACCTCCGGGCTCCACCACAGCATCTGCAACGCGGTGATCAGGCCGTCGCGGCCGAACGTCGTCGAGAACCATGGGATGCCGGCATACGGGTAGCGACCTTGCGGCGTATCCGTCATCAGCATGGCAAGGTCGGCGGCCGACCGGCACAGTATTTCATTGAAGCGGTCGTTCGAGGTTTCGACCGAGGTGCGCTCCCGCGTCTGCTCGCGCATTTCGCGCCGCGCCGCGATGATGCCGCGCATGAACGGCAGCGGCCGCGGCTCGGCCGGATCGCAGCTGACCGCCAGGAACAGCGGCTGCATCGCGCCCGGAGCAAGATGCAGGTCGTAAATGGCGGCGTTTGTCGTAAGCCGCTCCGGCCGTGGATCGAATGTCAGCGCGGTGCGCCGCGTCTTGCCGTCGAGCCCTTGATAGGCCAGCAGCACCTGGTCGTCGCCGCGCAGCTTTGCCGTCGCGGTGCCGTGGCGGTCGCGGTGCGTGCCGCGGACCTCGAACAGATCGGCAAAATCATTCTCGAACCGGATCGCGATCTGCAAGTCGACGGCGCGGTCGCCGTAATTACGCACGCCGAGCCGCTGATAGGCGGTGCTGCGCCACAGGAAAATCGTGCGCAGAATGTGCACGGTATCCTTCTCAAGCTCAATGCGGTGGCCGGCGACGAGATCGGGATTGGTCAGATCGACGAAGAATGCCGAATTGTCGTCGCGCAGATTGGAGCCGAGCAGCAGCGGATGGGTCTCGTTCACCAGCACTTCGAGGCGCGAGAGATATCGTGTGTCGAGGTGGAACAAGCCGGCCGACCCGCCGGGTGCCGCCACGATATCGCCGCGGCTGTCGAGCACCACGAACGTGTCGCCATATTTAAGTACGCGGGGCGGCCGCGCCGCGGACTGTTGTGTCGCGCCGATGTAGAACGGCGTCTCGGATGGCGCCTCGACGGCAAAAAGCTTTGTCGCGGTCTCAGGGGACATTGCGTTCACTGCGCCGTTAAAATGAATTCGGCCACGCTGACGCAACGCCGACGTTTCAGGTCAGGAAATCAGCCCAGGCATCGATCACGGCTTCGTGCTGTCGTGGATGACATCGACGACGCGCATCAGCACCGGGTCGACAACGACAATGTTATTGGTGTCCACTATGGCATATTTGAGGTCGGCCGCCCCCGGATCGCTCGCAGTTGCCGCATCGGGCAGGTTGGTAAGCTCGACCGATTGCGGCACCGGAGCGCCAACGGCTGCGGAGAGCAGCACGGTGTAAGGCTTCATCCTCTTCTGGAAGACCGCGTTATAGATCGCGCTTTTCTGTGCGGCGGTGAGCGCCAATTTCTGCCCCACGATACCGTTTGGCTGGATCGCTTCATCAGGTCCCGCCGATTGCGCTAATGCGGCGGCGGAACCGAATACAGCTACCAATAGGACAGCGCCCAAATGGCGGATGATTGCGCGCATGCGAAGCTCCTCCTTGAGGAACCAAACGCACGAGGGCCAAGATAGGTCCTTAACGCTTATGCTGCACCGCACCCAGTGCATGCTTGGCAGGCACTGCGGAAGTCGGGCCGCGGCGTAGGTTTGCGCTCTGGCTATGCCCGAGTTGCGGCGATTCGCCACCGCGACAAAAATTTTCATGACAATGAGGTGAAGTCGCCCTATTCCCTTTGGTATCTCAGAAAAGTCACACGTCAAGAAAAGACAGACCTGAGGGCGGAAACGATGACGTTCTCGACAACGTCGATCAAACCCGAAGCTATGGCGTCCTCGACGACGCGATGGACCCAACTCATCGTCGGCATCACCTGCATGGTGCTGATCGCCAACCTGCAATACGGTTGGACTCTCTTCGTCAATCCGATCAACAAAGCGCACGGCTGGTCGATTGCGGAAATCCAGCTCGCGTTCAGCATTTTCATCGCGCTGGAAACGTGGCTGACCCCGATCGAGGGCTGGATCGTCGACGGCCTGGGCGCGCGCAATGGCCCCAAGCTGATGGTCGCATTCGGCGGCATCATGGTGGCGCTCGGCTGGGTCATCAACGCTTACGCGCAAAGCCTCGGAATGTTGTATTTCGGCGCGGTCGTCGGCGGCATCGGTGGCGGCGCCGTGTACGCAACCTGCGTTGGACAAGCCGTGAAATGGTTTCCGGACCGGCGCGGGCTTGCCGTCGGCCTGACCGCGGCGGGCTACGGCGCCGGCGCGGCAATCAGCGTCGTTCCAATTCGTGCAGTGATCGCTTCAAGCGGCTATGAGGCCGCCTTCTTCTGGTTTGGAATAATTCAGGGCGTCATCGTTTTTGTCGTGGCGTGGCTGATGCGGGCGCCAGATCCGGGCGAGCTTGCCGGCGCCGCCGCGCCGAAAGTCGTTCAGAGCGCGCGCAGCTTTACGCCGATGCAGGTGCTGGCGAACCCGGTGTTCTGGCTGCTCTACGTCATGTTCGTCACGGTGTCGGCGTCGGGTCTGATGGCGACGGCGCAAATCGCGCCCATCGCCAAGGACTTCAACGTCGGCGACACGATCGTCTTTTGGGGCGCCACCACGCTGAGCGCGGCGCTGATCATCGATAATATCTGCAATGGCGCGGCGCGTCCGTTGTTCGGATGGATTTCCGATCACATCGGCCGCGAATACACCATGGCGATTGCCTTCGGTTTGGGTGGCGTCGCTTACTGGCTGCTCGGCACGCTCGGTTACGCGCCGTTGGGTTTTGTCATCTTCGCCGCCATGATCTTCCTGACCTGGGGCGAAATCTTCAGCCTGTTTCCGTCAACCTGCACAGACACGTTCGGAACCCAGTTCGCCACCGTCAATCTCAGCCTGCTCTACACCGCCAAAGGCACGTCGGCCTTCCTGGTCCCGGTCGCCAATCTGATCAAAACCGCGACCGGCAGCTGGCACATGGTGTTCGTGGCGACCGCCATCATGAACTTCGTGGTGGTGGGCTTGGCGCTGTTCGTGCTCAAGCCGCTGCGGGCTCGGACGATGGCGAAAGGCTAACGGCTGGACGCTCGTCCGGCTACGCGCGAGAGCAATCCCGCGCCCTATTTCACGGCCTTAATCGGGATCGCCGTATTTGGCTCCGAGGTCGCGGAGGATCTGCGATCGGATGAATGGATCGGGATCCTTGCCAAGATAGTCGTCGCCATTGTAGATCGGGCCGCAGGCAAACAGATTGGCGCCGCGGCAGCGCTCCGAACTAGCGGCCGTTGCCTGGTGGGGAACCGGCTTCCTTACTCTCTTCGCCGCGTTGGCGCTCGACGTCAATATAAGCGCGAGACTGAGCCCGCAAACCAGCGACTTGAAGGAGCGCGATGTCATCGTGACCTCCGCGAAGTAGGCGGCAGTGGCAACAGTGTATAAACCCCGGCGCCCCCGGCCTTGAGCCGGATCAATTGCGTATTTCGGTGAAGCCATACTGTCATATTTGGCCGCTTTCTCCGATGCAGGGTGGATAAGCGGGGTAATCGCATACAGCAAGAAAGATGCGGCATTCCGGCTCTGGCATAATGTATTATGGTGCGGTATGGGTGCTGCACTGAACGCGGCCCAAGAACTCGTGCAAAGATCGCGTCCGTCAAGGGTTGTGAGCGTCTCTAATGTCTTCCGGTGTGCATCGGCTTTCTGTTCGCGCGCGCGATATCGCCTCGACCGCTCGGCCGCGGCTTGAGCCGATCGACACCTCTTTCAGCTTCAAGAACAAGGCCTATGCGGCGCTGAAGTCGGTCATCGCCGGCATGGACGTGTACGGCAGCGGCGCCGAGATCCGGCTCGACGAGCGCAGCCTGGCGCAGGAATTCGGCATCAGCCGCACGCCGGTACGTGAGGCGATGGCGCAGCTCGAGCGTGAAGGTTTTGTCCGCACGTTGCCGCGGCGCGGCGTCTATGTCGTGCGCAAGACGCGGCGCGAGGTGATCGAGCTGATCACCGCCTGGGCGGCGCTCGAAAGCATGGCAGCCCGGTTGATTACCGAGAACGCGAGCGATGATGAGATCGCCTCACTGCGCCGGGTCTTTGCCGCGTTCGACAACGGCCAGGTGCGCGCGCATCTCGATGAATATTCCGAGGCCAATATCGAATTCCATCAGACGCTCATTCGGCTGAGCCGCAACAGCGTGCTCATCGATCTTGCCGAAAATCTTTTCACCCATATGCGGATGATCAGGCGGAAAACGATCGGCGAGAAGGATCGCGCCGACCGCTCGATCCGCGATCACATGCACATCATCGAAGCGCTCGAGGCGCGCAACACCGTGCGCGCGGAAAAGCTGGTGCGCGATCATGCGCTCGGGCTCGCCGAGCATGTCGCGCAGTACGCGGATTATCTGGACTGAAGATGAAGCAACCCGCTGTCATTGCCGGGCTTGACCCGGCAATCCCGAACCGGAAGCGCTTTGCCTCGGGTGTCGGGATGCGCGGGACAAGCCCGCGCATGACGGGTGAGAGGAGAGACCAATGGCCGATGCAGCAGTGAAAGACAAACACGAGGCCGCCAGCACAGATGCAAATGCCGCCAAGGTGGAGCAGGAGCTGACGGATGGCTTTCACCTCGTCATCGATGCGCTCAAGCTCAACGGCATCAACACAATCTACGGTGTGCCTGGCATCCCGATCACGGACTTTGGCCGTATGGCGCAGGTTGCGGGCATCCGCGTGATCTCGTTCCGCCACGAGCAGAATGCCGGCAACGCCGCTGCAATCGCCGGCTTCCTGACGAAAAAGCCCGGTATCTGCCTCACGGTGTCGGCTCCCGGCTTTCTCAACGGCCTGACGGCGCTGGCCAATGCCACGACCAATTGCTTTCCGATGATCCTGATCAGTGGCTCATCCGAGCGCGAGATCGTCGACTTGCAGCAGGGCGACTACGAAGAGATGGACCAGCTGGCAATCGCCAAGCCACTCTGCAAGGCGGCCTTCCGCGTGTTGCATGCTGCAGACATCGGCATCGGCGTGGCGCGCGCGATCCGCGCGGCTGTTTCCGGCCGTCCGGGCGGCGTCTATCTTGATCTGCCGGCTAAACTTTTCTCTCAGGTCATGAATGCGGACACTGGAGCCAAGTCACTCGTCAAGGTCATCGATCCGGCGCCGGCCCAGCTTCCCGCTCCGGCCGCGGTCAAGCGCGCGCTGGACGTCCTGAAGAGTGCCAAGCGCCCCCTGATCATTCTCGGCAAGGGCGCGGCATACGCGCAGGCCGACGACGCGATCCGCGCACTGGTCGAAAAGAGCGGCATTCCTTTCCTGCCGATGAGCATGGCCAAGGGCCTCTTGCCCGACACGCATCCGCAGTGCGCGGGCGCTGCGCGCTCGACGGTGCTGAAAGACGCCGACGCCGTCATGCTGATCGGCGCCCGCCTTAACTGGCTGCTATCACATGGCAAGGGCAAGACCTGGGGTGAGCCCGGATCGAAGAAATTCATTCAGATCGACATTGAGCCCAAGGAAATGGACAGCAATGTCGAGATCGTCGCGCCGGTGGTCGGCGACATCGGCTCCTGCGTCTCGGCTCTTCTGGAGGGTATCGATGGCAAGTGGCCGGCCCCGCCGGCCGACTGGATCAACACCGTCAAATCGAAAAAGGAAGAAAACATCGCCAAGATGGCGCCGAGGCTGATGAAGAACTCGGCGCCGATGGATTACCACGGCGCGCTCGGTGCGCTGCGGACCATCGTCAAAGAGCGGCCGGATGCCATCGTCGTCAACGAAGGCGCCAACACGCTCGATCTCGCGCGCGGCATCATCGACATGTATCAACCACGCAAGCGCCTGGACGTCGGCACCTGGGGTGTCATGGGCATTGGCATGGGCTTTGCCATCGGCGCTGCAATCGAGACCGAAAAGCCCGTGCTCGCCGTTGAAGGCGACAGCGCCTTTGGGTTCTCCGGCATGGAGGTCGAAACGATCTGCCGGTACAACCTGCCGGTCTGCGTCGTCGTCTTCAACAACAACGGCATCTATCGCGGAACCGACGTCAATTCCGCCGGCGGTTCGGATCCTGCGACGACCGTCTTCGTCAAGGACTCGCGTTACGACAAGATGATGGAGGCATTCGGCGGCGTCGGCGTCAATGTGACGACGCCCGACGAACTCAAGCGCGCCGTGAACGAGGCAATGGACTCCGGCAAGCCCACTCTCATCAACGCGGTGATCGATCCGGCGGCCGGCAGCGAGAGCGGTCGCATCGGCAACCTCAACCCGCAAAGCGTGCTTCGCAAGAAATAAAAAGTTAGGGAGAAAGCACATGGCGACGAAAAAGAAAGCCAAAGCGAAATCCAAGGTGGCGGCGAAAAAATCCGCCAGGAAAGTCGTGAAGCTCGCAGCCAAGAAGTTGGCCGCGGGTAACGGCCTGCCGCGGCCGTCGTCCAAGCCATGGGGCCAAGCGGGCAGGGCGCTCGAAGGCGTCAAAATCCTCGACTTCACCCATGTGCAGTCGGGTCCGACCTGCACCCAGCTTCTCGCTTACATGGGCGCCGACGTGATCAAGGTGGAACGGCCGGGTATCGGCGACATCACGCGCGGCCAATTGCGCGACGTGAAGGGCGCTGACAGCCTCTATTTCACCATGCTCAACGGCTCGAAGCGCTCGATCACCATCGACTCCAAGCATGCCAAGGGCAAGGAAATCCTCGACCGGCTGGTCAGGGAGTGCGACGTGCTGGTTGAGAATTTCGCCCCCGGCGCGCTCGACCGCATGGGGCTGACATTCGAGCACATCCACAAGCTCAATCCGCGCATGGTCGTCGCTTCAGTGAAGGGCTTTGGCCCCGGTCCCTATGAGGACTGCAAGGTCTACGAGAACGTGGCGCAATGCGCCGGCGGCTCGGCTTCGACCACCGGCTTCCGCGACGGACCGCCGCTTGTCACCGGCGCGCAGATCGGCGATTCCGGCACGGGCTTGCATCTGGCGCTCGGCATCGTCAGCGCGCTGTACCAGCGCATTCGCACCGGCCGTGGCCAGAAGGTGCTCTGCGCCATGCAGGACGGCGTGCTCAACCTGGCGCGGGTGAAATTGCGCGACCAGCAGCGCCTCGCACACGGCCCGCTCACCGAATACAGCCAGCACGGCGAGGGCATCCCGTTCGGCAAGGCGACGCCGCGCGCGGGCAACGATTCCGGCGGCGGTCAACCGGGCTGGATCCTTAAATGCAAGGGCTGGGAGAACGATCCCGACGCCTACATTTATTTCATCACTCAGGCGCCGGTATGGGGGGCGATCTGCGATCTAATCGGCAAGCCGGAATGGAAGACCGACGCAGACTACGCCACGCCGCCGGCTCGGCTGCCGCGGCTGCGGCACATCTTCGACACCATCGAGCAATGGACCATGACGATGACTAAGTTCGAGGTCATGGAGACATGCAACAATCTCGACATTCCGGTCGGACCGATCCTGTCGATGAAGGAGATCGCCGAGGAGCAATCGCTGCGCGCGACCGGCACCGTCGTCGAGGTCGATCATCCGACGCGCGGCAAATATCTGACCGTGGGCAATCCGATCAAGCTGTCGGACTCGCCCGCGGACGTGCGCCGCTCGCCGCTGCTGGGTGAACACACCGACGAGATTCTGCGCAAAGTGCTCGGCTATTCGGAGAAAGAGCTCGCCGAGATCAAGGCGTCGGGCGCGATCACCGCGCCGGAAAAACCGGCCAAGGCGGAGGCGGCGTAGTTTTCTTTTTCACCTCCCCCTGAAAGGGGGAGGTGGCGAGCGAAGCGAAGCCGGTGGGGGTTCGTGTTCGACGCCTGTGCGAGC
>Ga0102924_1007466_pt1 | contig 10008 bp, 3 predicted proteins | sample PaiPotPPM11metaG_FD_80116 | JGI IMG/M metagenome (GOLD analysis project Ga0102924, IMG submission 80116) | Iron sulfur acid spring bacterial and archeal communities from Banff, Canada, to study Microbial Dark Matter (Phase II) - Paint Pots PPM... ...
CCGGCGGGACTGACGACGCGCGTCGGCACTCGCGCGGCGCCACCTACTCGCAGATTTCCCCAGCTTCCCGAGCCTACCGCGGCACCGAAACCGCTGTCAGGACGCCCCTCACCGAACGTTTACCTTGCAAGAGCGTATCGGGAAAAGTGTCCGCCCGACCCAGCGCACGCAGGAGGTGTGTGGGATGTCCTCCGCAAAGGCGCACCCGCTGTGTACAACGCGATCACCGACGAGATGCTGGCGAGATCCACGAGGGATCCGGAGGCGCTTGCTCTACTTCGCACAATCGGAATGCGTGCGGCGCTACTTGTGCCGATCAAGGTGCGTGACCAGATCCTCGGGGTCATGGCATTGGTCGCGGCGGAAACGGCTCGGACGTACGAGCCGGGCGATGTTGCACTCGCCGAGGAGCTGGGCCGGCGTGCCGGGATAGCTCTTGAGAATGCGCGACTGTATGCGGTGGCCCAGGAAGCGGCCGCGCGAGCGGAGGAGTCAGCAAGGACGGCCGAACAGGCAAGTCGGGCGAAGGACGAGTTCCTCGCCACCGTCAGCCACGAGCTGCGCACGCCATTGAATGCGATCTACGGATGGGCAACGATTCTGCGGAAAGTGGCATCCGAGCCGTTGAAGCTGCAGCACGGACTGGAGGTCATCGAGCGCAATGCCAAGGCCCAGACGCGCATCGTGAACGACATCCTGGACCTCTCGCGCATCATCAGCGGCAAGCTCCAGTTGAAGGTCGTGAAGACCGACCTTTCCACCGTTATCCATCAAGCCGCCGATGTGGTGCGCCCCGGAGCGGACAGCAAAGGAATCAAGCTTGCAGTGGAGGTGGATCCTGACATCGGTGCCGCCATGGCGGATCCGGATCGCCTGCACCAAATCATGTGGAATCTGCTCATCAACGCGGTGCGATTTACGCCACGAGGGGGCTCTATCACCGTCACCGGAGATCGCACCGATTCCGGTATTGTGTTGCATGTAATCGATACGGGAGCAGGCATCGCCCCACACCATCTACCCCACATTTTTGAGCGCTTCACGCAGGTGGATTGCTCGACAACGCGAAGCCACAGTGGCCTGGGGCTCGGACTGGCCATCGTGCGCCATCTCGTCGAGGCTCACGGGGGCACAGTGGATGCACAAAGCGCCGGGCTCGGGCAAGGCAGCATCTTCAGCGTCAGCCTTCCCATCTGCGCGGTGAACACGGCACGCGAGGAGGAGGAGGAAGTGCAGGCGGAGGAGGAGAGCAGCCGCGCATCAACGGTTACAAGCCTGACAGGGGCGCGCGTGCTGGTGGTCGATGATGAGGCCGATGCAGTCGAGCTCCTTCGGGTCATTCTCGAAGAAGCTGGGGCGGCCGTCGTGCAGGCGAGAAGCGCGCGCGAGGCTCTCGCGGCGTTGGATTCCGCTGGACCGTTTACGGTGGTTCTCAGTGACATCGGCATGCCCGACATGGACGGATATGCATTCATGCGTCACATTCGCTCGCGGGATTCCGGCGCGGATGTCCCCGCGATTGCGCTGACGGCGTACGCCCGCCCCCAAGACTCTGACCTGGCGCGGCGTGCGGGTTACCAGGAGCACTTGGCCAAGCCGGTCGATCAAGCGCGCCTCCTCGAAGCAGTGAAGATGTGGTCCCAGGTACGGATGCGCCAGACGGCGCTGTAACAAGGCGCTTCGCGGATCCAACCAACCTTTTGCGAACGCTTGGGTGTGGCGTGCGGTTACGGATCCAATGATGGCGTCCCGCAAGTGATGCAGCTGCCGGAAGACCTTTGTTCAAGGTCGTAGCCCTGCCGCTTGCAGACGTGCGCTGGACGGCGGGAGAGGAGTTCGCCCGGCGAGTTCGCCCCATGCGTCGGCGTCGTCGCGTCACCGTGCGAACTCTTCCAGGGCGCGAGCAATCCTATTCAGGAAGTCGGGCACCTCGTCCTCGAGCTCCAGGCGCATGAGCCGCTTGGTAGCACGAACGGATTCGCGGTTATCCGCTCTCGCCACCGGTCGACGATCGCTCGAAGGTCACCCTTGGTGAATCACCGTTCCAAACGGACCGACGCCGGCGATTGTGTTAGGCGAAAGGTTCGCGATCAGCCGCACGCGATCCCGAGCGCCCAGACGCTCGATGTGAAGCAGTCCATCCCTGACGCTCGCTTGGAGTGTGCCCTTCGCCATTGGGGCCGAGGACAGGGCAGCGTGGCGTCTCCGGCGCTGAAGCGCCCTGCGCACCGCAACCAGGAAGCTCCGATGCGGCTCGCGGCCGCGCTCCTCCCATCGGAGCTTGGACGCCTCGAATGTGGCAGGATCCTGAGGGTCCGGGATCGTAGCGAGGACCGCGGGATCGGAGAACGCGCGAAAGGTTTTGAACTCCTCCCGCCTTCCCTCCGACACGACGCGCCCGAGATCCGCGTCGTGATCGCTGTAAAATAGGAAGGGGGACGTCGCCGCCCACTCTTGTCCCATGAAGAGCAGTGGCGTCATCGGCAGGAACAAGAGCACCTCGGTTGCGGCGCGCAGCGCTTGCACGCCAGCGTCGCGGTCGAGGCGCGTGCCGAATGCCCGGTTGCCCACCTGATCGTGGTTCTCCACGCAGTAGACCAAGCGCATCGGTTCGAGTCCGTCGGCTGGAGCGCCGCGTGCGCGCCCCCACGGCTCGTAGTGCTGGCCCTCGTACAGCCATCCGCGGTTGATGGTGCGGGCGAGATCCTCGAGCGCCCCTCGGTACGCTCCGTAATACCCATCACGCTCCCGGGTGAGCAGCACCCGGAACTGATGGTGGAAGTCGTCGGCCCACACGGCGTCCAGACCATTCTCGGTGACGAGCGTCGGGTCGTTGCGCTCGTCCTCAGCGATGAACATCCGGTGGGGGAAGGTCTCACGCAGCTCGCGAAGCACGTGCTTCGGCGACTCGTCGTGCAGCGCGTGTGTGGCGTCGAGGCGCAGGCCGTCGAAGCCGTACTCCTCCAGCCACATGCGGGCGTTGTCGAGCAGGTAGCGACGCATCGCGGGCTGGCGGTAGTCCGGCGCGCCTCCCCACGGGGTATCGCGGTCCGTCCTGAAGTACTCGGGAGCGAACGCGCCGAGGTAGTTTCCGCTCGGACCGAAGTGGTTGTAGACGACGTCGAGCAGCACGGCGAGGCCGAGCGCGTGCGCGCGAGCGACCAGGCGGCGCAGCGCTTCCGGACGACCATACGGCGCAAACGGCGCGAAGTGCGCCACGCCGTCGTATCCCCAGCCGCGGGCGCCCGGGAAGGTCGACACAGGCATGATCTCGAGGGCCGTCACGCCGAGCGCCGCGAGGTCTCCGAGGCGTTCCTCCGCGGCGGCGTAGGTGCCTTGGGGCGTGAAGGCGCCGACGTGAAGCTCGTAGATGACGTATCGATCGAGCGGCAGCGCGGGCTGCAACGGACTCGCGCTCTCGCGTCGCACGACTTCGGCAGGACCGTGCACGCCCTTCGGAAGGAAACGCGCGTACGGATCCGGCAGGGCGCGGCCGTCCACGACGAGCTTGTAGACCGCGCCAGGGCCGACGTTCTCGAGGCGCCCCTCGAACCATCCTTCGCCAGCGGGGCTCAGCCGCCGGGTCGTGGCACGGTCCGCGTCGAAAAGCCGCACCTCAACGCGATCGGCGTGCGGCGCCCACGTTCGGAAGGTCGTTCCCGTGTCGTCCGAAAAGGCGCCGGCTTCGCGGGTGGCGCTCACCGGAGCTGCTCCAGCCACGCTACGGGCAAGACGCCGAAAACCGACGCCATCGGCAGCTCGGCACCCTCGAGCGTTTCGCCCGTGAAGACGTTTCGGAAACGGCCGCCGGCGCCGAGACGCAGGCTCTGGCCCTTCCACACGTCGCCGACAGGCCACCGACAGGCATCGCGCGTGATCTTCGCCGAAAGCCGCGGGACGACGCACACGAGGCGACGATCGCGAAGCGTGCGCTCGAATGCGACGACATGGGGCGACCCTTCCACCGGCGCGTAGGCGCCTTCGATGAAGAGTGACGGGCTCTCGCGCCGCATGTGCAGGCCGACGTGGGTCACATGGAGCTTGATGCGTCCGTCCTCGTAGTGCGCCAAAAGCTCGCGCGCGAGCTCGGGCGTGGGGGCCCCGCGCCCGCGCAGGTCGGCGAGCATGCGGCGGCGACTCTCGAAGTCCACCGGCCGGCGGTTGTCCGGGTCCACGAGCGAGAGGTCCCATATTTCGCAGCCCTGGTAGGTGTCCGGCACTCCCGGCGACGCCAGCTTCAGCGCGGTGATCGCGAGGCTGTTTGTTGCCCCATGCGGGGCGACCCGTCGCGCGAAGGCCTCGACCCGTCCGCGGATCTCGTCATCCCCTAGCACGCCCTGCACGAAGTCTTCGAGCGCGTTCTCGTAGCGCTCGTCGGGGCTCGTCCAGGACGTGTGCACCCTCGCCTCGCGCGCAGCCTTCTTCGCGTACGCGCCGACCCGTTGCACGAATTCGTTCGTGACCCCTTCGAAGGGAATGGCGCCCACGAGCGTCTGATAGAGGAGGTGCGCGTCGGTGGGGGACGGCGCGAAAACCCCGTCGAGCATGGTCCCGAATCGTTGGGTCGCGGCGTGCAATGCGCGCACGAAGGCGCCCCACTCGCCGGATATTTCGCTCAGCACCGCGACGCGGGCACGCACGTCCTCGCCGCGTTTCGTGTCGTGCGTGGACGTCGCCGTCATCGTAAGGGGCCATTCGGCGAGCGTCGCTGCGTTGTGCGCGTGAAAGTCCTGGATCGAGGTCCCGAAGCGCTCGGGGTCGCAGCCGACTTCATCCAGGCAGATCAGGCGCGTATAGCGGTAGAGCGCCGTGTCCTCGACTCCCTTGGCCATGATCGGGCCGGTGAGCTGCTGGAAGCGCATCGTGAAACGCACTGCCTCGTCGCTGCGGTCGAGCAGCAAGAGTACGCGCTCGATGAATGCAAAGATGGAAGGCTCGATGCCCGGGTTGTGCCGGCGTGCGCGGGCGACGGCGGCGCGGACGTGGCGCTCGTCGTCCTTCTCGCGCGTGCCGTCCGGCCGCACGTAGGTGCGGTAGACGGGGAAGGCGGCGACGGTCTCCTGGATCACCCGGCGCAGGCTCGCCAGGGTGAAGTCGCGCGCGTGCCGGTCGCGATCGGCGATGCGCTTGAGGCCGTGCGAGAGCACGTGGATCTCACTCGCGAAGCTACCGTCCATCACGTCCAGTTTCGAGCGGCGCACCACCTCGTCCCAGCGCAGATCGGTGGCCGCCATGTCGGCATGCAGCCGAGTCAGCGCCGCCTCCCCGTCCGGATCGACGAGCAACCCGCCTGAGGCGGCCAGGAAGTCGTAGCCGGTCGTACCAGACACGGCCCACGAGCGCGGCAAGGTCTCGCCGCGCTCGAGGATCTTCTCGGCGACGAGGTAGAGCGGCCCGCGTCCCTCTTCGCGCGTAGCATGCTGGAGGGCCTGGAAATAGCTCTGCGGGTCGTAGAGGCCGTCCGTATGATCGAGGCGCAGGCCGCTGATGCGGCCCTCGGCGACGAGCGAGAGCACGCGAGCGTGCGCCGCCGCGAACACCTCCTGCTCCTCCATGCGGATGGCCGCGAGCTCGTTGATATCGAAGAAGCGCCGGTAGTTGATCTCCTCGGTGGCAACGCGCCAGTAGCTGAGGCGATAGTTCTGTTCGGCAAGGAACCGTTCCAGCCTTCCGGGACTCCTCGCGATCGCCGCTGCGGCGCTGTCGATGGCGCGCACGACGGCGGGCTGCTCATCGCACAGCGCGGCGATGCGCCGCTTGACGACCTCCTTCTCGCGCATGCGCTCGGTGCGCAGGGTGCTCTCGGTGGAGGAGGCTCCCGGAAGATGGCGAAGCTGAGCGAGGATGCTCTCGAGCTCCTGTCTCGCGGGGTCGGAGGGATCGCCATCGACCTGCTCGAGGGCACGCTCGAGCACCAGGGCGTAGCTTCTGGGAGACGCCGGCAGGCTCTTGTCGTAGTAGCGGACGAAGAGCTCCCCGGCGCGGCGCTCGATGCCGATCTTGCCGTCGTCCACCTCTTCGCCGAACTGACGGCCCAAGATTGGCAGCAGCACCTTGCCGGTCGCGCGGTCCGGGCCCGGCGGCTCGAATTCGATGTCGAACCAGTCGGCATAGGACGAGCTGCGACCGTTCTCGAGGACGTCCCGCCACCACGGGTTCTCGGCGGATCCAACACCGACGTGGTTGGGCACGAAGTCCGCGAGGTGCTTCAGTCCACGTGCGCGGACGGCGTCGGTGAAGGCACGGAGGCCTTCTTCGCCGCCCAGACGCGGGTCGATCACGCGGTGGTCGACGACGTCATAACCGTGCGCGCTACCGCACTGCGCGCGAAGGTACGGCGACGTGTACACGCAGCCGACGCCGAGGTCGTCGAGATAAGCGATTGCCGCGGTCGCGGCCTCGAAGCCGAAGGTACCCGAGAGCTGCAGACGATAGGTGGACTCCGGCGCGCCGCGCACGGTGTCGAGCCCCCCGCGCCCGACAGCGCGCCGGGCGAACAGCTTCAGGGAATGCGCGACGACGCGCGTGGTCTCCTCCGTCTCCACTCGCTCGCGCGCCGCGTCGATGGATGTGTCCAGGAGCAGTGTCCAGGGCACGGCGCGCGCACGATCGACCATCGCTGGAAGCACGAAATCGAGATCGCTTCCGCTTGCGTTGACGAGCAGCAGCAGGTCGTCGTCGGACTGGGCGCGTCCCTCGTCGTCGACCGGCTCGAGACCCGAACCCGCGGAGAACATTGCCAGGCTGGACGTGGACGGGTTGTTCCAATCCGCCTCCGTCATCGGCTGACCATCGTGACGAAGCCACGCGAGGTCGCGCACGCCGGTCCCGTGAACCTCGCTCCCTCGGAAGAAGGTGGCCCGCTGCAATAGCGGGTGCTCGCGGCGCAGACGGCTCACGCGCCGCACGAAGGCGAGAAGTTCCCGCCGCTCCGCGTCCAACATCCAGTCCGTCCAGGAGGTCTCGTTGTCCTGGCAGTACGCGTTGTTGTTCCCACGCTGGGTTCGAGCGATCTCGTCACCGCCGCAGATCATCGGCGTACCCGGCGAGAGGAGCAGCGTCGCGAGCAGGTTGCGCATCTGGCGCCGGCGCAGATCGCGCACCTTCGCGTCCTCCGTCTCGCCCTCGGCCCCGCAGTTCCACGACGTGTTGTCGTCGCTCCCGTCGTGGTTGTTCTCGCCGTTGGCTTCGTTGTGCTTGTGGTCGTAGCTGACGAGGTCGCGCAGCGTGAAGCCATCGTGCGCCGTCAAGAAATTCACGCTCGCGTACGGCCTGCGCCCGTCGTGTTGGTAGAGATCGGCGCTGCCTGTGATGCGACACCCGAAGTCGCCGGCGCGTCCCGGGTCGCCGCGCCAGAAGGCCCGCACGGTGTCGCGGTAGCGGCCGTTCCACTCCGACCAGCGCACCGGGAAGTGGCCCACCTGGTAGCCGCCCTCGCCCACATCCCAGGGCTCCGCGATGAGCTTCACGCGGCTAAGCACCGGGTCCTGGTGGATGACGGTGAAGAAGCTCGAGAGCCGGTCGACCTCGTGGAGGCTCCGCGCCAGCGTCGCCGCGAGATCGAAGCGAAAACCGTCGACGTGCATCTCCTGCACCCAGTAGCGCAGCGAGTCCATGATGAGGCGCAGCGTCTGCGGGTGCCGCACGTTGAGCGTGTTACCGGTGCCCGTGTAGTCGAAGTAGTAGCGCGGGTCGTCGGGCACGAGCCGGTAGTACGTGGGATTGTCGATACCTTTGAGCGAGAGCGTGGGGCCGAGGTGGTTTCCCTCGCCGGTATGGTTGTAGACGACGTCGAGGATGACCTCGATGCCCGCCGCGTGGAGCGCGCGCACCATCCGCTTGAATTGCGTCACCTCGTCGCCGGCGACGCCGCCGCCGCGGTAGCGGACGTCTGGCGCGAAGAAGGCGATCGAGTTGTAGCCCCAGTAGTTGCGGAGCCCCTTCTCCAGCAGGAACTGGTCGTCCACGTAACCGTGGATCGGAAGCAGCTCGATCGCTGTGACCCCGAGCTCGCGCAGGTGCTCGACGATTGGCTCGGTCGCGAGGCCCGCGTAAGTCCCGCGCAGTTCCGGCGGGACGTCGGGGTGGCGCATCGTCATGCCGCGGACGTGCGCCTCGTACACGAGGGACTTCCGCATCGGCACGTTGGGCGGCACGTCGTCACGCCAGTCGAACGCAGCGTCGATCACGAGGCCGAGCGGCGCCGCCCGCTGGTCGTGCTCGGTGCGCACCGTATCCCTGTCCGGGTGCAGCACGTCGTAGGCGAAGCCCCCGAGCTTCCAGTCCTCGGTCCGCGAGAGCGCTCGCGCATACGGATCGAGCAGCACGCAGTTGCGGTTGAACCGCAGCCCTCGCTTCGGTTCCCAGGGGCCGTCAACGCGGTAACCGTACGCTTGCCCCGGCCCGACGCCCTCCACGAAGACGTGCCACACCAAGTCCGTGCGCTGCCTCACCGGGACGCGGGTCTCGCGGCCCTCCTCGTCGTAGAGACAGAGCTCGAGGCCGGTGGCGTTCTCGGAGTAGAGCGCGAAGTTCGTCCCGCGCCCTCGCCACGTGGCGCCGAGCGGAAATGGCGCGCCGGGCCTGGTTCGCGGACGCGGCTCAGACGTGCTCACGCGGCCGGCTCTCGCACATCACGTGCCGCCGAGATGACTCGCGCGTCGCTCATGAGGGCCTTGATGCAGCCGACCAACTCTTCGGCGATGCATGGCTTGCACACGAACGCGTCGCAGTGGGCGCTTGCGCCCATCTCGATCTGCTCGCTCGTGGGGTCGCCCATAGCCACAATGGGAATGTCCGCCGTGCTCGCATCCGCCTTGAGACGGCGCGCGTCCTCGCATCCGCTCGGCACGTCCACGATGACGACATCCGGGCGCTCGTGGCGAGCGACGGGCGCTCCACCGTTCGGCTGGACGCAGATCGTCTCGAACCCGTAGTCCCGAAGGCAGTTGCGACAATGGGTCACGGTAGGCGCATCGGTCTCACCGATGAGCAGAATCCGGGTGGCGCCCATGGCTCGGCTATGCTGCAGGAGGCGAGCCGAGCCTGCGCTTGCTTCGCCGTAGAAAGTCGGGTGGTGTGGCTGCTGCCAAGGGACGGCTCGGCAGAGCTCGTTCTGCGAAAGCGCGCGGTCGGGACTTGCGACTTCTTGTGTTCCAATGAGAATACGAAGACACCCTCCTGAGCGCGACCACCTGGTGCGGTTTCCCGAGGCCCCGACCGAGGACGCCTCGACGTACGCAGCGGCACACCGTCATGTCGGCGCTGACTTCCTCGCCGCCCCGGATCACCCCAGTCACTTCGTCCAGTTCTACGAGGACGAATCCATCCTCTTCGACCGGCCAGTTCCTGCTGTCCGGAGCGCGTGCCGGCGATCGCCTGTAATCTCCACGCCCGAACACCGCGATGGTTTCCTGCGCAAGCTCGAAGGCGACGCCGGATGCCTGTCCCATGCAACCCAGCTGACCTTGCTCGACGCGCGCGAAACGCTCTCACGCTTCATGGTCGGCGGCATGCCGGATCGCGGGCGCTGCGCCGCGCTTCTGGTGGCGAAAAACGCGTTCATGCCGCGAGCCTGGCGTAGCGGTGATGGAATCCGCCGAGCCACGGTAACGCGACGACGCGGCCCATCGAGGGCGGCTGGACATCGCGTGGCATCGGGGCGTCGCCCTCAAGCGACATGTGAGGGCGGTCGGCGTTGTAGTACGCAACATACTCGCGCAGGAGACGCCGCAGGTGGTGCTCGCCGAGCACAATCACGTGGTCGACGATCTCGCGCCGCGCGGTGCCAACCCATCGTTCGGCGAACCCGTTCTGCCATGGAGACCGAAGCGCGATTCGCAGCCGCGCCAGACCGAGGTTGTCGACGCGGCGGTCGAAGGCGGTCCCGAAGATCTTGTCTCGGTCGCGGACCAATCGCTCAAGCCGCTCATCGGGGCCGACCGCCTCGACGATTTGCTGCGCCGCCCATTCAGCGGTCGGGTGCCCGGTAACGTTCACGTGGAGGAC
>Ga0102924_1007469_pt1 | contig 10006 bp, 2 predicted proteins | sample PaiPotPPM11metaG_FD_80116 | JGI IMG/M metagenome (GOLD analysis project Ga0102924, IMG submission 80116) | Iron sulfur acid spring bacterial and archeal communities from Banff, Canada, to study Microbial Dark Matter (Phase II) - Paint Pots PPM... ...
AAGAACGGCTTCAAGGCCCCGATCATCATGCTGACCGGCCACGACACCGATTCCGATACCATTCTCGGCCTTGAATCGGGCGCCAACGACTACATCACCAAGCCGTTCCGCTTTGCCGTGCTGCTGGCGCGCATCCGTGCACAGCTCCGCCAGCACGAAGCCAGCGAGGACGCGATCTTCACCATCGGCCCATATACGTTCAGGCCAAGCTCAAAGCTCCTTCTCAACCCCAAGGGCAACAAGGTCCGCCTCACGGAGAAGGAGACCTCGATTCTGCGCTATCTCTACCGCGCCGGCCAGCGGCCGGTGTCTCGGGAGATGCTGCTGCAGGAGGTCTGGGGCTACAATTCGGGACTGACGACGCACACGCTGGAGACGCACATCTACCGGCTGCGGCAGAAGATCGAAAAGGACGCCGCCGCGCCCGCGATCCTCGTCACCGAGGCCGGTGGCTACAAGCTGGTGCCGTGATTGCGACGCGATGAACATCGAGGAGGACTTCGCTTTTCTGAGCCGTGTCCTCCACGCCTCATGAACCCTGCAAAGATTGTAATGCGCTTCTTGCTGAAGCCGTTGGTCAGTCGCGTGAACCGGCGCGATGCTATCCGCAGGGTGAGGATTGACCGCTCCACATGGCTGGTCGCGATATGACCGAATGGCCGATGTTTGACAGTCTGCCAGTAGTGGCATCGCGCGCCAAAAGCCGCTTCTAACGGCCTAACGGCAAGCCCAGGCGGCGATACACGTGCTATTCTGTGTCGGTGCGGTGGAGGAGCACGGTTCATGTTGGCCTTGGATAAGGTCGTTGCGGGGGCGAGAATACGCGGGTTGGCAGGCCCGGCGATCGTCGAGGTCGTGCGAGTTGAGTGGATCGGCTCAGATGCTCTGAACGTCGTCTATCGAAGCAACGACGGGCCGGCCGAGGTGTTGCTATACCGTGAAGCCGAGCCGCGTCTGGAACTGGTTCAGGCCAGCCGCGCCTTTAGCTTCGATGGTGATGGCGAGGCGTACAGGGTCGCCTCAGAGGCCCAACGCATTAGGCTCGCACATCTGTTTGACCCCTATCTCGCGGTACACAGCTCCCTTATCGAGCCGCTGCCGCACCAAATCACTGCTGTCTACGGCGAGATGCTGCCGCGCCAGCCTTTGCGCTTCCTACTTGCCGATGACCCTGGCGCTGGCAAGACGATCATGGCCGGGCTCTTCATCAAGGAGCTAATTATTCGTGGCGACCTGGAGCGCTGCCTCATCATCGCGCCGGGCAGTCTCGTCGAGCAGTGGCAGGACGAGCTGAAGGAGAAGTTCGACCTCACCTTCGATATCGTCTCGCGCGAGCAGATAGAAGCATCTGTCACCGGCAACCCGTTCATCGAACGCAATCGCCTCATCATGCGGCTCGACATGGGCGCTCGCTCCGAAACGCTCCAAGCGAAGCTGCAGGCCGCGCCAGATTGGGACCTCGTTATCTGCGATGAGGCTCACCGCATGTCGGCTAACTTGTACGGCAATGAGGTGAAGTACACGAAGCGCTACAAGCTCGGACAACTCGTCAACAGCCGGGCTCGCCACTTCTTGCTGATGACCGCGACGCCGCACAACGGCAACGACGCCGACTTCCAACTGTTTATGGGCCTCCTTGACGCCGATCGGTTCGAGGGGCGTCCGCGCGAGGGCGCCCGCAAGGTCGATGTGTCGGACCTTATGCGCCGTCTCACCAAGGAGGAGCTGAGAAAGTTCGACGGATCGCCGCTGTTTCCCGAGCGCAAGGCTTATACGGTCCAGTACCAGCTCTCGGACCTCGAAGCGCAGCTCTACGCGGCCGTAACCCAGTACGTGCGCAACGAGATGCGCAACCTCAACAATCTGGCTGGTGATGACAAGCGCCGCAACAATGTAGGCTTTGCACTCCAAATTCTGCAGCGCCGGCTTGCCTCCTCGCCTGCCGCTATCTATCACTCGCTGCGCCGCCGTCGCGAACGGCTCGAAGCGCGGTTAGCCGAAGAGCGCATCATTGCCCGAGGCGGCAGGCTACAGAAACAGGAGCAACTGCCCGCCCTTTTCGACGATGAAGAAGACCGCGACCTGGATGAGGCCGGTGGTGCCGAGTTGGAGGAGGCCGAGCAGCAGATCGCGGATCGCGCCACTGCGGCCCAGACCATCCCAGAGCTAGAAGCCGAGCTGGGCGTCCTCCGCGAACTCGAAAAGCTCGCTGACCAACTGCGGAAGTCGGGCCAGGACGCCAAGTGGCGTCAGCTCGGCGAAATCCTCGACAAGCCTCCGATGGTGGACGAGGCGACCGGCCAGCGCCGCAAGCTCCTGATCTTCACCGAGCCGCGCGACACGCTCGAATACCTTGCAGACAAGATCAGGCAGCGCATTGGCAAATACGAGGCCGTGGCCATCATCCATGGCGGCGTCCCGCGTGACGTGCGCAAGGCCAACATTGTGGCTTTCAACGATGACCCAGAGGTGCGCATCCTCTTGGCAAACGATGCCGCTGGCGAGGGGGTCAACTTGCAGCGCGGCGCCCATCTGATGGTCAACTACGACTTGCCTTGGAACCCGAACCGACTTGAGCAGCGCTTCGGCCGCATCCACCGCATTGGCCAGACCGAAGTCTGTCATCTCTGGAACCTTGTCTCTGCCGACACGCGCGAAGGTGAGGTTTACGCACGGCTACTCGAAAAACTGGAGAGAGCCCGCGAAGCGCTGGGTGGTCGCGACAGCGTCTACGACGTGCTTGGCGAGCTGTTTCAGGGCAGGCCGCTGCGCGAGCTGCTGATGGAGGCCGTGCTCTATGGCGACGATCCCAAGCACAAGCAGAGATTATTTACAGCTGTGGATGGAGTAGTCGACAAGCAGAAGATCGAGACCTTGATCCGTGAGCGCAAGCTGACTTCCGAGGGGCTCGATCCGCGCACCGTCACAGAGATCAGGGAAAAGATTGAGCGCGCTGGAGCCCGGCGCTTGCAGCCGTACTACATCCGCGCCTTTTTTGAAAAGGCGTTTATGCGGCTTGGCGGCCAAATCAGGCGGCGGGAGACTGGGCGCTATGAGATCACGCGCGTGCCTGGTCGTCTCCGCGACAGGGATCGTTTCTCCGGTGGCGTCGTACCCATCGCTGAGCGCTACGAACGCATTTGTTTCGACAAGGAGTACCGCGACAGCGACAAGCCGCAGGCGGCCATTATCACGCCGGGTCACGGACTGCTCGACGTAACGATCGCCGTCACGCTGGAGGAGGCGGGCGATGTCCTAAAGCGCGGCGCCATTCTTGTGGACGAGGTGGACGAGTATAGCCTCGGAGCCCGCGTGCTCGTGACGTTGGAGCACGCTATCCGCGATGGACGACCGGGCCGGCATGGGCAGCCGAGTGTAGTGTCGCGCAGGATGCAGTTCGTCATGCTCGATGGACAAGGCAACGCCCAGGATGCTGGACCTGCGCCCTATCTCGACTTCCGTCCACTCCAGCCTCATGAGACCGATGCCGCACATGGGCTGCTCGAAGCCGACTGGCTCAAGGACGACATCGAGAAAATGGCGATGCACTTCGCTATCGCACAACTCGTGCCGCAGCACCTAACGGAGACACGCGAACGCAGGCTCGCGGAGGTCGACCGCGTCGAGGGCGAGGTGAAGGCGCGTCTTAAGCGCGAGATCAACTACTGGGACGGCCGAGCCGAGGAACTGGCGCTCAAGGAGCAGGCTGGAAAGGGCGGCCGGCTCAATTCCGGCAATGCGCGCGCGTACGCGCAAGCGCTAACGGAGCGTTTAGACCGGCGCCTGCGCCAGCTTGTCGAGGAGCGCGACATTCAAGCACTTCCGCCACAGATAAAGGGGGCAGCGCTGGTGATACTGATTGGTCTCCTGAGGCCTAAGACTAGTGCGGCGGCAGAAGGTCTTGCTGAGGACGCCATGGCGCGGGCAGAGGTGGAGCGGCTGGCGATGAAGGCAGTGCTTGCTGCAGAGCGCGCGCTGGGACGCGAACCGCGCGACGTATCCGCGGCCAAAGTCGGGTACGACATTGAGAGCTACGATCCCAAAACCGGCCATCTCCACTTCATCGAGGTCAAAGGGCGCATTGAAGGCGGTGAGACCATCACGGTTACAACTAATGAGATGTTGGTAGCTCTCAACGCGGAAGAGTACTTCGTGCTGGCGATCGTGCCGATAGGGACAGGAGGATTGGCTAGCGAGCCTATCTACATTCGCAAGCCATTCGATACAGCGCCAACGCAGGATGCCTGCGCGACTATTTTCCATCTCAACAAACTCGTCAATCGGGGAACGGCGCCTTGTTGACACGAAAGGGCATCAAGCGTGAAGCGCGGTCGGCAATGGTTGAACGCGGCTCGTGATCAAACAGCCATGGGTCGGCATGATCGCTGATAGAAAGAAGACTTGGGAAATGCGAACGAGGCGAACTAGGCTGCGTGGCTGGATTGGATTGATTGAGAAAGGCGCCGGACAAGTCGTCGGCCTTGCATATCTCAAAGCCTCGCCACCCGCGGTGCGCGGCAGAAAATCCTTTTCTGGCAAGTATGTATTTCCGTGGGTCATGAGCAAGGCAATCAGGTTGCCGAAGCCCGTTGCATACAAACACCCCCGCGGTGCTGTGACGTGGGTCAAATTCTCGGAAGTGGTGGGCCGTATACTAACGTGGCACATCCGCAAGCATTGTCGCGAGGAGTTGACTTGATGGCAGTTGTCGCAAAGGCTCGAAGGAAACTCATCGAGGTCTCGATCCCGTTGGAGGCGATAAATAAGGAAGCCCTGCGCAGAAAGCAGAAGGCACCGAAGGGCTATCCCACGGCGATACATAAGTACTGGGCCCAGAGGCCAATTGCGCTTTGCCGGGCTGTCTTATTCGCACAGTTGGTTGACGATCCCGACGCATGTGTTAGCGAATTCACGACCTCGCAAGCGCGACACGCGGAACGCGATAGGCTTCACCGTCTGATCGAACGGCTGATCCTATGGGAGAACTCGCAGAACGAGACGGTCTTAACGGAAGCGCGCTACGAGATCGCCCGCTCTTTGGCACGAGAACGCGGAGCTTCCTTCCCACCGATTGGTCAATTAAGCGCGCAGCAGATCATCGACTACCTACGAGAGCATGCGCCGCCGGTCTATGACCCGTTTTCGGGCAGCGGCTCAATCCCGCTCGAAGCACAGCGGCTGGGCCTCAAGGCCCATGGCTCTGACCTAAACCCCGTGGCCGTGCTAATCGGCAAGGCGCTAGTGGAGTTCCCTCAAAAGTTCGCCGGCCGCAAGCCCATAAACCCTGACGTCAACGAGCTGCATCAATGGAAGGGCGCGCAGGGGCTCGCCGACGACGTGCGCTACTACGGCCGTTGGATGCGCGAACAGGCCGAGAAAAACATCGGTAAGCTCTATCCCAAAGCGAAGTTGAAAGACGGTAAGGAGGGCATCGCGGTCGCGTGGTTGTGGGCGCGCACCGTTCCAAGCCCCGATCCGCGCGCAAAAGGTGCACATGTACCACTCGTCTCTTCGTTCGTTTTGTCCACGAAGACTGGGAAGGAGGTGATCGTCAAGCCGGTGGTTGACCGCGCCAAAATGACTTGGCGTTTCGACATCGAGAACAAACCGAATAAGGACGCACTGAAGGTAGCCAAAGGAGGTACGAAATCCGCGCGAGCGACTTTCGCCTGCCTCCTAACCGGCACCCCCATCGGCGGTGGGTACATTGATGCCGAGGCGCAGGCCGGCCGCATGTCCGAGCGCCTCATGGCGATCGTGGCTGAAAGTACCAGCGGCCGCATCTATCTTCCACCGACGGACGAACATAGCTCCGCGGCAGAAGCAGCGGCAAAGATCGTCGCCAAACGCGGTGACGAAATGGACCTCCCTACCCAGGAGTGCCGCGGGACGTTCGCAAGCAACGCCCAGGGCCGGCGCTATAAGTTCAAGACTTTCGCTGACTACTTCACCCCTCGCCAGCTGGTGGCTCTGACGACGTTCTCGGACCTCGTGATGGTGGCGCGGGAGAACGTACTTGCCGATGCCAAAAAGCACTGGTCCGGTGACTTCGCCGACGATACCCGCCGCCTCGCTGATGGCGGACTGGGGCCGACAGCTTACTCCGACGCTGTCGCCACCTACCTCGCTATGGTCTTGGATCGGATGATTTTCTACGGCTCCGCACTTTGCGGTTGGCTTGCGAAGGATAACGCCATGGGAAAGACCATGCCGAAACAAGCTATAGCAATGTCGTGGGACTTCGCTGAAGGAAATCCGATTGGGCAGTCCAGCTCCGACGTCCTTACCTGTGTTCGCGCAGTAGCAGATTGCATCGACGCAGCGTATGCGCGGTTCCCTGCCACTATAGAGCTGGGAGACGCGCAGTCGGCTACCTTCGAGAAAGGAGCGATGTTCTCCACAGATCCTCCGTATTACAATAACGTTGGATATGCTGACCTCTCAGACTTCTTCTACGTCTGGCTGCGGCGAACACTGTCAAGCGTGCATCCGAACCTTTTTCGTCGGGTCCTCACGCCGAAATCGGAAGAGCTGGTTGCGAATTCCTACCGGCACGAAGACAAGGATGACGCAGAGCAGCACTTCTTGGAGGGCATGAAGAAGGCTCTGTACGGTTTCTCATGCGCCATGGATGGTGTACCCGCAGCCATCTATTACGCCTACAAACAACAGGAGGCCGTAGATGACGCCCTGACCTCTCCGGGATGGTCCAGTTTCCTTCAAGCCGTCGTCGACGTTGGCTTGGCGATTGACGGAACTTGGCCGGTCCGTAGCGAGAGCGAAGGCCGATCCGTGGCAATGGACGCAAACGCCCTTGCCTCCAGCATCGTCCTCGTCTGCCGACGCCGCGAGGGCTCGGCGTCGACCGTCACCCGCGCCGACTTCTTGCGTGCGTTGCGCCGCGAGATGCCAGAGGCGCTTGCTGAAATCCGCCGCGCCGGCGTGGGGCCGACCGACATCCAACAGGCAGCTATCGGTCCAGGCATCGGCATTTTCACCCGCTACGGCCAGGTGCTCAACACCGACGGCACGTCGATGCTCGTCAAAGACGCGTTGAAACTTATCAATCAGGTGCGCGAGGAGATCACCTCGACTGGCGATGCAGACTACGACAGCGAGACGCGTTTCGCCCTCGACTGGTTTGCCGCCAAAGGCTTCGAGAAAGGCCACGCCGGCGACGCCATCACGATGACCAACGCCGTCAATGTCTCCCTCGACGGCGTGAAGGGGGCTGGCTTCTTCGAGGCCAAGGGCGGCGACGCCCGCCTCCTGAAACGCGACGAACTCTCCGAAAACTGGGAACCGAGGGCTGGCCATCCAGCCACCGTTTGGGAAGCTTGCCAGCACCTCGTCAAGCGGCTCACAGCCGAGGATGGCGGCATCGAAGCCGCGGCCGCCTTCTACAATCGCCTGGGGGCGCTGGCCGATCCCGCGCATGCTCTCGCGCGCCGCCTCTACGATATCTGCGAGCAGAAGCAGTGGGCTTCCGAGGGCCGGGTTTACAATCAGCTTCACCAGGAATGGGCTGTAATCGAGAAGCGCGCTGCGGAGCTGGCCGAAACCCGAGCTGACCTGTTCAGCCGTTGAAGGGGATTGTTATGAGCGGCTTTGCCTCGAACCAGCGCATCAATCAGGCGCTTCTCTTGTTGACTAAGGTCCTGCAGCCCTACGTCGAGAAGCGCATGCGCGATGCCTATCGGGGCAACTGGCAGCAGAACCTGTCGGTGGCCCACGGCGCGGACCCGTCGAAGCCGCTCGACGCCTACTCCCTCCTGAAGACCATGATTGACAACTGGCAGACCGCGTTCCGTGACGGCCTCAAGCCCATCGTGCGCAACCACGTCTCTCTCGCTCTTTCCGCGCGCAACGACATGGCGCACGCCAGCGACACGATCGCAGATACCGATGCAATCTCCTACCTCCGCTCCATCCAGGCAGTGGTCGAGGCAATCGACCCCAAGTCGGCTGCCGGCATCAAGGCGTTGCTGGACGACCAGACCAAGGCGATGGCCGAGGCCATGGGCGTCACGACAGAGGTGGCAGCTAAGACGATCGCAGCCCCGCCACAACAGACGCTTGACCTCGCTGACAGCAAATACACGTGGAAGCCCTGGCGCGACGTGGCGCCGCCTCATGCGGACGTGATGGCCGCTCGGTTCCAGGAGGCCGAGTTCGCCGCCGATCTCTCGACCGTGAGCCGCGGCGAAGGGGCAGAGACCTACCGCGATCCTCGCGAGTTCTACCGCATCACTTACATCACCGGCGGCCTGCGGAAGGTGCTGCAGAGCGCAATCGAGCGGCTGGCCGGTAAAGGCGGCGATCCCGTGATCGGGCTGCAGACCTCGTTCGGTGGCGGCAAGACGCACACCATGTTGGCGCTCTACCACCTCGCGAGCGCAAAGGACCCGGTGACGCTGCCTGGCCTCACTAACATCTTCAAGGACACTGGCGTGGCAGCGCTGCCGATGCGCTCGAAGCCCGTGGTATTCGTCGGCACGGCTGCTGGCGCCAACCAGCCCTTCACGGTAGATGGCGCGCGCACTGTCAAAAGTCTTTGGGGTCTGATCGCGGTCAAGCTCGGTGGTTGGAAAGCCTACGAGACCATCAAATCATCGGACGAGGCGCGCACCAACCCTGGCTCAGTGGCGATGATCGCCATTTTGAAGCAGGCCGCACCGTGCCTCATCCTCCTCGATGAAGTGGTGGCCTACGCGCGTAACCTCGAAGGTATTCCCTACGACGGCTTCGTCTCGTTCTTGCAGTCGCTCACCGAGGCTGCGAGTGCCGTGCCCGGTGTGTTGGTGGTCGGCTCGCTGCCTGAGAGCGGCGCCGAGGTCGGCAATCAGCGCGGTCGCGAAGCCCTGTTGGCTCTGGAAAAGGTGTTCGGTCGTATTCAATCGGCTTGGACCCCGGCCCAGGGCACCGAAACGTTCGAAATCATTCGCAGGCGCCTATTCCAGGAGTTGGACCCTGAAGGCGAGAAGGCTCGCGAGCAGGCCGTCAAGGCATTCACGAGCTACTACAAGAACAATGCGGGCGAGTTCCCAAGTGGCGTGCGCGACCGGGCCTACGAGGCGCAGCTGATCGCTGCATACCCCGTGCACCCTGAGTTATTCCTGATGTTGCAGGCCGACTGGGGCGGGCTCGAAAGATTTCAGAAGACCCGCGGCGTGCTCAAGCTGATGGCGCAAATCGTATACAGGCTTTGGCGCGACGGCCACGCCGCGCCGATGATACTGCCGGGCGACGTACCGCTCACCGACGATAAGGTGCGCACCAACGTGCTCCTGCCGCTCGCGGCCGGCTATGATGCGGTGATCTCCAAGGAGGTTGCCGGCGATCTTTCGAAACCGGCGCAGATCGAGGCGCGGTCTCCATCGATCGGTAAGAACAAGGCTGTCACGCGCGCGGCGACGGCACTGTTCGTGGCGACCGCACCCCACGGATCGACCAACAAGGGAATGGAAGTGGCGCGTCTCCGGCTGGCCTGCGCCGTCCCCGGCGAGCAGCCGTCTCAGTTCTCCGAGGCGCTGCGCCGGCTTGGCGAGAATGCTGCCTATCTCTACAACGCGGGTGAAAATTACTGGTTCTCGCCGATCGCTTCCCTCAATCAGGAAGCCGAAGATCGAGCCAAAGGATTGTCCGGCACAGAGGTTGAGGCCGAGATAGTCACGTTGGTCCGCGGAGAGGAGCGGCTCAAGGGCACCGGCTTCCTGCGCGTGCACGGCGCCCCCGACGATCCTCTCGGCATCGACGACGCCTACGAGGCGGCGCTCGTGCTACTGCCGCCGTTGGCGTGGCAGCGGGGGCGCGACCAGGACACGCCTGCGATGAAGCTCGCCGGCGACATTGTGGAACACAAGGGTCCGGGCCAACGCCGCAATCGGAACCGGCTCGCATTCCTGGCGGCCGATCAGGCGGCTCTCGAAGATATCCAGAACGTGGTCCGCAAGAAGCTCGCTTGGGCCTCAATCGTGCGGGATGCGGATGGCATCTTGCAGTTGCC
>Ga0102924_1007470_pt1 | contig 10006 bp, 8 predicted proteins | sample PaiPotPPM11metaG_FD_80116 | JGI IMG/M metagenome (GOLD analysis project Ga0102924, IMG submission 80116) | Iron sulfur acid spring bacterial and archeal communities from Banff, Canada, to study Microbial Dark Matter (Phase II) - Paint Pots PPM... ...
ACAGCTCCCTGGCATCGGCGACGCTCTGTCCGTTGACGGCAAGAATGGCGTCCCCGGTCATCACGCCCGCCTTGCCGGCCGGACTGTCGGCGGCGAGGCTCGCCACCAGAGCGCCCTTGGCCTCCTTAAGGCCGAGGCCCTCGGCGATGTCGCTGGTGACCGGCTGGATCTGCACGCCGATATAGCCGCGCGTGACCGAGCCGTATTCCTTGAGCTGGTCGACGACCGACTGCACCGTCTGCGAGGGAATGGCGAAGGCGATGCCCACGCTGCCGCCGGACGGCGAATAGATCGCCGTGTTCACGCCCACCACATTCCCGGAGAGATCGAAGGTCGGCCCACCGGAATTACCGCGGTTCACGGGAGCGTCGATCTGCAGGAAATCGTCATAGGGGCCGGCGCCGATATCGCGTCCGCGCGCCGACACGATGCCGGCCGTCACCGTGCCGCCGAGGCCGAAGGGATTGCCGACCGCGAGCACCCAGTCGCCGATGCGCGGGGAGGCGGTGGCGAGCTTCACGAAGGGAAAATCGGTCCGCCCGTCGACCTTGATGAGCGCCACATCGGTCTTGGGATCGGTGCCGACGACCTTCGCCGTGTAGGTCTTGCCGTCGTCGGTCGTCACCGTCACCGTCTTCGCCTTGTCGACGACATGGTTGTTGGTGACCGCGTAGCCGTCAGGCGAGATGAAGAATCCCGAGCCCAACGCCTCCCCGAAGCGCTTCGGCGCATGGCCTCCGGGCTCGCCCTCGCGTCCGAAGGGGCCGAACAGGCGGTTCAAGGGATGGTCGGGCGGCAGATTGGGGAAGGGCAGCTCGCTGCGGTCTCCGCCGAAGGCCATTGGCTGCGCTCGACCCTCCAAAATCTTGACTTTCACCGAAATCACCGCCGGCTTCACCTTGGCGACGAGATCGGCGAAGGAGACCGGCGCGAGAGCCGTGGGCGGATTGACGGCAGAACCTTGCAGGGGGGCCTGAGCCGATTGCGCGAAGGCGGGCAGGCTCGGGACAGCCACGCCGGTCTCGAAGCTGGCAAATGCCACGAGCGCCAGGGCGGCCACGCTTGATACGAGCGCCAGCCGCCGGCGGCGGGGTGCGGCCGGATCAAAGCTGCGGGTGTTCATGGTGCAAACTCCTTGTGACCCGTGTTGCTTACGAGGTCGATTGAGCCCTCATATGGTGCCTTCCCGCTTGCACCGTCCTGTCTCGCGCATGAAAAGTTGGTAATCGGCTCGGGCTCCGCAGGCCGACCGGCGCTTGCCGGGCGTCAAGGGGAGCTGCAGCAGCTGGATGGGCTCCTCGCCTGCCCGCAGGCACAGGTGCTCGGCCCCGCCGTCGATGGATGCGGAAGCGGTCACGCGCCCCTTCTCCCGCGAGCGGGAGAAGGGGCGCGATAGGATAGCGCGACGCGAACGGCTCAGACGCCCTCTCTCGCCTCCCTGTCAAGCTCCGCGCCGAGCGCCGCGAGCCTTTTCCTTTCGTCGTCGGAAAGCGGCGCGTCCGTGTTCGTCGGGCGGCGGTACGCCGAGCGGACGATCAGGCTTGCCCCGAGGACGAGGACCAGGAAAGGGCCGAGCCACAGGAGCAGGGTCTCGGGTTCGAAGCGTGGGCGCAGCAGCACGAACTGGCCGTAGCGCGCCACCAGGAAATTGCGGATCTCGGCGTCCGTGCGCCCGGCGGTCACCTGCTCGCGGATGAGGACGCGCAGATCATGGGCGAGCGGCGCGTTCGACTCATCGATCGATTCATTCTGGCAGACGAGGCAACGGAACTCGGCGGTGAGGGCGCGCGCGCGCGCCTCGAGAGCCGGATCGGGGAGCATCTCGGTCGCCTCGACGGCAAGGGCGGGGCGCGACGCGACGAGGAGGCCCGTGGTCGAGCCGAACAGGATCGCCGCCAGAACGGCCCAGGCGGGGCAGGAAGCCCTCCGCCGCCCACGGGTGCAGTCTTTGAACAACCGAGTCGAATTTGGCCGAAAGAGCAATTCAGTGCACCAACTGATCGAGCGAGTTATTCAGCATCCTCATTCCGCGGGCGCCGTCGGCCGGCTCGCGTCGGCGAACCTGGCGCGCACCGGAAGACCGAGCCGCAAGCGCCGGTCGGAGAGCGAGAGCGCTCCGCCCGCCGCCATCACCAGGGCGCCGAGCCAGATGAGGAGCACCAGCGGTTTCCAATAGAGGCGTACCCCGATGCGCCCGTCGGCCTCCCTGTCGCCGAGCGAAACATAGATCTGGCTCAAGCCCATCGTCATGAGGCCGACCTGCGTCGTCGGCGTGCCGCGCACGGAGTAGATACGCTTCGTGGAGACGACCTCGCCCTTGGTGATGCCGGCATCGGCCACGGAGAACACGGCCGCCGTCTCGCTGTAGTTGGGGCCTTTGAGCGGGTAGAGCTTCTCCAGGGTGACGGTGTAGCCGGCGAGATTGCGGGTATCGCCGACATGCATCAGGCTGATCTCCTCGGCATGCCAGGCCGTCGCCGCGATGCCGATCACCGTAAGGCCGAGCCCGGCATGGGCGATCGCCGAGCCGAAGGCTTGGCGGGGCAGGCCGCCGGCGCGCCGCAGCGCCATGCGCAGCGAGCCGCCGTCGGGCCAGGAGCGGGTCGCGAGCTCGCTTGCCGAGCCGAAGATCAGGAACAGGCCGAGCCCGGCTCCGAGGGGCGCGAGCACCGGCCCGCCCATGTGGATCACGGCGAGGACAAGAGCGAGGACCAAGGCAAGGCCGAGCGCCGCCAGCAGGCGCTGCGCCACTCCCAGGAGCTCGCCGCGCTTCCAGGCGAGCGACTGCCCGAAGGGAAGTACCAGGAGGAGGAGCCCCATGAGCGGCAGGAAGACCGCGTTGAAATAAGGGGGACCGACCGAAATCTTGTCGCCCGTCACGGCCTCGAGCGCCAGCGGATAGAGCGTGCCGATCAGCACCGTCGCGGCCGCCGAGGCGAGCAACAGATTGTTCACGACGAGCGCGCCTTCCCGCGACACCGGCGCGAACAGTCCGCCGGGCTTGAGGTCGCCGGCCTTGAGCGCGAACAGGGTCAGGGCGCCGCCGATGAAGATGGTCAGGATGGCGAGTATGAAGACGCCGCGCCGGGGATCGGAGGCGAAGGCATGCACCGAGGTGAGCACTCCGGAGCGCACCAGGAAGGTGCCGAGCAGCGACAGCGAGAAGGTGAGGATCGCCAGCAGCAGCGTCCACACCTTCAAGGCGTCACGCTTCTCCATGACGAGCGTCGAATGCAGGAGCGCGGTGCCGGCGAGCCAGGGCATGAGGGACGCGTTCTCGACGGGTTCCCAGAACCAGAACCCGCCCCAGCCGAGCACGTAATAGGCCCAATAGGAGCCCATGGCGATGCCCAGCGTGAGGAAGCTCCAGGCGGTCAGCGTCCAGGGCCGTACGAAGCGCGCAAAGGCGGCATCGATCCGGCCCTCGATCAGGGCCGCGACCGCGAAGGCGAAGGCGACCGAGAACCCGACATAGCCGAGATAGAGGAGCGGCGGGTGGATGGCGAGCCCGATATCCTGCAGCACCGGGTTGAGGTCCTGCCCCTCGCCGGGCGCCGGATCGAGCCGCAGGAACGGGTTCGAGGTGAAAACGATGAAGGCAAGGAAGGCCGCCGCGATCAGCCCTTGTACGGAGAGCACGCGCGCCCGCAGCCGCTCCGGCAGGCCCTCGCCGAACAGCGCGAGCAAGGCGCCATAGATCGCGAGGATCAGCGCCCAGAGCAGCATCGAGCCCTCGTGGTTGCCCCAGACGCCGGTGATCTTGAAGAGGAGGGGCACGGCCGAATGCGAATTCTCGGCGACGGTCGCGAGCGAGAAGTCGGAGACCACATAGGCCGCGGTCAGCATGGCGAAGGCCAGCGCCACGAAACCCGACATGGCGAGCATCAGCGGGCGCGCCAGGGCCATGATGGCGCGGTCGTTGCTGGCGCTCCAGGCGAGGGGCGAGGCTGCGAGCAGGATCGACAGCGCCAGCGCCAGGAGAAGCGCGAAGAAGCCGGTCTCGGCGATCATGGGTAGGGTTTAGCCCGGATGGCTCGCCCGCGCCATGGCGCATAACGGCGCGGCCATGACAGAGGAAGCTGGCAGGAGGAGGCATAGCCCGCCACCCCTCCCGCTGCACTGCAACGCCGCTGCAAATGCAGCTGAAATGCAGCGAGCGGAGCGGCAGGGCAAAGGCCCCCCAAAAACCCGCGCGGCGCAATTCTTTTGCACTGCAGCATCATGGCGCGCTTACTGGTCTTTGCTCATCGATCTCTTCCTCCTCCTGGCAGTCCTGGCTCGCGCGGGCGAGCAGGCGTGATCGTCCCGACCGGCATTGCGACGGACGCGACGACGGCGCCGTTCTTCGGTGCCTTAGTCGATGGCCGGCGTCTCATCCAGCTCATCGACTTCGAGAATCGCGAGGGCCTGTTCCCGGCGGTCGACAGCCGGATGAAGTTCAGCCTGCTGACGATCGGCCGCGAGGCGCGTGAGGCCAACTTCGCCTTCTTTCTCACCGACCCTGGCCAACTCGCCGAGCCCGAGCGTCGCTTCACACTCACTGCCGCTGAGATCGCCCGCATCAACCCGAACACCAAGACGGCGCCGGTCTTCCGATCAAGAAGAGATGCGGAGCTGACCGCCAAGATCTACGACCGAGTGCCCGTCCTGATCGACGATTCGCGCGGATCGGAAGGCAATCCATGGGGCGTGTCGTTCATGAGAATGTTCGACATGTCCAACGACAGCGGCCTGTTCCGCACGGCGGCGCAGCTGCGCGCCGAGGGCTTCGTTCGCCAAGGTGCGGATTGGACGCACCCCGGAGGGCTCGCGCCGGCGCAGCGCCCGCTCGACCTTGCCGGCGGCCGGGACGGCTCGAGCCTCGCTCTCGACGGCAGCGCCGGGCGCGCCTCCGACCATTACGTGCCGCTCTACGAGGCCAAGATGATCCACCAGTTCGATCATCGCTGGGCGACCTATGACGGCATCGAGAGCCGCGACGCGACGCCGAACGAAAAGGCCGACCCTTCTTTCGAGCCGACGCCGCGCTATTGGGTGCCGGCAGGCGAGGTCGCCGACCGCCTCGCGGCCAAGGGATGGACCCGCGGCTGGCTGATGGGCTGGCGGGATATCACCAATGCGACGAATGAGCGGACGGTGATCGTTAGTTTCTTTCCGCGATATGCCGCTGGAAATAATCTACAGCTATTGATCCCAGATCGAGAACAGAAATCAGAGAAAATCGTGTGCTTAGTCGCATGCTTGGCTTCCCTGGCTCTCGACTTCTTCGCGAGATTTAAGGTTGGAGGGACGCATCTCAACTTCTTTATCGCCGAACAACTTCCGGTCCTCCCTCCCTGCGCCTACACCGGTGCCGACCTTGCCTTCATTGTCCCTCGCGTGCTCGAGCTCACCTATACCAGCCATTCCATGGCACCGTTCGCGCGCGACCTCGGCCATGACGGCCCGCCCTTCGCCTGGGACGAGGGCCGCCGCGCCTATCTGCGCGCCGAGCTCGACGCCTGGTACGCCAGAGCCTATGGCCTTAACCGCGACGAGCTGCGCTACATCCTCGATCCCGCCGATGTGATGGGCGCTGGCTACCCTTCCGAAACCTTCCGCGTGCTCAAGAAGAACGAGATCGCGCGCTTGGGCGAATACCGCACCGCGCGTCTCGTGCTGCAGGCCTTCGACCGGATGGCGGCGCAGCCGCTCGCCGCGCGGTGAGGCCGGACGGTTGCACCGGTCGTGGCATTTTCGCGGCAGCCGCCGTTTCACGGCTGAGCTTTCCAGGCCGCGGCATCGTGCTCGCCTCGGCGGCCTGACGGATGTCCCACAGATAGGCCCGCGTTTCACGACGCATAGACGACCTCGCGGGAACGGTCGATCCCTGCGAGTACGAAGGGATTTCTGACCGCGCCGCGTTCGACGAGATCGACAGGACGCCCCAAAAGACGCCTCAAGGCATCCGCGAGGCCGAAGAACTCCTCCAGCGGAGGCAGCCGGCTATCGGCTTTGAACTCCACCAGAAAATCCACATCGCTGCTGGTCGGATCGAAATCGGTGCCGCGCGCGGCCGAGCCGAACACCTCCAAGCGCTCGACGTCGTAGCGTCGGCACAATACAGCCAAGCCTTCGCGCTTGCGGGCGATCTCGGCGTGCATGGCGGCCTCGTGCGTGCTCTCTCGATCCAAAGCTTTGCAAAGTGTCCTTTGCCCAAGCGACAATAGCGCCAACCCCGAAGCATTGCACGCGAGCGCGCCGAGCGCTCGCCGACCGCGAAGTGCCACAACTCTGTCATGGCCGCCCTCCGTGGCGGCCATCTCGATCGGAGAGGCCGCACCCTTTCCGATCGTCATGGCAGGCACAGTGCGCACAGTGCCTGCCATGACGCGGACACAGCTGCAAACGTAGAGCACAGTTCGAGCAGACCCTGCAAAGATCGGCTTTCCTTTGATATTAGTTCCTGATATGTTCCGCGCATGACCGAGCCGCGAACCCAGCGCCTGCGCGACCCCGTGCACGGGCTGATCGTGTTTCGGGAGAGCGAGATGCTCGACCGGCTCGCCTGGCGGCTCATCGATACGCCGGAGTTCCAGCGGCTGCGCCGCATCAGGCAGCTCGGCGTGTCGGAATTCGTGTTTCCGAGCGCGACGCATACGCGCTTCGCCCATTCGGTCGGCGTGTTCCACACGGCAAGGTCCCTCGTGAAAATCATCAAGCGCGAGATCGGCGCCGACTTCGATCCGAAACGCGCCGAGGTCGCGGTGATCGCCGCATTGCTGCACGATGTCGGCCACGGCCCCTTCAGCCATGCTTTCGAAGCGGTCCAGGAGTCGCGGGATACCGAAAAGCGCCACGAGAAATGGACGGCCGAGATCATTTCCAATCCGGATGGCAGTATTCGGCCGCTGCTCGAAGCCCATTGGGAGGGCGGCGGCTTTTCCGAAGCCGTCGGCGAGCTGCTGGAGGCGGATGACCCGCGGGATGTCTATCACGCGATCGTCTCGAGCTCCTTCGATGCCGACCGCCTCGACTATTTGCGCCGCGACCGGCTGATGACCGGCACCGGCGCCGGCGCCATCGATTTCGATTGGCTGATGGAGCATGTCCGGGTCCGGGAGATCATCGTCGAGGCACCCGACTCCGTCGATCCCGACGAAGGCGTGAAGGTTCCGACGTTTTGCCTCGATCCGAAGGCGCTCCCTGCCGCGGAGCAATTTCTGCTGGCGCGCTACACGCTTCACGAGCAGGTCTATTTTCATAAGACAACGCGCTGCGTCGAGCACATGATCGCGAAGCTGCTTCGGCGGGTCGCCAGGCTCGCCGAGACGAAAGAAAGTGCCGTGCAAACCGGACTGCCCGAGGCTCATCCGCTTTTGCGGTTTCTCCGGCCCGGAGGCGAAACGCTGCCGAACTATCTGTGCCTCGATGACCTCGTCGTCCTGGGCGCCATGCAGCAAATGAGCGAGGCCAAGGATTCGGTGCTGAGGATACTTGCCACCCGCTTGAGGGAGCGACGGCTGTACAAGACGCTCGATGTTCGCGTGTTCGGCCATAAAGACGAAGGTCGCCAGCGGCTGGCCGCCCGCCGTATCGACGCGGAATTCAAAACCAAGATCGAGAACGAGCAGGTCATCAAGGACATAGGCGCCGCCGTCAGCATCTACACCCAAATCGGCGGCGACGACGAGAGGACCCACAAGAAGCTGCACATCCTTGATGCCAAGGGCCCGCTCGAGATCGTGGACATGTCGGCTCTCATTCGGGCCCTTGCCCAGAAGGTCCAGTTCACGCGTTACTATTTCGAAAACGAATCAGACCGAGAATTGGCCAGGAACCCCAGGAGGAGGCAGGCGTGATCGAGCGCGAGCACATCGTCGAAGCGGTCGTCGCAGCCGCCGAAGGTCCTCTCACCAGTCGCGTGCGGCTGCAAAAGACGGTCTATCTGCTAGAGCGCCTCGGGCTAGATAGCGAATTCAAGTTCGACTATCACCATTATGGCCCATACTCCCGCGACCTCGACAATGCCACATCGGACGCCAAGGCCTTCGAGCTCATCGAGGAAAAATTCGCACGCCGCCTGAGCGACGGAGCGCTGTACAGCGTTTTCACGCTCAAGGGTGAGGGCAAGCCGAGAGCGGAAGCGTATGGACCACTTGATCCCGCGCGGGCGAGAGAGTTCGTCCAGCTATTTGCCAGGACGAACGTCACCATTCTCGAGCTGGCAGCGACCATCGATTGGCTCTGCCATTTCGAGGACCATCGGCACGACTGGGACCGCGAGATCTCCAGGCGCAAGCCCGTGAAAGTCCAAGGCGGGCGGCTGGAGAAGGCCGTCGCGCTCCTCGACAGGCTGGGGCTATCGCCGCCGCGACCTGCGGCAGCCTGATCGAGAGGTGCCCTCGCCGACGGTGATCAAGCCCGAAGACCCTCCGGGCTTCGTCGTCTCCAAGGAGGCGCAGAAGGCGGCTTTCGACAACGGGTTTCGGCTGGAGCGCGGCGTCGACGGCGGCTGGCTGCGCTACGCCTCGACCACGGCCAAAGGCGAGATCTGGATCGCCGGCGCGTCGGCCTCCGGCCCGTGGCTATTGTCGGTCGAGCGCGCCGAGATCGTGGCCGAGATCGCAGTGTCGCCCTCGCCTTTCCTGACGGGGCCGGGCGCCGCGAGCTACGCCTTCGCGACGCTCCGGCAGCTCTATGCTGTGCTCGACCGGGTCTATCGGCTCGGCGTGAGCCTGCCGGACGTGCCGCTCGCCGTGTTCCGCAAGCGCGTCCAAGGCCTGCCGATGACGACCGAGGCCGAATGTCTCGTCGTCCAGCGGGTCGGCCAGGACGTGTTCCGCAAGGCGCTCCTCGCCTATTGGGGCGGCCGCTGCCCGCTGACCGGCATCGCCGAGCCGGCGCTGCTGCGCGCCTCGCACATCCTGCCTTGGGCCGAGTGCGGAAGCGACGAGCAGCGGCTCGACGTGCACAACGGCCTCTTGCTGTCGGCGCTCTGGGACGCGGCCTTCGATGCCGGCCTCGTAAGCTTCGCGGATGACGGAAGCGTGCTCGTCTCGCCGCGCCTCGGCCCAGCGGCCGCGGAGGCGCTCGGGCTGAAGATGGGCACGAAGCTCGACGGCTTGACGGTCACGCACAGGGCCAATCTCGACTGGCACCGCAAGCGGTACGGGTTTCATCCTCCGGCAGAGGCCTGAGGCGACCGTCGTTGTCGGGCAACGCCGCGGAGAGATCCGTCGGCAAGCCTTTCGGCTCACTCGGGAAACTTGCGCTCCGCCGTGGCGGTGGCGAGCACCTTGCCTGCCGCATCGAGCGCCTTGACGGTCCAGCGGTAGAGATGGACCTGGCCGGCAGGCGGGCTCGGGCCCACATAGCCGCCGTCGAGCGCCCCGCAGGGGATGGTCCCCTGCCCGGCATAGGTCACCACGCCGCCTCCGTGATGGAAGCTCCTGACCATCAGGTCGGTCATGCGCAGGTCGAGCCTCACCGTGCCGCGCGGCACGTCCCCGATCCGGAACTCGGGCGATCCCGAGCACCAGCGAAAGCTCGCGCTCATGGCGAAGGCCGAGCCCGGCAAGGCGAGCAGCGCAGCGATCGGCAGGAGCGCGGGCGCAAGCAGCATTGGAAAGCGCCGATGCATGGCAATGCTCCGTTCTGGCGTCAGCACCATCGATTCAAGCAGGTCTTCGTGTCATTTTGGAGAGGCGCAGCCATCCTGGGCCATCGAATGCGCCCAGGCGAAGATACGCATGCCGGCATCCACATCGGAACCGGAACAGGGGTCGCGCCCGCCGGCAAGGGTTCGGTTCGGGTGCCGATAGATGCGAAGACAATCATGCGCGGGTCCTTCTCCCGGAAAGCGGGAGAAGGGATCCGCACGTCCGCTCCCCCGCTCCCACCTGCTCGCGCGGCCGCGATGCGCAAATCCAATACCCGCGGGAGAGGTGGCCCGCGCCTCGCGCAGCACGGCGGCGGGACGCGGCCGCTCCGATCGAGAAGGTTCTCCGCTCTCGGCGAATTGAGC
>Ga0102924_1007472_pt1 | contig 10004 bp, 5 predicted proteins | sample PaiPotPPM11metaG_FD_80116 | JGI IMG/M metagenome (GOLD analysis project Ga0102924, IMG submission 80116) | Iron sulfur acid spring bacterial and archeal communities from Banff, Canada, to study Microbial Dark Matter (Phase II) - Paint Pots PPM... ...
CTTGTCATTGCCGCGATAAAAAGTCAGATAAAACCGTCCCGTGCGCGGATCCCGGAACAGGTTCGGATTCTGGTTGCGCTGGTCGGGCACACCCGCCACCAGGATTTTTTCCTCCGTCAGGTGGATTCCATCGCGCGAAGTGGCCAGCACAATGTGGCTGCTCGGAGTGTCGTACTCGTGCGTGATCGCGAAGTACAGAAGGTCCTTGTGCTTCGGGTCGGCTCCCGCGAGAACCGTCGGCCAGCGCGCGTTCGTCCACAACGGATTCCGCTCGTACTTCGTCCATGTCACGAGATCATTGCTGCGTGCCAGGCCAATGCCGCCGCCTTCGTTCAACCCGTACCATCCCCAGTAACGGAATCCGTCGCGCTTGAGTTCCAACACCGACATGGTGTGGGGAAATTCGCTGCCTTCCCACTTCTGCGCCTCGGCAAGAACGTGGCGCGGCGCCGTTAGTTTGAGGTAAGGAACCGACTTCGGTGGCTCCTGCGCAACCACGGTGCTTACAGCCGCGAGCAGAAAAAGAATTCCTTCCATCACAAGGCAACATTTATGAGTAAGGCTAAACATGTTTGCTCCTCATCGAAACTCAAGACGCGAATCTTGTTCCATTGCGAACGCTCCCTCTAGGCCGTCTGGCTCGGGGCGGCTTCGGCGGTGTGATCACGACGCGAGATGGTGGCGTTGGTGATGATCGGCCGCGCCCAGAATCCGACACTTAGAACGCATCCGAAGGTCACGTACAGAAAAGCGACACCGGCGCGGAGACCCGCGACATCTCCGATGCGGCCGATGATCACCGGCACTACGGCGCCGCCCATGATTCCCGTGCTTAAAATTCCAGAGAAAGGCCCGTGGTGTTCTGAAACCGAATTCAGTCCCAGTGAAACCAGCACCGGCCACATGATCGAAGCGAAAAGACCGATCGCTGGAAAGGCAATCAGAGAGACGCGGGCAGGACCGAACAGCGCCGCCGTCAGACAAAGCAACGCACCGACGCAGAAACCAATCAACACTCTGCGGCTGTCGAATAACTTGAGCAGTCCCATACCGATGAAGCACCCGGCCGTAAGCATTCCCCAGAACCAGGAGACGGCGGTGGCGCCAGTCGTATGCGGGTCGTAACCGTGATACTGCGCGAGAAACTTTGACATCCAGTCGGCCGTTCCCTGCTCGCACCCCACGTAGGCAAAGACGCACAGGAAAAACGCCCATACCATCGGCTTGCGTAGAAGGCTCCCGTACATCTGCAGCGAACCTGCGCCTTCATCGCTGGTGCGTTCGACGCGGGGGAAGCGCAGGAACCCGAGAACTGCGATCATCAACACGGTGAATACAGCAAAGATCCAGTACATCGAGGCCCAGGGAAGCGCCGCCGGAGTGAGCCTGCCGAGAACGTCAAGCAGCAGATTGCCTCGGGCAGAGGGCTTGCCCAGATTCTCCTCGAGATAGGAGTAGATTCGCGGGCTGGCAAATGAGGCGGTTCCGAAGATCAACTGAGCGAATGCAGAATTAAATGCGAAATGTTCCTCGCCGCCCGCCACCCGTAATAGCGGGTTGATAGCGACCTGAAGGGTTGCCATCCCGGCGCCCATGATGAATAACGATCCGACAGCGACGTGGTAAGTAGGAAAAAGCGCGAAGCTCAGCGATCCCAAAGTCCCGGCCAAGAAGGCTGCGATCATCACCGGCTTCTCTGTAAACCGTTCGACCCAGAATCCCGCCGGAATTGACATCACGCCGTAGGCAATGAAAAACGAGAAAGGCAAAAGAGCCGCGGCGGTGAGACTTACGCCGAAGCTGTTGATGATGTCGGGGACGATGGGACCAAGGATGTTGGTCAGCAATGACATCACGAAAAACGTCAGGAAGACCAAGCCGACCATGTAGCGATTTCGGGCCATTAGGATAAATCCTTCCGCCGCTCTTACTCTGTGGTTGTAACTTTGCTCGCCAGTTCAAAACGGCCCGGCTCGCGTCCAGCTTGCAGCGCCAGAGCCAGGGTGATCATCTCCACCGGCAGGATTTCCAGGATCGGGCGAATGCTCGGACTGTGTTCGGCGATCCGGCAACAAGACAAAGGTGCATCTTTGTCGACGATTTCGGCGCGCCCTTCTTGCTGGTGAATGTCATGGAGCAAACGCTGGTTCAAGTCCCGAGTCTTGGAGTCGCCGGCGAAGATGAGTACGAAAGTTTCGCTACCGAGCATTTCAAACGGCCCGTGACGGAAAGCGGCGCTGCTCATCCCCTCTGCATGAAAGTGGTCGGACTCCTTCACGATCAGCGCGCCGGTTCCGACGGTGGCCAACGACGGTCCGCGGCCGACCAGAAACAAGTGGCGAATATTCTTGAGGACCTGCGTCAAGGTGCGGACGTAGTCCTTCCAATCATCGAGGTAGGCCGCCACGGCGGGAGCGGCATGCTTCAACTCCTGTCGGGTTCGTCGCAGGTCCCGTTCGCAGAGGACATCGCCCAACCATTTCAACGCCATCAGTGCGCTCACATAGGTCTTGCACGAAACGGAGAATTCGCTGCCCGCCTTGGTGAGCACGGCGGCATCGGCGTGCCTGGCCAGCGCGCTGTCGGGCGTGTTCGTCACCGCGATCACGGTGTAAGGTTTATTGTTTGTTTGCGCCAATCGGACCATTTCTGCGCTCTGTCCAGACTGCGAGGCGGCAATGATCAAGGTCTTGGGATCGAAGAAGCGATTCTTGTAGTGCACTAGCTCCGACGTTTCGACCATGACGGCCGTAAATCCGTGGCGTATAAGTTCCAGGTTCAGTGGATGAAGGGCGTGAAACGACGAGCCCATGCCAGTGAGCACAACCCTCTGGAACTTTCCTTTATTCAAACGCGCTGCAATATCCTGCAGCGGCTTGCAGCTTTGCAGGTTAGCCAGGGTGTTCTCCAGGGCCTCGGGCTGGTGAAGAAGGTCCCGAAGATATTCGCCTTCGATGATTGCGAGATCTTCAGCCACGGTGTGCTCCTTCTGGTGCGAACCGGTGATGCCACACCCGCGCCGCGCCGATCAGATTCGCATCCTCCCCCAACGAGGCAAGAGTCAAATCCGTCTTCTCATAGGGGACGAAACGGCAGCAGCGAACGATGGTTCTGCGAATCTCTTCCATGAAAAGAGCGGCGCTTTTCATCACGCTGCCCCCGAGCACAATGGCGTCGGGAGTAAACATAGTCACCAGATTGGCTAATCCCAAGCCTAAGTAGTGCCCTTCCCGGTCGACCGCTCGGCGCGCTAACTCATCTCCCTCTAGCGCCAGTTCACAAATTCGCTTGGCCGTTAAGTTGTCGCGATGCGAATAGTCTTCCGGCATGTTGGCCTCAACCCACGAGACCATGGCCGGACCCGCAGCCATGGATTCCCAACATCCCCGGAAGCCGCACACGCACAGCGGACCGGAGGGATCAATGAGGTGATGGCCGATCTCCGGATGAGACTGATCGACGCCCCGATAGAGCTGCCCATCGATAATCAGACCCGTCCCGATCCCGGTTCCGACCGTCACATAAATCAGTCTGGTCTTATTCTGCCCGGCACCCCAGCCAGCCTCTCCGAGCGCGGCAGCGTCGGCATCGTTTTCCATCGCCACTTTCACATTGAAGGCCTCGCCAAGATCTTTCACCGGGTTCTTCCCCTTCCAATGGGGAAAGAATGTGACCTCGCCGAACTCGCCGGTCAGTGGATACACGGGTCCGGTAGATCCGATCCCGATTCCAGAAATCTTGGTATTTGCTTTCTGCGCAACAGCCCGCAGCATTTCAACGATGCGCGCCAGCGCGTCCGCATAACCGCGATCGGCGTCTGTCATTCCTTCCACGCGCGCCAGTACTCTCCCATTGCTGTCAACCATGCCAACGGCAATCTTGGTGCCGCCAATATCTACTGCGGCGATCATTGTCTGATCCCCGCGGATGTACCTTGCACTCGAGTCATTGTTTCCACTCCACAATTGCTCCCTCGTACGGTCCGAGATCCATTTTCCAGCTCGATCCTTCCATGCTCATTGGCTTGGCTCCATCCGGCAGTATCCTGGCAATTGCGTGTACGGCCAGAGTGGTCAGGATTTTCACATTCTGTATTTGGTCGCTGTGATTGACCACGACCACGTAGCCGCGACGCTCGCCGTTCAGCGCGGACACCTCAACCATCGGCCGGTCCGCGTGGAAGGCAGACTTCATGCCCGCCCAGTCGCGAAAAGCCTCGTAGATTCGGTGCGTGTCCTCCGGCTTGTCGAAAACAGCTGGCACATTCGCAAGGTAATGCTCGAGCGGATAGGCGCTCAGCAAGGTCTTGCCTGAGCCCAGCGTGTTGGCAACGAGAGCAGGATGTCCATCCTGATCGACCGCGATCACCTTGCCATTGGTCACGTCCAGAAGAGCGCCCCACGACTCGATGCTGGCGGAGGGAACCGTATAGTGCAGTGTGTCACCCGGCTTAAAATCGCCAAAGGGCGCAACAAATTTCAGCGTTACTTCCGAACTCACTGCGCGATCGGCCATCCGCGCTCCGAACAGAGATGCCATCTCCGGGACTGCGCCATCGGACGCAACCGATGCATACAGCAACCCTCCGTTCTCGACGTACTTTCTCGCTTTCTCGTAGAAATCAGAATGCACGTGCGCGAGAAAAGTATCGCCCGTGCTCGTAATCGGGGAAGGCATGAAAAGCATCGGCCGCTTTGCCCAGTCTGAATACTCACGCGGAAAGTCAGCTTTCAGCCCGGCACGTCGCGCGAGGATAAACGTTGTCAGGGCCGAACTCATCAGCCAGCGATTGCCTGCGCTCGCGTCGGGCTGTGCTCGCCCGGGAATGGCATCGGCATCATTAATAGAGACGTACGGAATCATCTCTGGACCCGTTAAGCCGAAATGAGAAAAATCTCCATGCGGCTTGGCCCATTCATCTGGAATCACAATGCCGACGTCTGCCGGAGCTGGCGCGATGCCCGTGAGATCCAGTTGGCTCACGACCTGTGAGAGCTTCTTGAACTCCCTTGCGAGCGGCTTGTCCTGCCGGTCCCAGGTGGTCATTCCCCACCCAGTCTCTTGCGGCGTGCGTAGATAAGGTACTTTGTGAAACTGTTCGGGAGCGGCATCGGTGTAGCACCAGAGGTCGACGCCCATGCTGCCCGCGCCAAGACCAGAATAGATCTGTGCGCGATCATAGGCTGCGACTCGCTCGGGTGAGAATTGCGCCGTCGACGCGCCCATCTCATGAATCATCACGGGATGTCCCGCTCCTCGCGAAAAAGTGATCTCAAAGGCAGCGCCATAGGTCCCGCGCGCCGAGAGCAAAGCGTCGGGAAAGAGGTCGGGGGCGTACAGCGTAAAGGGATGTACGCTGAAGAAATCGACAAACGGGGCAATGTCATCGGCTCCAAAGGGGCCGTGGCTGATTTCTTGACCGCTGGTGCCGACAACGATGGGGTGAAGCTTGTCATACTGACGTATGCCGTCAACGATCAGCCGCGTCCAGTTGATCGCCATCGCGTCCGTTGTCTGACCGTCAACGATCCAGAACGGAGGTTCGTCGGTCAGGTCCCAGCCGATGATCGCCGTCTCGTTTGCGTAATGACGTCCGAATTCGGCGGCAAGATTGGTTTCGAGGCGCAGCATTTCCGCATCTGCGTGCGGATGCCTCCCGTGCCGCCACGGAACATCCCAATACGCTTCGCCAACCTCTCCACCGATGAACAGCGACGGATGCAGATAGATCTGGTACTTGTGTGCCAGCGAGACCAGATAGTCGAGTTGCTGAAATGCCGTCGGGTTGTAATCGCCGGGACGCGGCTCAAACCACGCCCAGAGCATGTCCATCCGCACAATGCTGTAGCCCAGCTCGTGCATCTTGGCAAAGTCAGCCTCGATGTCTTTCGGGTCCCAGTTGGTCGGCCATTGCATTGCGGCCTTTGCCGGTACCCAATGCGCGCCCATTGGGATAAAGCGATGGCCATCGCGTGAGAAGTAATTGCCGTCAATATGTACGGCGGGCAAACGCTTTGCCGAGTCTTCGGCCGTGCCGTCTTTAGAATTCTCTCCGGCGAGAATAAGAGACGGGAGGAGTGTGACAAGGACTGCGACTGCCACGATCGAAAACCGTCGAGTCATTCCAAGTTGCATGCCGTCGTTCCTCCCTTGAAATCGCTTGCGGCAAAGTGCCTGGAGGCCGAGGAATCAGGAACTGTCATCGAATCGGCTCAGACAGTGTGATTAAAACGAAATGTTTACCGAGACTTGGATCTGCCTCGACTCATGCAGTGTGCTTGTGATTTGTCCGGCGTTTGGAGTGTCCACTAAGTTGTTGGGCAGCGCAAATTGGGGCGTATTGAAGAGATTGAAAATCTCTCCCCGGAATTCGAGTTGGCGACCCTCGTTGAATTTGAAGTCTTTGAAGACGGAAAAGTCCGTGTTGTAGAAGGCCGGTCCACGCAGGCTGCCGCGGGTCGCGTCTCCGAACATCGTTGCGTAGGCTGTTCCCGACGGAGGTGTCGGTTGGCCGGGAGCGATCGCGGGGATGGCGAAGGCCGCCGGGTTGTACCAGCAGTTAATACTTTGACGAGATCCGCAAGGCGAATTGGAAAAATCATAGGGATTCCCAACTTGATCGGGGCGCGGACCTCCGGAACCGGTGTTGGTTGGATCGTAGGACAAATACGGGGTGAACGCCTGGCCAGAGTAGAGCGAAATAATGCCGTTCAACTGCCAGCCTCCGGCAACCCAACGGGTGGGGCCTGAGCCCTTGAAGAAAGGTTTCCCGGGGCCAAACGGGAGCTCGTAGGACCATGCCGACGTGAACTGATGACGAAAATCGGGGGTGACGTTTCCGCGCTCCGCGCGCAAGTTGTAGGTGTCTTGCGGTTCGCCGTCAGAGTTAGGCGTCTCGCTTTCGGTGGCCTGACCGATGGTGTGCTGCCAGGTGTAACTGTTGAGCATGCTCCATCCACGGGAGGACCGCTTCTCGAAACGCACCTGCAAACCGTTATTGATGAGATTGATGTCATGTCCCTCGGTGCGGATGGCAGCTATGTTGGGGACGGTGGAGTCATAGGGCCTTCCTTCGTTTCCGGTGGGGCCAGCGAAATTTTGCCAGGTCGGCGTCGTGGCCTGATTCAGGTTCCGTAAGTAAGTCATGTGCACGCCACGCGTGCCCTCGTATCCAACTTGGAGCACCATGTTGCCCGCCAACTGGCGCTCGATGTTCAAGTTCCACTCCTCAATGTAAGTCGTGGGATTGTGGAAGTACGCCGCGCTGGCGCGGCCCGTGGGGTTTGTGATGTTGGAAAAAATAATTGGTGGTGGGCCCTGAGACAGAATCATGACCGGAGTTGGTCCCAAAGGTGCCGTGAAAGACTGGCTACCGTAGACGCCGGGCAGGTTGTTATAAGCCAGTTCGGTATCGTTCTGGTCCGCCTGCATGTCGTAAAAAATTCCATAGCCTCCACGCACAGCGGTTTTGTTATCGCCGCCCAGAGAATATGCAAAGCCGATGCGCGGAGACAAATTCTTCCAGTTAGTGGCTACGTCCCCGGAGCGGCTGGTGCCTGGTGTAACTCCAGGAGCGACGAACAGGCCGGTCGCAAAGTCGAAGTTGGCCAGGCGGTTGTGCTCTTCAACCATCGGTGTGTAAATGTCGTAACGCACTCCAAGATTAAGCGTCAGCTTGGAAGAAACGCGGTAGTCGTCCATCAAATAGGTGCCAAACTCCCACCAGCGCATGCCGTAACTTCCCGTTTGCGCGTCCCTAAAAAGACTCTGCGTGTAACCGATGAGAAAATCGGCCAAGGGGTTCGTGGTGAACTGGCCGGTGTAGTACAAGTCTCCGCGATTATTCTGAACCTGAAAGAAACCGTGTTCGCGGCGGCGCAGGTCCCCTCCCATCTTGAAGGCATGACGGCCGCGAATGTAGGTGAAGGAATCCAACAATTGATAGTTATCCTCGCGCAAATTCTCTGGGAACCAGTCGCCGTTGCCCAAGGGGTTCAAGCCACTGATCTGGATGTTGGGCAGGCCCCCCGTCAGCGGGTTACTCGGATCATTGATTCCCGGAATTCCCAACTGGGTCGCAAGCTGTTGACTTTCAAAAAAGGGAACGGCATCGACCACGTAACGCGTGTAGCCGATTTTCAACTCGTTGATCTTGGCAGGGGAGAAAACTTGCACATCGCTCAGGCCAGCCAACAGCGCTTTGTTGTTTATGTTGCCGGTGAATGAGCCGCCTCCGGCGATTCCGGGAAATGGGTCGGGATTGTAATTCTGCACATTGCCGTAACTGAAGATGCCGAAAAGGCTATTGTTGGATCTGATCGCATGATCGACGCGAATATCAAATGAGTCCTGGTTGTTGCGATTGACGGGCGTTGAGTTAAACAGGAAGCCGCTGCTTACTGAACCCCCTGGAACATTCGGCTGCGGGAAAAGGGCGGCTACATTAAGCGCTGCGGGATCGAGACACGCCTGGCCGATCGGACTCAGGCCTCCCGGAGTTGCGCAAGGCGCGATTACGTTCGGCTGCGAGCCGTTCCCCATGAAGGGAGTGTTTGTCACCGGATCGACGATAATCGTGGAGTTTGCCGGATTTGCAGGATCGAGGAGATCCGAAAAATTTCCACGCACCTCGCTAGGATCCGGCACGGGAGACTGAAGCGTTTCGGAAGTGCGAATGCGGCGTCCCTGATAGTCAACGAAAAAGAAGGTACGATCTCGAATGATCGGACCTCCGAAAGAACCTCCAAACTCGTTGCGCTTGAAAGGCGGGATAGGTTGGCCCGCAAAGTTGAAGTAGTTCTTGGCATCCATGGCAGAGTTGCGAAGGAACTCAAATGCGCTGCCGTGGAATCGGTTTGTGCCGGCTTTGGTCACAACATTGACAACCGCGCCGCCCTTCCCGATGTCGGCGCCGAAGTTGTTGGTTTGAACTTTGAATTCCTGGATAGCATCAATCGGCGGCTCGATCAGCTCGAAACCAATCTGTTGCTCGTTGTTGTCAAATCCGTTTAGCAGGTAATTGTTGTTCGTCGCCCATAGGCCATTGACCTGGATCGAACCGTTTCCGCGCTCGTCCTCCGGAATATCGCCCTGCTGTACGTTCCCCGTGCTGCCTGTGCTGGCCGGACCCATGTTCACCCCAGGACTCAAATAGGCGAGCTGAACGAAGTCACGTCCATTCAGGGGGAGTTGGTGAACTCGGCTTTCATCGATCACCTGTCCGATGGACGATGTTTCTGATTCCACCAGGGGCTCAGCGCCCGTGACTATGACTTCTTCGCGAACTGATCCGACGACCAAAGAGAAATCAACGCGCACAACCTGGTTGATGTCGAGCTTGAATGCCGACTCAACGGCGGTCTTGAAGCCCTGGCGTTCTGCCTTGACGGTGTATGTTCCCGGTTTCAGTTCGGTGACTACATATTCGCCCTCACTGTTGCTCGTCGTTTTTCTCTCGGCGTTTGTCTGGGTTTCATTCACCGTCACTGTGGCCGCCGCCAAGATCGCGCCGGAAGCGTCCCTGACTGTGCCGACAATCTTGCCCGACTCTACCTGAGCGTTAGCCGTCGAGGATGAGAAGACCAACAAAATGGTGGCAATTACGAGATGGGTAAAGCTCTGTCGAAAGGTGTGGACGTAGCCGACGGTGATAGCAGCCATATCGGATCTCCAGTACAGAAGCATATGAACCTCGTATGCATATATGATGTCAAGAAATTTCTGAACTCACCTAGGGACTAGCTCATGAGCAGTTCTAATTAACAGGTCTGTATTTCGATTTATATTGTTGATATTAATAGATTTAGTCGATTCCGCCTGCGCCGATGAGAGGGACGGGGTATCCCGGCAGCTGAGGTTGACAAAGCCAGCGTGTATACGTTACATACTATGTAATATTTTGCTTAATGGGAGGCCCCCTTGGCGCCACACGCTGGAATCGCGGACTCGGTCACCGTTGAGGAGTTGGGTCTCACCATCGACAGCAATAGCTTCGTACCTTATTA
>Ga0102924_1007473_pt1 | contig 10000 bp, 8 predicted proteins | sample PaiPotPPM11metaG_FD_80116 | JGI IMG/M metagenome (GOLD analysis project Ga0102924, IMG submission 80116) | Iron sulfur acid spring bacterial and archeal communities from Banff, Canada, to study Microbial Dark Matter (Phase II) - Paint Pots PPM... ...
CACCGGGACCACCTTTGCTTCGATCGCTTCGCGCACGCGGTGCGGCTCAACGCGTACGATCTGTGCGTCCCCATGCGATCCGTCGGTAACGATTCCGGCTTGAGCACCGCTAAGAGCGATAGCTGGAATGTTCGCGCGCTCCAACTCGCCCGCAAACACCGCAGCGGAAATCAGTTCGCCCGAGGAAAGCAAGAGATCGGCGTTTCTCGTGCAACGCGCGTCGCCCGCCAACGCCAGCAGTGAATCCGTGGCATAGGGTTCCGGTGCGCGGCCCATCGCGGAGACGACCGCCACCGGCGATTCGCCGCGTTCGATCGCTTCGCGCACATGCGCGACCGCCGTGCGACGCGTTTCCGGCGTCGCAACCGACGTACCGCCGAATTTTAGAACGGCGATCTTCATCCGGCTCGCACCATGCCGCGCGCGATCAGCAGTTCGAGTATCTGCACTCCGTTGGTGGCGGCGCCTTTACGCAATTGGTCGCCGACGACCCACATTTGAAAGGCTCTACCCTTCGATACCTCAGGGTCCTTCGATTCCTCAGGATGACAAATAGGGTCCTTCGATTCCTCAGGATGACGCGGCCGCAGGCGGGCGACATGGACGGCGTCGGTGCCTTCGACCTCGCGCGGCGTCACGATACCGGTGCGATGAAAAACGATGCCTGGCGCGCGTTCGAGCCCTTTGGCGAGTTCTTCTATAGAAGTATCGCGCTGCGTTTCGAAAAACACGGCCTCGGAGTGCGCAGTGCGCACCGGGACGCGCACGGTCGTGGCGTACAGCGGGAGCTCCGGCAAATCTAGAATCTTGCGCGTCTCATCGCGCACTTTTATTTCTTCGCCTGTATATCCGGAGCTATCGAACTCGCCGACTTGCGGGACGACGTTGCCTACGAAGGGACCTTCGCCGGCGTCGAATTCTTCGAGCGCCGCGCGGCCGGCGCCGCTGACTGCTTGGTACGTCGCCACGTTTACCGACGCCAGCCCGGCCGCGTCGCGAATCGGCGCGAGCGCCACGCACAGAATGATCGCGGTGCAGTTGCCGACCGGGAACAACCGGTGTTGCGCCTGGATCGTCTGCGCGTTAATTTCCGGAACGACGAGCGGCACGTCCGAGCGCATGCGGTAGGTCGAACTGTTGTCGATCACCACGCCGCCGCGCTCGAGAATTGGCGGAGCAAACTGTGAGCTGGCCTCGTCCGAACCCGCAAAAAACACGGCGTCGAAGGGCTTGAGCGCATCCGCCGATGTTTCTTGCACGCCGTCGCGCGCGCGCGATGCGAACAGACCGAGACGCTCCACCGGCACCTTGCGCTCGCGAAGTACCTTCACAATCGTTTCACCGACCGCACCCGTGGCGCCAACGATCGCGACGTTCATATACGGAGACCCACTTCGAGGGTCTTCAGCGAGGGGACATGGCGAATGGCGGCGATGATGCCCGGAGCGAAGGATTCACTCGAAAACGAGTCGTGGCGGATCGTGAGCAGCTCGCCGGCATTCGAAAACAGCACTTCCTGGTGCGACAGCAAACCTATCATGCGCAGGCTATGGATGGGCACGTCGGCTCGTCCGCCCCCGGCATGGATACGCTCCGCAGTGGCCGCGGCGGTGCCACTCGGCTTGTCGCGCTTATCGGCACGGTGCATTTCAATTATTTCGCACGACGGAAAAAAGCGGGCCGCTTGTTCGGCGAAGTTCATCATGAGGATAGCGCCGATCGCGAAGTTCGGAACGATGAGCGCGCCGATATGGCGCTGGTCGCAAAGCTTCTTCAGCTCAGCACGTTCGGCGGCGTTCCATTCGCTGGAGCCGACAATCGGCGAGACGCCGCGCTCAACAGCGGTGCGTGCAACGGTTTGCGTTACAGGGCGGGGAGTAAAGTCAACGATCACATCGGGCTTGCGATCGTTCAGAAGTTGTTCCAGGTTGTCATAAATGCCCATCGACTGATCGGCGATGCGCGCGAAACCGCCAGCGAACTCTAAATCCGCCTCGTTTTGTATCGCCTCGTATGTCAGCCGGCCCATTCGGCCTTGGGCTCCGGCGATTGCTACTTTCACGCTACCCTTCGACTTCGCTCAGGGCCGCTCGCATCCGCTCGCGGGCTTCGACCCACTCAGCACTCGATGACTCACGATGACAACTGCGCGCGACGCGCGTGTGGCTTACAGTTTCTCCAGGGGAGCGTACTTCAGCATCACCATCTTCTGGCCAACGTTCGGAAAGTCGATCGTCACCAGGCCGTCGCCGCCGGCGCCGATGACGCCGGAAATTTTGCCTTCGCCCCACTTGGGATGGCGTACGCGATCGCCCGACTGCAGATTCATCTTGATGCCCGCGCCGGCCGATTCGTGAATCGCCACTTCGCGCCAGCGTCCGCCCGATGGCCGCGGCAGTGCGATGCTGCCCAGCATTTCGATGCTCGGCATCTCTTCCAAGAAGCGCGATTTCGGATGTGCAAACGTATTGCCGAAGAGCGTGCGGCGCTCGGCATATGAAAGGAAGAGCCGGTTCATGGCGCGCGTCACGCCCACGTAGGCCAAGCGGCGCTCTTCTTCGAGCTCGGTCATATCGACGAGCGCGCGAGAGTGCGGGAAGACGCCTTCCTCCAAGCCCGTCAAAAAGACGCTCGGAAATTCCAGCCCCTTGGCGGAGTGCATCGTCATCAGCGTGATGTAGGACGAGGAGTCGTCCAGCGTATCGAGATCGCTAATCAGTGCGACGTTGGCGAGAAAACCGGCGAGCGTCGCTTCCGGATCGCCCGCTTCATAGTCACGGGCGACGCCGACGAGCTCTTCCAGGTTCTCCATGCGCGTGCGCGAGTCGGGCGTATCTTCGTTGCGCAGTTCGCGCAGGTAGCCCGATTCCTCCATCACCGCAACGAGCAGATCCGCAATAGTGAGATCCGCCAGGCGCGAGCGCAGCGATTCAATGAGTTCAGCGAAACGCTCGAGCTCGCGGGTTTTCTTCGGTACGGCTTTCTTAAGCAGTTCTTTGTCGAAGATCGCCTGCCCGACCGGCACTTTGGCGGCATCGGCCGCGGTTACCAGGCTCGCGAGCGTCTGCGATCCGATGCTCCGGCGTGGCACGTTGACGATCCGTTTGAACGCGATCGCGTCGGCCGGATTTTCAATGTAGCGCAGATAGGCAATGACGTCTTTTATTTCGGTGCGCGCGTAGAATCCGACGCCGCCGATAACCCGGTACGGAATGCCTTCGGCAATGAACGCTTCTTCAAAAACGCGTGACTGTGCGTTGGTGCGGTAGAGCACCAGAAAGTCGCTGTACGAGGCGCCTTCCCGTACGAGTTCTTTGACCTTCTCGACGACATAGCGCGCTTCCGAGCGTTCGGTGTCGGCCGCGAATGCAGTAATCGTGTCGCCGGCGTCGCGGCTGGTGAACAGTTTTTTTGGCGAGCGCGTCTTGTTGTTGGCGACGAGCGCGTTGGCGGCATCGAGAATCGTTTGCGTGCTGCGATAGTTTTCTTCAAGCGTAAAGACTTTGGCGCCTGGAAAATCTTCTTCGAAGCGCAAAATCATGCGGTAGTCGCTGCCACGCCAGGAATAGATCGATTGGTCGTCGTCGCCGACGACCGTGATGTTGCGGTGCTTCTCGCCGAGAATCGCGATCAATTTGTATTGCGCGAAATTCACGTCCTGGTATTCATCGACCAGGATGTAGCGGAACCGGTTCTGCCACTTGGTGCGCGCTTTCTCGTCGCTTTCGAAGAGATCGATCGTGCGCACGATCAGATCGTCAAAGTCGAGGCTGTTCGATTCCAAGAGCCGGCGCTGATATTCGGTGTAAACGTTGGCGAAACGCTCGCCCAAGAACGAGGCGTTGGCTTCGCGATACGCCTTCGGCCAAATGAGCGCGTTCTTGGCTTTGCTGATCTCGGCCAGGCACGCGCCCGGCGTCAGCTGGCGCTCGTCGTAGTCGAGATCGGTGAGGATCTCGCGGATCACCGTGCGCTGATCGGCGTCGTCGATGATGGCAAAATTGGAGGAGATGCCCGCACGCGAGCCTTCGCGGCGCAGCATGCGCACGCACATCGAATGGAACGTGCCGACCCAGAGATCGCGCGCCTGCGCGCCGACCATCCGCTCAAGCCGCGATTTCATCGCACCCGCGGCTTTGTTGGTGAACGTTACCGCAAGGATCTGATCCGGCGAAACATCGAGCTCATTGAGCAAATATGCGATGCGGTGCGTTAAGACGCGGGTTTTTCCGCTGCCCGCACCGGCAAAAATCAGACATGAGCCATTAGCATGTCGAACGGCGGCCGACTGGACGTCGTTTAGGGCTTCGGTCTCCAGGATCATTGAGAGTTTATTCGACGCGTGCGCAGTTTTTGCCTCGGCGCCTTAAGCTGACGGCGTTCTTACCGTTCCGACAATTGCCGTACCCTTCGATACCTCAGGGTCCTTCGATTCCTCAGGATGACGCGTGACCTCAGGATGACAGGTATACGCTGCGGATAAAAAGGCGAGCGTCGATTCCGCCCCCATATTAAGGTTGACCGACGATTCGTTGAGGCCGTCGAAGCAGCCGCCGTCGTGCGCCATTACGATGCCTCGCGAATTGCGCCCGTCGTACCACTCGAGACCGATTTGCGCCGTGGCCTGAAACGATGCGTCGCCCGTTGCTTCGTAGGCCGCCAGCGCCGCATCGACCAGCGAAACCGCCTCCAGCGGCTGCTGCGAATAGCGGGCGCGCCGGCCCCCGCGCGGGTACCAGCCCTCGTTGCCAATCGGGACAAAGATCCCGTTCTCGACCGTGACTCGCTCATAGAACGCGAACGAGCGCAGCCCGATCGCCGTCAGCTCGTCGTCCTGCAGCGCCGTGCCCGCGCGCAGCAGCGCTTCGGGCAGACGGGCATTGTCGTAGGTCAGGATGTTTTCGAACCACTCCCAGCGCGTGCCGTGCGTTTCGATAAAACGCTCTTTCAGCGCGCCGGCAAGTTTGCGCAGGTCCTCGCGGTAGGCGGGCAGTTCGACGTCGGCCACACTTGCGTGGCAGGCGTGCGAGAGGCCGATAATTGCGTAGGCCTGCGCGCGCGAATGGTGCAGCCAGTCGACTGCATTCAAACCTTTATTGAAAAACCGTTTGCACAGGCGGCGCCACGTCGCTCGCGGCGCGTACCGCATGCCGTACCCGAGCGCCCAAAGTGCGCGGCCGACCGAATCGTGCGTGCCGACGCTGTCGAGCCACTGCCGGTCGTAGCCCATGAAATTGTGAAAGCGGCCGTCGCGCAGCTGTGCGTCGTGCAAGAACGACAGGTAGATCGGTGCCAGGCGAATCGCGTCAGCGTCGCGCCGATCGATCGCAAGTTTCGCAAAAACGACGATTAGCGCACGCGCCATGTCGTCCGTGCAATAGCCCGTCGCGCGGTTCGGAATATCTTCCGTCGCATGCTGAATTACGCCCACGTCGTCGCTGAGCGTTACGAGATGTTCGAGACTAGGCTGAATGAACGAGCTCCAGTTCGGGCGGGGCGAGTTCGGCGAAGAGCCGGCCGTATTCGACGGCGACATGCGGCCAGGTCATCTGCCTGCCAAAGCGATACGCGCGCCGTTCGGTGGCGCGGCGCAGCGCCGGATCGTCGAGCAGAGCACCGGCCAAGTCCGCGATCGACTTGGCATCGCGGAACATGCACAAGAAGCCGCGGCTGTGCGCGAGCAGTTCCTGCGCGTACAAGTACGGCGTCGAAACGATCGCTTTGCCGCAGCCAACCGCGTATGCCAGCGTGCCGCTGACGATCTGCACCGGATTCAAATACGGTGTGAGATAGACGTCGGTAGCTTCCAGATAGCCGACCAACTCATCGAACTCGAGATATTTGTCGACGAGTTTCACGTTGTACTGTAAACCGTATTCCGCCACCAGCGCCTGCAGCGACTCGCGATAGGACTCGCCTTCGCGCCGGCGCACGACCGGGTGCGTCTCGCCTAAAATAAGGTAGAGCACTTCGGGATGGCGGCGCACGATGTCGCGCATGGCTTCGATGGCGTATTCCAGACCTTTACCCCGATTAATCAACCCGAAGGTCGAGATAACCATGCGCTGGCCGATGCCAAACGAAGCTTTGGCGGCGTCGGTGTCGCGGAACGGCACGTCGGGCACGCCGTGATGGATCACGCGCAAGCACTTGGGGTCGACGCCATAGACACGTTCGAGCAAGTCGCGCCCGGTTTCGGACAGCGCAACCACCGCGTTGGCATAGCGGCAGAGTTCGCGCGTCACGCGCAGCATCGTTTCATCGGGTTCGGGCAAAATCGTGTGCAGCGTCAACGCAATGGGTTTTTCGATCGCGCGCAGCGTGTCGATCAGCCACTCGCCGCGCTCGCCGCCGAAGAGTCCGTACTCGTGCTGAATGTTGAGCACGCCGGCGGGATGCGCGTTGACGATGGCGGCGACGTCGGTGTAGGACTCGCGGCGATCTTCACGCAGCCGGGCGACGACTTCGGGTCCGTAATGGCGCACCTCACCGCCGGGCTCGTCGATGGCGATGATTTCGGAACTGGTGTGGTAGGCGCGGTCGAACGATTCGACGGTATCGCGCGTAAAGGTCGCGATGCCGCATTCCCGCGGCGGGAAGGAGCCCATGAAGAGAGTGCGTGGAACCACTTCATCACTCCTAACGCCGGCCCTCGAGGGGAACGCGAAACCTTGCAGGGGGAAAGCCGGCTGTGACCCCTGCTCGTGCGCCTTTTATACCCGTGGACTACTGCTCCTTAACCCTTCATAAAGCGGCAAAGGTTGCAAAGGCTTGTTCGCTTCCCAGGCGAGCGAGGCTTGTTTTTAGGGGCGAAGTGTCATCCTGAGGAATCGAAGGACCCTGAGGTATCGAAGGGCAGCGCTAGCCGAGGCTTAAGGACCGTCCGCTTCGACGTTGAGTGAGATGTCGATAGAATTGCCGACGATCGCCGGCCCGAAGCTCATGTCCCACTGCGTGCGATCGATCGTGCCGGTCGCGGCGTAAGCGATAATCGAGCGTCCGCGCTCAGCGCGACCGGGTGCGTCTGGCCGTGCATCGTCAGATCGCCATAGATCGCGAAATGCTTGGGATCCGTTCCGGTAATTTTCGTACTTTGGAACGTCATATTCGGGTACGTCGCAACGTCGAAGTAATGGCCCGAGCGAATGTCGTTGTCGCGCATGCCGTTATGCGTATCGACGTTTGAGGGGTCGAGTTCCGCGCTGACTTCGATCGGAATTTGGCTGCCCGATTCGAGTTTCACAACTGCCTTTTTCACCGGAATCGTTCCAACCACCGGAACGATGCCGAAGTGGCGTGCCGTAAATTGCGCCGTCGTGTGAACGGGGTCGACCGTCCAGGTCTCAGTAGCGGCAACGGCGGTTGCTACTATGCTTGCGCTAAGAAGCAAACTAAGGGCGACGGAAAGTTTCATTCGTTGAGTTTACACCGTGTGTCATCCTGAGCCTGTCGAAGGATGAGAAGCCATAACGGACGAGATCGCAGTAAGTAACTCGAGCGACATGCGGCGTTAGCGCGCGGCGATCGGCGCGGTCGGGCCGATACGCGCGCCTGCGGGCACGACGCTTCCAGGTTCTATGCGCGCGTCGTGACCGATCACTGAGCCTTTGCCGATCTTCGCGTTCGCGCCGATGTGTGAACGGCTAGCAATGATCGTTTCTTTAATTATAGCGCCGGCTTCTACCGCCACGTTCTCCCACAGCACGCTGTCGCAAATCTCGACACGCGCGCCGATCGTGCAATTCTTTCCGAGCACGACGTTCGGTCCGAGCTTTGCGCTGGGATCGACGCGCGAGCCTTCACCGATGTGCACGGAGCCGTTTCTGCCGGGCTCGACTCGGAGCGGCATCGTGCCGTTAAGGATGTCGCGATGCAAGGAAAGGTAGTGCTCGGGGCGGCCGACGTCGATCCAATAATCGTTCGTCGTGAACGCGTAGATCGGTTGGCCTTCGGCTAGCATCTTCGGAAACGTTTCGCGTTCGATCGAAACCTTGCGTCCGGGCGGTATGAACTGGAGAATCTGCGGTTCGAGGAGATAGGTGCCGGCGTTTATCTCGTTGGTCGGCTCCGTGCCTTTGGGCGGCTTTTCGATGAATTGCGAGATGCGCCCGGTCTGGTCGTGCACGACGCAGCCGAACGCCGATGGGTCTTCTACCTTTATAAGGTGCAGCACGCCCAGGCCGCCCTTTTCCTTGTGGTAGGCGATCATCGCGCCGAGGTCGAGGCTGGTGAGCACGTCCCCGTTGAGCATGAAGAACGCGCCGGTGATGTGCTGCTCTACATTCTTTATCGCGCCGGCGGTGCCGAGCGGTTCGTCCTCGATCACGTATGTAATTTTCATACCAAGGCGCGAGCCGTCGCCGAAGTATTCCGTAATCGCTTGCGGCATATAACCGGCCGGAAGTATGACGTCGCGAATGCCGGCTTCGTACAAACGCTCGAGCGTGCGCGCCAAAAACGGCACGTTGACGATCGGCACCATCGGTTTGGGCGTGCCGAAAGTCAGCGGCCGCAGCCGCGTTCCCTCACCACCCACTAAAATAACCGCTTGCACGCTCAACCTCCGAAAGGGCATCTTCCCTTCAGCGCCACTGCGCAAAACGCTTGCATGTAGAGAGGCTCGTTGTGTAGTATTGGGTGCGCGCACCTATCCCGGGTAGTTCAGTTGGAAGAACGCCAGACTCTGAATCTGGATGCCGGTGGTTCGAATCCATCCCCGGGAGCGCGGCCCCATCGTCTAGAGGCCTAGGACGCCGGGTTCTCAACCCGGTAACACCGGTTCGAATCCGGTTGGGGCTACAAATTACGCGACTCGGAACTGCTTGCTCGAATTGCGCCCGCCAAAAGTTTCCGTTTGACTATGGCAGTTTGGACAAAGCATTCTTAAGTTTTCGATGCGATGATCGTTACTATTGCCGTTTACATGATCAATCTGCACCGACAAGGGGCGGCCTCTCCACTCCGAGATACCGCATTCGTCGCATGTGTTTTTCAGGATACCAGCATCAAGTAAGCGCCTCTTGATCGTACTGCGATCCGACCTGGCGAGTAAAACCACCAACGGCAACTCTTGTCCGCGCGCGCGAAGGCGTCCGCTGCGCACGGCTCGAGTCCAAGAATCCGCGGCGAAGCCAAAGTGGAGCCTACATTCCCGATACGTGTGCCCTTCGTCATAATACCGTTGAATTGCATCCCAATCGTAGCGTAACCGAGCGCCTCGATTTTGAGGTGCGGCAGCTGGCGTTATAAGACCACGCTTGATCGCCTTGTACCAGGCGTCAGGGTGGAAACCGAAGCGCTGCGCACATTCCGCTACAGTATGACCCGACTCTCTAAACGCAAGAATGGCAGGCCAATCATATTCTCTTTTTGTCATCGAACATATGTTCGATAATGAAGGAACTCGCCCCTTTGGACATTTCAAATGCCGAGCTTCCAGCATTCTCGATGCGCACTTTTCACGCGGGCAATACGGGTTCGAATCCCGTTGGGGCTACCAATTTCGTGGTTATTTCATAAGGAATTCCGCGCGTTAACGGGCCATAGGGGCTCGTTTGTCATATCCGTGTCACCCAATCCGCCAGCCCTAAGGTCGCTTCCCTGCCCAAATCTGCATCGTCAGTTCGTAGCAGTGCTGATTGTGGTCGGACGAGCGCTCCAAAACATCAACGAAAAGTTCGATATCGCGCGTCGTGCCCGATTGCAGCCATTTCGTACTGTCAGCCACTACCGTCTGCGCCACGAACCCCGCAGGCAAATCCGCTTGCACCGCTTTTTGCGCCATTGCAAACAGCGCATCTTCCGAATCGCTGCGCCACGTCGAATCGCACGTATATGAGTAATGCGCCGGTAAGCCGCCGAAGCTCGAGTCCGCAGCATAAGAACTGATGGAACATAACTGGAAGACGCTCTTGCTCGGCCATTTCAAAGCGTAGTATTGCGTCTCGTTGTCGTCGGCGTTCTCACCGGCTTTACGACCGCGAATCGAGGCGAAATTCGC
>Ga0102924_1007474_pt1 | contig 9999 bp, 3 predicted proteins | sample PaiPotPPM11metaG_FD_80116 | JGI IMG/M metagenome (GOLD analysis project Ga0102924, IMG submission 80116) | Iron sulfur acid spring bacterial and archeal communities from Banff, Canada, to study Microbial Dark Matter (Phase II) - Paint Pots PPM... ...
ACTCCACACCATCGTAGTTGCGAACTGCCGTTGGCAGCGCTGGTGGGCAGCCACCAGGGAGGGCAGTGCAATTGCTCGAGGTTCCGTACAGGAACTTGTAGAAGCCGTCAAACGTGCTGTCCAAGCCCTGACCGGGATTGACAATCACGAAGGTTTCGCCCAAGTTTGGATTGTATAAAGCTGCGTCTTCGATGGCATGGTCGAGACGGCGGCGGTCCCAACGCGCTTCGAAGGCCACATTATTGGCTAGTTGATGGTCGACGCCAAATACGCTCTCGTGCTGCGTGTAGGGTTTCAAGCCCGACGCGACTCCCTCCTCCGTTGTCGTGCAAGTCGAACAGGTTGTGGGGAAGGTACGGAAGTTCTGGTCTTCAATAAAGGTAATGCCCGCGGGTGTTCCCCCTCCGGCGAAGTTAGCGGGGGTGCTGGCAGTGGCACCAGGACCTCCGCAGTATCGGCCACCACTGTTGAATGCGGGGACGATAGAGGCGATGTCGGTTGTGTTCAAGGTGTAATAGCAATTGTTCCAGTACTGGCCACCGAATGAGCTGATGGCCAGATTCAACTTCATAATGTCGTAAAACTTGCCGTAGCTGCCAAAGATTTTCCATTTGCCATTTTGTTGCGGATCCCAGGCAGCTCCCAATCGGGGAGCAACTTTGTCACCCCACGAGAAGCGAATGGGCTGGCTTATGCCACCCTGAGGCTGGTCCTCGGCTGGCAGGTATTCGTGTTCGAGACGAACACCCAGATTCAAAGTAAGGCCGTGGCCAATGGTCCAGGCATCCTGAACAAAAAAGGCATGGTTCATGCTGGTCGCCGTACCTAAGGAACCATAGTCCTCGGTGTACAGATAGCCGTAGGTGCCTGTGCAAGGGGCCGGGGACGCCGGGCAATTGGTTGCATAAGGCCCACCGAAGTTGGGTACGACCTGGTTCGTACCAGGAAATACGGTGACGTTCGGTTCATTGAAGTGCTGTTCAACCGCGTTCGAAAGCCGCATTAGCTGGTAACCAAACTTGAAGTTGTGTGTCCCCGCCAATCCACTTTTGTACCAGGCGACATCTGCGTCGATCTGGTTGCGATGGGTTACGTCATAAGTCGTGTTGTTGACATTATTCGGGGCGCTAAAATAACCTTGCGACTGGGCTAATGGAGAGCCGGCCGGTACGCCGGGCGCGCCTAGTCCACTTGTTGCGAAAGCGTCAAAAGCACCGCCGCTCGGCATGCCAAAATCATGATAATTCTGGAAGTTATATCCCCATCGGAACGTTCCAACTATGTGCGGCGAGACGGTGTAATCCAACCCAACGTTAGTCGTGAGATTGGGCGCCGCGTATCCGAGGTTATGCCCGTATACCTCCGGCGGACTTGTTGACGTGGAGTTGGGCAGTCCAGTGGTGGAATCCGCGGCAGGTAAAAACTCGCCGCTCTGTCGCTGAAATTCGTAGAGCCAGGAACCGAAAACGCGAATTTTTTGAGTCACCGCCGCGTCTATGCGGGCATTGGTGTAATACGTCTGCGTATTGGTACTGAAGGGCGTCGCAATTGTACATGTAGGACACGTTCCCTTCTGCGGCGGGAATGCTGAGTTTCCATTCCAAAGCCAATTTACAGTGCGCTCGTCATCCCTGAACTCAGGATTGAAGCCCACAAAGAAAAACAGTTTATCCCGCAGACCCGGAGTCGGAATAAGAGGACCGCCGAACCTAAAGCCGGGAAAAATGTCTGTGATCGTGTCTTTCTTGGGCTGGTATCCCTGGTAAGCAGGGTCCGCCAGGGCGCCGCCTAAAGCACCACCAGGAAAAGTCGGATCGTACCTAGGATAGTCGCTGGGCGAGCCATCCCAAGCGCCGGTCTCGGCTTGAGCAAACACTGCTCCGTGGTAGCTGGTGGTTCCTTTCTGCATGATTACGTTGACGACGCCGCCCAATGCCCCACCGTATTCGGATTCAATCCCTGTACTCTTCACCTGCATTTCCTGAATGAAAGCAAAAGGCACATTGGTATGGGAGAAGCCACCAATGGCGTCCGCTGTCTCCTGGCCTTCCACCAGGTAAGCGTTCTCGGAATCGGCGCCGCCAGAAACAGAATAACCAAAGGCCTGGCCATTGGTGCCGCTACCAGCGGATTGGCCGCCGGTTCCGGTGCCTCCGGTGGCGTTAGGTCCTACCATTCCACCTGCCAAAGGCTCGTTGCGAGCTCCCGGAGCATACTGAATCACGGACTGAAACGAATATCCGTGGGGAACATTCTGAATAACATCTTCAGTGATGTTGGTCAGAGTGTGCTCGGAAGTCACGTCGATGACGGGAGCCTCGCCACTCACCTCGACCACGGTCGACGTTTTGCCCACTTGAAGGGCAAAATCGACGGTCGGGAGGTGGCCCACCTCAAGCATCAATCCTTGGTTCTTGGAAGTCGCAAATCCCTCGGCGGTCACGGTAACGCTATATGTACCGGGCGGCAAATTTGCGAAACGGTAGTAGCCGTTCGCATCGGTCTTGAGTGTTTTTTCTCCGACAAGGGTATTGCCTACAATGGCAACTTGCGCCCCTTTCACTACTGCACCTGAGCTGTCTTTTACCGTGCCCTGCAGGCCAGCGGTGGTTTCCTGCGCGAATAGTGTGGCAGCAGATACCAATAGCGCGCACACCAGCAGCATGACAAACTTCGGAGTGGACAGGCGATTCATACGGTGTCTCCTAACCTGGAAGAAATCTTGATTTTTGTACATACCTGGGAATTGGACAGCGGTTTACGAACCTTTACGAAGTGTTTAGAAGTGCAACTCTAAGTCCAAAATTTAACGAAGCAGTAAGTAGTTGGTACTACAGGCACTTACGTCTGCTCGGCGCAAGTGTTAAGAATATATTTCTTCCAAAAACAGGAGAACCCAGGGCATAGCCATATGAAATCCGGTATATAGTGAGGGAAATAACCTTAGGCTTCGACTGAGGTGCCCGACGTGCCGAAAGCCGCGGAGGCACCCAAATCGATGCAAGAAAATGAGGCCCCGCCGCCTCGTCGAGAACACCTATTTCTTACCAGTTCGGACTTCGTCAGTTAGAAGCTAGCCCTCAAAGAGAATTGGATGAACCGCCGTTCGTTCGGTACGCCAGCAGCAGGAATTACGCCACGTTGTCCAATTACATTGAAGCCGACCTGTCCCTTAACATTGGTGCCGCAACCACCAGGATTAAGGGTAGAGCTGCAAAAGTTGTTTCCCGCATCCTGGTTTCCGCCGGCCTGAACATAGTAATTGGAGTGGTTCAGAAGGTTATAGAATTCACCCCGGAATTGCAGCTTGACACGTTCCGTGATCGAGAATGTCTTCCCGGCCGCTAGGTTGATGTTATAGACGCCTGGCGCAGTGAACGCATTGCGGTGAGTCATGTTCGCCGGCCACTGGCAATTCTGGCCAGTCGAAATGGTGTGGCCGAGCGAGTTGGTTGTCGTACCACATGTCGGCAACTCGCTAGCAGGAATCCCCGCCAGCGACATCAGCAGCGGATTTACATAAGTCGCCGAAGACGGCAACGCCAGATAGGAGTACGTGTTCACGCCAGTCAAATTCCCTAACGTTGTAGCCGATGTGCCGTGGTAGGAGATGCCTCCAGCCGGGACGAAGTAGCGTGCAAACGCTGTGTCAACTGGGCCGCCTGCGTCAGCGCTGGAACTGTCGAACACGGTAAAGGGGTTGCCGGTGCGTGCGGTCACAATCGGATCGAGTTCCCATCCATCCAGGATTTGCCTGGCGAAACCGTGCGTATTTTTGGCGTACGGCAGAGCCCATACTGCACTGAGCGCGACCCGATGCCGGGCGTCAAAGTCAGCATTTCCTTTGTCGAGAGCCGGCTGCAAAGGATCGAGCAGGCCCAGGTTTTCCGTTTGCGGCGTCTCACTGAAAGACGAACTCAGATTGTCAATTGAGTGCGACCACGTGTAGTTAAATGTGAGGTCCAGTCCTTGATGGAACAGGTTGCTGGTCACGAGGCGCGTGTTCAGAGCGTCATAGTAGGAGAATCCACCGAAACCGCGAGTGTTCATCGCCCCGTACTGGTAGTTAAGCCGCTGAACCGGATTATCTCCGGCGGTTATATCCGCCTTCTCGTAAAGCACACCCCATCCCTGCTGATTCAGGTTCTCAATCGAGTAGTCATGAATACTGTGCGCCCCTGTGTATTCCACGGACAGCACCGAATTTCTCATGACTTCACGTTGCACCGACAGATTCCAGGTCTGTGCGTAAGAATCAGGTATGTCCTGCCGTACGTATCGCAAACTGGGGTTAGGAAGAGATTTAGTTCCGGTGCCGCCAAATGGCCCCAGGTTAGTAGTAGCAAGGGGCTGCGCCGGAACTTGGAAGACAGAGTTGAACTGGGCCGGCGGATTCTGGATCACGTTGAAAGTTACGTTCCCAAAGTTGCGTTCGTAGGCAATGCCATAGCCGCCGCGCACACTCATCTTGCCGTCGCCGAACACGTCATAAGCAAATCCCACTCGGGGGGCAAAATTATGATATTGCGGCTTCCATAAACCGCCTACTGGACTAGCCGGGCTGTTCGCCGTCGCCCCGACGCTGAAGACCTGTCCATTGCGAATTCTGTCTTGCAGGGTGCTTCCCGTGCCAAAGACGAAGTTTGAATCCAGTTTCGGGTTTACATTGTGCTGGACACCGTAGTATTCCCAGCGCAAACCCAAGTTAAGCGTCAGCCGGGTGCGGATCTTCCAGGAATCCTGGGCGTAAACTGCACCATCGTTGTAGCGGTCGCTGCGAGAAAAGTCCGGTTGACTGGTCGGCAAGTTAACCGTGCAAGCCGGGGTAGGTTGGATAACACCTTGCGGCGACTTGATACATGGGAACTTACCCTGCGGATCGATGACAACCTGAAAATATCCTGAATTGCCAGACATCAAGTTGTTCAAGGCATCCGTGTTCGCACCACTGCCGCTCGGCGCAAGCGCTTCCACAGCGTTTTCGTAGGCGCCAAATGCACGGTTGTCTTGCGCATAGACGTACTCGCCACCAAACCGGAAGTCGTGCTTACCTTTATTCCAGCTAATGGATTCAGATAGCTGCCCGACGTTCTGAGGACCGCCGAACGGAATTGAGTTACCCGGCGTGGTGCAGGAGTATCCAGGGAGACAGACATCCTGACTCACCTCCTTGGCAGGGAAATTAAAATTGAAATACAGCGATGGCTGCACTGGTTGGGCTGGGTTCAAGGGTTGTAAATTGCTGAGGCGGTTGAAATTGAATTTTGTTTCGCTTACGACTGACGGACTGAAAACATGGGTCATCGAGGCGAGAATATTTTGGTTGTGCAGCGTCTGGCCGGTATCGAAACCAGCGTAAGGGCTATTGTTGACGAAACCCGCAAATTCATTCTGACCAAACAGGGCGTAGCGACCGTAGAAGGTCGTCTTGTTCGACATATTGAAGTCGACACGTTGCACCATGTTGTAAGTATTCTGAGGAGCGCCGCCTCCGGAGTCATTCGGATTAGAGTAGCTAACAACGTCCATGATCGGATTGTTTCCACCATTCGCTGCCGCGTAGGCGGCCAATGTCGGATCCGTGCCGACGGCCGGACGGAGATCGTTTCCCGGCGAATTATTCGCAGTTAACACCTGGTTGACCCTTAGGCCGGAGCGAAATTTAAACGGAGCCCACACCGACTGAGTCAGGGCGGAAGATGCCGCAATCAGAGCGGGGTCAGGAACTACGACAGTGGTACTCGCATTGCTGCGAACTCTTGTCCATTCGGTTGTACTAAAGAAGAACAGCTTGTTCTTGACCGCAGGGCCGCCAAACGAGTAACCGAACTGGTTGCGGGTGTACTTTTGCTTAGGATTACCCAAGGCAATATCTTCGACGTCTTCGGAGGTGAGCTTCGACAAACGATTGAAGTCGTACACACTACCGTGAAAGTCGTTGGTGCCCGATTTGGTAACTACGTTGATGACACCACCGGAGGCCCGTCCGTATTCGGCCGAGAAGTTGTTGCTGGTCACGCTGAATTCCTGAACGGAATCGAGCGGCACAGTCTGTCCTACCTTCGAGGTGAACAAGTCGACGTTCTCGCCGCCATCCAGCAGCGCATCGACGCTCGCCGAGCGCTGACCATTGATAGCTACACCTGCGCCGCGGGTCACCTGATCCATGCCTCCTGTTCCGGAGGAGGAATCCTGGTTGACGTTACCCATGGTTTGAATAAAGTCGTAGGGATCACGGGTAAGGCTAGGCAGATGCGATATTTGGGTTTGGTCCACCGTCTGAGTAATGGAGGAAGACTGAACGTCAACCTCCGCGGAGCTGTTCCCGATGACCTCGACAACAGTTTCTTGACCCTTCGCAGACAAAGACGCGTCGAGCGTACTCCGTATACCAGGAGATATCGTAAATCTCTGCTTGAAGTCGCCGAAACTCGCAGCCGAGACCTTCAAATCATAGAGACCTGGCTCCAGGTTGGACACCGTGTACAAACCGGAACTGTCGGTCGACGCTGTTCGGGCAGCTCCCGTGCCCGCAGAGGTGACGGTGACTTGCGCACCTGCAACTACCGCGCCCGAAGCATCTCTGACTGTGCCGCTGAGCGAGCCAGTTTCGGCCTGCCCAAAGGCTGAAATCGTAAACACGGTCAGCGCCAGCAATGATGCACCCGCGATGATGAGAGCTTTTGCAAGCGAAACCAAGGACTTGGAGAGGTATTGAGAAGTGGGCAGCGTACGATTCATGCGGTGTCTCCTAAGCTGAGGAAATCCAATTTTTTGTGTACCTGGGAATAAAACGGGATTTACCAAACTTTACGAACGGTTTACAAATGCAACTCTACTTCCAAATTTTAACGTCGGCCTAAGTCATAGGTAGCGCAAGCATTTAGATTGACATTAGCGCAAATGTCACAGCTGTGTTTCTTCCGAAAACAGGAGAACCTCGGGCGCGGCATATGAAATCCGGTATACCGGCAGTGGAAAACCCTTAGATTTCTGGTTGAGGTGCCGATTTTGTGTTTGAAAGGTAATCCCGCAGCGGCAAAGGTCAGTCTCGAGGGTCCACGTTGGTAGCCTATCCCACCCTCTTCACGATGGGCGTATTCATCTTGTACTTGCGCTCGACCACATTTCCGCTAGCATCCTTCACGCTCAGGACAAATGTTGGCAGGTCGCCTTCTTTGCCAAAATCTTCGTGAGAGACCGTCACCGGAAGCAGACCATTCAGGTTGCGTTCGCGATAGGCAGTCTCATAACGGTGGCGGTGGACGTTCCAGGTGAAGACCCGGGCCTGGTTAAAGTCGAAGGACTGCCCGTCTTTAGCTTCGGTGAGCAGCATCAGGTATTGCGGAATTTTCTTGTCGCCATCGTTTACTTGGTTGAGCGCGAAGCACGCGACAATGCGCTGGCCCTCGGCATATTGGGCGACATCGAGTGGGACATCGAGATCGATCATGCGGCCCAGCACCCATCCCACGTGGCCTTGCTGGTCGCGGGCCAGCCACCAATCTTCCATTGGCTTGATTTGTTTTGCCCCAGCCGGCATCTGGACCGGAGTGCCCGGAAGATTTTTCTCCACGGTGGCGCGCTTCAGCACTGACACCTTTGCCCCTTGCGCAAGCTGATAAAGGTGCTCGGTGTCACGGCCGGGCTCGATGTGCAGGTTGGTATCGTTGCGCGTGGTGGCGATACCTTCGACGGGTGAGTCCCTCTCTTGCTGCTGCATTTTCTGGAAACCGTTGAAGACCTGCTGAGTTACTAAGTAGCGCTGTTCGACCCAGCCCTCAAGCCCACTCGCGGTTCGGACCCTGGAGAATCGCTTTTCACGGTCGAGTACTTCCACGCGATCGCCGTTTTTGGCAGTCCCGACCTTGTTATAGACCTGCGATAGCTGGTCGCGAAGAATGACCTGCGGCGCTGAGATGTAGTCGATCTCGAGCACGTGGTGACGTCCGCGATTACAGCCGGCAAGCAACGCCGTAGCCGCGATGACGAAAACTAAACTTTTGTAGGGATAATTCACGGATAGGAATCAATATAGCGCAGCGGTAGAGGGACGCCAGTTACGAACGGATGTCCTCTGCGCCTCTGTGTTTCGCGTTCCGCTCTATGTACCTTTGTGCTCTCTGTGTTTCTCCACCGTCTCTCTGTGTGCCTCTGTGCTTCTGTGTGTTCCTCTGTGGTTTGTTTTTGGCTTTTGGGGACGACGGAAGCAGAGGGTGCGACTACAGGATCCGTTCGTGCACATAGCCGCTGGCGCTGAGTGCGGAGAGCAATTCCGCAATGTGATCCGGGCCGCGGGTCTCCATGGTGATGTCGATCGCGGTGTCGCCTAGGTTGACGCCGTAGTACGCACGATCGTAAGAGGTCTCGACGATGTTGGCCCGATGTTGCGCGAGAATTCCAGTGAGCCGATGCAGAGCTCCGGGATAATCGGGCAGGTGGACGCGCAAGCGCACCAGGCGTCCGTCTTTCACCAAGCCGCGCTCCATAATTCGCGACAGCAGGCTCACGTCGATATTTCCGCCGCACACCAGCACCGCGACCTTCCTTCCGGCGAGCGGCGTCTTGCGATTGATGAGCGCGGCAATCGCCGCCGCACCGGCGCCCTCGGCAAGCGTCTTTTCGCGCTCGAGCAGAAGAAGAATCGCATTGGCGATTTCTTCTTCGTCCACGGTCACGATGTCGTCGACATATTTCTGAATTAGTGGCAGCGTCTTTTCGCCAGCCCGGCGAACGGCGATTCCATCGGCGATGGTGGCTGCCGGACTCAGCGTCACGGGATGACCTTCGGCAATCGCCACTTTCATAGACGGCAAACGTGCCGGCTGAACGCCAATCACGCGTACCTGAGGACTCGTTTCTTTGATTGCGCATGCCACGCCGGCAATCAGTCCGCCTCCGCCGATAGGAGCGATCACGGCTTCGATATCTGGGACCTGTTGCAGAATTTCGAGGCCCATCGTACCTTGCCCAGCGATCACCACCTCGTCGTCGAAAGGATGGACGAAGGTCATCCCAAACTGCTGGCTGCGGCGCACAGCTTCTTCGCAGGCCTCGTCGTAATTTGCGCCGTGAAGGATGACTTCGGCACCATAACTTTTTGTGGCGGACACTTTGATCAGCGGCGTAGTCAGCGGCATGCAAATCTGTGCGCGGATTCCGTGCCGCCCTGCATGATATGCCACGCCCTGCGCATGATTTCCCGCCGAGGCTGCGATCACTCCACGAGAGCGTTCGTCCGCAGTCAGCGTTAACAGCTTGTTGAGTGCGCCGCGTTCTTTGAACGCGCCAGTGCGTTGCAGGTTATCAAGCTTGAGGTAAACCGAATTGCCGGTAAGCTGGGAAAAATATTCCGACCGCGCGCACGGGGAAAGATAGATGGACTCGCGGATGCGCCCCATTGCCGCATGAATCTCGGCAAGCGAGACCTTCGGCGCTGTGGCTCTGGCTGGCTTTGGCATCAAGACAGGTTTGGACATTGGTGACAGCTTTTCTCTGCGAGCTTTTTGCGTTTACTCTGGGTTCTCAGCGGCTAAAAGCTCTTAACCGCAGAGTTCGAAAAGACGGCGCGAAGATCACGGAGAACTGCAATTCTAATCCGGTGACGGCACTTGCTCAAAAAAGCGGACGGCTCAAGTTCTGTTCTTCAAGCTGAGACGAGATCGCGACGGAGCTTCGGCTTTGATAAAGTCTTCGCGGACGGTTTACTCAAATAGACGTCGATCGACGCCGCGGCTTTTCGCCCTTCCGCTATCGCCCACACCACCAGCGATTGCCCTCGGCGCATGTCGCCGGCGGCGAAGACACCAGAAATCGACGACATGTAATCCACGCCGGTTTCCACGTTTCCGCGCTGGTCCAGCTTCACGCCTAATTGATCGATCATGCCGTTGCGCACCGGGCCGCTGAATCCCATTGCGAGCAAAATCAGATCCGCGTCCATCATGAATTCGCTGCCGGCGATCGGCTCAAATTTTGGAGGCGGACCGACTTTGATCC
>Ga0102924_1007475_pt1 | contig 9999 bp, 11 predicted proteins | sample PaiPotPPM11metaG_FD_80116 | JGI IMG/M metagenome (GOLD analysis project Ga0102924, IMG submission 80116) | Iron sulfur acid spring bacterial and archeal communities from Banff, Canada, to study Microbial Dark Matter (Phase II) - Paint Pots PPM... ...
ATCGAGCTCCGTCACCGGATCGTCTCCACGATGCGCGAGGTGCTGAACGCCCGCGACTTCGTCGAGGTCGAGACCCCGTATCTGACCCGCTCAACGCCCGAGGGCGCCCGCGACTACCTGGTGCCCAGCCGGCTGAAACCCGGCTACGTTTATGCGCTCGCCCAGTCGCCCCAGCTGTACAAGCAGTTGCTGATGGTTGCCGGCATGGACCGTTACTTCCAGATCGTCCGCTGCTACCGCGACGAGGACCTGCGCGCCGACCGCCAGCCGGAGTTCACCCAGCTCGACCTCGAGATGTCATTCGTGGCTGAGGACGACGTGTTGGACGTTATCGAACGCTGCTTCGCGCACGTGTGGCAACAGGTCCTGCGGAGGCCCATCTCGACGCCAATCCGACGCATCACGCACGCCGAGGCGATGCTCCGCTACGGCGTCGACAAGCCCGACCTGCGCTACGGGCTGGAGATCCAGGAGCTCTCACCCATCTTTATGAAGACCGAGTTCAAGATCTTTCGCCAGGCGCTCGACGCGGGCGGGGTTGTCCGGGGAATTCGCGTCCCGCGCGCGGTCGGCGGGAAAGAGATCGAAGCGCTCACCGAGGTCGCTCGTAGCGAAGGGGCGAAGGGATTGGCCTTCTGGCATCGGGAGGCCGATGGCTGGCGCTCACCGATCACCAAGTTCTTCAGCGAGCGCGAGCTGGCCGACCTGCAGCAGGCGACGAGGGCAGAGCCAGGCGACCTCGTGGTCGCGGTTGCCGACCGGGTTGAGGTGGCGGCGCCGGCGCTGGGCGCGGTCCGCAAAGCCGCCGCGCGCATGCGGGGGCTGGTCAAAGAAGGCGTATTCGAATTCGTCTGGGTCACCGAGTTTCCGCTCTTCGAGCGTAGCAAGGAAACCGGTGAGATCACCGCCGCCCACCATCCCTTCACGTCGCCACGGCCCGAGGATATCGGGCTCCTGGACAAAGAGCCGCTCAAGGTGCGGGCGCGGGCATATGACCTGGTGCTGAATGGGACGGAACTGGGCTCGGGGAGCATCCGGATCCACGACCCCGAGATGCAGCAGCGGGTCTTTCAAGGCCTGGGTATTTCGCGCGAGGACGCCGAACGCCGCTTCGGATTTCTGCTGACGGCGTTCCGTTACGGCGCGCCGCCACATGGCGGGTTCGCCTACGGCCTCGATCGCGTCGTCATGCTGGCCGCCGGCGAGGAGACGGTCCGCGAAGTGATCGCGTTCCCCAAGAACCAGCAGGCGGAGGAGCCGATGACCGACGCGCCGGCGGCTGCCGATCCCAAGCAGTTGCGCGAGCTCGGGGTGCAATTGTTACGCCCGCCGGCCCCGCCGACGCCGTAACGATCATTCGGAACCGTCATGGGCGCTGCAGCGCCCCGTTACGAATTGCATAACAGTGCGCCACGAACTACGTAAGGTACGCAATTTACCGTAGTCGTATGGACGCCAGGACTCTCGTGAAATCCGCAAAAGCTCTCATTCTCGCGTCTGGTTTAATCGCCGCCTCGACCGTCATCGGCGCCGCCCAGGATGCCCCGATGCCGCTGGTAGCGGCGACCATTGCCCTCAATAGCTGGTACATCGCGCCGCCGACCGGCCAGGCCCTGCTTGGCGGACACACCTTTGATCTCACCGCCGGAAACCTGATCCTGCTCGCCAACGGCCAGAGCGCGAGCTTCACGGGTTCGTATCCGGGCGCGAAAGGCGCCTACCTGCTGCTCAACTCCTCGAACACCTACTCGTGGTACACCGGCATGGTCATCGGCCGGGTGGTCCTCACTTTTAGCGACGGCACCACTCAGGCCACCGACTTGATCGAGGGCACCAATATCCGCGAGTGGCGGACGAGCGCGGGCGCGACCGTCAACACGCTGGTGGCGGGCGCTGGCTCTGCCCCGGTCTGGACGGGGACGGCCCAGCCAGGCATGGGTGGCGGAGCCGCCGTCATCGACATGCTGAGCATCCCGGTGGCGACTGCCGGCAAGACCCTCACCACGGTGGCGCTGAACGACACCAACGGGTGGGGCGCGCTGCACATCCAGCTCGCCGGGCTGACTGTGGATTACACAGCGCCGGTGCCGACCCCGACCTGCACCATGAACGACCACGCTGGCAAGACATCGGCGGAGAAGGCCAAGAACGTGCCGCACTGCATCGCCAAGGGTAAAGACGCCGAGAAGGCCGACACCAAGGCTGACACGGAGAAGGCCGTCGTCGCGGAGAAGGCTGACGCGGAAAAGGTCGACACCACGACGGCTCAGCACGCCAACGATTGACGCCGACTGATTCGGACTGCTGGCAGAGGCCCGGGTTTTCCGGGCCTTTTGCTTGTTAATGCGCCCGGTAAGGATTCCGGCCGAAACCCGTCACGCTAGTTTTTCGGTCCCGTTACGAACTCCAATTCGGCGCCACCTAGCGCGTAAGGTACGCAACTTAGAGTATGCGACATGAACTCGGCCATCTTCACCAAATCCGCGAAAGGTCTCATTCTCGCGTCCGGTTTGATCGCTGCCTCGAGCGTCGTGGGCTATGCCCAGGACGTGACCGTGCCTGTCGGCGGCACAGTCTCGCTCAGCTCCCTCTACGCCTCGCCGCCATCGGGCATCGTGAGCCTCGGTGGACACACATTCGACCTGAGTGGCGGAAACCTGGTCTCGCTCGGCAGCGGCGAGTCCGTCAGCTACGCCGGCTCATGGAGCAACGCGCAGGGCGTCTACCTGCTGCTGAACACCATGAACACCTACCTGTGGTACGACCAGAGCCCAGTCGGTACCGTCATGCTGACCTTCAGCGACGGCACGACGCAGACCACGACTCTGACGGTCGGCGGCAACATCCGCGAGTGGCGGACCGGTGCCGGTAACACCGTCACCTGGATCAACGACCCGGCGACGACGAACGTCTGGAGCGGTTTCGCCACCGATGGCTCGACCGCGGTCATCGACATGCTGACCATCAGCCTTGCCGGTAGCACCAAGACGATCACCGGCGTGAGCGTCAGCAACACCAACGGCTGGGGCGCGCTGCGCGTCGACCTGGCCGGCCTGACGATCGACCCGGCGGCGCCGACCTGCACCATGCCGGGCAACGCTGGCCCAACCGGCCCCTCGCAGGCATGCGCGCACAGTCAAGCAGACCAGCACGCGAAGTCGGCGAACTTTACCGGGACCAGCCCGTCGCAGGGTCAGTCATCGCACAGCGCGAACGCTGGCGTGAACACCCCGGCGACGACCGCAAAGCATCCGGTGCACTAGACACCATCGACTTCAGGGGAGGCTCGGCCAACCAGCCGGGCCTCTCTTCGTTTTCGGGCCCAACCGGGCCCGCGGCTTGCGGTAGACTCGCGGCGTTGCCTGTGCCCGTCCCGCCGGTCTTCGTACTGGCCATGCTCGTCATCCTCCTGGGCACACAGCTCGCCTACCTGGTCGCGCCCAGGGCGCCGCACTACCTGGTCCGCCTTGGGCTCAGCACGCTGGCCGTGCTGCTCGGGGAGGGGCTGGGGCTGGCCGGCGTCGGGGCCCGGCTGGCGATCGGCGAACTGCACCCGCTCAACGACCTGGCCGTGCTTGCCCTGCTCCAATGGGCCGGTACCCGGTGGATCAGACGTGAGCAGCCGGTTTAAGGGAGGGCGCGGTGCGGTACAACTTGGGGAGTATCCCGTGACCGAAAAGGTCTGGAGGATCGGGTAATGGTCTGGCAAGTTGGAGTCCTGCTGGTGGGTGTTGGGTTCCTTTTGCTCAGCCTCTTCGCCTCCTTCACGCTCCTGAACATGACACGCAGCCTGCGCACCATCGAGTCCATCCTGACCCTGACGCTCGACGAAGCCCGGCTGGCACTCCCGGAGCTCCGCCACAGTCTTCAACAAATCGACGACATGGTCAGCGGTGTCAACGATAAGTTCACCGCCGCCGACCGAGCGATGAACGCCACCGGCGCCGCCATCGGCGGTTGGCGGGATCGCGTGCGGGATACGCTTGGCGGACTCGCCCGCCGTCGCAGATCAACGGCCGGCCAACATGGGGAGGAAGCATGACGGAAAGCCGAGGACGCCACCAGCCCGCAACCGCCGGCCACGAGGTAGCTGCCGCAGGCGCCTATGTCACGGAGCTCAAGCTCCCGGCCGTCGGCGACTACATCGTCGTCGCCAAGCGGGCAGCAGCATCGCTCGGCCTCGTTGTCGGGTTCTCGCTCCAGGAGATCGACGACTTGAACATCGCCATCAGCCAGGCCTGCGAGAACGCCTGCGCCGCGGCCGCCGAGCAGTGGGGGAGTGGCAACGGACAACTGAAGTTGATCTTCAAGAGCCAGCCCCGGCGGCTGGAGGTCGAGGTCCGGAGCGTGCCGCCGCGAGCCGTCGAGCAGCACGCACGCCGCGTCCGCCGCGAGGCGGAGCTCGACTATGAAACGATTGGTTTGAACATGATCCGGCTGTTCGTCGATGAACTCCGCTACCAGGTGGACAGCCAGACGGGCAGCATGCGGATGAGGATGGTCAAATACCTGATCGAGTAGAGAGCCAAACGCCCGCCCGCACGACTGTTCGACCGAATCGTGACCTCGTACGCCGCCTCTTTCTCAACTACCAGAAAACCAAGGACCCCCAGGTCCGCCAGCAGCTCGTAGAGCTGTTCAACAACCTGGTGATCTTCCTAGCCAAGAAATTCAGCAACCGCGGCGAGCCGCTCGAGGACATCGTGCAGGTCGGATATATCGGCCTGCTCCAAGCGATCGAGCGTTTCGAGCCGCAGCGGGGGCTGGAGTTTTCCACCTTCGCGACGCCGACCATCGTGGGCGAGATCAAACGCTATTTCCGGGACAAGAGCTGGGCGGTCAAGGTGCCGCGACGGCTGCAGGAGACGATGCAGCGGGCAGACGTCGCTCAACAGCGCCTGCAGGGAACGCTCGGGCGTCAGCCGTCGGTCAACGAGATCGCCAAAGAGCTCGGGCTGCAACCGGAAGAGGTACTGGAGGCGATGGAGGCGAGCCCGGCGCAGCGCACGATTCCCTTCGAGTCGACCGGTCCCGCGCCCAGGGATGATGACGGTCTGCAGCTGACCGAACGTCTGGGGCGCGAAGACGAGAACCTCGACAAGGTGGAGCTGCAGGACCTGCTCGACCAGGCGATGCGCCACCTGACGCCGCGCGAGCGCCGCATCATGTACCTGCGTTTCGTCGACGAGCTACCCCAGGCGGAGGTGGCAAAGCGGCTTGGGATCTCGCAGATGCATGTGTCCCGCCTGCAGCGGGCCGCGGTCGAACACCTGAAGAAGGAACTGCCGGTCACCACGTAAGACCGGGCTAGGTGCCTCCCGAGTCAGGACGCGTGCTTCGCGAGGAAGGCGCTGACCTGTGGCAGAACCTGTCGGCTCTTGAGGAAAGCGTTGATGTGTCCCTGGCCAGGTATGCGAAACCTCGTTCCGTTGGGCATCAAGGCTGCAGCCGTCGCCGTCTCATCCCCCGGGTCTTCAAGCTCGCCCGTGACGAAGAGGGTTGGCGCCACGACCTGCCCGAGGCTCTCCCATTCATTCCACTCCCAGTCGGGCAGCGCCAGAAACCAATCGATGAACTGCTGGGTATCGGTGACTCGGATCCGGGCCTTCATCCATTCCGGGACAGGCTCAGGCTCCTGGTCGTCAAAGCGGGCGAGCATCTTCTCCCACCCGTGCTCGCGGAGCTCGGGAACTCTGCGGGCCACGATCTGGCAAAGCTGCTCCGGGGTTGTCTTGCCGAGGCCGCCGCTTCCCACCAGCGCCGTGATCCGCGTGGGATTCTCCTGCGCCACCTTGAGCCCGACCGAGATTCCGGCGGAGTAGCCCCAGAATGCCGCGTGCTCCAGGCCAAGGTGATCGAGCAGTGCCACAACGTCGGCAACGTACCGGTTGATGTGGTTCGCCTCGGGGCCTCGCGGCTTATCGCTCAGCCCATGACCGCGATGATCGAAGAGGATGCACCGATAGCTTGTCGCAAGCGAATCGACGTAGCCTGCGGCGCGCCAGAGTTCCGCGTCGCATCCGGATCCAGTGTGCAAGATCAACGGTGGACCCTCACCCTCGATCTTGTAGTGAAGCCGTGCCCCGTCCGCTGCCGTCAGGAAGGCCATAATCCCGCTTAGTGTGGCACCGTTCGCTCTTGCGTAGGCACTCGCACCCACCGCAGCCGGCTTGCCAGGGCAGCCATAAGGACGGCCAGGAGCCCGCCCATGACTACACCTTCAGGAAGCCGTAGAGGCCCGCCGGTCGCCCCCATCTCGTATTCGGTCAGCAGGGTGCCGATAGTTGCGATGAGCGGCACCGATGCTCCCAAGAGGCGGCGCCCCAGCGCCAGCGGATCGACCTGTCCAAGCCACCAAACGGCGCCGAAGACATAGGCATCGAGAAAGTAATAGGGCCAAACGCTTTTCGCCAATAGGGGTAGCGTCAGGGCCGTCAACGCCACGAGACCGTAGATATCCCGCGATGAGGGCTCCAGGTCCCGGCGGGCAGCAATCACGATAAGACTCAGCAGCACGGCCAGCCCGAACACGAAGAGGACGTCGCCGTGCTGAGGCACCCACTGGTATGGCGTCCCGACCACGAGCTGCCAGAAAGATCCGCCGCTCACCGGGAGGCTGCCGCGATGCGTGAGAAGTGAGTAGATCGTGTCCGTTGGATCGGCAAGTATGAACGGCAACAATCCCAGCGCGAGGATGAAGGCGGCGCTCCCTGCCAACCAGGACAGCGCCCGCCATCGGCCCCTGGCCACGAGCAAGAGTCCCACTGGAATCAGCGGGAGCGCGGCGAGGGTTCGCGTCAGCATCGCCAACCCAAACGTGATACCCGCCGCCATGGACCGGCCGCTGCCGAGGCTGCGCACGGCGAACAGCACCAACCACAGCATCATGGGTTGTTCAACGTGTCCATAACCAAGGACACCAATCAGTAGGGTCGGAGACGCGACAAAGACGCCATAAGCCAGGACCCGTGAAGGCCCTGCGAGGTTGGCACCCCGCAATCGATCGATGGCGGCAACCGCTTCCCGGGCCATCAACAGCGTAAAGATCGAAAACACGGTTAGGACGAGCGTCCGTAGCAGCCGCGTGTCGCCCCATCCAACCCGGGACGCCACGGCGGCCACGGCCGTGAGGGGCACTAAGCCGAGCGGGCCATTGTCATTCGCAATGACCGTCTGGAATCGCACTGTGTAGACGAGCAACGGGTGGCCGCTCAGCGCGATCCGCACGGCTGGCAAAAAGAAGTAGTCGAGGTCAGTCGGCGGCCCGCTCCATAGCCATCCGCCAATCGCCCAGGCCACGGTGTAACTGAACCCGAGGGCCCATGTCGCTGCCCGCGTCGCTGCCCCATTCACCGCTGGCCTAGGGCCATGTAGCCCACCAGCAACCGGCTGCCTAGAAGCCCGGCGGCCAGGTGGTGGGCTGCAGTGGCGATTCGTTGGCGGTCTGTCCGCGGCATTTGCCGTCGAGCCTAACCCAAGCGCGATGCCAGTTCTCGGGCGCCAAGTGTGACGATTCCGTGAAGGGAGCTCATGAGCATGTCACACAATGCTGGCACGGTGGGTGGCGCCGCGAGTCGCGCGGACACCCAGACAAAGGAGGGAGTCATTGAAACTCCTTAACATCGCCCGCTTCGCCTCGATCCCCGCCAGCATCGGGGCTCTTCTCGTGCTCGCCCAACCGGTTTCGGCCGCTACCTCCGTGGACAACTCCGGCTTCTACGACCACCAGATCATCGAGTACCAGGCCACCGCGGAGGTCACGTCATCGCCGCAGGCGGCCCAGCTGATCAGCCACGGCAACGTCGTATACCACATCGTTGGCGCTGACGGAACCACGCCCGCAGTGCAGTGTGCTCGTTTGCTAGCGGCCCTCCCGAATGATGCCACCGGCTGCAACGTGCTCAACTTCATTCCGACTGAGGTTGGCTATGCCGGAGGTGCGTGGAATCTGCAGATCTTTCACTGGAATCCGGGTTTCACTCCGGTCGAGCTGAGCAAAGACGACGACATCCTCGCCGCCCTCGCCGCCGGGGAGGGAACGCTCGAGGTCACCGCGACCCTCGTCCGCTGCCCGGTGATCAACTTTGCGGCGCTGCGCTAAAAGTCTCCGGAAGGTGAGCGAGGGAGGTCAAGAACTCTAAGGACCTCCCTCGTCGCCAAGCCCTCAAGTGGGCTAACTCGCCTCGCCTAGGAACCGACCTCGATGCGCACGACCTCACCAGCGCCAGCCGAACACCCGAAGCCACAATTCGACACGTACAGCTTGCCGTCGGGGCCGAAGGTCATCGCGGTCGGGAAGTTCAGGCTTGAGGCTATCGTGTCCCATCCGCCCGAGTCGTTTAAGCGGACGACCATTGCAAGGGCGCCTGGTCGACGAGGTTCTGACGGTTGCTCGGGAACTCGCCCGAATGCCGGCATCGGTCGGAGGGAAACGCTTTCTTGACTTCCCCTCATGCACGGCATAGGGTGGTCGATGGGGATCACGGTGAGTGGCTGCTTTTGGACGACGAGATTCGCCCGAAGCGCCTGAAGGAGGAGGGAAATGGCGACGCAGCGCATGACTCGGCGGCAGGTCTTGATCGGAGCCGGAGCAGCGGGAGTGGTTGGATCCCTTGCCCCCACGGCGGCGTTCGCCGACGACCAGGGCAAGGGGAAGTTGGTACGTTGGGACCTCGTTCAGATACTTCAGGGCGTGGTTTTGGCGGGCGGGACCGACACGGGCCTGGATAACGGGAGCGGAAACCTGGTCCGGCTCACTGGGTCAGGCGAGGCCGAACCGGCCCGGCGCCAGGCCGCAGGGGGTGGAACGTTTGTTGCCATCAAAAGTGACGGCACCGAGGTCCATGGCGTCTACTTTGTGACCGGCTTCGACGCTTTCCACAATGCCGGCGGGACCCTGGTTGGGACCGGCCTGACTGACGGCATCGGCGAGCTCGAGGAAACCACCGGCGGAAGTCTCTCGCTCAACGTGCACCTGGTGGCGAGCAGCGGTCCGGCGCACGACTTTGTGCTGACTGTCCACTGCTCTCTACCAGGCAGTAGCCCGGAGATTGAGGGCATCACGCTCGTGGGCGGGACCCGCACGTTCACTCAGCATGGTGGAGCGACGCTCTTTCACGTTGTTCGCGGAGACGAGCATTAGGCCATAGCGAGACTGTCGCCGGAGCGTTCGTGACCGCGCCGCGGTGGTCGATCCCACCCGGGCAAGCCGTATGATCGCGGCCGCTCTCGACGCGGTGCTCCCGAGCTAAGCCCAGCCAAGCGACGGCGGAGAGTAGGTCGTTCCGAGATTACGGGAGATCGACTGAAGCTCGACAAGTCGCCGGGCTACCGCCGACAGAGCCTGGGACGCCGCGCGCCGGAGTAGTTAACTTGTCCTAGGTGCGACGCTGAAGTATCGAGGTAGAGTCGGCTTGATCCCCTCCGTTTGAAGGCGATGGCTGTGGTCAACTAATAGGGCTGGAACGGCGTCCGCCGATCGGATAGTGTTCCACCGAGCCACCGATGGGGAGCACTGAGTCAACAGTGCCTCGAGCCCTGGTCAGAGTTGGCAACTCTCTTGTTCGCATGCGCCAGGGAATTGACAATTGGCGTCCGCCTGCGCGCCATCGTCGCCAGCCTGGACAGGGTCGTATCAGCAGCCGAGGAAAGGGCAGCCCAGGACTGAGGCGGAGGTATGCCAGATAACCCCCGGCCAGATCGAACGCGCTCGATAAGATAGGTATCCCCACGCGAGGCCGGTTGGTTCAGGTCCGGGCGTCAGTATCAAGCCGGGGACAACGATCCACGACGGGTAGCCGCGGAGCACGCCTGAAGCCAGGACCGACGGGATATGCGCGGCCGTGAACAGGACCGAACTGAGCACGAGCGCACTGGCGGGCCGGCGTAGAAGTCCGACCAGGCGCGACAGAACGGAAGTTGTCAACCCTTTTGAGACACTCCGGGCTGGAAACTACTGAGTCGGCACCACCTCCTCGACCGGTCGGTTGATCCAGGCCG